>Ga0315905_10005847_pt1 | contig 12506 bp, 12 predicted proteins | sample LakEriMetagenome_5_FD_203522 | JGI IMG/M metagenome (GOLD analysis project Ga0315905, IMG submission 203522) | Freshwater fungal communities from buoy surface, Lake Erie, Ohio, United States - Buoy 4 MA121 | ecosystem: Environmental > Aquatic > Freshwater > Lake | place: USA: Lake Erie, Ohio... | reverse complement strand
TTTCGGCACCGAAAAAATTGAGGACGACCTCAAAATTTTCTTTCCGGATCTAAATATTATGAGGATGGATTGGGATAGCGTAAAAGGCAGGGAAGGTGTAGATAGAATTATACACAGTTTCGAGAACGGCGAAGCTGACATTTTAGTTGGGACTCAAATGGTCAGTAAGGGTCTCGACTTCGACAATGTAGGTTTGGTGGGTGTTTTAAGCGCAGATCAATTGCTGCACTTTCCCGATTTCAGGTCTTCCGAAAGAACTTATCAGCTCATTACGCAGGTGGCCGGAAGAGCTGGAAGAAAAAAGAAACAAGGTAAAGTTATTGTACAGGCATTCAACTTAAAACATCCTGTACTTTTCGAGATTTTACAACAGAATTTTGACAGTTTTCTGTCGCGCGAACTAAGGGAAAGAAAGGATTTCCAATATCCACCTTTCAATAGACTGATTCACATTCAGCTGAGGCACAAAAAGTTAAACATCTTGGAAGATGCCTCCATTTTTGTGGCTGACAGGTTAAAAAAAGTATTGGGCGATCGTGTGTTGGGACCGGCTGTTCCAGGAATATCAAGAATCCGCTCTTACTACCTGATAGATTTTCTTTTGAAAATGGGCTTGAATTCAAGCGGACTTTCTGAAGCTAAAAAGCTCCTCAAAAGTATTCAGCAAGAAATGAAAACCGTGAAAAATCTATCAGGCACAAGAATGGTCATCGACGTTGATCCTTACTAAATAAATAGCAGATTGTTTTTCAAATTCTCATTCATGGAATAAATATCTTCTCCCTTCGTTGAGAGATAGAGATAGTTTCCGTTTAAGTCTATTGAGTAGCTGAGTATATATACCCCATCTTCATAGCTTTCAAGATTTGCTACCAATTTGGGGCAGCTGGCCCATTTCAAAGAAATGATTTGACGGAGGCCATCAATAAGCTTAAGAAGCTCTCTGAATACAGAAGTTTTTCTGATTTTGCTGTTTGTCTTGATTACGTACTTCATGATTAAAATGTTTGTTTGTGTTTATTAAAAAATTAGGTTTTAAATTTTGAAAATGTTGTTTTATGACTTTTCTGTTTGATTATTTGATGTTACAAATCTCGGCTTTGAAAAAAGTTATTTTCATGACCCAGGCATCAGTTATAGCTGATGGGAGCATAAATGAATGTTGACGCTAGTCAGTTTTTGGCAAAATTGTTGAAGCTAAGAGAAAAAAAGCCTTAAATTTGTAGGCATAAAAAGCACTTAATCAGATGTATAAATTCATAAGAATTACAGCAATAATGGGACTTTTAATGGTGTCGACCACATTATCGGCACTAGATGCAGAACAGCAGCAGGAAGAGCTTCCAGTTTTTTCTGTGATTTTGGCCTTTTTAACTATTATGCTGCTTGTTTTGGGTATTTTTGTTCAAAAAAGATGGAAAGACTAATGCTACACCTATGAAATTGCTTAAGATTTTATTTTTTCTGATCAGTTGTCTGAATTTTGTTTTAGCACAGAATGCCTCCAACTCAAGAGTGTTGGCAAATGACTATTTCAGGAATGCCCGCATTCTCAGGACCGAGCAATCTTACGATGCTTCGAACAAACTAATTCGAAAATCATTGCCCATATACAATGAGCTAAAAATGTGGCCCAAGTACTTGAGTGCAGTGGAGACAATGGCTGATAATTTCACAGATCTTGAAAACAGCGATTCTACAAAATATTATTGGGAGCGTTTGGCAGCAGAATCTGTCAAGTTTATTGGTAAAAACAATCGTTACGAATTACAAGCCTATATTAAACTATCCAATTTCTACCTCGAAAAAGAGCAATTAACTAAGGCATTTTCAATTATTCAGGCTGCCATTGAATTGATTAAAACTAAGCCATTTGGTAGAGATAATATGACGATAGAATTGTATACCAATTTGGCTATGATTTATGCTGCTCGACAGTTATACAACGAAGCTATCGAAGCCTATGAACTAGCTGCAAAAAAAGCAGATTTAAAAACGGTAGACCCTATGGTAAGTGCAAGGTTTTACCTAAGCTATGCAAAATCACTATTTGAAAATGATAAAAAAACCGAAGCACTGTCAAAAGCCGATAAAAGCCTGGCACTTTACAGTGTTGTTTACAATAAAGATCAAAACAGCAAGGTTAAAATTTTACTTTTAAAATCAGAGATACATACAGCGCTCAATAATTTAATTTCGGCCGATTCCTGTATTAGGGAAGCCTATGGCTTAATGAATAAAATTGAAGCAGCATTACAAGTAAAAATCCTTAAGCAAGAAGCCCGCATCCTTATGCTTCAGCAGAAATTTAGCGCTGCAGAAACTAAACTACAAAAAGCACTTGAAACTGCTAAGCGGTCTTACAATAATAAACACGCATTATTAGGTGAAATTTACCTTAGCCTAGCCGAATTGTCTGATAGGTCGAACGATGCTCCAAAATCAATTTCCTACGCTATTAAAGGGCAGGAATCCTTATTATATAATGACTTTATAAACCTCTCCCCGATTTGCTATCTGCAATTGCTCAACAGCGAATTAAAAGCCAGGATTTCACAAAAAGAGATTGACACAGATTTAATAGAAAAAAAGATATCAGCATTTTTTGAACTGATAAACAGGCAACATCTTACTTTAAAAGATGAAAAAGCGATAAGGATTACCGCTAAAGCATTATTAGCAAATCTGATTTCAAATTATATTGATAGAAACAATGAAAAGGCTTTTTACTGGTCTGAATTTTATAAAATTTTATATCGAAAAAGCCTTTTATCTCTGGAAGAACCCGCAAAACAGTTTTGGACAGTCAGTGATAAAGCATTGACCGATATATATACATTAAAGCTTCAAAAACTTCAGCTTTTTCATGAATTAGAAAAGGCATTGTACCAAAGAGATTTGGCAAGACAGGCCAGATTTTCTTCTCTCCTGAAAGTTACAGAACAGGATATTCTCAAAAATCTGTCCCTTTTGAAAAAAAATCAACCCGATTTTTTTAAGCGTTATTTTGCATACGACATTCCATCCAAAAAAGAAATTTTCGATAAACTAAAAGGGGAAAGCCTTCTATACTACTTTGAAGGAACGGAACATTATTACCGCTTCGTTTTCGATAACAAAAGAATCTCAGTAACTAAAATCAATAAAGAACAAATTGATAAAGAGATTATTGCTCTTTTAAAACAAATTAGACAAAAAAGTAAAAAAGTCAATAGTAAAGCAATTTCTAAACTAATTTTACCTGACTTGTCAGACTCAAAAAGTCTTGTAATTATTCCTGATGGCAACATTTGGAATCTACCTTTTGAACTGCTTGAAGTAGATAATGTTTCAGTTTTGGAAAAATACCCTCTAAGATATATTTGGTCGGCTTTCGATTTATTCCGAAATCCTTTGTCAAAAGGCAAAGACCTGTGTTTTTTCTCAACAAACTACAAGAAACAACCCAACAACCGTTTCCCCCAATATCAAAGGGCTTACAAAGAGGCTCAAAACTGGTCAAAAAATTTGAACATAAATTTTTTCAGAAGATCTTTCCATGGTGATTTCGAATACAACCAACAGGCCTCTGAATCAAATTTTCTGGCAAAAAATATAAAAGATTTTGCGCTGCTGCATTTGGCATTTTTTATAAAAAGAGACCAGGTAAATCCTTTGAACAGCACAATTCTAATGCATTTTCAACCCGATAGCATTGCTGATGGGGTACTTCATTTGAATGAACTTTCTGCAATTAGTTTACCTTTGTCAATGTTGACCTTATCCAATTTCTCTGACAGTAGCGGCTTTGATGATGTAATGGCAACTTTTCTGTTAGCTTTTGAAGCTACCGGTAGTGAATCTATACTTTATCCGGCATGGGAGGTCGAAAACAAGGAATTGTCTAAAATTATTCGTCAATATTATAAAAATCTTGCAGCCGGTATGACAAAATCGGAGGCACTAAGAAATGCAAAAATAACTTTTAAAGATATAAGTCCTTATTATTGGGCTTCATTAAGACTTTACGGTCAGGATGGACAAATTGCTGTAGCAGTTAGATACCGTTTTCCCTGGCTTTGGACCGGAATTGCGGCTGTTGCCCTTTCAGTAATCACTATGATATATTTACGATTTAGAAAAAGGAAACTATAAGGCTATCCCCTAACAAAAAATGCTTCTCTTCTTACAAATTCAACAATAAACATGAAATTATACTTAAGCCTGTTTTTTTTAATTTTTTTATTAAGCTGCAAAACAACTAAAGTTTCTAAAACAATAATCAGCACAGATAAGGTTTTAAAAGATAGCGTTCCAAGCAAGTTTGAACCCGACCCATTTTCTTCTCTACTCGAAATGGAAACTCAATTTGGCACCATGAAAATTGAACTTTTTTTTGAAGCAGGCGAACACAGAGAAAACTTTATTAAATTGGCTAAAAATAAAGCGCTCGATGGTACATTATTTCACAGGGTTATCAAGAATTTCATGGTTCAGGGAGGCGACCCAAGCACCAAAACAGCTAAAGCCGGTCAAAGAATTGGCTCAAATAGCAGTGGAAAAGAGATTAGCGCTGAAATAAACAGCAGGTATTTTCATGTAAAAGGAGCATTGGCTGCAGCCAGACAACCCGACGAAGTCAATCCGGAGAAAAAATCCTCAGGTTCTCAATTCTATATTGTTCATGGAAATCCTGTCAGCACCGAAACACTTGACAAGAATGAGCGAAGTCTGGGTATTGTTTATGGCACACAAAACCGTGAATTGTACCGATTATTGGGCGGGGCTCCGCAACTGGACATGAATTACACCGTTTTTGGCAGAGTTTACGAAGGTCTTAATGTAATTGACAGCATTGCCTTACAGCCTACCGATTCTTATGACCGACCCGAAAAAGATGTCAAAATCATGATGAGGGTAATCAAGGAATGACTTGGCTAAAATCCATTGGCATTAAATCTTAACTTCCCAGGCAATTATACTGCGATCATCGCTGCATGACAATAAGGCATCTGTTGTCCATAGCAGTTTGTTTACTGATTTTAGGTGCCCTGCATAACGAATGGCATCAATCACTTTTAAAAGCGCAAAATTTTCGGCATCCCAAATTCTAATACTTTTATCCCGGCTTGCAGTGGCAAATATTTTGCCTCCCGGATGAAAGGCTATGTCATTCACTGTAAACAGATGAGCTGCCTGAGTTGGCAATTCTTCAAAATTTTTATTAGAATCCCAAATCCTTAGATAGGCATCACGGCCACCACTCAAAAGATACTTTCCATCTGGGCTGAATTGAATTGAAAAAACTGAATTGTCATGTGCCTTTTCAATTGTTTGCAAAACTGTTAGCTTATCAGAATCTAAAAGGTAGATATTTGAGTCGGAGGCTGCAACAGCCATTATATTCCGGGAGGGGTGCAGCGCAATCGCCCGAAGACTTTTATTACTTAAAACTAAAGTTTCCGTTGCTCTGCAATTTTCAATATCCCATTTACTTAAAGCGCCATCTCCACCAAGGCTTAGAATTTCATTTTCATTAAATAATGCAAGGGCAAAAACACCTTTTTCATGATGCAAAACTGATTTAAAGTTGACAGCATTGTTGAGATCTATCCAATGCAGGCCTCCATACATATTACCCGCAACAACCCAATTTTTTTGATTAAGATAAAGCATTGAAAAAATATTGGCATCGGTTTTCGCCAATAATCTTCCTGTTTCCGGGCGATTTAAATCCCATTCAACTATCCAGCCATCTCCCCCTGTTGAAAGAAAATGATCTTGTTTTTTAAAAGCGCAAATTGCATAGACTGCCGCATTATGTCCTAAAAATTGACCCTTTTTCTGCAATTCCATTTTTCAATAATTAAGATAAAAACAAGCTTTTAAATAGTATGTTATTAGGCTTTAGAACATAAAAGACCCTCATTTTTGAAGGTCTTTTTTAAATTAAATCAATTTTAATGAATGAGCTTTTAATACTTTTCTCGATTCTTTAAGAAGTTTTTTGGCATCCTGTCTGATAATGCTGAGTAAATCGGTATAGGGTTCAGCATCAAAATCTTCTACATCGGTTTTGTCAACCAAAAAATCGGCAAGAACATCTGCTAATATGATATGATCATGCCATTGCCCCAATAATTCAGCAGCTAATTTAAGCCTTTTTGGATGTTCCGTAAATTCCTTATCGGGTTCCATAAATGCAAGAATTTCAATTGTATAACAGGTTTGTTTAACTTTTGTGCGCAGCTCATGCATGAGTTCGACCTCTTTTTTATGAGGTAGCAACTCTTTTATCTGTTTGAAGCGTTTTTTTAATAATTTTTTGGTTTGTTTACTTGCTTCTGCGGTAGAGATATCTTCAATAAAAGCGTTTGCTTCGGTCATGCTTTCATTGATAATACTATAATTGAATTCTTTTAAAACAAGATTTAATGCTTCAGCGGCAGATTTTTCATTTTCTGTCAACTGTGCAAAAAATTCCTCCACTGATTCGGGATTGCTGTTTTTTGAAAAAAAAGAAAACAAGGATTTTAATACCTGTATATCTCGAAGGCTTCCCACCGATTTGAACAGATGATATACCTCTTCAAAATTTGTTTTAGAATCGAAACGACCATCCGATATAGGATCTAATACCTGATACAAGGCCTTAAGTCTTTTAATCCCCACACGTAAGTCATGCAAAACATCTACATCAAGTCCGTTTCTTGCAGCTTCAATATTTGTATTTATTGTCTCCATCTGATCTTCAAAATATCTTATTATTGGATACATACTAACTGATCATTAAAAATTCAGTTTATAAAATCTTTTGTTTGTTAAAAGTATTAAAAATTACTGAAATAAAAAAGCGCAAAACCGTTTTTCGATTTTGCGCTAGGGTGCCGAAGGAGGGACTCGAACCCTCACGCCTCGCGGCTCACGCACCTGAAACGTGCGCGTCTACCAATTTCGCCACTTCGGCTAGTGTTGCTGTTTCATTTGGGGCTGTAAAGATAGAATAGGAGTGCTACTCGAACAAATTTTTCGGAATTTATTTCCCAATCTTATCATAATAAATTAAGCCCCGACGCTGATTGCAAAAAACAGCGCACCTAAAAGCCCAACAGCTCCAATCATTAGACCAAGAAAATTCCATTTTCTAGATTCTCCTTTTTTTAATCCGATAAAAGCAAGTATTAAAGCCGAAATCGCCAAAATCGCAGCTATTATAACCATAAAAATTTGATAACTGTAAAAAATGCCTAAGCCAAGCATTAGTAAGGTTAAAATCGCAGCCGAAACTGACATTAGGCCATATAGTGGAAATTTTTTATCAGACTTTGACTTCTTAATTTTGCGCTTTTTTTGAGCGGTATCTTCAATGGGATTTTGTTTGTTATCAATACTTATGGCTACAGAAACAGTTCTATTAGCGTAACACAAAACTTCGGCATTTACAGGCAAAGCTATTGTAAGTAAAAGAAATAAAATCAATAATTTGTACATCATTATATTAGGGATCAACATTTAAACAACAAAAATTCTTAACTATTTGACTACTATCAAAGCTATGATTCCGGCAATCAAGCCCAAGCCGCCGGCTACGATAGCAGCATAAGCCTGACCGGGCATATCGGTGTAACGCAAATCAACAATACCAATAATTATAGCTGCTGCGCCAAGTAATAAACCGACAAAAACAAGCAATTGCCATTCAATTCCTAAAAAGGCCAACACTGCAGCACTTAATAATATAGATAAAATTCCTACTATGAGCGCCGCTAAACCAAGTGCATCGCCCTGTTCTCCGTACTTTATTTTTTTGATTTTATCGTTTATTTTTTCCTTTTTATTGGGATTAAAAGTCTTTTTATACTTTACTTCCAGCTTTTCAAGCTTAGATTTTTGAGCCTTTGAAAGCTGCTGCTCTTTTTTGCTTGGTTCAATAGGAGAAATAGCTGCCGAACTGAAAAATGTCCAAACTGCCAACAGGAAAACAAAACTAAAACTGTAACGGAGAATTGATTTCATAAATTTTGAGGATGATTGTGCTCTTGGGGAATATTATTACAATCAAAAATATGTAATATATTTCGGAATTGAATTCGAATGATCTAATTTTTATAATTTTGACTTCTAAATCTGAAAATATCGCTAGAGGATGAACAAACTATTTTACCTATTAGGGATTATCATACTCCTTTATTCCTGCAATGACAAAGGCAGTATAAAAACAGGCTACAATTCAGTGGAAGAAATGCCTGCCCGCAGTAATTTCTCTGAAAAAGACCTGCTCTATAAAGGCCAATCTGTTAAACTGACAAAACATGGCAGTTGCCGCATGGAATGCCGAAAATTGGATGCCTATGAGGTTCAGGAAGTTATTAACGTAGGAAGAATAATCAAAAGAAAATCAAACCCCAATTCCAAGCCCTGCCCTACTGTAGCTTATGAGGGAAAAACTATTGACGGACAATTGGCCCGAGTGGTTGTGGGTGCCTGTGAAGGCGATATTAAGATTGTGACTGTGATTGATTTAAAAAAAGAGTGGGATTGCAATTGCAGGTAAAGCAACGTTTTCCATAAATAATCAATCAACAATCATTGTATTTCTATCCAATTCCTGTTGACGGATATTAGCTGGCAGTTCACGATCCTCATATTGTTGCGTTCTGAGCTGAGGAATAAAGCCAGCCTCACGAATTGCCTGTTGTATGCCGTCGGCGGTAAAACGGAATGCTGCACCTGCAGCCGAAACGACATTTTCTTCAATCATAATGGAGCCAAAATCATTGGCACCTGCATGCAGACAGGCCTGAGCCACCTGCTTGCCTACTGTGAGCCAGGATGCCTGAATATTTTTAATATTTGGCAGCATGATACGACTCATAGCCACCATGCGTATATATTCATCACCGGTAAAATCGCGACTCTTGATTTTTAATTTGGTAAGAATAGTATCCTCATCCATAAAGGGCCAGGCTATAAAAGCTATAAATCCTTTGGCATCGGCAGGTTTTTCAGATTGAACATCGCGAAGCCAAACCAAATGCTCAAACCTTTCGTAATTGGTTTCAATATGGCCAAACATCATAGTAGCTGAGGTGGTAAGGTGTAACTGATGTGCAGCGCGCATGACATCCAACCACTCGGCACCACTACATTTACCTCTCGAAATGCGCCTTCTCACTCGGTCATTCAAAATCTCGGCACCAGCACCGGGCAGCGAGTCCAATCCTGCTTTTTTAAGTGCATCGAGCACTTCTATATGTGATTTTTTCTCCAATTTTGCAATGTGAGCAATTTCGGGAGGCCCAAGGGCGTGCAGTTTCAAATTTGGGTAAATTTCCTTGAGTTGACTGAAGATATCAACATAAAACTGAAGACCAAGGTCTGGATGATGTCCTCCTTGTAACAAAAGCTGATCCCCACCAAATTCAAAAAGCTCATCAATCTTTTTTCGGTATTCTTCAATAGTGGTTATATAGGCTTCTTTGTGCCCTGGCACCCTGAAAAAGTTACAGAATTTGCAATTAGCAATACATACATTGGTTGTATTGGAATTTCTGTCAATTATCCAACTTACTTTATTTGTGGGCACATGATGAAGACGAAGTTTATTGCCAACATACATTAGCTCGGCAGTAGAAGCCTGCTCGAAAAGAAAAACACCTTCCTCAATACTTAGAAATTCTAAATTCAGTGCTCTTTGTAGTAGATTTTCGACCTGCATTTGAAAAAAAATAAATTGTGATTTAATTGTCAAAACTAAAAAGCTAAACAGCTAAACTCGCGTAAAGTTAAAACTATCGTTATTATTTTACAGTTGAGGGTTCTAAATTTTTAATTGAAAGGAAATTTGAAAAAAAATAATGCGTAGAAAACTAACTGATTTTGTCTTCATCGATTCTTTCATTTATTTGAAATTAAACCAAAAGAAAAGGCAAATATTATAGTCTTAAATAGCGATTTATGCTATCTTTGCGCTGAACAGGAAAGAGTTTTTCCAAATTTCAAAAATTGCATATTTACAGCTCTTAAAAATAATTCATTGAAATGAAATCAATTTCAAAAATTGCGTTTTTCTTACTCATCTCACTAGCCTTTATTTCTTGTAAAAATAATGATGTTAAAGCCAATAACGATGACAAAAAGGACCAACAAAAAGTAAAAAAGGTTGTTACCAACAAAAATCCAAAGGATGTGCAGATGATGCAAAAATTGGAAGGAATTTGGCAAAGCAATCATGAGCCTGTTGCTATGCAGTTTTTTGAGGATGGTTCATATCGCCGATTTATACCAGCCGACCAAAATGAACCAGATGCCCCAGAAGAAGAGTTTGATAATGGAAAATGGACAGTAGACGCAGGGCTGCTTTTGTTAAACTCGGCAAGTGGCGATAAAGAAAAAATAATACTGAGTTGGATGGATGATGAATTGATATACCTGGGAAATATTGAAGAAGAATTTGATCCAAAGTTTGGCTCAAAAGAAGAATTTGCGGCAGAATTTGGGTTTTCCAAAACCAACTAAAAGCGGTATAACACCCATGAGAATTAAAATAGAAGAACCTACTCATTATTTTTTTTCTACTAAGTTAAAAATAAGGGTCAGTGATTTGAACTATGGAAACCATCTTTCAAATGACCGTTTACTTACTTTTGCGCATCAGGCAAGAGTTGAGTGGCTCGATAGCATTGGGTTTTCTGAAATGAACTTTGGCGGTACAGGAATAATCATGACTGATGCTGCCGTTATGTATAAGTCTGAAGGTCATTTAAATAATGAACTACACATTGAAGTTGGACTAGACGATCTCGGCCGTTCCGGATTTGATTTATATTATAAAATTACGAATCTAAGCAATTCAAAAGAACTGGCGCTCATCAAAACAGGCATTCTATGTTTCGACTACTCTTCAAAAAAGGTATGCAGTATTAGCGAAGAAGCCTTATTAAAAATTAAACCCCTGCTCGATACCTAAGATCTGTTTTAAGGTTTTTCTTTTCTTAATAGCGGCTTCATAAATTACTTATTAACTTCGTAGCCTTAGCACAATTTGCCCCTCATGAAAAACTTAATTAAAGTCGCGCTATTTTGCATCATCTTGCTTACTTTTTATGCTTGTCCCCTTGGTTTGGATTATCCTATAGCTGAGCCTGGAAAAGCACAGATTGACGAAGACTTAATTGGAACTTGGAAAAATAAAGATCCGGAAGCAACCCTGCTCAAAATTAAAATTTCAAAAAAAGATAATTTCAGCTACGAGGTTCATGTTTTGGAAAAAAGTGAATTATATGCACTCGAAACTGATAATTTTAGCGCCTGGACAAGCAATATAGAGGGTCAAAAAATTCTATATTTAAAGCCTTCCAATGAGGATCAGTATTACCATTATGTTATTAAAGAATTGAAAGGTAAAAACTTGATTACCTGTGACCTTTTGCTTCTTGACAAGGGAAAAGATGCTGTAACATCAATTGAAGCACTCCAAAAAGAGGCTATCAGCTCTATGAAAATGGAGGAATTTTGCACAGAAACCGAAAATTGGACCAAAGAATAAAAGCAGCCAATGAAGTATTATATCATTGCCGGTGAGGCTTCGGGTGATTTGCATGGCAGCCGCCTTACAGCTGCACTCAAAACTAATGATCCAAAAGCAGAAATAAGGGCCTGGGGTGGTGATTTAATGCAAAAAGAAGGAGCGACCATCGTTAAACATATACGTGAGCTGGCCATTATGGGCATCGTGCAGGTTCTATTGAAATTGCCACAAATTTTTCGAAATTTCAGTTTTTGCCATAAAGATATTCTTGATTTTCAGCCCGATGCAATTGTACTCATCGATTATTCAGGTTTTAACTTAAGAATTGCAAAATGGGCCAAGAAAAAAGGATTCAAGGTCTTCTACTTCATATCTCCACAGATTTGGGCTACAAGAGCAGGAAGGGTGGAGAAAGTAAAAAAATATGTCGACCGCATGTTTTGTGTACTTCCTTTCGAAAAGGAATTTTATGCTAAATACGCTTATCAGGCAGATTATGTAGGGCACCCGCTTTTAGACATTATCGATGATGCCGAAAAAGACATTGACAAATCAGCTTTGTCAACTATCAAAAAACCCATTATAGCACTTTTACCGGGTAGTCGCAAACAGGAAATAAAGGCCATTCTTAGTAGAATGATGACCATTGTCCCTGATTTTCCCGATTATCAGTTTGTGGTGGCAGTAGCTCCCAGTGTTCCTGTAGACCTTTACCAATCTATACTCAAGGAGGAGAAATCGGTACTGCTGCTTCAACATCAGACCTATCCCCTACTTTCATCTGCCGAAGCAGCGCTCGTCACCTCAGGAACTGCAACATTAGAAACTGCGCTGTTTAATGTTCCTCAGGTGGTTTGTTATAAAACCGGACCTCTTTTCTATTGGATTGTAAGGCAAATAATTAAAATTCCCTTTATCTCACTTGTCAATATCATTATGGGCAAAAAGATTGTGGAGGAGCTGATTCAAAAGGAATTAAACAGAGAAAGACTAAAAT
>Ga0315905_10005843_pt1 | contig 12510 bp, 15 predicted proteins | sample LakEriMetagenome_5_FD_203522 | JGI IMG/M metagenome (GOLD analysis project Ga0315905, IMG submission 203522) | Freshwater fungal communities from buoy surface, Lake Erie, Ohio, United States - Buoy 4 MA121 | ecosystem: Environmental > Aquatic > Freshwater > Lake | place: USA: Lake Erie, Ohio... | reverse complement strand
CACCGGGTCACACGAACTTTAAACTCTGCTGGAACTTCAAACTTGAACCTAAACCCCAAACCCTAAAAACTAAACCCTCAACCCCAAACAGGGTCATACGGGACCATCTCTACGGTAACTTTAAACTTAAACCTAAACCCTCAACCGAGACCATCTCTTCTGGAATTCTAAACTTAACCTAAGCCCTAAGCCCTCAGCCCTAAGCCCTAAACCCTAAACCGGGCCACATCATACGGGACCACCGCTGCTGGAGCTTTAAACTTGAAACCCTCAAACCTCAACCCTAAACCCTAAACCCTAAACCCTAAACCGGGTCATACGGGCCCATCTCCTGCTGGAACTTTGCGTTGGCGGCAGTGCCCTGGAGTAGTACTGAAGGCGGAGCGGGGTTTAGGGTTTAGTTTAGTGTAAACGAGTAGGACTGAAGGGCGGAACGGGGTTTAGGGTTTAGATTTTAGAGTTTAGATCTTAGAACAAGTGTCTTGGTACCTTACTCACGCTTCTTAAGGTACTCACGCTTCTTAAGGTACCTCTTAAGGTGTACCTCTTAAGGTACTCACGCTTCTTTAGATTTTAGAGTTCAGATCTTAGAGCACGGGAACTAACCGAAACCCGATTTTAGAGTGTAAATCTAAACTAAACTAAACCAGATTTTAGACCTCTCAAGACCACAACTTGTTTCTTACATAACATATATAATATAGATTATATATATAATCTATATATATATATATAAGTCTATATTATATACATATAATATAGACCCTGTAGACCTCTCAAGACCACATTAAAATGTGCTGCGGTAGTCAAAAAATGTGCTGCGGTATTCACGCCCGCTCCCCCTTGCTTCACCCACGGGAAAGGGGTGGGTAAAGCAAGGGGGAGCGGGCGCGCGTTCGCGTTTTTTAGGGTTTAGGGTTTAGGGTTTGGGGTTTAGGGGTTTGGGGTTTTGGACCAAAAATGTGAACGGTAGCGACTTTAGGACCAAAAAAACGCGACTTTAGGACCAAAAATGTGCTGCGGTATTCACGCCCGCTCCCCCTTGCTTCACCCACGGGAAAGGGGTGGGTAAAGCAAGGGGGAGCGGGCGCGACTACCGCAGCACATTTTTGGTCCAAAACCCCAAACCCCTACACCCCAAACCCTAAACCCTAAACCCAAACCCTAAACCTGGAGGGTGCGGCTGGTCGCATAGATCGCTTGAGACGCCAGCTGCGCCATCCTCGGCCTACAAATTTCTGAAAAGTCAGTGCCCTAGCCTGATTTCATGTACTAATTTTAAAGGCTAGGACACTGACTTCTCAGATTTTCTGCCGCCGTCTCGCCCACACTCCACGCTGCATCCAACAGCTCGCCACCCCCCTCGTCCGCGCCTTGAGTATCCATCCCTTCTGTGCCATCAATTGTGCCCGCTTGCTGTGCATGCCGAGGGCGTCCGCGGGCTCGGCAAGCAACGCTGTGTGGTCTTGGGTCCAGACGCAGATTAGGCGCGATGGGAAGCCCGTTGGGCTTCAGCGAGAGGCTGCCCAGTGCGTTTGCGTGACGCTGCCACCAGCATGCCGCTGGCCGCGGCCGTGGGCACGGCGCGAACCTGCCTCGCCCAGACACCCCCAGGCCCCATAAGGCCTGTGCGCTCTGCATGCCGGCCGCCTCCCGCGGCAGGAGCGCAGCGCAAGACAAGAAGAGGAAAACGCAGATGCCGACCACGCCCGCATGGTGCAACGGCCTAGGACAGATGCTCCGATGCAGCGGATCAACAAGCTTGTGCTCCAAGTCAACGTGGCCACCCATGCATGAGGAGAGAGCAAAGTCACGGGCAGTCACGGACCGAGCTTGACAAAAGACGAGGCGACCCCCGCTTTGCCGCACCTGCAAAGTTAGGCCGCGGCAAGCAGTCGCCGTTGCTGCAGCAATGCCACGCTGTGCGATAACTGCAGCAAGGTGCTGCAGAAGCCACTCGTGTGCACTCGATGCAAGACTGCCACCTAGGGGCAGCCTTGAGTCATCGACGCAAAAACACGAATGTGACTGCCGTGAGTGATTTTGTGTGGCGTACACACGCGCATGCGCGCGTGCGCACGAACACAGGCACAAATGCCTTGCCGTCGATCTCCTTCCCCAACCCGCACCCTCTGCTGCTTGCAGAACAAAGCGTGGAAGGCCGGTTGTGCGGCCGCTGCGCGTGCTGGGGCTGGCACGACAGCAGCGAAGACCAGATGTGCGTGTTGGATATACTACAGCAGCATGCCGCTGCTGCCAACTGGCGGGGTGTGGCAGCGCAGGAGCGCACGGAGAGGGCCAGGCGTACGGGAACCTCGGCATCGCGTATCAGTCGCAGGGGGATTAAGCGAAGGCCATCGAGTACCACACGCAGCACCTGACGACTGCAAATGAGGTGGGCGACCGGGTGGGGGAGGGCAATGCGCACAGGAGCCTCGGCATCTCGTATCGGACTCCAGCAAGGCCATCGAGTAAGTACCACGCGCAGCGCGGGCGACCGGGAGGTACTGACACAGCGTGACACATGGAATGATGATGAAGGAGGATCATCATTCCACGATCACAAAATCTTGGGATGTGCGGTCCTGACCCCCTTGATGTGGATGCGCGGGCCTGACCCGCTTGATCATGGCCAAGGGTTACCCAAAGCCCGGAAAGCATTTCGTGCCAGACCCTGAGCGCAGCGGAGGTGAGCCTGGTCCGAGTCAGACCTCGGCAGTAGGTCCTCTGCGACCAGTTTATAATTGTCTGAAATTCCAAGCGGGTGGGAGATGTAGAAGAGGAGGAAGGAGAGGAGGAAGAAGATTTACGCACTACGGTGAGGGAGGAGGAAACATCCAATCTCTTCCAGGATTTCTTTGATGTCTGAGATTCCTTTAAATACTCTCCCTCGCCCGCTCAAACGATCCCTAAAGACTCGCGCTTCAGGCGCTTAGTCGCTGAGAACCGTTCTTTTCGAATCCGATTGCGCGCGCCAGCGCGCCCGCTCCACGCGTTTTCACACCCAAAGATGCTCTGGAAGTTCATTTCCGTGGCAGAGCTTGGCCTTGGAATTAATTCCAAATGGCAGTCGTCCCAATAATTAATTATTGCCTCTGCCAAAAGTAATAAGGAATATGGTACGTTTTTCATGCAGAAAAACACTGACGTCTGTATTTCGTTCAGGGACCCCCCGTTAGAGAGTTTTCCGCAAAAGCGTAACTTCAATTTTTTGGGAAATTTACCCAAGGGGTCTATCTGGGGAGCTTTTTGACCGCCTTTCTTCGTTCAAAATGAGTGCGCACAGCTGCCAACTTCCACTTCCAACTTGAGCGGTACTTGAAATGTGAAACGTACGGTCTAAACCTACGGTCAAACCCCTCCGGGGCTTGTTTCCCCCCCCTCCGAGTTTTGCTTGTTTTTGAAGATTCGAGACCTAAAAATGGGGAACAAACGACATCATAGCAAAATGACCGTCTCGATGTCGATGTCTAACTTGTTCATTCCGCGGGGACGGGGGCACGCGCCACGCGGGGCACGTCCTATCGGCGCTGGCGGCCAACGACGAAGCTGCCGGGCGCCCGCCGCGGCGCGACGGCGGGAGACAGCCACGAAAATGTCGAGGGCGCGGTAATGTCCCAACCACACACACAGCACCGCCCACCCACACAGATACAGAGTGATACAAACTACGCCATTTGACGTGGCATCGCGCTAGAGCCTGGACTGGGTTCATGTATCCTCCTCCTCATATGACATGTATCCTCCTCCTCATATATACAAGCCACGCCATTTGAAGTGGCATCGCGCTAAAGCCTGGACTGAGTTCGTGACTGGGTTTGTGGCTGCTGGGGGGGAGATGCGCGCTTCCATCGGCGCATGATCAGGGAGCTGATCCAATTTGAGTAGAAAACTTGTCCAGCCGATTTCCAGGTATGCACTGGCTGCTGACTGGGGTCGTCATCTGCGCATTATGAGTATGAGTTGGTAAGTGTTATTAGTAATGTGCTGTATTATTAGTATTCGTTAGTAAGTATTATTAGTAATATGCTGACTGGGGTCGTCATCTGCGCGCACACGGCTATCATCAGTATCAACTCACACCGTGAGCTAATACGGTAGATCTCAAGATCGTTGACGATAATTATAGCAAACAACATAATAAATGCTAATAATCTAAGAGTGTGAATCAAGATTTATTAGTGGAGCACACACAGTCATGACAGGGTTTAGGGTTTAGGGTTTAGGGTTTATGGTTTAGGGTTTAGGGGCTAACACAGTGGCCGTCAGCACGCTATCGCGGCTGCGGCATGTATGCGAAATCCGGATCCTGTACAGACACCTCGCAAGAAAGTCGCAACTGTCTATACTCTATGCGGGCTGGGACATGTGCGTTACGGTTTAGGGTTTAGGGTTTAGGCTGAAACTCACGGGGATAGTATTCATGCGGTACGTGGATTGGTTCGCCAGTGGGGGTGCCTTTGAGCTTGTCTCGTCTGTATTCGCTGTCCAGGGTGTCGGCATCGTATTCAAAGTGGTTGATCATGTGAGCATGGCCAAGCTCGTCATCCCAAATCAGACACGGCCCCACGATCGAACTGTTCAAAATCAGCTGCAGCTGCGGCGCCTTCTTGACAGCCGCTTCGACGTCCGCGAGCTTCCAGGTTGTGTGCCGTGACGTGGGGATGCCCACGTCCTGTGGCAGCGCCTGGGTCAGCGTGTGCGCTTCCTTCAGCACCTGATGCTTGAACACTCCGAACTCCTTCCGTGGCGTGATGTGCTTCGGGATACCGTGGAAGTGGTAGATGGACGCCATGGCACCCCAGCACAGTGACAACAGGCCTGCGTCCTGTGCGCGGACGAAATCGAAAAACTCCTGTAGCTCGGGCCAGTATTGCACCTGCTCAAATGGAAGATGCTCAATAGGCGCCCCCGTAACGATGAACCCGTCGAATCGTTCGCCTTTGATCTGGCTGAAGCGCTTATAAAACTTGTCCAGGTACCCCGGCGTCGAATTTTTGCCACTGTAGTTGTCTGGAATGCACCACGTAACTTCGACAGCTGCGTTTGATCTCCCCATCATGCGGCACAGCTGCAGTTCCGTGCCCTCCTTGAGCGGCATCAAATTCATGATGCACACCCGCAACGGCGCAAGGCCGCTGGCATCATCGCTTTTTCGCGATGGATCCGCCGGTACTACCCACACGCCCTCCTTCCTGAGAAGGTCGAAGCACGGCAGCTCAGGATGCAGCGCAATCGGCCCCATCTTGAATCTCCCTCGGCTCGGAGGACTCGCTTTGAGTTTTTTGGAGGCCGGGATTGGCAAGTAAATTTAAAATATTTCTGACATGGAAAACCTTCTTTTCACAAAAGACCGTACTGGACACAAGGTGTAGAGTTCAATTTGAGACATTTCAGTACAATTTGATTCTGTGGTAAATCACGGATTCAGGATAGTTGCAAGGCAAAATGTCCTTTGCGCTGCCTTAACGCTTCTCAAAAAATCTGGGCCCTGCTGAATGTCACGTCCGAGAGCGCCTCCGCTAAGTTTGCAAGTGTGGGGGAATACATTGGGCCAGGGCAGCCATGAGCCGCAGGCAGGAACCGACAGCCGACGCACTCCCAATCGTGCACCCAGATGGGGCGCAGAACTTGAGTGCTTCATTTGTGTCCGACAGGTTCTTGCCCTGCAGGCACCCCGCCACCCGCAAGCACGCCTGCAGGGAGCCAGCCGCACGCCAGACCGAAACAAGTACGCTTTGTGCGTTTGCTGGGCAACCTGCAGCTTCACGCGCGCATGTCGACTTGATCTGCTGCCCGCCCCGCCTGCTAACATCTTGCTCTGCTCCTGTATACAACTACGCCGCTGCTGCTGCCCGTGCCAGCAGCATCCCATCACAGTCGTCGCCTGTACAGAACGTCGTGATCGGCAGCGAAACCGTGCAGCTGCACACGAATGACACTCACTTTGCCAAGCTGCGCGCCTATGACCAGATCTCGCTCGAGGACGTGGGCCCCGAGCAGTTTAGTTTCGCCGAACTTGCGAGCGGCGGGGGCAAGGGCGGGAACCCGATGCAGGCGACGCGTGACAGGAGGCTCATCGTCAAGCAGCTTTCGGCCGACAACCACGCGGAGTTGAGCGCGATTGCCTCGATGCTCGTCGAGCGCGTCACATCGGCGGAGTCAATGCTCATGCGCATCTACTGGCACTTTTTCCGCCCCTCGGACAAAACGTTTTACGTGGTGATGAAAAATCTGCTGCCTCGGGAGTTTGCCGAGCACGACACGGATTGCGCGCTGTTTGATCTCAAAGGGTGCCGCGATGATAAAATGATGCTAGACTGCGGCAAGAAGGTGCCACAGGTCACTTTCTGCCCCGCTTGCGGAATCGCATACACGCAGCCCCAGCCCAACCCTCAGCCCCCCCCTCCACACGCGTTAGCGTCACATACTCGTGTGCATACTGCCGCAGGTGCACAAACGTTTCTACAATCTGCCCTGGCTACTGGCAGAGGCTGTGGGCCTGGAAAAGTGCGTGGCAGCCGAGCGTGGCACCTACCGGCGAGGCAAAGCCCGCGCATTCATCGAAACTTTCACGCTGGCGCCAGAGGACCGCCAGCTAGTAACGAGCATTGCGGCCGCCGATGCCGACTTTCTTGCCGCTGCAGGCCTGATGGATTACTCCCTCCTCGTCGGCACCCTGACCAAGCGGATGCTGCCCAACGGGGCCCTGCCAGACTTCCCGCAAGGAGGCGCTATCAGGCCGCTGATCCAAATCACTGCGACCCCGCAGGGGCCAGTTGTCACGGCGCTCTACCTCGGCATCATTGACTATCTGCAGGGCTGGACGACAGGGAAGAGGGTCGCGCACGTGATCAAGGAGATCTTTGCCCCGCACCCAATCTCGACAGTCAAGCCCCGCGCCTACTGCATACAATTCAAAGAAGCAAATAATCGCCGCTTCAGCGCGGGCACTGCAGAAAGCGGCCCGCGCCTAATCACCGCACGCGCATCCGGGAGCGTGCCTGTTGCGAGCGGGGAGCAGTCACATAGTAGGGATGTATGAAGCTTCGACATATACATTTGTTGAGTGCCCACGTCTATCTCTCAACTACAAGCATACATTGGTGAAATGCAATCAATCAGCTGAGTTGTTGACGTCCGACCTCAGATAGAGGTCGGGACGAGCTAATCTGCGGCGGAGACAGCTGCTGTCTGCCGCACTACAAAGTTAATGAGACGACTCTCATTGTCAGACTTAGAGAGCCACAGGACTACTCCTGCGCCGGAGACAGACTCTGTCCGCCATAGATAGTGTGATACGACTACTCCTATCAATATATATATATATATATATATATATGAATACACACTATACACTCAGTGTCCCAGTATCAGAGACTGGTTGCTAAAGTTCAGTGGCGGCTCTTGTGACTGGCAGATGGGGAAAAAGAGATCCGGGCTCGAAGTCCGCACCATGATGATGGTGACTCACAAAAAGAGTCTGAGACCAGCGAGATGAGTGGCACACGCGCTGAGAAGCGGCGTCTCGATAGCTCTCGGGAAGAGCTTCGGGTGGCTGGCCAAGTAGCCCTCCGAAGTCTGTGCGCAAGTTCAGGCCGGAGGAGCGTGATCTAGACGAGGCGACTACATGGCCCAAATCCAGGAACTACAGGAACAGCTGAACAGGCTGCACAGGCAGTCGAGCGCCGCCGACGGGAACGGTGCGGCAGCTGGCCGCTTCGCGTATGCCGACATCGTGGCGTTGGACCTGGAATCCCAACTCGCTTCACACGATGGCGTCCGACCCTGATTCACCTTTTTGATGTTTTCGCATTGCTCCAATAACGCTACGATCGCTTCTGATATGTGATTCCTATCCTCTCGTTTTGCGTCCATGTATCTACTCTATTTGATTGTCAATAAACTTCTCTCTCTCTCTCTCTCTCTCTACATATTTTCTTGCTCTGCCTGTTTTCTTACTCTGGCCTCATTTTGGTTTTGACATTGACATGCTTTTTGTTTTGTCCGTACTGCCATTCGCGCTGCGGGAGGCTTTCAAACTATAGCCTGTCAAAAGGGAGGCTGCTCTACTCGTTCATATTCGTCCGCATTCCATATATTTTATTTTTCGCTCACGGGCTACTTTTATTTTATTAGAGTCGTCGGTAACGATTCTCTTGTTCGTCGACGCAGGAGGCAGCGAAGTATACCATGTGTCGTTGGACGTCAGGAACGATTGAGCGTAGGTGTGGGGTCGCGGTTCTGAGTGAAAGCGTGAACCCGAAACTTCTTTTTAGGCCCGGATCCCGGAAATAGCAACAGCCTTTTCCTTCATCTCTCATGTACAAATAAACGTAACGTTAGAGATACGCAGGATCGCTAGACGTCCGATGTGTGCGTACGTGAGTGTGTAATCCGGTAGCTGTTAAGGCTGCCGAGGAGCTGCATGCGCGTAGCAAAGGTACTTAACTTCGGTAACTCACCCTTAACTTCGGTAACTCGCCCTTTAAGTTTAATCAGCTGGGCGGCCCTGTTCCGGGCGCGTCTTTAGCGCTATCGCTCGCTTCTAGTGCGGATGTGTATGTGCGACCGGTGTGGGTCGCAACCACACCGGTCAGCGATATGGAGGTGGAGGTGCCGGTGGTCAGCTGTATGCCATGCAGAGTGCAGGCGTGCTGCTGGTTCAGACACAACTCGAAAAAGCTGCGGGCTGCGGATGCCCTTTCCTAAAACGACAGGCGAACACAAATGTTACTTTGCATCCCACCAGAGCTCGACCGTGAACCCCAGTCGCTTTAATTGCTCTTCTTCGACCCGAACCCCCAACCACTTGATGCGGCAGGAGCCGGTGCTGCAATTTTCGCAGGATCGGCCGCCGGGGCTTCAGTTTTCTTTGGCACGGCCTTGAGGAATAATTCCATCTCCTTCTCGTAGTCTTTGGCTTTCTGCCACCCACACTCATTAAGTCACCATCTGCAGCTTCTCGGATCTCTCGCTCCACGCACCATCCCCTTCGACTCGTACAAATAAAATAGAACGTCTCGCTGAACCCCTTGTCCATGCAGCCGCAAGCACATATTCGCTTTCGAAAGGGCAGAGCAGGTGGTGGATGTGTAGCAGGATGAACCCGTGCACATCAGTGAACTTCCGTCGACCGTGCTGCTGGAGGAATCGGACGAATGTCCACGTGGTCGCATGTATGCGCTGTTTGCGCACGTGCGCGTGTGCGCAAGTGCGGACGTGCCTATGCTTGTCCCTCTGAGGGTGCGTTCGCGTGCAAGCCCTGGCGCAGATGCATTTCCCATTCGCGCCACCGCGTGAGAGCACCTCGATAGGGCCCTTGTAAATGTCCGGGGCGAACTCTCCGAGGCCGTCGTGGCCAAACTCCTTGGCAAGAGCCTCTGGAAGGTCGGGCATGCACAAGCGGATGCCCTCTGGGTCCTCCCCCTCTGGCTTTCCAGTGATCTCCGGCAAAAGCTTTTCGATCTGCGCCAGCACACACGCGCGCACACACACACAGCAAGAGTTTGTAGGAGGCGAGGGTGCATGGCTAGAGTAGCGTGCGAGGAATGGGAATGTGAAAATGTATAATATGGGAAACTACCTGAGGAGTGAGGGGGACCACTTCGCCAGTGTAGAAGTGCTCGACGAAGTTGTACTGGACGTCATCCTCCAACAGCTGCTCCTGAACCTTAACGAGCAGGTATGCAAACTCGAACTGCAGCGTGTTCACGAGTGTTAGCGGAGGCTGCTTGTGGTATCTCAAGCGTATGCTGCGTGAGTCAATATGCGTGTCCAATGTATGGGAGAGCGTTCGTGACGCGAGCAGCACGTGGGTCGCGATTGCCCCAACAACTGAAGCATCAAGTCCGCGGCAACCCCAAAGAGTGCCCCATGTCAACAACGATATGAGACCTTTGACAGGCGGTGCTCATTCAAGTCCTTGAAGGCGTCACAAAGGTTGTGAAGCACGAGGTGCTGTGCGGTGATGGCCTTCATCAGGTTCAGCAAGTTGATACACATGGACACGATCTGCGCCTTGGCGTCGATCCCGACACCTGGTTCAGGGTCAAGGAATCAGATTGTGTATGCACTGACATGGCTTCACTTGCGTTGAACCACACATTCAATAGGCAAATTTTCTCTGGAGGGGGATGCTGAGCGCCTTTTTGATGCTACTGGCATGAAAAGGCTGAAACAGAAAAAGCACATGATGTTTGGCTGTACATGCTGTCCCATCTCCAATGCACAGCGACAGCGGGGGTCCATTCGTCTCATGACTTTGTCACGGTGTTCAAAGTTGCTCACTGGCAGGCTAATGCCAGTGTGTTGCTAGTGTGTTGCTAATGTGTTGCTAGGCGGTGTTTGTGGTCACTTACGATCATCGGTAAGCAACATCACGAGGACGAGGTCGAAGACGATGTTGGACACGGTGGTGAGAATAATGCCAAAGTCCTTTACAGAGGCGTTCGCCTGTGTGAAAGCACGAGTATCACCAACAGTGAGATTACTATCATCTCTACTCGCCTCCATCGCTTCTTAAACCTGACCGCCCAAGCACCCGTCACTTTTACGGCAGTCAGGAGGTCAATTGTGGTCGAACCTCTAGCTCGATCCACTCGTCAGTAATACAGTAGTACCTTGCGGCGGACGAGTTGGTCGGCCATGAGAACCATACGGAAGGCGGTAGAGAGATTGAGGAAGAGGGCACCAACGACCAAAGCTTGAGCATTAATGACAGTCTTGATTGTGCCTTGAAGAGCCTTGAAATTCTTTTCGGCCAGCGGATTGCCTTTGACCATGCCGAAATAATAGCCAGCAAGGAGTGGCGATAGGACCAGACCCAACACAGCGACGATGCCATACACCAGCACGTAGATCAGGGGCACGGTGACCAAGAAACACTCCTTGGCGAGAAACACAATCCAAAGCACGTCGGTCGTTGACAAGTTGACGAAACTGCTGTAGTACAGCGGTTTGTCTGGCGCACCGACGACACCCTTTACCTGGTTGAAGATAGTGTAGGCATACAGCACAATCATCCCGGCCAGTGTGGCGGCGCCACCAATCGAGAAATCGGCCTCTGGCGGTGTCATCAGGTACGCAATTGTCGCTGGACGAAGCCCAGGCCTGCGCAACAGTTTGCGTGGTGGTCACTCTACAAGGCAAAACTACGCACGAAGACTGTACATTTCTTCCACCTTGCATGGCCAGCCGCAACATTTTCGCTGCATGATAAAGCACGACGGGCGACGCACGCACAATGCTGCGCACTCAAAGACAGCTACAAGAACGCCGCGCTGTGTGTTGCTGTCTTTTAGTGCGCAGCATTGTGCGTGCGTCGATCGTCGTGCTCTATTATCACGATGTGCAAAATTCTGCGTTCGTAATGCGTGCAAGGTTTCCGTGCCTGTTGATGCCCGGCTTCCTCAGGGGATTGTCAGGGCTGTCAGGGGGGTCGTTGAAGTGTTCAGCGCGATACTTGAGGCGCTCCTGAAACCTGTAGGTGCTCACGGCAGCCGCACGGTCCGAGATCACTCGTTCCCAATTCGCCCTCCTGGACTTCTGCTTGTTTGCATCCTGGGCCAGCTTGAGGTCTGCATCCTTTTTGGGTGCTGCTTTTGCGCCCGTGTGAACGTCGTCAAGCGGCTGCACACCGTCGTTAGCCCAGCAGCTTCATCAGTGCAGTGCGCAGGTTACGCCGCTCGCCTAGTGCACTCTTTACGCCTAAACCCTAAAACCGTAAAGCCTAAACCCCTAACCCTAAACCCTAAACCCTGAACCCGAGGCTTGGCATCAGAGAACGAGTTTTGTGGAATCGCTGCGGCAGGCTGACATGCGCGGGCGCGCATCATGCACGCGCATCGATCTGCAGGGAGCACAGCACTGACTCGGCAGCATCACCTCAAGCTGCTGGATGGCCTTGAGACCGCGAATGAAGTCGTAGTAGGCCCGCTGGCCGACGGCCGAACGATCGGCATCCACCATGGGCTCGTCGCTGTTCATCTGCGGCGCGCGCACACGGGATTTCATGGCCAGACCCAAAAGCTGGCCCGGCGGGCGGCTGGCGTGCGCGGGGCAACACAGCAGGCGGCTGGCTCAGACTGCAGGGCGGGCGAACCTGGTAGTAAGTCGTTGCCTCATACTTCTTGTGCTTCTGCTCCTCGAACTCGGTCATCTTGTTCTGGTCCGCGAAGAAGTGGTCATGCTTGTCCTGGTGGTCACCGGGTGGTGGGGGGTTCGGCGCTCAAAAGTCAGCAGCACTCCCGACGTCCCTGCCGACGGACGAGGGGCGCAACACGGCGGAGCCGAAGGACGCCGCACTTACCATGAAGAGGCGCTGAAGGACCTCCATCCTTTGGACTTTGGAGTGTTAAGGGTTCCCGAGTACTAGTACGTGACCACTCGCAAACCCCAGAGGCGGATATATGAAGGTGATCGCCGGTCAGGCCTCCTCCGAAGCTTGGCTCAAGCTGCTGTCGTCACGGCTGTTTTCACAGTCTTTTTCAGAGGATGTGGAAAGCGTAG
>Ga0315905_10005841_pt1 | contig 12513 bp, 10 predicted proteins | sample LakEriMetagenome_5_FD_203522 | JGI IMG/M metagenome (GOLD analysis project Ga0315905, IMG submission 203522) | Freshwater fungal communities from buoy surface, Lake Erie, Ohio, United States - Buoy 4 MA121 | ecosystem: Environmental > Aquatic > Freshwater > Lake | place: USA: Lake Erie, Ohio... | reverse complement strand
CAAGACCTGCTGGAGCGAGCAGTGGCAGTGAAGAAGGAGGACAACGGCCTTGCGCGTTCTGATCCGCACGCGCTCCACACGGTGCGGCAGGACTTTTAATCGCCGGATATCTTGCCTAGTACAAAGTTTTTTCTGAAACGTCAGTGCCCTCGTATATTTACTAGAGAAAGTCACGATATACAGAGGTCGTTGGAGAGCCGGATCTCGTGCTGTGCACAAATTCTGGAAAAATCAGTGCCCTAATATACTTACTGCAGCAATTCACTATTTAAAGGACTTTTGAGAACGGGTTGCCTTGGATGAATGGCTAGCACGCCAGCAAGATTTTTTTTAATTTCATTGTATTTTTCTGCATTTTTTATTATTATTCTGTTTTGTTTTTCTTGCCAAGGATGACTCGTCAGCACACCCCCTTCGGCGCTGGCGCGTTTGTTGTTGATTGTCACCGGAGACGTCGCACACAGCTTGCTGAAAAACTGCGCGTTGTGGTCCGCGTGGCTCCTCACCTGGGCCATGTCGGGTTCGGAATGCCCCCCTTGCACTTCCTTGTCTGGTGCCGCTGCAGCTATATATATGTATATATGCGGGTATATATATATATAATGTACACACACACACACACACACACACACACACACACACACACACACACACACACACACACACACACACACACACACACACACACACACCTAGATTAGAGCATCTCGTGTTCTCAAGGAGCGGATCTACTGCAAAGCACGTGCCGGCCTTGCTCAAAAAGGCGAAGAGCGCGGCAGTGCGGGGCGTTGCGCCGTCCCCGACCGCTATGAAGGCGTCGTCGTCTGTGAAGCCTGACACAAATTCTTCAAAGTCAGTGCCCTATTATATTCACATATAAAACTCACTATATAGAGGACTTTCGAGAATATGGCCCGCGCAGTCTTTTGCGAGAAACTTTCTGTAAGCCTCCCAGATGGCCATCGACTCGGAAATCTCCTTTGAGTTTGGAAACAGCTTCATCTGCGGGCACGGAGGAGCCTTGGTCAAAGCCCAGACAAAATCCATAAAACCTTTCGCATATCTACAAAAACTGTAGCTACTCCATAACAATCGGAACCACCGGGAACAGACTAAGCGTGGCTCACACATTTACATTCTCTTTTTCTGCATCAGCCGCAGTTCGAGAGTGGCGGGACAGCGCGGGGGCGGGGGGCGCGCGGCTAAAATAAACTACTTAGACTAAACTCATACCTCGAGCATCATGGGCGCGGACGAGAGGCGCAGAAACTCGTCGATATAGCGCAGGCGCGTCTGCTGCTTGTCGGCGTGCCCGGCCATTTTCTCCAGTGGAGAGCTGACGAGTTGGTAGACGGTTGTTGATATACGTTGTTTTGAGCTTGCCCTCACTGTGCAGACTTGCGGTGAGATACCACGACACAAGCGTGTGTCACTCTGGACTTCAAGAGCGTCAGAGTTGTAACACTCTGGCATCCACGAACCAATTTCAAACAAACACACCCCGTGTGCTTGTGAGTCCGGGGGTGAGGTCGGGAGGGCACCCAGCAGCCGCACAATGAGCGAGCACGCCTTGCAGTGAACAGCCTTGTGGATCGTTCGCAGAGCTGGACGCCATGTCTAACTCGGGAGGTTCGCGCTTGCAGCTGGACAGCCTCGTTGGGCAGACGACGCCGCGCAGCGCCACCAGCCGGCAGCTTGTGGATCGCGTGGTGGAACAAAAGATTATTCGTCTCGCCGATCGCACTGGGCTTGCCGCTTTCAATATGGCCGGCCTTCATTCCGATCTCGGAAAGTTAAGCACCTCGCTCCCAGTCACCCAGGCTGCCCTGGCACTGGAGTGTGGACTGTGGAGTAAAGGTGCCGGCGTCGCGAGCACGTGGCTGCCGCCGGCGTCCGCTCGCGCGCAGGAGCGCGACCCGATGCGCGATAACGAAGCGCGGCAGCGGGTGCGCGCGTGGCTCGGCGCCGTCTGCGAAAACACAAACCCACAGTCCAGCAGCAGAGCGCTGCCTCTCACACCGAGCAAAAACACCGAGCGCTTCTCATCAGAGGCCGCGTGGATATACGAGGCCCACAGCGGCGGGCAGGCGAGCGACCGCTCCGCCCGCAGAGAGGTCGCAACCCTCTTCGACCTCTCGCTGCGGCAAGCAGCGGCATCAACCGAAGAAGCAGCGCAGCCGGAGCGGAGCGAGCGCGAGCGCCGCGCTCAGTTCGATTCACAGCACGAGACGCTCCAGCGAGAGATGACGGAGCAGCAAGCCCAGTTGGCAGCGCGGGACGCCTCCACCGATAGAGGCGGAGAGATGAGCGACCAAGAGGAGCGTGCGTGCAGCAGCGAGCAGGGATGGCAAGAGGAAAGGGTGTCGCTGTTCCGAGTCATCAAGGGCTACAAGGAGCGAGAGAAGGCCCTTGAGGGAGAGAGAAACGCGGAGCGCGAGGAATGGCAGAAGGCGAGGCAGTGGTGTCTCGAGATTCGGGCGGAGCAAGAGCGGGCACGGGACCAGGAGAAACAGCGGGAGGAAAAGGACATGGAAAGAGACGTGATGCGGCAGAAGCAGCGCGACGCGGAATTGCAAATGTCGCAGCGGAGGGAAGAGATGATTGTGCAGTTGAAGAAAGAGTTGAACGAGGTATTTTCACAAAACACATTCGCAGCACGCGCAGACACGCAAGCGTATACGCTCCCTCATGCTCAGTCTCACTCAGCCCTCATTCCCTCGATCTTCCTCTCTCCGTTCCTTCAACTTGCTGTCTCATGCAGTATCGCTCCTCGGGCGAAGAAAACAAAAGTCTTTTCGCGCCCTCAGTGAGCGCACTGCTTTCAAACTCACTACATGCGGGTGACGACAGTATAGGATGAAGGACTCCAAGATTGCGCTGGAAAAAGCTGTTTCCGATTCTGGAAAGGCGTTGCACTCCGTACGTGCCCCAATGTTTGTGTTTGTCTCCTGAAATCCGAAACCATCCATCAATTTTGAAATGCACTCTGCACTAAACTCAAAGCACTCGCAGGGACGTACCAGCGTACACGCACATGCGCACACTGTTTTACGTGTTGTAACTGAATTTGCGGCTCCCGCCTGCTCTTCTCATAGGAGAAACAAAAGACAAAAGAGCAGGAAACGATTGCTAGACTTCGACAGGAGCTCGGTGACTTACAGGCAGACGTCAGCAATCTGAAACTAGAAAATTACGAGCTGCGAATCTCTCACTCTCAGGCGCTCGTGTCTCTCACAGGTCTCTCTCTATCTCTCACTCCCTCCATCCCCCCCCCCTTCCCTTCCCCCCTTTCTTTGAAAAGAAACTCGGTTCCTGTACTTGTGGTTACAGCCTACGAGGCGCGCACGTGTGTGTTGAGGCATAGATCTTACGGGAACAGAAAATTGTTGGGTGTGGCAGAAGCACGGGAAGAGTTGGCGAAAAGCAAAGTCAAGCAAACGTCGATGCAGGAGGAAGTCGCTGCTCTCGAAAAACAGCTGGAAGAGCGAGTCGCCGTTCTCGAAAAGCAGTTGGAAGAGCTTAACGAGGTTTGCATGTGTGTTGCAAGCGTCTCTGTATGATTTGTGCTTCCTCCGCTTGTATTGCTGACCCAGGCCAGTGAAAAGTGGCTCTTTGGAGCTCTCACGCGCGTGCACGCTCGCGCAGGAGCGCATTCGAGATCGTGAGGACTTACAGCGCGAGACGTTTGAAAAATGGCGACTTCTTGAGGAGCTCCGAGGTATCCGCGAATCACTGGGCGCAAAGGCCCATAAAGAGGCAGTGGAGGCCGGGGAAAGGGAGAACGGAGGGTCAAAATATCCCTTCCTTTCTCTTCTAGGGAACTTACCAGCGTCTGAGCTTCTCTCGCCCCGCTGGGAGGTTGTGAACAGAGATGATACGAAAAACAGGAGATTGGGCGGAACTGCCGAAGCAGCAAAAAGACATCGACAGGGGGGCGCAGGAACAGCCAAGAAAGAGGATGGCAATAGTGGAGGTTCTCGAGCTGCAGATGCGGACAGATCGCAGGAGAACTCACTGCATAAGGCACAAAATGGCCTTTCGAGCGAGAAAGATGCATTTGTAGGTGACGTGGCGCATTTGACATCACTCGGGAAGGGAGCGGAGCATAGCGGCATGCAATCGCCGCCGGATGTTAAAAGGGCAGCTGGAGATGTTGAGCGAGTCACGGTGTCAGCGAAAGCAGGCAAAGCGAGTCCAGTGGTGGTGAAGCCAGTGGTGTTGGTGAAGAATGAAGTGGAAACAGATGCACGGCTGAGGGGAGGTGTGGCATTCTTTGGAGACGAAACGTTTGCCGAACTTCTGGAGGAAACGCAAAACTTAAGGACAATGTTGGGCATCGGGCATGCTGAGGTGCATGAAGAAAAGGAGGTCAACGGGGGTTTGGAGGAAGCAGAGATGGGGAGAAGTGTCCAGCTGACCTCCCTACGCCTGACTATTTAGATACACAGATATTCCATACTGCCGCAACTCGCCCTCACTACGGCATCAAAGCCTCCCACCATTTCATTGCTGTGCAAATTTCCTTGCTAGCAAGGAAATTTGTGGATCCTGCGCAAAGCACAGGATCGATCCGCCTGTTCCTCTTGTTCACATCTAGAGGTGCATGCCTCGTTCACACCTGCTCCGAGGCCCACATTGTAGGCAGTTTGTCTCTCCTTATGCCCGTCCTTCAGAGAGAGCTACAGAGAGACCACTGCTCCTCCCAGTCGCAGTCCGTCCATGCTGTGCACCCACCCTGTTGCATACCCTGGCCCCCTCGCAGGTTTACCCTGCCCTCTATCCACCTCGCGGACGGGGTGTGGGAGACGTAACAACACTCAGTGTTGTTTCTGTACAGATGAACCCGAACAGCAAGCGATTGAGATCACCTTCGAGTCTCCGCTTGATATGCACGATACTGAAGTTACAGATTCCCGGGTGGAAATAGAAAGGAATCGCCAAACCTCCACTATCTTAAAAAGAATGGAACGGCCAACCCTCTATCTTTCACCGCTTTCATGCCCTCCTTGAAATCACCATGAAATATCGACTCCTCATGCTGTTGTCCGTTTTCATCCTTGTTTACCTGAAAATCAATCGCGGGTCAGACATCTACTTACCTTACGAATGAAGTGCGACATACAAACAGGTGCACTTGCGTCTCTGCAGGATTGCCAAAAGAGAAACATCGATAAAACCGGACCTCGACAAACTTTCCCTTGCCACTCGGCTCGCCATCAATGAAAGGTCCTGAATAAAACGTCTTCTTGCCTGGAAACGTAAGCTTGCCGAGCCCATGTGCCGTCCACCCCTGAGAAGAAAAATTCCGGCATCCCGTAGCGCTCAGACACATGCACAAGATGCTGAGATGTTCAGCTTGCCTGAACAGCAGGATGACCACAAACACCGTAATCTACGGGTAAGTCTAGTCGGCACAGACGTGGGGTACCAAAATTGTAGAATAATTGGGAAACTCAGTGACCAACCGACCTGAGAGCGACAATGCACTAGTACGTAACGACGCACAAACTTTTGGGGGGCATGGAATGTTTTTGGTCGCCAGGCTTCATTTGGTACCGGAGGGTACTTGATTTCTCGGTCGGCCATGTCTTACACATCGGCAATTCACAACCGTTGTTGAGGTGAAGATGGTAGTAGTGACTTTCAATGTGTGTATGAAAATGTGAGCCTATCTGCCAGCATGTACCAACCCTTATTCTCAACACACCTGAAGATCGCCGTTGTACACAGAATCGTCGTCAAACGTTCTCTGCCCAGTGCAGTTGCTAGCTGGAAAGCCTGTTCAGGATAATAGAGATTTTGAGAGACTCTTCACTGAAGGTATCAACGTTCACGTGGGCGGTACGCACACGTAAAAAAAGCAGGCAAGGACTCAAATTTCCGCACCCCTGTACGCGACAATACGAACTCGCACAGAGAACGCATATACACAAAATAAATGAAAGAACCGTCACTGAAATGACCCTCAACGTAGTCGCCATTTGGCGTTGTCAATTTCCCCATTCCCTGTCATTTTCGTTTCCATACTTGCAGGAGCATCAGAAATGCTCTACCACGGTACGTACAAACACACATCAGCACACATGGACGACAAAGCCGGAAGGCAAGTCATGCAGACAATCACGCGCAGCTACCTCAGGCCGCCCGCCTTGTACCTCTCCAGCATACACGTCGCCCCATGGGAATTCTAGCCTGCCTCTTCCACAGGGCACCCCTCCTGGTACCTCAACCCCCTGCATTGTTTTGTTTCAAGACAAATGATGCGGAAGAGTGATTGTAGGCCATTGTTGGTTCCAGGAACAAAGAATTTGACAAAAGGACGGAGAATTATATGACCTTGGATCCAGGCCGACGAGGACCGGGATCATAATCGCCTTCAAAACTACGCCCGTCAAAATACATCGCCTATGCAAATGCCAGCAGTGAGAGCCAAGAATTTCATACAAATGTTTGCTCAGACTCAATGACTAGTGCTCGCCTGCAATCATTACTACTCTTGTTGAACACAGCAGACTGTATACACTCGCCAATGCAATCATTGATTGTACTGTTTAAAACAGCAGACCGTGTAAACATTCGTACGCATTCATGAAAAAGACGCCAAGAGTCGCACATACCTGGCCTCTTCCATGAGGGTGGTCCTTTTTCCATTCACCGGAGTACGAAGAACCACAGGGCCAGTACATCTCGCCCTGTACAAATTGCCTCACTCAGAACTGCAGCGCAAATACACGTTGATTATTTTCTCACAATCAATGATATTCACCTGACCACTCCGCATATCATCATCCCACAATCCATCGTACACAGCGAAGTGGCCGTTGTGCTCAGATACACTTTTGCCACGCCCACTTCGTCGGTCGTTTTTCCTGCGTTTGCAATGTGGTGCGTGGCAGTGTTTGAGATCGTGGTTTGAGGGAAAGCTGCGCAGGCAGCATTATGACACGTCCCTGGAAGAAATTCAAACTTACCACTCCCCCTTGTAGCGCATACCAAGATCAGGCCATGAGCACTCCCCTGCACCATCCCGCATGGATCGCAGGATGCCTCCCTCATACTCCCAGCCTTTGGGACTGTGTATGTTGCCATGTCCGCGCTGCGGTTTTCCGCGACTCCACGTCCCCTCAAAAAAACTGCCATCTGGATGCAACAATGCGCCTTGCCCATTGGGCTGCAGAAATCGACCGAGCAGAACAGGGAGAGACATAGAACTAGTCACGGAGGCATCCACAGCAAAAATGAAAGACCCAACGGCAGCAGCATGAAGTGAATGATGTAACACGAGTAATCGTCATCGACAAAGGATTACCAAACTGTCGCGCCATTCTCCCTCATATCGCGATCGGTCAGCGTAATCGCACGTTCCTGAACCAGTGTAGGTGTGTTTTCACGGAACTTGTGGGTGTTGCGCGATGGCGTGCTTTGGGGTGTTGCGAGATGGCGTGCAAAGCACGCCATCAGAAAAAAATACGCACCCACTGATTGCACAATCTCATAAAACACGAAAAAATATATTAGATGGAGCCACACATACTGCAAAAAGGAGCATATGCGCATGGCTGCACGCACAATGATGGATCACCTGTTCCAAAGAAGGCATATTCCAAGTCTATCTCGAGTTCTCCGCGATGTTTCCCAGCCTTTCCCTCCTCCAGTTGATGCTTGGATATCGCTGATAACTATGCCCACAAAAAAGCTTCAGCACATGTAAATCTTCTGCCAATCTTGATTGATAACCAATTTCTCGCAAACAGAATTTCTCCCGCGGAAAGAGCACATTATATCTCATCCACAGCTGGCGAGTGCGAATTGTCTTCTGCAGCTGCTTGACTGACTTTTGAATGTGGAATTGAGCAGGAAACATACATATCAGAACCTGTCCTGTGTAAACAGCGCCATCTGCACGTGTACGACGCCCAATGCCGTCTGCGCACGACCCTTTGTTCCACGTGCCTGCCAGCAGACGAATGTGTTTACTGAAGGTTTGAATGATGAAATCTCACTGAGAAACTCGATGCGCGCGCGCACGAGTGTACGTGTGTTTTGCACACATTGACCGCGGAACAACCCCAAAAAGAGAGACCAAAAGATTATCAGTAATGTGAAATTTACAACGTGCTTGCCCCAACCGCACTTTTGGGCAGCTTGGCCAACCAAGTGTTCGGGGCTTGTTGCAAAGGGTGGTAAAGACGCCAAAAAGAGCGATTCGGGCAAACATGTGGTAAATTTCACGTTACGGAGAATCTTCTGTCCTCCCTTTCGGCTGATCCAGCGATCCATTTCACGTTACGGATAATCTTTCTGTCCTCCTTGTGGGCTGATCCAGCGATCAACATGCATCAGCAGTCTTGAGCAGGAATGGACAAAAGATACCTTCGACGTGGTCACCATTTTCGAAAGTCAGTTTCCCGGGTCCATGTTGAATATCATCAACCTGTTTGTGTTTTGATGCCCTAAGATTCAATAGCGTTCGACAAACCTTACCAAGGCCGCGTTGGGTGAAACAAAGAAGAAAGAACTATGGAAAAACGCGAGAAGGAGGACACATGAGGGTGATTAAAAACTCATTACCCACTCGCCGTCAAAGACAGCACCATTCTTGTACGTGGTGGCCCCCTTTCCACTTCGAACATTTCGCACGATTTTGCCCGTATACTCATCTCCGTTCTGGTACTTCATGGTGCCAATGCAGTTTCCATTTTCCCACGTGCCTACACGCAAGCACGCACCAAATTACATTGACATGGTTGAACGTAACATAGATCTATGACGATGGTCGTCGGTGAGATCAATTCACGCATAAATGCACGCACCTACTGTCACGCTGCCATTGGGCATGGTTACTGTCCCCGCGCCTTCAAGCTGGCCATCGCGAAAATTTCCTGCCAAGCATACGGGTTTTGAACAAGAGCCTCGCAGCAACGCAACGAAATCTTGCGCAACACCTGCATTTCTGGGGACTCGTTCGAGTCTATCTATTCGGTTAACTGAATGAGAGTCCCCCTCACTCCTTTGTTCCGGGTCCGCAAACAGAGAAGTCGCAGATCGCGCTCCTCTTGTTGTGTCAATCCTTGCGGTCTAGCAAGCAAACCTGAGTACAGTGCGCCGGTAGCAGCCACGCGATACTTGCCCTGGCCGACTGGATTGAAGATAGTTTGCAAGTACTGCATCGGGCCCTCAAACTCGTCGCCGTTTGAGTACCGCAGCTTTTCGTTCCCCTGCCCGCTCTTTGACACCTGCTCGACATTGACGTCCCGCGCAGCCAGGCACGAGCGCCCTCAGACAGGAGCCCCCGCCGCCCCCGCCTGCGCGCAGGACCCGCGACGGCACGACGGCGGACAGGCATTGGGGCAGGCGGCCAGACCTTGAGAGGCTCGAATTTCTTGATGTCAAACGGCTTCAGGCCAGATTTAGAGCTGGCATTGGTGCCGGGCCGCGACCCTGCGTGCCGCGGTGATCGTCACCTCACCGCAGGGCAGGGTGAGAGAGAGATGTCTTTATTGGACAGACTCATGAGTCCCCGTTAGCGTGCGAACCGGCGCAGCACCAGCGCAAGGCATGCCATGCATCTCAAACCCCACCGCCCTTCCCGGAACCTCCCGTGGCCGGCTTCCGCGCCGCCATTTTGATGGGTGCTTCAAAGAACATCAATTTGAAATTTACCACAGTGTTGCTCCCGTGGATTGACACTTTAGCCAAGCCTGTGGTAAAATTTGAATAAGACAGTCCAAAAAACAAAACAACCCGCCACTATTTGAGCGTGCGGGGAGGCGGCGGCAGTTCCCACGGCGGAGGGGCATGCCCTCGCGCTCCGTAACGAGCAGCAGGGGCAGCAGCGAGCGAGGTCTCTTCCCCGGGCTGCCGGGCGCTCCCCATCCAAAGCGCTGCGGAGTGCCCCTGCGTTCCGTGCTGCAAGTCCCGGCGTAGTTGTTTGCGATCGGCTTCGCCTGCCCGTGTGCGCGTGAGGGCCAAGCGCGCCGGCAGCCGGCTCACCCGTCTCGTCCTCTTCGCCTTTGGTCTTTCTCGTGCGCCCCCTGCAACAGCTCAAACTCTGCTGCCGTCTGGAGTCCGGAGCCAGTTCGACCCGGCGCCAGGGACTGGAACGGGTAAAGGTCTGTCGTTCAGCCTGCGCCCTTGCCACTCTCTGCCGCCCTTCAGGGATCTCACGCTGCGTGTGTGCAGCGCGCAAGCCTGCCGTTCCCAAAACTTCGGCGCTGGGCAGAGACTGCTGCCGCACGACCTCGCGGTCACCGGATGGCCGATCTACTTCTAGGACAGACCGCTCAAACGGCTCTCTAGCGGTAAGGCTCGATGGTGCCGGGGGGGTCGGTATGGTACTCGTGGCGAACGACAGGTGGGTTCCACATCACCAACACCCCTCTGCCCATCGTGCCCTGCTCGCAAAAAGATCGCGTTGCCAAACAGAGTGGGCGCAATACTCGGGCCTGAGAGAGTCGGTCACTGTACAGCCTGCGACATCAATGCAAGCTACTTGCGTGCAATTACGTTCTGGATGCTGACCAAGAAGTTGTGAGGGCTGACGAGTCAGAATTATCTGGCAGCGGAGGCCTGGCAGTAAAACGCCTCACAAAAGACGGCCCCGTCATGCAGAATGGCATGGTCAAAGTGGGCGACACCCTCGTGAGCGTCGGCGGTCCGTCTCAATGGCCAAAATGCTAGAGCGCACTACTTCCCTGTGCCATGTCTTTGGAGCAAATGCTCCGCGAACGTTCAATTTTTATGCCGGGGATTCATAGCCGCACTGAGTAATAACTCAAGGGTCATGCGATTTGTGCAGGCATTGCGATCCGAAATATGCCCCACGATTCCCTGCATGATCTGGTGATGGGTGAGCCTTCTTCGCAAGTGCGCCTGGGCCTGGAGCGAAGTGACAAAATGACTGGCCGAACTTTCTTCTACGAAATTTCCTTGCAACGGGAAGAGGGGCCTAGCGAGGTGAACGTCAATGTCCACATGCGCATCGTGCACAAAGAAGTGCCGCTGATACTCACGTGTGCACACCACAGGTCCCAGGCCTAGGGGAGGCAGCAGCTGCTGCAGCGGAATTGGATTTGTCGCCTTCGTGTGGAGGCACTTCCGGTAGGAACCCCATCAAATTCAGCTGCATGCAGCCAAGAGGCATACACACTCTTGGGTGCGATCAGGATGCCCTATTTACGCTTCCAGATGCTGTTACTCACAGGGGGGGCTTGGCGGACATTGCTGCTGACTGGGGGCGAAGCTAGCGCCGATTATTTGTCTGCGCAAGATAGCAAACCCCGGACCACGGACACCAGCAACACGCCCCTTTCTTCCCTGTCGTCATTGCCTCACAGCCGGAAGCTAGACTCTGAATCTGTCCCAAACTCCCGACAAAACTCTGCACGCCGCCAAGAGTCTGATTCATACTCCCGCCAAAATTCTTCTCGGAGACCGCATGCTGTGAGCCCCTGGCCAACGCCATTGAGCGCACGGGGCTTGTCTACTGCTCCATTGGATGGGGGGGAAGCAGGTAGATCTTTGTTCCAAACAGTTTGAGACAAGATTACGAGGCGTGTGGAGTCTCGCTCTCTCCAGAGAGCTGAATTTGCGAATCTGCATCTGTGTCAGTCAATGTCTGTTGGTTTCCGTGTGTTTGCGTGCTTTCACACGCTCAGCATTTCCGGCAGAACTGTCACTGGCACTTTCAAAAAGCTCTGTGGATCCATACTCGGTCCTCGGCAAACGAAACCAGGAAAACATTGCCGCGCTGGCGGCAGAAATTGAAATGCTACAGGTTGTGACAAAGCACGTGTGTGAACATCGACTGCACATGCGGAACAGAAATTGTTTGAGTAGTGCCTGTGGCCCACATGCTTTTTGCGTGCATCCATTGACAACTGACTCGGTCGGGACCCTTCTAATCATGCAGGGAGAGGTGGCGACCGCGCGTGCAGAGGCAAATGAGATGAAAATTCGCGCGACAGAAGCTGATGAAATGGCCAAGATGGAGAAAATGAGGAGAGAGTCTGAGGAAAAATTGAGACTGGATGCGACGGAGCGAGAAAAGAAGGTAAACAAACGCCCACACTCTCTTGCTCGCTCGCGCACACGCACGCAACGCACGCACATACGCAGACGAACAAACATACTGCTGACATTGTGTGGTGCGTGCAAGTAGTAATATGGCAGAGCCTTTTCTTTTTTTTCTTTTTTTTGCGCAAATTTTTCTTTTTTTTCTGCGCAAATACCTCATAACAATTTTTTCCCAATTGCATAGATATATCAGCAGTGGGTGGAGGAGCATGAAGTGCGCAAAGAGGCCGAAATAAACATGGAAAAGGTATTGATTCTTGTGCACATGTTCATGTGTACGAGTGCGTGTGAAAGTAATTTTTGGATGACACATGCATATTCACGTACTCGCATACCCACGCAGATGACACAGGACCACTCCCGCGCTGAAAACAAGGTCAAATCACTAATGGACGAAAACGATCGTCTCTCTACCGAACAAAGTCAGGTATTTTCGAT
>Ga0315905_10005840_pt1 | contig 12513 bp, 12 predicted proteins | sample LakEriMetagenome_5_FD_203522 | JGI IMG/M metagenome (GOLD analysis project Ga0315905, IMG submission 203522) | Freshwater fungal communities from buoy surface, Lake Erie, Ohio, United States - Buoy 4 MA121 | ecosystem: Environmental > Aquatic > Freshwater > Lake | place: USA: Lake Erie, Ohio... | reverse complement strand
GGACACCTCAATCACCTCATGTTCGCGACCGCGGCCATACACCACGTGCACGATGCGAAAGCGTCGGCCAATGATGAAGGCGCGACGAAATGCTGCCTTGACTTGCTCGGGCGTGGCGTTGGTGGCGACATCAAAGTCTTTGGGCTTCAAACCCAACAACAAGTCACGCACCGCACCGCCCACGATGTAGGCCTCAAAACCTCGGTCTTGCAGGGTGCGCACCACATTCAAAGCGCGTTCGTCCACCCAGTCGAAATTGATGCCGTGCACCTTGGCAGGCACCACTTGGCGTTTGCCCAAATTGGGCAGGGTGCTGGCAGGTGCTTTGCCCATCAGCTTGTTGATGAATTGTTTGATCATTGTTTTGGGAACAGTTCCAAAATCGGCCAGCCTTTTTCTAAGGCCACGGCGCGCAGTGTGTCGTCGGGGTTGGTCGCCACGGGGTGGTTGACGCGCTCCAACAAGGGCAAATCGTTGCGGGAATCGCTGTAGAACGTGGCGTCTACATCGGCCCAGTCCAAACCTTTGCTGATAAGCCATTGTTGCAGACGTTGCACTTTGCCCTCACGCAGACTGGGAACACCCAAAATTTCGTTGGTAAACCAGCCTGTGGCATCGCGCACCAATTCAACAGCGATCAAATCATGCACCCCAAAGGCTTGCGCAATGGGGCGGGTCACAAACTCGTTGGTGGCAGTGATGATGAGGGTGTGCTCTCCCGCATCGCGGTGCTTTTTCACCAGCGCCAGTGCTTGGGGCAGGAGGGCCGGCTGCACCACCTCGCGCATGAATTGCGCATGGGCCTCAGCCGCCTCGACTGGGCCGCGCTGGCAAAACGCCTGGGCACCAAAGCGCACGTAGTCGTGAATGTCCAAAGTGCCCGCTTGGTAGTGGGCATAGAACTCGTCATTTTTTTGAAGGTAGGTGTCTCGGTCATGCCAACCCAGCTTGACTGTGAAGGCGCCCCAAGACTGGTCAGAATCAATGGGCAACAAAGTGTGGTCGAGGTCAAATAAGGCGAGTTTCATCACATGGCTTCCAGCATGGCTTTGATCAGGGGAATGGTGATGGCGCGCTGCGTTTGCAGGGCATAGCCATCAAGTTGGTCGAGCAGTTGAATGAGGCTGCTGAGGTCGCGACTGAAGCGGTGGAGCATGAAATCCATCACCTCATCACTCAAAAACACACCGCGGTCGTCCGCTTGTTGACGCAACACAGCGCGGCGTTCGGTTTCGCTGAGCACCTGCAATTGAAAAATATGGCCCCAACCCAAACGGGTGCGCAAGTCCTCGCGCAAGCTCAGGTCACTGGGCGGCACGCTGCCTGAAGCCAGCACCCACCGCTGCTGACCGTCAGTGGGCGTGATGGCGTTGACAAACCAATTGAATGCTGCTTGTTGCTGCACCGCGGTGTAGCGCTGCACATCGTCCATGATGACCACGCGCCAAGCATTCTCAAACGCGAGGGGCTCGGCCACGGTGGCGTCCAGCCAACCCGCCGCGTGACCTTGGTCACGCAAGGCGGCTTGCACGGCGCGCAGGAGATGGGTCTTCCCACTGCCGCTTTCGCCCCACACATAGGTGGGCACGGGAGAGCGTTTGTCGTTGCCCACCCACAACTGCAGGTGTTGCAGCGCGTCAAGGTTGGGGCCCGAAAAGAAGTTGTGGAGTGTGGGGCCGGGAGCCAAGCCAATGTCGAGTGCAATTTGCTTCATCTGCACTTAAACGCCACGGTACAAAGCACTGGCTTGATATTGCGCACGCAAGCGGCGTATGGCCACCAGCAACACGGCGCTGGCAGGCAAGGCCACCAGCACACCTACAAAACCAAACAACTGGCCAAAGGCCATTAAGGCAAAAATCACGTGCAGCGGGTGCAGCCCAATGCGCTCGCCCACCAAGCGCGGGGTCAACAAGAAGCTTTCAATGAGCTGCCCCAAACCGTAGACCACCGCCACCATCAGCATGGCTTGACTCGGCGCAAACTGCAACACGCCCGCGAGCACCGCCAACACCAAACCTAGGCCAAAACCCACATAAGGCACAAATACAGCCAAGCCTGTGAACACACCAATGGGCAAGGCCAGCTCTAGGCCAAACGCCCACAACGCCAAGCTGTAATAAACGGCCAACAAGGCCATGACCGACAGCTGCCCACGCAGGTATTGGCCCAACACATCGTCACACTCCGACACAAAGCTGTCGTAAGCCGCTCGAGCGGGCATGGGTACCAGCGCTTCGACATGACGCACGAAGCGCTGCCAGTCGGCCAACAAATAAAACAGCACCACAGGAATCAACACCAAATTCCCCACCACGGCCAAGGCCACGCTGCCCCCAATGCGCAGCGAGGCAAGGGCTTGCTTGAAGCCGTCTTCAAACGAAGTGCTGAAGTTTTGCAACACAAACGCTTTGATGCTGGCACTGTCCAGCATGACAGGAATGCCTTTGGCTTGCAGCCAAGGCGCGATGTCGGTTTGCAGTCGCTCGACCAAGACAGGCACTTGGTCGCGCATGCGCGGCAGCTCGTGGGCCAAGATCGGAATCAGCAAGGTGAACAAAGCCACCACCAACAACAAAAACAGCACTTCGACCAGCACCACCGCCACCAAGCGGGGCACGCGACGGCCAAACGTTCGCTGAAAGCCACGCACCAAAGGGCTCAGCACATAAGCCAACACAGCAGCCACCACAAAAGGCATGAGCACAGGTCCCAGCAGCCACAAAACAAGCGCCGCCACTGCGGTAAGGCCGGTCCAAGACAAGGCATGTTGTTGAGCGGGAGTGAATTGCATACAGCGTGTGAAGGTGTTGGCTTTAAAATGACAGCTCGATTCTATCGGCGCACACCTTGACAGCGCCCCAGCACCTCCTCACTATGAACAAACCCCTCTCCTACAAAGACGCCGGCGTCGACATCGTCGCAGGCGATGCCTTGGTCGAACGCATCAAGCCCTTGGCCAAAAAAACCATGCGCGAGGGCGTGTTGGCTGGCATCGGGGGGTTTGGCGCACTATTTGAAGTGCCCAAGCGCTACAAAGAACCCGTGCTGGTCAGCGGCACTGACGGCGTGGGCACCAAGCTGAAACTAGCCTTTGAATGGCAAATGCACGACACAGTAGGCATCGACTTGGTGGCCATGAGCGTGAACGACGTGTTGGTGCAAGGCGCCGAACCCCTGTTCTTCCTCGACTACTTTGCCTGCGGCAAACTGCACATCGACACCGCCGCTGCGGTGGTGGGTGGTATTGCCAAAGGTTGCGAGCTGTCAGGCTGCGCCCTGATTGGCGGCGAAACCGCTGAAATGCCCGGCATGTACCCCGACGGCGAATACGACCTCGCAGGTTTTGCCGTGGGCGCGGTGGAAAAATCCAACATCTTGACCGGCCATCACGTCCAGCCAGGCGACGTGGTGTTGGGCTTGGCCTCATCGGGCGTGCACTCCAACGGCTTCTCGCTGGTGCGCAAAGTCATTGAGCGTGCGGGTGCAAACGCACCCGCCACCTTGGACGGGCAGCCGTTCAAAGAAGCCATCATGGCCCCCACCCGCCTGTACGTCAAGAGTGTGTTGGCCGCCTTGGCCGCGCACCCCAACACGCAAGATGCCTCCGGCATCAAAGCCCTCGCCCACATCACAGGTGGCGGCTTGTTAGAAAACATCCCACGAGTGTTGCCCGAAGGCATGGCCGCACACCTGACCAAAGGCAGCTGGCCACAAACCGAGCTGTTTGCTTGGTTGCAAAACACAGCGGGCATCGACGACATGGAAATGAACCGCACCTTCAACAACGGCATCGGCATGGTGGTGGTCATTGACGCGGCCCACGCTGCTGCTTGTGCCGAGGTGCTGCGCGCCCACGGCGAGCAGGTGCACACCATTGGTGTGATTGCCCAACGTGGCGAAGGCGCTGCGGTGGTGGTGGCTTAAACGCTCAATCTTGGCTGCCAAACGAGGGCAGCAGCACCATCAACCGCTGCCTCACCAGCATCAAACGCTCAGGGTCTTGGTGCGAGGTGTAGACCTCTTCTAAATTGCGCAACATGCGCGCCACGATTTCGCGTGGCGTGGCGGCGCGCAAATAGTGTTTGAGCAACTCATCCGACACATGGCCGTCGCGCATCAAGCCCGACTCGGCATGCAAGGGCATCAAACGCTCAGACAAATCTTCTTTGCTCAGCGATTCGCCCGTGAACGGGTCAATCACCACCTGCCCTTCGTTGGGGTGAGGCAAGCGCACTTTGACCAAAAAGTGCCCCGGAAAGCCCACACCTTGGGCATTGAGCCCGATGCTTTGCGCCAGTTCTAGCCACAACACGGCCAAGCTGATGGGAATACCACGGCGCGTGCGCAACATGACGTGCAGGTAGCTGTTGTCGGGGTCGTAATAGTTGTTGAGGTTGCCACCAAATCCGTGCTCGTCAAAAAAGAACTTGTTGAGCAAGCGCAGCTTTTGCAAAGCGCCCGCATCGGCGGGCAGGCGTTGCTTTAATCGGTTGCCCAGCTGATCCACATGGCCCAACACTTCTTGAATATCCAGCTCGGGGTATTCGTCTTGGGCCAAACTGGTCACGGCTTCAAGCAGAGGAAAGTGCGCATCGCTTTGTACCAAAGACGCAAAGTATTCCAGGGTGGTGGGCACTTCGAGTTTGAAATCCATGGCGCAGCCTCCTCTTGTAGCAGTTTATCGGCGCAGCAAGGCGCGCAGTTTCAAGCCTGTGACGGCCAGGGTAGCAAAATACACCAGCGCGCTCACGGCCAACACGCCTGTCATCAAGCCCACGCGCAACAGCGGCGTGGCGCGCAAAGCTGTCCAGTCCCAATGCTGGGCAGCCCACCACAGCCATGCGCCCAATACCGCACACGCGGCCAGCACTTGCAGCACAAAGCGCAACCAGCCTGCGCTCAACACAAAGCTGCCGTTTTTAACCAAACCCCACAGCAGCCAAGCCGCATTGACCAAAGCGCCCAAGCCAATGGACAAGGCCAAACCCGCATGTGCCAAATAAGGCACCAAGGCCAGATTGAGCAACTGGGTGATGACCAAGACCGCCACCGCAATGCGCACCGGTGTGCGAATGTTTTGGCTGGCGTAATAGCCAGGCGCCAGCACCTTGATGGCCACCAGACCCAGCAACCCCACGCCATAGCCCATCAGTGCCAAGGTGGTTTGCTGCACATCGTGGGCGGTGAATGCGCCGTAGTTGTAGAGCACCGCCACCAAAGCTTTGGAGAAAATCAGCAGCGCCATGGCGCAAGGCAATGCCAACAACAACACCAAACGCAAGCCCCAGTCGAGCAAGTCTGAATATTTAGCCTGGTCATTGTCCGCCTTGGCTGCCGAGAGCTGGGGCATCAGCACCACGCCCAATGCCACACCCAACAAGGCAGTGGGGAATTCCATCAAACGGTCGGCATAACTGAGCCAGCTCACACTGCCCGCCACAAGCTGTGAGGCTATTTGCGTGTTGATGAGCAGGGAAATCTGCGCCACGCTCACACCCAGCAAGGCAGGCGCCATCAGTTGCAAAATGCGCGTGGGGCCTTCGGCGCCCCAAGCCTCGCGCACAGCACGCCCGCTCACACCCACGCGGGGCAACAGTCCCAAACGACGTAAAGCCCATAGCTGCACGCTGAGCTGAGCCACACCGCCCAGCATCACACCCACCGCCAGTGCATAAATCGGTGGCACGCCCAAAGTGCCAAACCACGGGCCGCCCCACCATGCGGCGGCAATCATGGACACGTTCAACAACACGGGCGTGGCAGCAGGAACGGCAAAGCGCTTCCACGTGTTCAGCACACCCGCCGCTAAGGCGACCAAGGACATGAAGGCGATGTAGGGAAACATGAAGCGCGTCATCACGACCGCCACGTCAAAACCTTCGGGCGATTGCTTCAACCCGCTGGCCATGGCCCACACCAGCCAAGGTGCGCCCAAGACGCCCAACACAGAGGTAACGAACAAAGCCCAAATGAGCAAGGTGGCCACTTGGTTGATCAGCACTTGGGTGGCTGCATCGCCATGTTGTTGGCGACTGGCGGCCAGCACCGGCACAAACGCTTGGCTGAACGCGCCTTCGGCAAACAGGCGACGGAATAAATTGGGAATACGAAACGCCACATTGAAGGCGTCAGTCAAGGCGCTGGCCCCGAAAGTCGAGGCAATCAGCAGCTCGCGCATCAATCCAGTGATGCGGGAAACCAGGGTCAAGCCAGAAACAAGAGATGCGGATTTGAACAATGTCACGCTTGGAGTGTAGCGATTTGCTACAATAGCTGGCTTTGCTGACAACATCCTCAAACCTTCAAGGAAACTCATCATGGCTTCAGCCAAACCCAAGAAAAAAAATCCGCGCCTGGCATCAGGCCGTAAACGCGTCCGTCAGGACATCAAAATCAACGCTGCCAACACCTCGTTGCGTTCCAAGTACCGCACCGCGGTGAAGAATGTCGAAAAAGCTGTCATCGCTGGCGACAAAACCAAAGCCACCGAGCTCTTTGCCAAGATGCAAGCCGTGGTGGACACGATTGCTGACAAAGGCATCTTCCACAAAAACAAAGCAGCTCGCGACAAGAGCCGCCTGTCCACCAAGGTCAAAGCCTTGGCACTCGCCGCCTAATTCATTAGGCCACCAGCCCGGGCTGCCAAATCAGCCCGCCGTTTGTCACGGGTGCGCTGTCAGCAAAGAAAAAGCAAAAACCCGCTCTTGAGCGGGTTTTTTGTTGTCAAACCACGGGTGGATAGTCAGGTAACAAGCAAGCTTCCACCACTTGCAAGTTGTTGTCTTTGGCAAAGTTCATCACAAAGTTCCAAGCCATCGGCTCTTCATCGCGCAAATCGGTGTGAACGATGACACATTTGTTGTTGTCCAAGGTATTGGGCACACACCAAGGCGAATAACTCAAATGGCTGCCAGGTGTTGCGCCGCCGGGACGAAACTGGCTCATCACGCCGGCCAAACGCTCGGCCCAATCACTGGGGCGAAACGTGCGTCCTTCTTGGGTCAGACCCAGAATAAAAACTTCTTTGGCGGAGTGTGAAACCATCGGGTAGAGGCTGAAATCGGTTGCATGGCGAAGGGGGATCTCCCTCACTCGCTCACTGGCAAACATTCTATCTTATAGAAGACTTGTGGCATGGAGATACCCTCGAAGGAGCCACGGTTTTGTCATGTCAGTGCCTTTAAAATCTTGACTCAGCGGCTCAACCTTCGTTGGGTCGTTTTTATTTTTGGAGTTGACATGACCACGCCTGCCGCATCGCCCCACACCATGAACACCTATGGCCGTCTGCCAATGACGGTGTCGCATGGCCGAGGTTTGCGAGTGTGGGACACCGAGGGCAAGTGCTACCTCGATGCCTTGGCCGGCATCGCCGTCAACACCTTGGGCCATGCCCACCCCAAACTCACCCCCGCCTTGCAAGACCAAGTGGGCAAGATGATGCACAGCTGCAACTACTACCACATCCCCCTGCAAGAAGCCCTGGCAGCCAAGCTGGTGGCGTTGTCGGGCATGACCAATGCATTCTTTTGCAACAGCGGCCTAGAAGCCAACGAAGCAGCCCTGAAACTGGCACGCAAGTTTGGCCACATGAAGGGCATTGATCTGCCAGAAATTGTGGTTTATGAGAAGTCCTTTCACGGCCGCTCACTGGCCACATTGGCGGCCACGGGCAACGACAAAATCAAAGCAGGCTTTGGTCCCATGATGGGCGGCTTCATCCGCGTCCCTGTCAACAACATCGACGCACTCAAACAAGCCACCGAAGGCAACCCCAATGTGGTGGCTGTGTTTATGGAAACCATCCAAGGCGAAGGCGGTGTGACGCCCATGCGGTCACAGTACCTGCAGCAAGTGCGCCAGCTGTGCGATGCGCGTGATTGGCTCATGATGGTGGATGAAGTGCAATGCGGCATGGGCCGCACGGGTCGATGGTTTGCCCACCAATGGTCTGGCATCGTGCCTGATGTGATGCCGCTGGCCAAAGGCTTGGGTTCTGGCGTGCCAATTGGTGCGGTGGTGGCAGGCCCCAAAGCCGCCCACATCTTCCAGCCTGGCAACCACGGCACCACCTTTGGTGGCAATCCGCTGGCCATGCGGGCAGGCGTGGAAACCATTCGCATCATGGAGGAAGACAAGCTGCTCGACCACGTGACCAACGTGGGGGCTCATTTGCATGCCGCCTTGCACCGCGAGCTCGATGGTGTGAAGGGCGTGAAAGAAATTCGTGGACAAGGCCTGATGATTGGCATCGACCTTGACCGCTCTTGCGGTGTGTTGATGCAACGCGCACTCGATGCGGGTTTGCTGCTGAGCGTGACCGCTGACAGTGTGGTGCGTTTGGTACCACCGCTCATCATCACGCAAGCAGAGGCCGACGAAGTGGTGGCCATCTTGGTGCCACTCATCCAAACATTCTTGGCAGAAGCCCCATGACCCAAACGCTGAAACATTACTTGCAGTTCACGTCTTTGACGGCAGACGAATACGCCTATGTGTTCCAACGTGCGGCGCTGATCAAGAAAAAATTCAAAGCCTACGAAAAGCACCACACCCTGGCCGACCGCACACTGGCCATGATTTTTGAAAAGGCCTCCACCCGCACCCGCGTGAGCTTTGAAGCTGGCATGTACCAACTCGGCGGCTCAGTGGTCAACCTCACCACGGGCGACAGCCAACTGGGCAGAGCCGAGCCGATTGAAGACAGCGCCCGCGTGATCAGCCGCATGACCGATCTGGTGATGATTCGCACCTATGGCCAAGAAAAAATCAAAAACTTTGCGGCCCATTCGCGCGTGCCCGTGATCAACGGCTTGACCAACGAGTTCCACCCCTGCCAAGTGATGGCCGACATCTTTACCTACATCGAGCACCGCGGCTTGACGGTGCATCCCCTCGAATGCCTCAAAGGCAAAGTCGTCGCTTGGGTGGGAGACGGCAACAACATGGCCAACACTTGGCTGCAAGCGGCCGACATGCTGGGCTTTACTGTGCACGTCAGCACACCGAGCGGCTACGAAGTGGACCCCGCCATTGCAGGCCTGTCCAACAGCGATTGCTACAAAGTATTTGCAGACCCCATGCAAGCCTGCGAAGGCGCCGACCTGGTCACCACCGATGTGTGGACCAGCATGGGCTTTGAAGCTGAAAACGACGCGCGCCAACAAGCCTTCGCCGATTGGTGCGTGGACCGCGAGATGATGGCGGTAGCCAAAACCAACGCACTGTTCATGCACTGCTTGCCTGCGCATCGCGGCGAAGAGGTCGCGGCCGATGTCATCGATGGCCCACAAAGCGTGGTGTGGGACGAAGCTGAAAACCGCATGCACGTCCAAAAAGCACTCATGGAATACCTGTTGCTTGGGCGTCAGTGACAACGGGTGCGGCTTAGCGCTGCCGATAGCCGTAGAGCCAAGGCATATCCATCAAATGCGGCCCCATCAGACGCAAGCCTAAATCTCGCACCCACTGCACGCCACCTGTGGCGTGAAAAATTTTGCCATTGCGCGCCGCCCTCGCCTGCACCCTTGCATTGCGCTGCCAACGGGCATTGGCAAATTGATGCAGGCGCTCGGGCACTTGGGCCCATGCAGCATCTTGCAACTGCGAGGCCAGCTCAGCCGCATCTTCAATCGCCATCCCAGCACCTTGGGCCAAGTAAGGCAGCATGGGGTGTGCGGCATCACCCACCAAAGCCACTCGGCCTTGCGCATGTTCGTGCGCACCCTGCATGACAGGTCGGCCGCACAAGGGCCACAAACGCCAATCGCTGCATGCGCGCATCAAATCAACCAAGGGGACACACGCGCCGCGCAAAGCGTGGCTGAGCTCGGCCAAAGTTTGCGCTTGTGACTTTTGCGCATTCCAAGTGTGTAAAGCGGGCAAGTGTTTGGCATCGTCTTCAAGCAAACGGCCCTCCGCCAAACACACCACATTGAGGTAGTCGCCGCCCCGAACGGGGTAGCTCACCACATGGGCTTGTGCACCCATCCACACCGACGCATCTTGGCTGCGCAAATGCTGGGGCAAGTCGGCTTGAGCCACCAAGGCGCGATAAGCAATATGGCCTGTGAAAGAAGGCAAGCCATCGCCTAAAAGTTGTTGGCGCAACGGACTCCACACGCCATCCGCTGCCACCCCCACAGCGGCGCTGTAATGGCTCAAATGGGACCGTTGCACAACATCAAAGACTGCCTGATTTTCAGATTGGCCCACCTTTTGAACCGCCGCATCGTTGACGACTTGCACGCCTTCGCGTGCTGCGGCTTTCAACAACAGGCCATGCAAATCAGCACGGTGAAGGCAAGCATAAGGCGCGCCGTATTGTGTGACTGCTTGTTTGACAGGAAACGTGGCCAACACCTCGCCCGTCTTCAAGCTGCGTGCGTGCAAGCCCGCGGGAAATGCAGCCACTTGTTTGAGTGCCGCACCCATCCCCCATGCTTGCAAAATGCGTGTGACGTTGGGGCCCAGTTGCACGCCAGCCCCCACTTCTGAGAACTCCGCCGCCCGCTCAAAAACTGTGGCGTGCCAACCTGCACGCGCTGCAGCAAGACCTGTGGCCACGCCCCCAATGCCACCACCTGCAATCAACACATTTCGATTCATGCAAGGGATTTTGCTTGATCCATCGCCCTTGCTGTCACCAGCGCAACTCAGACGGTGGCCAAGCGAGCGCAGCGGTGAAGAAAAAAACTTGAAATTTCTTTTAAGCTTATTGAATTTATTATCTAATTAACAAATTGGATTGAAATTTGTAAGAAAATACAACCAACTTATCATCCTAGGTGTCTATTTTGAGCTAACACCCCGACTTTGGAATTGATTCATGAAAACATATGAGATCAAAACTTACATCGCCGTATTGCTTGGCCTGATATATGCGGGCGCTCATGCACAAACAGCTGATCGTGAACCTTTCTTAGCCTTGGCGCTGCAAGAGGTGATGGAACTCGAGATCACCTCGGTGTCCAAAAAACCGCAAACAGTGTCACGCTCGGCGGCCGCCGTTTTTGTCCTTACCGGTGACGATATTCGGCGCGCCGGGGCGCAAAATATTCCTGATGCTTTGCGTCTGGCGCCAGGCCTGCATGTAGCCCAAATCAGCGCCAATGCTTGGGCGGTGAGTGCACGTGGCACCAATGGACGCTTTGCCAACAAACTATTGGTCATGATTGACGGACGCACCGTTTATTCACCCATGTTTTCGGGCGTATTTTGGGATGTGCAAGACACAGTCTTGGCAGACATCGAACGCATTGAAGTGATTCGAGGCCCAGGCGCGGCATTGTGGGGGGCCAATGCAGTCAACGGCGTGATCAATATCATCACCAAATCTGCTTTGGCCACACAAGGCACCTTGATCGACATGAGCGCGGGCAGCACCACACAAGGTCAACTTTCTATGCGCCGTGGCGGCCAGTGGGATGGCCTAGGCCACTGGCGACTCTATGGCAAAGCGTTCGAAAACAAAGCGCTCACTCTTGCCAATGGGCAAGGTGGTGCCATGGACGCTTGGCGGCAACAACGCCTTGGCTGGCGCGCGGACCTCAACCCCAGCTCACAAGATGCGGTGACCATCCAAAGCGAGATTTACCAAGGCAAATCGGGTGAGTCTGCCCTGCTCAATCGAACGCTGCCGCCTGGCAATCTGTTGCAAGGAACGGCCTCAGTCGTCTCGGGTGGACATGTATTGGCTCGTTGGCAGCGCGATCTGCCCAACAACAATTCGCTGACCTTGCAAACCTATTTTGACCATTCAGAGCGCGACTGGCCTGCTCATCCTTTCATGCGTCTAGATACCGCCGACGCAGACCTGCAATACCGTCACCGCGCCATCAAAGGCCATGACATTGTGGTGGGTGCGGCCTTGAGACAAAACCAAAAAACCTTTCGCCCCTCCACCACCGGCTTGCCTGACGGCATCGTGCAATACGACACTTTTGGCATCGACCATCTCCAAACACGCATGTGGAGTGTGATGGCCCAAGACGACATCAGCCTCATTCCAGAATTGCTCACCCTCACCTTGGGCAGCAAGTTTGAAAAATTCGACAACGCCAAACTCAAACCACTTCCCAATGCACGGTTGCTGTGGACACCTGATGACAACCAAACGCTGTGGGCCTCTGCCAGCAAATCCATTCGCACCCCCAGCCTGGTTGACAGCCATGGCACCATCCGCGCGCTGGTGCCGCCTGAGTTCACCTTCAATGGCAGTGGCTTGCCACGCCCTGGCTTTCTCGAGGTCATGGGCCGCACCACCTCCTAACAGTTGTGGGCTTATGAAATCGGTTGGAAGCAACGTTTGGCACCCGGTTTGACCTTAGACACAGCCGCTTATCACAACGATTACAGCCAATTGCGTGCAGGCAGTTTTAACGTGAACAACATGCGCTGCATGCCCTCCTACAACCTGCCATTGCCCGCTGGCTCACCGCCTTACGCAGAGTGCTACTCGCCTGTGCCGCTGCCCAATCAGTATCTGGTCCTGCCCGCCACATTGACCAA
>Ga0315905_10005839_pt1 | contig 12513 bp, 11 predicted proteins | sample LakEriMetagenome_5_FD_203522 | JGI IMG/M metagenome (GOLD analysis project Ga0315905, IMG submission 203522) | Freshwater fungal communities from buoy surface, Lake Erie, Ohio, United States - Buoy 4 MA121 | ecosystem: Environmental > Aquatic > Freshwater > Lake | place: USA: Lake Erie, Ohio... | reverse complement strand
ATCCCCGATGGCTATTAGTCTCTCTCTCTCTCTCTCTCTCTCTCTCTCTCTCTCTATATATATATATATATATATATATATATACATGATGTCTGCGCGCATACGCGTGCGAGCATATATAAAATATAGGGTTTAGGGTTTAGGGTTTAGGGTTTAGGGGTCCGAGGGCTCAGATGCACACCTCATGCGCGAATCTTTAAACCAGTCTCTACCACGCTGGTAAGGAAAATCAGGAGCTCAAATCTAATGCTCACTTCCCGTTATGGATAATTCCTAATAAAGCTCTCTCTCTCTCTCTCTCTCTCTCTCTCTCTCTCTCTCTCTCTCTCTCTCTCGCACGCCGTGAGAGAGGGCAGACGAGCCTATCAAGAGAAAAAAAGTACACGTACACGCACATATGCACACAGACGCACACGTGGACACATATACCCTTGACTCCGTATGAGTTGCCGCGTTCTCCGTGCATATCCATGTTCATCGCGCCAAACAAGATTCCCTCGTTCTTCAGTGCAGTCGCCGCCTCCTTGTACCATGGCGCTACCATCTTGCAGCCTGCACAGAATTTCGTTTCTGTGAATTGTAGATGTGGCGGCGCAGGGCGCGCTGACACGCACTGCAAATGCGAGTAAAGTGTTGTGTATTGATAGGCTGGGCCTCTAGTACCTACAAGTGGGGGGCAATCAGAAACCGGATGCCGTGCTGGGGCACAGAAGATTGGCACTCACCACCACACCAATTGGCATACCACTCGATGACCCAGAAATCGTTGCCTTTGAGCACGCGCGATTCAAATGCCTGTGCATCCAGGTCGATGACGTCGTCGCCTGCGCCTGCCAAGTTCAGCAACCCAACACTCCTTCTGTGATTCTCGGCGAGTCTTCAAAAACACCGCTTTCATTAGCGGTTTATTCAGTGTTATTGCTTGTTTCCAAAAATTCGAAGTTTTACTTCGTCGCCGTGCATACGTCGTCGCCTGCGCCATCTCTCTTTCTGTCCCCCCCCATCTCTCTCTCTCTCTCTCGCTCTTGGGACATCGCAACCTTGCCCCAAAGAGGGACCTATGGTCGCAATTTTCGCGCAGATCTACCGTAAAGGCCGCAGTTGACCAAGGCAAAGCACAGAAGTAGAGCGCATATGCGCAGGTGCAAGGACGCCATTGCAGGGATCCAATTTGTACTCGCTCGAACAACTACGCCTCTTACTTTTGCCATGACTCCGGGCTTCAGGCATCACGATGAGCGAGAGCAACGGAGGGGATGAGGTGGGCGCGCCAGCGGCGCCTCTGGTGCAGATGGAAGAAGGCGCCGCTGGCGTCGCGCCTGTGGTGGGCATGCTGGCCAAGACGGTGGCTGGGCTGCAGGTAAGGAAGGAGAAAGGGAGGGGGAATATGCGCGACCTGATGCGCTGCGTGTCCCCGGCGGGTGGCAGGATAGCATGGGCGTGGCCTACAGCCGCATGGCCGGATCGCTGCAGCAGAGCCTCAACATGATGCAGCAGATGAACGGTGCGCGCGCTCAGCCGTTCCCAGCATCAACGTTGCGCTCTGCGTTGCGCAGCACAACGACGGGGCACAACGCAGAGCACAACGGCAGAGCATAATGTCTGCAAGGACCTGCCGAGCGCGTGCAAGACGACGCGACTGACGATGCGGCCGCGCGCGGCGTCTGCCTCGTGGGCAGACTGCATGGAACACTACATGCAATCTGGGCTCTCCTACTCCTTGGTTGCCCTGCCCAGCAGCGGTGGTACCGCTGCAGCCGCAGCCGAGGACGCGGGCCTGCAGTCCCCGGGGGCGGGCGGGTGTGTGGTGAAGATTGTGCTCAAAAACACCATCAAATTTCCGATAGCAGACGCCGTCCTGGTCCTCACGAGCAGCAGGCCCCCTGCAGACGACGCAGGCACACACACCACATACGGTGGAAAGCAGCCAGAGCGTCCGTCTGCGCCGGATCTCTTTCGTGTGATGCAGCAAATGTAAGGACACGCCTCGTCGCGTACTGCGGTGCCGCGCGCAGCCTCACCGCATCGTGCTGCCCCGCCCGAGCTCCAGTCTGCTCTGGTGCAGTCCCGTCACTCACGTGCACTAAAACAAACACCAGAGCGCCGAGCGCACGAGCGCCGAAACGAGCGAAAGTCGAAGCTGCTGAGGCGGTTGCCGACGCGAGCAGCGCTGCTCCGCAGCGAGGTGCAGGAAGCACAACAAGGCTCGCCGTATCCCAACAGCTGTGCTTTGTCCCTGTGGGAGCAGGAGGGGAGGGGGAAGGAGGAGCGCGCAGTGCGCCGGTCGGGACCAGCGAGAGTGAAGGGAGGCATTGTGGTGCAGGGCAGGAGGGGGGGAAGAGAGAGGAAGTCAGGAGGGGTGCTGCGGAGGCTGGATCTTGCAAATGGCAATCAGAGTGCTTGTCTTTGCTGCCTGGGCAGCAGGTCGAAACACGAAACTCTAGACCCTAGACCGTAGAGCGTAGTCCCTAAAAGCTAAACCCCAAACCCTAACCCTAAACCCTTATCTCTCTCTCTCTCTCGCGCGCGCACTCTCTCTCTCTCTCTTTCTCGCTCTCTCCCCACCCCCCTCACCCCACCCCTCCCTCTCTCCTGCTCTCTTGCACGTGGACAGCGGGGTGGTTGCAAGACTGGTGCCGGTGAGAGAGTGCGCGCATCTGTGTCTGTCTCTCTGTCTCGGTCTCTGTCTATGTGTGTAAGCTGAATCAATGACATGGCTCTGGCGGACAGCGGGAGGTGCGAGTGTACGTCAGCTTCAACGCATGTGTGCCTCGCCGTCTTTGTATCTCGGCCGCCTTCCCCAGCCCGGGCACCGGCAATCTACTTCAGTGCAAGGTTTAAGTTTGAGGGTTAAGGTTTAAGGTTTAGGGTTTAGCCCCGAGCTCGGGCTTTGGCTATCTGCTCCCGTGCAAGGTTTATGGTCCAGGGTTTAGAGTTTAGGTCTCAGCCTTGGCAGAAATGTGCACTGCGGGTGGGAGAGGTACTGCCGCACAGTTTGTATGTGGCACAGTTTGTATGTGGCACAGCTGTACGGCACAGTTGTACTACGTCACAGTACGGCACAGTTGTACTGCGTACAGTACTGTGACGTCGCAGTGTATTTCCAGTTGTGCATGCTTATCCATTTGTATTTGCATGCATAATGCATGTTTGTGTGTGCATGCACACATGCATGGCAGAAAGAAGTATTGGAGATGGGTGTACTCCACCAGAGCGTCCTCGCGTGGATCCCCTCCAGCAAAAACCCAGCAGCGCTGTCAGGAGCGTTGTCAGGGAGCGGCGGCAGCGGCGGCTGTGGGGGCGGCAGAGAAGCCCGAGAAAGAGGAGCAAGCGCAGATGCAGGAGCACGACGAGGAGGAGAGGGGGGGCGGGGGGGCGGGGGGGCGGAGGGGCGGAGGGGCAGAGGAGCGGAATGGCAGCGGATAGAGGGAAGAATGTCAGCATCCAGATTGCGGAAGCTGTTCCGTGTTCCGGAAACACGTGGTTTAGCTCTTGGTGATTGTGGCTCTGCGCATGTGAGCGGTGTAAAGGTGTGTGCTGGGCTTGTGTGTATAGATGTTCTGTTTGTATGTGGGTGTGGGTGTGCTGAGAGAGAGAGAGAGAGAGAGAGAGAGAGAGAAGTTTATTGACAATCAAATAGATGACTGAAGGTCAGTAAGTACAACGCCTCTTGTGGGTGACAGGGTGTGCACAGGGTGTGCAGAGATGGTTAGATGCTCGCTGCGGGCGTGGACCCACAGGAATTTATGTGTGCCGCTCTGATCTCTCATTTGTCGCTCGCTCTCTCTCTCTCTCGCACACACTCTGCACGCAAGGGCTATAGTGCCCATCGTCAGTATCAGCATTATTGAAGATGAGCAAGCCCCCCTCCTGTAGCCGTACGCCCGCGCAGTGTTTTGCTTTCAGCCAAAAAGTTTAAAAAGCTTAGTTTAAAGGCGCGTGGCCCGCTCCCTCCTCTTCCTCACTCTCTCTCTCGCGCGCGCGCGCATGCTCTCTCTAGATTGCCACAGTGCGCTTAGTATGCGACAGTCAAGATCGTGGTGCAGACGCTCATCTAGACAAGCTCCGATTGGTGGATCAAGAACAAGCAGAGCAAGAAGCAGAGGAGGAAGAGGGGTCTCAAGTGGCTGTGGAAGTGAGCAGCAGAGTCTGGATGATTTGGTCAGGATCAGGAGGAGGTGGAGGTGGGGAGGTGGGGAGGTGGGGAAGTGGGGAGGGAGAGATGAACGCAGGGCAGTTACAACACGCTCTTATTAAGGAGCTTGGCCTTCGGGTGTGAAGAGCCGTCTCGCTAGACTCGGAAATAAATTAGAGCTGTTTTTTTTTTATTCACCGCTTCCCACCATCCTCCGTTCTTGTTCGCTGTCACGTTACTGTCTCGCTGGATGCAACGAGTTTGAGAACTTTCAGTCTCATTCACGACACGTGGAGGCTCACTAGTTCCATGCGCTATCGAAATTGAGGAGAGAAGATAAGGCTCGCATCGCCTCTGCACCGGTTGCATCGTCTGGGCTCTGTGGGAATGACGTCCCAGTACAAAACTCAGGACAGAAACGCAGGCATGCGTCAAGTGCAGAGTGTGGCATTGATGACAACGAATGTGCGAAGTGTAAATTCTTGCGTATTCCAATAAGCGCAAACAAGCTTCCACGCGTAGCGTAGGTGACCAGACCTCAGTAAGAGCTTGCAGAGCGTCGATAGCCCCGGCCTCCGCCATCTGCAGGATGCACTCGGTCTCGCAACGGATTTCTGCAATAAAGGCAAGCGAGGAGGCACCTTCGCGCTGCAGCGTCACTTTGCCGGACTCGCAGAGCTGAATCAGGGCAAAGAGCCCGCCCTGTTGCACAATCTGCAAATGCACATTCGGACTGCATGTGAGTGCGGCAATAACGCGGCCTGCCTGCCAGTGCATGTAGAGACTGCGCCCATCTTTGCTGATGCCTGTAGAGGTGGGCGCGTCAATGAGGATGCGCGGCTTTCGAGCAATTTGGATCAGGGCAGGAAGGGCATTTGCCGCAACAATTTGGTCGGCGTTAGGCGCCTGCCACGACATTCGCCGCAGAGCATTTGCAGCCACATATCTTGCGTGCAAGGACGCGGTCGAGAGCGTATTGACCAGGAAGTTGAGGACTTGGGGTGTGAACAATTTTGGTATCAACTTCTTGTCGTGGACGGTGGCCATGTTTGAGAGCACTCCGCAAACTAGATGCTGGTATCCAAGCCCGCCCTGTTGCCCAATTTCCACCATGAGCTTCGGAATATTCAACTTGAAGAGCAGACGACATACTGCTTCATTCCTACTGCCGTTGGCCATCGCCATAATGGTATGTGTCCGCACCACTCTGTCTTCATCTTCGAGCAATTCCAGCATAGCTTCCTTGAAGCCCGACTCCCACAATTTTTCCGATCCTTCATCTGTGAGAGCGATGTAGGCTAAAGCCTGCGTCGCTCGCTGCCGAATGTCAAGGATCGACGATTGGAGAACCTTGACCAGGGACTTGATTGTGCCTTCGTTTTTTACAATTCTTATTCGCATGGCATCGTCGTGTGTGGAAAGGACGTGGAGGATTCTGGTGCAAAAAACGTAGTTGTCATCGTATGGTCCGTCAAGCATGCGCTGCAGGGCTGGAATAAGTTCAAACTTGATTAGAGACTCGCGTAGTCCCTTATGCAGTATGGTCTTGAGGATAATGGCAGCAGCTTCGCACTGCACCGGAGGATCATCCAGGAACATCAAGCGAACAATCTTCTCCATCATTCCATGCTCAATCAGCATCTTTGCCACCTTCTCTTGGGCGACCATTGCCGTAATTACTTTACAGATGCTCGTTTGTACAGGGATATTGGGCGTGTCCAACACCCGATCGAGCACATTCAGACCACTCATTTTGATCAAAAGCTCCTTGCATTCATCGTCCTGGTCGACTATCATTGCTATTGCTCCCGCAGCAGTGCGCGCAAGCTCCCAATTGCTCATCTGCTCGATACCACTTGTCATTCTTTTATATACACCCTCCACTTGGATTCTGGCCTCCTCCACCATACTGTCACAATATTTGAGACGCATCCGCGCCTGAAAGACAGTTGCAACGTTGGATTTATCCACAGACTCTAGCATAGCTTTCACCAAATCTCGCTCCACAACTGCCTTGTCATAAAGAGCTTGCTTTGCACTCAACACTTCTTCGAGTGCTTGTTTCCAATCTGGCTCGCATGCCTGCTCATACCCACTAATAAATCAACCATTTTGAAGATCACAACAGGTTTGAAGGAAAAGAAAAGAGAATGACAATGGCCTCGCAACAATACCTGGAGAAGCTCAAAGAGCCCGTCGCGCGCCAGCACCGCCTCACGCGCCTCGCTGTTATTCTTACACAGCATCGTCAACAGGCGGATTGCCGCTACCTTGAGCAAAGTCTGGGTTGACTTCATGAAGTCAAACAGTCTGTCGAAAGGATTAGCCCTGACAATGAGCATGCGTTTACGAGGGAACCTTGCCATGCGCGTTAACTGCTGCATACAATCGAGAGCTTCCTCGGGAATACCAAAGGATCTCATAGTCGCCTCTACTTGGACCATGTCTTGCTTGTACGTTGAGCGTTCTGTTTCTTCCGCATCTTCTGCCTCGTCCCTTTCTGTTGTTTTCTTGATTTTCCCCTTTGCCTTGTTTTCCAACCATTCTTTTAGAATCTGTTGGTCCTTGGGCGGGTTCCAGCTCCAGCGCATATCGAATTTTCGGGACAGATAGCGACCCACGCTGTCTATTTGTGCGTCTGAAAGTTCACCAGAGTAAGCGAGAAATTCCGACAATTCGCCGTCAAAGTACTTGGCACCATTGGCATCCATTCCGAAGAGCGCGTCAGTGATGTTTGCCACAGTGTCGGACTCGTCCTCAATGATCAATTCTGCCGCTGCCTTCGCACTGTCGCATCCGTTGATGAATAGGCGCACAAGGCGCCCTGTCTTGGCAAATACCACTATGCTAAATTGCGTGGGGTCGATGCCAATGGTCTTCTCAGAGGCTTCACCGCAGAGAATTTTCCATCTAGCCTCGAACGAGTCTGGCACGCCAGCTTGCTGCTCGATGACCACATGCAGCTGATAGCTATATGCGGAATGGCCGTCCACCGCAGTGAAAAGGGGCCAGGGGCTGCTTCCCACCGTGTTGTATCCTTTTGCAACAAAAAATAGTGTAAAGTTGCTCGTTGTCACCGGCCCGCTTAGCTTACGCTGCAGATAGCTATGCTCAACGTAGTTCAGGTACTGGCATGGCTGGAAGCGGAGCGACGGCATGAAGTTTCGCACGTTGCGTCGGTACATTGGTTTGTAATCCTCGATAGGCTGCATGAGGTCGGCTTTCACCGGCGCAAGACTCTGCCGCAAGCCGCCGCTGTCCTCCGTGGGCAATGTGCAAAGGGTCCAGTGGCCGTGATGCTCTGCGAGGACTTTTGTCACAAACAGCCTGACTAACGGCTTCTTTTCGTCAATGAGCAGAACCGGGGTCTCCTCAGAAGCGTCAGAAAGGTCCACGGCATCGAGGCCCTCAACTTCAATCATGACCGAGTCCTTCAGATACGGTTTCACGACCGTCAACGTTCCGATTTTTACGCTGTCGTCCACCACAGCAACGCCGCTCTCGTGCTTCTTGCCCGCCGCCTCCAGGCACTCGAGCTTCATCCACGCTGCAAGCATTTGGTGGTCGCTTGCGGGCCACGGGCCGTCGGGCCGATGGCTCGTGCCAATCACGTCCATGATCAAGCGCTTTCCGCCGTCGCCTCCCGCGCTGGCAGGCCTCTCTGCCCCTTCTTTTTTGTGGGAGGCAGTGGCCTTCATTTTGGCCATCGTTTGGGCGCCCGCCTTCATCCCGAGCGATTGTGTGTGTGCGCGCTTCCTTTCCTTTCCTGACGCACCCTCCGCATGCACTCACCCCTGCGGACGCAAGCGCTCGTAGCACGCCACCCCACCGACCCTCGGGCGCTACAACTACCTAAGCACCAACTGGTGCGACGTTTCGAATTTTGTCCAGCTCGCAGCGAAAGTCGTGCGCTCCGATCCGCGCGCAGCCCATCATACGCGGCAGGCAGCACCGTCAACCCCGAGCCGTCGCCACGGTCTCCCTGTTTCACTGTCACACCTACACCCCATGGGAGTCCCGTCCCCTGACCAATCCGTTGAAACGAACTGGATTGAGAAATGTGCGATGTCGTGTAGGGGAGACGCGCTCGCGCGACATCGAAATTTCGAGCGTTCGTGGGTCGGCGTGGCGCTAGTGCTGGTCGTGCTTGCATTGCTGCAAGGGTGCGGGCAAGCGCAGACGACGGAGCGCCGGTACTACTTCTGCCTGGGGGGCACCAAAGAGGGGTTCGCGTGCCAAGGGCTTGCAGACGTTGAAACGTGCGGCACAGGTGCGTGGCCGCGGTGGCGTGCTGCCTCGTTTCGCGTGCTGCCTTGTCGGCAGTTGCCGAACGCAAGATTGACCCGTGTGATGGACTTTGTGCATTTGTTGCCCGTCTCGTTCATGGACAGGGAAATGTGTCGAAGATCTGTACGTCGATGCTTGCGGCAACGGGTACCGCTTACAAAACGAAGAGTGCGACGACGGCAACACAATGACGGGCGACGGTGTGTGCTCAGAGCTAGCTATAGGGTGCATTTACATTTCTCCTCACACATTTCTCCTCTGGACTAAATGCTGTCTTTCCTCGCAGGCTGCTCTGCAAACTGTACGATCGAGAGTGGTTGGCATTGCTCCGGCGCGACCGATCGGGAGGCGGACACGTGCACGGTTGTGTGTGGCGACGGGCGGCAGCTGGATGCGGGATGCTGCGAGGATACTCAGGAGTGCTCGCAGGAGTGTAGCACGCTCTGGGGTTGCGATGACGGGAACACCGTGGATGGAGACGGATGTTCAAAGATGTGTTCGATCGAATCTGGGTATAGTTGCTGGCGTGGCGACATCCAGAATTACAGCCCCTGCCTGTGTCACCGCGAGCGAGTGTCAGCGTCGTCGGAGCACACATGCGCAATAGATGCAGACGCCAGACTGCAATGTTGGGGCGACCCCGAGAACGACAAAACAAAAACCTACTTGGACCAGTACGACGGGGCCTACGCGTGGCCGCGCGACAGCTGGGAGCCGCAAACCGTGTTTACTGAGGTTTCCGCCGGCGCCAATCACAACTGTGCTTTGAAGTTCTCAGGCGAAGCCATCTGCTGGGGATGGTTGGGCCCGGGAGCCAACGGCGATGGGCGTCTCTTCATGCCCCCGGCGCCCGACTGGGAGCGCAACTCACAGGGCGGGCTGCTGTGGGGGAAGCTGTCCCTGGGCTTTGCACACTCGTGCGGCATGTTGAATGACAAGCGCTTCCGCTATCGTCCAGTCTGCGGGAAGGACCAGAGCCCTGGGCCGGGGTGCCCCAATCGCGAGGACTGCGGGTTGCAGTGCCGGGAGGAGGGCGATTGGGCGATCCACTGGCTCGAGCGTCACCCTTGCTTCAGGTCCTATGTCGACCAGTACACGTGCATAGTGCCTGCAAATCAGACCATCGTGTGCTGGGGCACCGACGACTACAGGCAGGTCCAAATGCCGGTGTCGAGCAATTGGAAGGAGCTGGATAGCGGGTGGTACCACTCGTGCGGCGTCCTTGCAAACGGCACCGCGCGATGTTGGGGCAACAACAACTACGGCCAGGCGACGGTGCCGCCTCACACGCGCAAGTGGGTACAGGTGGCCGCGGGCGGCTCGCACTCATGTGGCGTTGACGAAGATCGCTACATCAGGTGCTGGGGCCGTAACCACGAACTACAGACCGAGGTGCCCTACCCAAATTCGTTCCTGCGCGCGTCCACAGGCTGGCTTCACACGTGTGCAATCCAATCAGACTTTTCGCTCGAGTGCTGGGGCGCCAATGATTCGGGGCAATGCGATGTGCCGCTACAGTCCGGCAGGTGCAGGGGCGGCAAAGCTGACGGGCAGCCGTGCACCACACACCGTGGATGTCACGGCGGCGGCAAGTGCTCGGGCCCCCGGAAGCGGGATTGGACTCAGGTGTCGTGCGGCCGCTTGCACACATGCGCTGTGGACAAGAGCGACCGTGTATTCTGCTGGGGATCGAATCAGTATGGGCAGGCGGCACTGCCCAAGGCCACAACAGTGCAGTTGGGTATCGGTGGGCATGGCGACTTCGCATGTAAGGACTCGCTTTCATTTACAGACGCCCAGGGCTTGACGTGCGCCGACTGGATCGGCGCCCCAAACCAATGCCCTGATGACGTGCGCCAGGCCTGCCCCCAAGCATGCAGGATGTGTGGCAAGGACAAGGGCCAATCCATTGTCGACTCGCGCGGTTACTTCACGTCGCCCTGCCTGTGAAAATCATGAAACCTTCGGAGAATGTCTACTACTCCATAACGGTATGGGAACTACTCCACAACGGTATAGGAACTACTCCATGGTATGATAAGTATTCCCTGACGGTAACGGTATAGTAGTTCCTATACCGTTATGGAGTAGTTCCTAATAAACTCTCTATGGAGAAGTTCCCTAATAAACTCTCTCTACACTGACACATCCTGAGCCAGCAGCACTGTAGCACAAACTTTATCTGCCATCCCCTGACCCCAGACCCTCCCAGGCCGGGCTATTGCGCGCTCGACAGAGATAGCGGCACACACAGCAAGAATCGGATTCTCAGATTCATTTGAGGGCAAAATGCTTAGCTAGAAGGCTCGTCTTTCCTTGCCACACTTAGTGCATGCCCAGTTTGGGGTGTGAAGGTGTGAAAATGGATCACATTTGGCTCCATCACCACCGAACTTACTCGTCCTATTTCCACACAAACAATAAAGGGCACATCGTGAAATGGTCATGCCGTGTGCGGTCTTGAAAAAGATGCGCGAGGGCTAGAGAGATGGGATTGGTACCAACCAACGCGCTCCCACTTTCTTGAGCGCCCGCCGCTCCTCCTTCGCTCAAGAGCCGCCTCCCCAGGTCCACAGCCTGTGTTGGATGCGATGGCGCACGTCAGTGTTGGTTCGCTGCACGCACGTGAGCGCAGCACAGTCAGAAATGTGGACTTGGCAGGACTCACTGGTAGTGCAGCTGGTTGATCTTCTTTAGCGACTTCTTGTAGATGCTGGCGTTCCTGAGGTGCGGGCAGCTGTGCCAAGCGCTGCAAACTCAGTGTGATGCCGCGGCCGCGGCATCATCGCACAGCACGCAGCACCGCCACCGCCTGAGGGCACGGGGCCCGAAACCGCACGCTGCGGTCGCTACCTGCCACCGTTGAACATCTTGTTCCAGCAGGTGTTGGAGCTTGTTGCACCGGGCGGGCCTTCTGGCCCCCAATGCCCTAGCGTCGAGAACATGGCCAATCAAAACCCATATAGCAAGATACACCTTGGGAACACACTACAAATGTTTTAATCCTGGGAAAAGTTTTAATCGTAACTCGTAAGTTAACTGGGACGTCCTACATATAAAAATTAGAAACGGTCGGAAAATCCTCGGGAAAATTTGACATGGCTCCATCCGAATCCTCTGCGTCGGGCAAAGGTGGGTGGCTGTGAGCAGGACTGCCTGCTGACTAGCGCAGCCATGGCTCCCACGACGCTCGAGGAGGCCATCCAGGAAATCGAGCTGCTCAAGTGAGTGCCCTGATGCGAAAATCGCGCCCCGGGGAGGGCCGGGACCGCCGGAAGGAGCACTGCAAACTTGAGAAGGAGCACAGACCAGCAGCTCTGTGGATATCCACAGGCATCCATTGCGCATAGCATTGCTGCCACGCAAACCTCCTGCTCCCTGGCTAACTGTAGCTCTGCAATACACTGCCAGCTACAAGGCAGCGCGGGTTGCGCTGCCTGAAGCGATCGCAGAGGCAGCGCAAACTTTTGTGCAATTTTTCTCTGGGGTTTTGCCAAGACCTAGAACAGACCTATTATGGAGAAAAAGAAACCTGCGGACACTGGGCGCGAACAATGCTTCGCAGGGGTGTGTGTGTTTATTACTAAGGGTCAAACTGCGGACCCTCGAATTCCAGCTTTTCACCTAAAACCTAAAACCATAACCCTAAACCCTGAACACAGGGGTCAGAAGCGGTCCCTCGAAAGCGAGCTTGCTAAGTTCAAGAGCCTAGAAGCCAGTGGGGTACCTCGACGCATGCCAGTTTTGCTAAATGTGTTGCAGCGAACGCGTTTAGGGTTTAGAGATTAGGTTTTAGGGTTTAGTTTTGCGAAATGCGTTGCACGGACGCGTTTTGTGGTAAGCGTGTGGTGGAGAGTGGCTGTGCAGGCGAGATATGGAGAGAGGGAGGGAGGGAGAGAGGAGGGAGGGAGAGAGGGAGGGAGGGAGGGATGGAGAGAGGCAGCAGCAGCGCTAGATGTATGTATATGTGTATGTATTTGTGTACACACACACACACACACACACACAAAACACACACACACACATGTCACGGGGCTCCCCTGCGCGCCGACCGCGCAGAAGGGCGCAGGCAAGAAACTCAATGCCGCGGT
>Ga0315905_10005837_pt1 | contig 12515 bp, 12 predicted proteins | sample LakEriMetagenome_5_FD_203522 | JGI IMG/M metagenome (GOLD analysis project Ga0315905, IMG submission 203522) | Freshwater fungal communities from buoy surface, Lake Erie, Ohio, United States - Buoy 4 MA121 | ecosystem: Environmental > Aquatic > Freshwater > Lake | place: USA: Lake Erie, Ohio... | reverse complement strand
GGCACGCGAGCATGATGAGTGCGCACGAACTGGCAATGACCTTTTGGTCCCTGGCCTCCCTCGCCAAACTTGCTGCGCACGAGACAGAGGACAAGACAGAGGACAAGGCCTGTATATGGCACAGACAGGCTTCTATTCTCAAACGTCCTCTAATTAGTGAGTTGCATGTAGTAAGTCAAGTCAATCTAATCAGTAAGTCAAGTCAATCTAATCAGTGAGTCACTGATTGCATATAGTGCCCTGGCCAGGGCACAGACTGTGGAGGATGGGAGTACTAGGGCACAGACTGTGGAGGATGGCTGTAGTAGGGCACTGACTTTGGAGGATGGGTGGCAGCACGAGCGGGTTGGACAGCTGGTACAAGCCTTGTCAGAGGCAACGAGCCAAGCGGCAGAGGAGCTGGACGCGCAGGGCGTGTCTATGGTCTTGTGGTCCATCGCCTCTCTCACTCGTCTCCACCCTCCGCCTGCTTCCTGTCCTTCCCGTGCCCCGCTCGTTGTAGCGGGAGAGGGAGATGTATCTCCTGGAGCAGGAGCAGGAGCAGGAGCAGGAGCAGGAGCAAAAAACCGTCTCGAGCCCGCCGTGAACGAGGGTGTAGAGGGGAGAAAGGTGAGCACAGTGGAGCAAGAAGAGCGCGGGCGGCAGGACTGGGCAGGCCTGTCAACCACAAGCTCCCCAAACGCGGCTGCATTCTCGTCCTCGATACGTCATAAAGCCGCCAGGGCGCGCCTCGTGCATCGGTTGCTGCGTCGCCTACAATGGTGCAGTGGGAGGTTGAGCGGGCAGGACATAGCCACCTGCTACTACGCCCTAGCTTCCCTGGGAGTTGAACCAGGTGCGGCAGGCGCCGCGCTGGCGGCAGCGGTGAAGCAACAGGTGGGAGGGATGAACGGGCAAGACGTCAGCTCGATCATGTGGGCACAAGCGATATTGAATCATGACCCCGGGCCGCTCGTCCACCAGCCCGCGCCTAGGGCGCACCATGCAGGCAGCGCTGGCAGCGGCAGCAAGAGCAAGGACTCCAGAGGGGGAGGAGTAGGAGGAGCCGCAGGAGAAGGAGGACGCCTGAGCGCTCGTCTTGGTGGCAGCTATGAGTGGCGGAGGGAGGAGGGCGGGACTCGGGTGGAAGAGCGCCTGTCTTGGCACCTCATGCAGCGCGCCAGCCAGCTCGCTCACACTTTAGAAGTGCGACATGTGTGTAATATCTTCTGGGCCGCCGCCTCGCTCGGCCTTCTCTCGTTGCTCTCCCCCAGTAGCGTGGGAGTCTGGTATAAGGGTCGAAGGTGGCAGACAAGTCTCGATCCCCAGGCCCCCCCCCCACATGCACCTGAGCTGTGCACGCTACTTGGTTCCTTGTCCCAACAACTCTTGCGTGTCTTGGGGGACGCGGGGGGAGGAGGCTTAGAAGCAGCACACCTTTGTCAGCTTCACCAGTTTTTCCTCTCCTGTGAGCTCCTGCCGGGAGTCCGCGCAGGAGGAGGAGGAGGAGGAGGAGGAGGAGGAGGAGGAGGAGGAGGAGGAGCTGTTCCACCGCTTCTTGCAGGCCCCTCGCGCCGCCTCTACTCGCTGCTGCGAAAAGATGCACGCTCGGCCTTTGAGAGGCTGACGGCGCCGTCGCGCGTTTCGGCGCTACAGCGCGATGTTGCTCACGCTCTTGCTGCCATCAACCTCCCCACCGCCACCGAGGTCATTGAGGAGCGGTCGGGGTACTCGATCGACATGGTACTGCTTCTTGAGCAGGCTCCCGGAGGCAGCGCCCTTGCGGCGGCCGTTGGCCTACCAGGTGCATCTGTACAAGCGGAGGGGGGTTGGGGTTGTGAGGGAAGTTGGGTAGGTGGCGCACCGGCGGGTTGGCTTGTGGAGGTTGATGGACCTTCACACTTCCTTGAGCATCCTTGCAACAAACCGCGAGGCAGTACTCTCCTTAAGCGTCGCCATCTCCAAGCCCTCGGGTCCTCCCTTCCTCTCCCTCTCCCTCTCCCTCTCCCTCATGCTCGCGTGCCGTGGTGCTAGCGCGGGCTGAGCTGCGCATATTCGGCGAAGGGTGCCAGCTTCAGCGCTCCTCCCTGCACTGAGACTTGCGTGTCAACGTGTTGCGGGTTCGTGGTGTGTGTGTGCACGTGCGTGTGCTCACGACAGACTTGCGTGTCAACGTGTCGCAGGTACCTTCTGGTCACGTAGCTGACTTGGGTTCGTGGCTTGCGTGTCAACGTGTCACAGGTACGTTCTCGTCAGCATACCGTACTGGGAGTGGCAGGACCACGCCACCAAAGGCCCGGCGGCTTGCCAGGCCTACCTCGCTGTATGTCCCCCCCCTACCTAGACCTTGCCTTACGCTCGCTTGTCTCACTGACCCCGCTTGAAGATAGTCAAGTGAAGATAGTCTTACTCCGCGTCACTTGACTCCAAGTGCTACTCGGCGTCCCTGGATGACGCAGGCACTTGAAGCCTTGTGTTCCCGCGTGTTGCACACAGCAATCAGCTGCAAATGCGCAGGGGAGCAAGACTAGCGGCGCGGGGTCTGCGAGGCGCGGCGGAGCCTTCCGCCTTCCGCCGCCGCCGCCGCCGCCTCCGCCACTATGTACACGCTTTGAGTGAGAGTATTCGTCGCCGTCCTAACCCCGTGGTGGGACCGCAGGGGTGACGGCGGGAGGGGTGGCGCTCATCCAATTCTTCTGCGGCGCGCTCCCGCAGGCGCGCCTAAGCTGCCCTGCCTCCGCGGGGATTAGGGCTTTTCGCGGGGGTGGGGCGCGAAGAATGGGATGAGCGGCAGGCCTCCCGCTCTCACCCCGGAGGGGTGGCGCATCATCCCGTTCTTGGCGCAGCTGGCGCGCTTGGCGCATGCTTGATGACGCCTCGAGACTGACGCAAAACATGTGGGCACACACATACTGTAGGGGAAGCTAGCGTTGTTCCAAGGGGAGGCGGGGGGCACGAAAGCCTTGCTTCCTTTTCCGCTCTTTCCCCAGAGTATGCCGTCGCCAACGGACATGCAGCTTCGCCTTCGACTCAAGCGCACTTCGCATGTCCCTCCCGCCTTGGCAGCCTCACCCAGCACTTCTCCCTCGAGCACAGATACGCCCTAGTGACGCACCCGATCATTTCCTTCCATCCCTGTATTGTCCTTAATAAAGAAGACCGCTAGAAGTACCAGAGCGGTTCAACGATGGGAGGCCATCGAGTGCCGCCCTCCCAGCGTCCACCTCATTCAAGCTCAGACTCGGCGCCCGGCCTGCGCGGCGGCGGCGGCGGCTCCTCCTACCCCGCTTCGATTAAACCATGTGTCGATGTGTCACCGGCGGGCCTTGACCCCTTTCGGCCGCGAGCGCGCACGAGCTCGGAGCGGCATGGAGCGACCCTGCCTCACGCTATCACTTCCCAGGCGCCCCCGTCACCCTCTTCCCTTCTCATTTGTTATACAGGTGGAGTGGCCGAAATGCCAGCCCAAGGCGCCCCGTTCCCGTGTTTACATGTATATTGCCTGGGTATTGGATAGAGAGAGAGAGAGAGAGAGAGAGAGAGAGAGAGAAGGTTTATTGACAATCAATAGATGACTGCAGGTCGGTAAGTACAACGCCTCTTTCGAGCCATGCAAGAAAGAGTTCCTCTTATCCCCTAAGGCGGTATGCTACTAGCGAGGCAAGCACCCGAGTTCCTCGCGTGGACAGAGGATTCTGAGAGGAGATGCAGACTTGGGAGCCTTGCCGGGAGGACCGATGGGGTCAGGGCCGGAGGGAGTGGCGCTCACCCATTTCGCGCGCACGCGCGCGGTGTCGAACGCGGCGATGGGTGCGCATGGGCACGGACAACTTGAAGATGCTCCGGCACTGTCTTGCGCGTAGTCCACGCGCCATGCACCACTCCACGCGACATGCACTCTCCACGCACAACTCTCAAACTGCCGCTCCGTCTGCATAACAAGGTAGCTGTTTCAGCGCCTCTTTGATGCCTCCCCAGACTCGGACATTCCAAAGAATGTTCCCTGTAAGTTCGTGATAAACACCCTCTTACCCGAAGGTAATTTTTTACTGTGCCTACAACGGCAGTGATGCGCAGCAACTGACGCATCCCACCCCACCTCCCCACCCAAACAGTCATCCCCCCCCCCAAAAAACCCACCCACCACCACTACAATCACATCCCCCTCCTGAATCCAACGTGAATCCAGCTGCCGCACACAAAGACGGTGCGTGCCATCTACTGCGCACTGCTCCCCGTCGCTAGCTGCACCTCGATAACAGGTGCAACGGTAACATGGTGCACCCATCAAAATGAGCTGCTGCGGACTTTGTCAACATCTACGCCTACGTCGCCACGGGCGTTTTGCAGCACAAGTCTAGATCAAGTCAACACGAGATCAGATCAGAGATTAGATGAAGTTTTCGTAGTACGTGCCCGTCTGGCTGCCGAGGCCTTGGCAGTACTGCATCGTCGGGCAGCTGCTCGTGTATACGCTCTCGTGAGCAACTTGTTGATGCAGCAAACTAATTACTACCCGCTCGCTTTTCCTACATGCCCTCACCTACCGCGCACCTACTGTCCTGCGAGGAATCACACACACACACGCCCGCATACACATGGACGCAGACCACCAACCCAGTACGATTGCATACGCGGATGTATGAGCCGAGAATTAGACACGCAAGTATTGATCCGCGGGGGGGGCGAGGAAGCGGGCGTTGAGGGCAAGGACCTGACGCCTGGGACTCCGCGATCGAAGTCTCCAATATCGAAGGGGGAGCTGCCATACACACACACACACACACACACAGACAGACATCGAAAGAGAGGCGAATGGTTGTACAGGCCGCACAGCCGAATACACACAGCCATCGAACACAGAGACAGGCACAGAGACACACATATCAGCTGCGGAGATCCAGTCTGCGCATCTCACGTCTGTGTGCATGGCGCGGCACACACCCGGCAGTGTCGTGGATGCAGTGCGCGTTGGCGCCGTTGGGGCCTGCGTTGAGCGAGCACGACCATCCCTGCGTGTGCGCGGCCTGCGGGAACCGCACACCAGGCGTGTCCGGCTCGGCCTCTAGGTCCAGCATGGCAAAACGTCGGATGGCGCCGAACTGCCAAGGAAGAGGAGGAGGGCACACAAACGCAATGGGCGAAAACCCAAAGCACCGCACAAGTCAGCGCTTGCATCCGCGTCCCATCGCCGCCGCACCGAGCGGAGACCACACGCCCAATAGGGCACCCCTTTACCCGCAAAACTCACCATTTTGCTGATTTTCCGGTGCGGAAATAGTGGTACCTAGGTACACCTAGGTACACGTCACAACGCCTCTGTAGACAACTCGATGTGGGGGAGAGGGAGATGGCGAGCACCAACAGCTGCACCACAGCAGCGGAGCGGACACGGGAGGGGGGTCATTGCGGCGGGGGTCATCAAAATCTTGAGAAGCCGGCAGCCAATGCTTCGGCAGACCAGGTCTGGGGTTAGCCGAAGCAAGGTGCCCGGGACGGGGCCCGCGTTCGCTCTGGCGCTTGTTCTGGCAGCGCTGTCGCAGGGGCACTGCAGCCTGTGCCCTGCTCGGGCTTGCAAGCGCACAGCGCCCGACGGCTCCTGCTCCCTAGCGGACCATAAGCACTTCGAGTGCAGAGCCGACAGGTGGCAGAAGCACATCACCTCATACCCCAACAATTGGTACAGCCTCTCCGCTGCGAACAACTGGGGCGTGAATATTCCAGGACCTCTCCCGGCGCTAGAGTACATCACGGATCACGCTCCGTGCTGCAGGCACTGTGTGTGGAGCCTCGGGTTCCCCTTTGCTGTGCCCATGGTCATGGCAATCTCGCCCAAGCAAGACACCTGCGAAGGTACTTCCGGCTTCAGTCTCTGCTATCTCGACTGCACCAAATTTGTGTCAGACTTCTCGATTCTCGACAGTGATTCGTCGCAGAAAATCAATTACACTGAATTTCGGCCCTACTTTGCCGACTACTTCGTTGCACCCGCAAACAACTACAAGTTGTACAGTGGCGGTGCGCTCAACGTCAAGCCTGAGCTTTCGCGGATCGATCCCCTCTTTGTCTTCTCAGATGTAGACATCAACCAGGTCCACGTCTCTGCTGCCGCATTCTGTGCGCCGTGTCGCAGACGAGGCCCTGGTACTGACGAGGGTGTCAATGCCAGGATTTTGCTGTGTCCGTGGAAGAATGGCAGGTCTTCCGCCATTTTTGGAGCCCCACCTACGTGTCGAAGGTGGGCCCGTCGAAAACGCCAGAAGATGGTCGCCCAATGGCCGAAGGTCCGCTCGGAGGATTTTTCATCGACAAGTCGTTTTTGGAGATTTGGCAGACTAACATGATCAACATGATGCTCGAATATTATCTCGACAAGCGTGCACAGGTTTGTACCAGCCCATGTACACGGCTGCATTTGAATGTCTGCATCGTTGAAGTGTTGTGATGAATTTGAACTTTTTGCGCTGCTGCACTAGCATAGCAAAAGCGCAAGACTGATTAGGCGATGGGGGCAGGGCTTCATGTCGTACGACGTCCGAGAGCCTGTAACCCCCGAGAAGAAGCAGATCATGCGATCTATGGACCTGGACGGCTCCGAACGCGTTTCGCTTGAGGAGCACTACTTCCGTGTCTTTGCTGACACCAACGGTGACGACCAGCTTGACGTAAACGAGTACTATTCATCGCTCTACAGGACTGATTGCATTCCGCTCTGCCCCGTAGCCGGATGCAAATGCGGTTCTGCGTGTAATGCGTCCGGCGTAGTGAATGCAGATTGTCCCGCGGTCGATGTTGCAAACCTGCGTCCAGGAGAGCCGAAGACAGTTGACGGTTTGGACCTGCGACTCAACTTCAAACTTCACGACTTGGACGGCAATGGAAAAATCTCCTATCTCGAACGCAAGTTTGTGGCTGCAGACAAAAACAGGAACCGGGCCATTGACGAAAATGAGTGGATGCGAAATGATTTTCCTGCCCAGTATGGGCCGTTCCGTGGCCATTGCAGTTCAGACGAGACCAATTGCCAGTTGGACGCCGCACGATATGTCCGCTACATAGCCTTCCACTACTGTTCGCATCGAGGCTCGGTTGCTTACTTGGAGGAGACGACGTCGCACCCTTGGTCCGACCAGTGTCCTTTCAAAGTCCAAGTGTACGCGCAGGAGCCATATGTCATGGTCAAGGATTTTGAGAAACCCAGCCAGCGCGCGGCTCTGGAAAAACAAGGTTGGCTGTGTTGGTCTGGTGACGCAATCCAACCTCAAAATTTTTGCTTCGATGGCTACACTATTCAGACCTTCGACAGAATAGCTCAACGCCTCAAATGGGTATTATTCATTTTCTTTCTTGGCTCGCCCCAAAAGAAGGGCATTTTCTGAATAGGGTCTCTGGTTGGCTTCTGCCTGACTTCTGACTTCTCGTGGTCAATGTCATACTGCATACCTGAAAATTCCTCTCGATGCAGAACTATCGACCCATATACATGGGGAATCAGACCATGGCTGGTAACAATTCGTGGCAGACTCTGACCAGTTTTTCCACAAAGAATGGCGCTGAGAATGCTGAAGTAGTCATGGGTAAATGGCCCTAAGTTGTGTGCGTGTGTGTGTGCATGTGTGTGTGCGTGTGCGTGTGTGTGTGCGTGTGTATATGTGTTTGCATGTGTGTGTGCGCGCGCATGCATGCGTGAATATTTGTAAATAATATTAGTCACATACCTGCCAACCATGTATGCACGAGTCACTAGGCACGCCATAGATTCTAGCTCATGACGTTGGTCTCCCGCATTTCGAAATTTCCCCGTACTTTACTTATTTATGTATTATGTTTATTATCTTAATTATATTATGTTCCTAAATTTTATTCTCCTCCCTCCTCCTTCTCGCTGCCTTCCCCAAGGTCTTTTTTCAATGTACCAGACGCCGCCAGAGCATAACCCAAGCCACTATTCGTGCTCGGACTCACTACTCGTAGATGATGGACTTGTGACCGTCAAGGCTTCTGGGGACAGGACTATTTCCCTTGAATTGGCCCTTCTGGTATTCTTCTTTTCTGATTCCGTGCGATTGGCGTGTGCCTTGTCCCCTTTTGTGTCTTCTTGTCGCGCAATCTTGTTTTCTGCCTTGAGGCCTTGGGAGGACACATTCTGTTCGAGGGTTCAGTTTTTGAACCCCGTTGCCGGTCTCTTTTTGTCCTTGTATATATGGGCAAACTCCAAATCGCAGCAGTGTTCTCCCTCCTAAAGTCGTCAGATGTCTGGCAGGCAATGATGGTGTCACCATCATTCATCAACTTCATCGCATTTTGCTACTATTGCTTACTTGTGGCGGGTTTTATATTCTGGTTCGCTGAGAGGAACGCGAATCCAGAACAATTTTCCCCGCACTTCCTGCAGGTACAAAAATCATTTTTGGTGCCTTATTTTTCGGTGTGCTTCGTGAATCACTGCGCGCCAGAGAGTTCTAGTTGTCTGTATTGACATACAAACACGAGATGCTGGCGTTGCCGTCTTTGGCCAGTGGGTGTTTTCTTTTTTTGAAACGTACTGCATGGTTGACTTGGAAAAACTTCAACTCAGGGAACGTTCAATAGCGTATGGTTTGCGGTCGTGACTGTCTCTAGTGTCGGTTACGGCGACATGGTGATCGTGCTTGTGTATGTTATTTGGCGGTTGTGGCCTGCACGCGCTCGCCCCCGCGCAAGCATGTGCGCAATCTCCTAGATGCAATAAGGAATCAGAAAGACTTTGCCCAAAAATAATTGTGGTAAAATTGACTCTGCGATGGCCGAGAGTCGCAAGTGCATGCTTACTTTGCCTGCCCTGCATCGTATTCCGCTTGCTTCGTTGAGGGGAGTCCTTGTAATTGTGTCATTTGGTTCGTGCTCCGTACCCGCATGGATACGTGTGCTCTATGTTGCTTCCGTTTACCAATTTCTGCGTTTTTGCACGTACCGTAGGTGCCAGTGACTTTTTTGGGCAAGGCTTCGTCGTTTCTGTGGATGATCTTTGGCATGCTCTGCTACGGAGTTTTTTCGGGCGGCGTCAGAGCAGAGATTAAGTAAGTTTTGATTTGTCTGTCTTGCCTGAAGGTTGTTTGAGGATGGAGTAGGCAAATGATTGCAATGATTGCCGAGTTTGGGGAGATTTGGCAGACGCATAGTGCATGAATGTTGCTTGTCGATACCTTCTGCCGCTAACATGCTCCATGTTGGAATGCGGTGGTGATCAGGACTGCCACAGCTGAAGCATACATTCACAGTGTCGTTGATCTGAATGGTTTCAGCGTTGGCGTGCTCGAGACCATGGCAGAGGTATGCAGTGGCTCTGCCTTTTTGCTGTCAAGCCTGTCCATCTGATCATGACAAGTCACGTCTTGATGCCATATGTCTGTACTTTACCTTGGTGACTTTTCACGACCGTTGCAGCCTGTTGTGCCTGGCTTCAAGTTCGATCAAGATTTCGCATTTCAGCAGGTGCGTGCAAGTGACAACCTTGCACGGGCATAAACACACGTTTAGTGAAGGATATGTGCAGACCTTTTGATTATGGTTGCATGTGTGCGCAGGTGCTGTGCAGGGACTTGGACGATTGCCAGGAGAAGCTGCTGGATAAACGTGAAATAGTGGCGTTTGTAGCCCCGAGAGCCGACGTTTATGCCCACTTCAAGCGGTCGTCCCGCCTTGTTCCCTCACAAAATGAAGATCCGGATGAAAGGTGACAATGATGATACTAAAAAAATGCATCCAAAAATGCAGGCGGGGGCTGAACAACTTGGAATGCGGAAACCCCTTGAAGATCGTGGGAAACTCCTTCTCGACGCAGCAGACTGCCCGCTGGACCGGCTCTGTCGTCAAAGCGTAAGAATTCAATTTGTTCCTCTTTGCATCCGCATAGACAAATCCCTCGCGACTACACACATGCATGTGCCGCATCGCCGCCTCTCCGCGAGTGTGTGTGGACGCATGTGCAAATGCGCAAACACGTGTACACACCCACAGATGATTAGCGAGTGGGCATGGTTTGAAAGGCACAGGACACAAGCACTTGTGCATGCGGTTGACGTGTGCAAATCATTGTAGGTGCGCATTTTCGGAGAGCACGTATGCCACCAAATTTCTGGTGCAGGGAGTGTCGGTTGCTGTTGAGCACCTGAAAGTTGATGGTACCATTGCTGCCTTATCAGAGAAGTATCTGTCGCAGGAGCAGCCCCTCGCAGACCTCCCCCGATGTAATTTCGATACCCGGAGAAAACCATTCCTTTCCTTAAAATATGATTCATTTCCGTATGTAATTGTTTTTGTTATCATGTATTTCTCAAGCCATATTTCCCACGTAAATTTAGGCATTGAAATTGACAGAGATGCTGCTGCGTATGTTGACAGGCACCCCACCTACGGGTTACAACGTGACGATGATCGTCATTACTGTATGCGTGATTTTTTTTTATTTTGGTCTCATCAAAGCCAAGGTTCTCTGGGACAAGCGGAAGGCAGAAAAGGAAGTTCAATTGGCGGTATGATGCTCTCTGTCTGTGATACTCTCCATCTATTGTAGCCTTGATCGCTTCCCTCAAAGATCCCGACATGACGAAAACACATCTCAGGATGACAAACGTTGGTTTATGTTGTTTGTGCGCGAGTACATACTCATGCTTTCGATTGCGTGGATGTTGGTGTGGTTTTGCATGTGTACGCACCTGCATGGGTGCGTGTCTTATGTGCGCGCTTTTTGTCTGAGCAGCTGCAACAAGCAATGCTTCGGAGCCTGGGCGTGAAGCGGACGCCTGAGCAGTTGGAGCAGAAGTATGGCGCGAGGTGGCTTTCCAAGAGTCGCGCCAATCGCGAGATTCGCCGACGGGAGAAGGTAGATTCTCATCAAATCGCTCGCTCGCAAAAGCAAGCGCTTTGCATACCGCTTATGGTATGCAAATATGTTCTCGCACGCTCGGCTGCAGTGTTTTCATACCATGCACATACCAACGACAGTAACCTACGTTGAAAGAAATTTGTGTTTATGTATGTGTTTTGTGCGGGTTCTACACGTGAGATACTTCTCGCAGGCGGATGAAATCAAGAAGAAACATCCGCATGACAAAATCTTGAACGCCGTTCATGCACTGGAGGACGATCAGCAAGCAAAACGCCACATGATGTGCGTGATGCTCCATCGCAGATGCGTGCAGCCCTTCTTGTCAGTCTTGATCATAGAAAACAGACTTGAACAAGCATCTGCAGTAGGCTTTGTTTGTTTGCGGGTATTTCACGATGCTCTTCCGCTCAACCCTCACCATTATTTCCTTCCCATTCTTACGACAGGAAAGCCGTCAAGCATGCGCACAATGCGAATGATAGGGCACAACGGCTCATCAAACTCGTGCGCGTCTTCGGCTTTATACTCTTTGTCAGTTTGACAGGTTCAACTGAATCCGAATTCCTAATCATCTTACCTCCCCTATGCTCGAACAAACCCCACTTATATAGTAGCGAAGTCTCGTTGACTTTGGTCGCATACGTTTCTCTCTTCACCTCGAACGTGTGCTATACGTAAATCTCAACAGACGTGCTGTGCTGTTGTTGGCAACTGAGATACGAGTTCTTGAAATTTTCGGCCTTTCTGTCCCCCCTCCTGTCTCATACTCCCCTCTCTTCGCTCTCGTGCTGGCAGGCGTGACGATTGCGACAGCAGTGGTGTGGTCCCTGCGAGTTCGCGTCCTGGACCCCTAGACTCCTCTCGGGGATTCGCCAAATAGTATAAGCCTCCCGAAGTCGGGCTTACAGTAAACCAAACAACCATATTTGAGACGGTGTGAGTGTAAAGGAGAAAGACGGATGTGAGTGGAAAGGGATTTGTAAGCGGGTACAAGGATGGTCTCCGAAGTGTCTTACATATGATTCCCCGGGAAAATCTTTCGAGTCATTAGACAGTAAATCTAAACTCTCCGTGGAAAAGGTCTGAGCATGCGCCTACTTGCATTTCACTTGCAGCCTCCTGTCACTAGTTTAGCCTAAAATTATGGATATTGTTGTACTCAGTTGCTACTCGCTGCGCCGCCGCGGCCGCAGTGTTACGAATGCGGCACGCTCCGCCGCCCTTCAGGACTTCGGATCTTGACACGGGGTTCTTTTACACAGACCTGAAGGATCAGGCAGTTCACTTCCACGATCAGCCCACTGTTCTTTATTGCGTACCCACAAACCCGGGTCCCCGCTCCTCCTGTGCCCGGCCCGTGCGCTGACTGCGCCCGTTCCTCTCAACCCACTGCTTGACTGCTCTAAAGGAAAGCCTCTCGAGCTCCCCAAGTTCACGAACCCCAACCCAATAATCCCGAGATCCCAAATTTCTAGACCCCGGAATGTCATCTCTGACAATACCCTCTTCCACGTCTCGTCGTCCTCGTCGAGACATGCCCCAGCTAGAACCCAGGTATAACCTAAAGGCTACAATACCTAGCAACAGCTGCTAGTTGCAACACTCCTCAAGTCGTCCATAGAGGTCCACTAGGAATCTCAATCCGCAAGCTAACGTAAGCTGCGAA
>Ga0315905_10005836_pt1 | contig 12515 bp, 9 predicted proteins | sample LakEriMetagenome_5_FD_203522 | JGI IMG/M metagenome (GOLD analysis project Ga0315905, IMG submission 203522) | Freshwater fungal communities from buoy surface, Lake Erie, Ohio, United States - Buoy 4 MA121 | ecosystem: Environmental > Aquatic > Freshwater > Lake | place: USA: Lake Erie, Ohio... | reverse complement strand
ATGGCGTTAATCGGGTATTTGTTCTTCGCCGAAAGCTTGGTAAGTGCTTTCGCTGCGGGGAACACACCTTCGCGAGCGAAGGACCACATCACGCGAGAAGCGCTGGTTTGTGCCGCCATCATGCTTGCAAGGAACCCGATGATGATCAGGCCGAAGAGCGGGCTGACGACGCCCACCCCAAGAGCATTGATAATCGTGTCCGCTGCCGGGTCAATCGATTCCCCGGACACAGCCGCCCCAATGTCTGGAATGGAGAGGATAAGAGCGATGGCCGAGAACATCACAATCGCACCGATAGTGACCAACGAGAAGACGATTGCCTTAGGAACGTTACGCTTCGCGTCCTTTACTTCTTCAGCGATTGCTCCAGCGCTTTCAAATCCAACGAACGCCCAGCCCACGAAACCGACCGCAGCGAAGAATCCAGCCCACAGGTAGCCGCCATCTCCCATGCCCGTGCCGGCTGTGTCAAACAGAATCTCCACAGGCTGATTTTGGTGAAATGCCAGGAGGTAGATTGCGAGACCAATACTTCCAACAACTTCAGCAATCAAGCTAGCGATTGTAAAAGTTTTGATCGCCTTTGGCCCAGCTGTGTTGATAGCCGTGACAACAATCAAAACGACAAGTGCGACAACGGTGTGCGTGACGGGATCGAATGCTGGGATGTTGAGCATGATCGGAATGAACATGGCGACAAAGTAGGCGCCACCGGTTACCGCAATCATGAGGGACCAGATATAAGACCAGCCGGTCCACCAACCATAATTCTCGCCACCTAATCGACGCGCCCACTGGTAAACGCTTCCTTCAAATGGCCACTTGGACGACAGAAGGGCGAATGCCCCAGCAACGAAAAGCTGTCCAATCAGAACAACCCCAAATGCCCAGAACCCAGCAGGCCCTGCTGACATAAGGACCAAAGCGAAGACCCCATAAAGGGCGACGATCGGCGAGATGAAAACCACAGCGAGAGTAAACGCGCTGCCTAACGTGAACTCACGTTTGAGGGATTCGGAACCCTCGACTTTTGGTGCTGACATGTATTCCTCCTTGAATGAGCCAGAAAACCACACGATATCATAGAACTCGCTATATGTAAGATATTTTTTCAGCAAATCACGATTTTTGTCGGTTTATCGTCTAAAAAAAGAAGATTGACTAGCTTCCCTGACATTCAGCTAAAACTTCCGGCGTGTTTGGCTGGGTGGTCGGGTTGGTGCAAGGTCTCCATACCCCACCCGGGCTGGGCACAACAGGCTCAGGTAGAGTTTAAATATGGTTCACAAAGACATTCCTGCAGCCCTGAGTCCAGAACTAAGGGAACTTGATGAGCTAGACCGGAAGCTAATCAGTGTCCTCAAGATCGATGGACGTGAGAGCCTTGCGACTATTGGAACACAGATAGGGCTGACCGGTGATTCAGTCAAAGATCGCTTGGACAGGCTGACTGCTGAGGGCGTAATCAAGGTGACGTGCTCTGTGGACCCCCGGGTCTTGGGGTTCAATTCAATTGCCTTGGTAGGTGTGAAGGTAACGGGAAGTGCTGAGCTCATTGCAGCCGAGCTAACGTCGGTCTCTGAGTTCGACTTCGTCTGTTGTGTGAGCGGCGAATACGACATTCTCGTCGAAGTCGTTTGTCGCGATGATGTGCATCTACTGCGTGTCGTTGACCAGTACCTAAGGTCCCGCCCCGACGTGAGTAGCGTCTCAAGCCACAATTACTTAGCGGTGCTCAAGTTCCAACCTTCGGGCTCACCCGAAGAGCCAGAAACTGGTGCGCCACCACATCCCGGGGTGGATGACATCGACCGGAAGATTATTCGAGCACTTCAAGATGATGGCCGAGCCTCATTTCAGGACATCGCTGAAACAATTGGTGTGCCCTATCAGACCACTCGTCGGAGAGCCAAAGCGTTGTTGGAGGGCAAAATTGTTCGCACGGAGACTCTCGTAAATCGCCTAATCGAAGGCACCGCAATCGTTGCCGGTGTGAATCTGCGAACAACCGGACCGATTGCAGAGATAGCTGAAAAACTTCTTTCACTTCCAGAGGTAGAGATCGCGGCTGTAACATCGGGAAGATTTGATCTACTGCTCGAAGTGGCATGCAAGGATCGAGATCACCTTGCCACACTGGTCGGCTCTGTCCTGCCGTCTATTCCTGGTATCGCCTCGTCGGAGACCTCTATTTATCAACGAGTACTCAAACTTCCCCAATCGTGGTCTGGGTTGGTTCGAAAATAGCAATTTTGTAAATAGCTCGGGCTAGAGTCCTTCAATTTGTAAAATAACCTACTATTGAACGCCTATTGTGATTAGAATCACGGTTATAGGTTTTTCTACAATTGTTTCACTCGGAGGACTTTTACGATGGACAACGATGTCACTGTCGAGGTGATCGCACGGCGGTCGCTCATTCCAGACAAGATTCTTGAGTTGAGGCTTTCGCCCGCTGACAAGTCCCCCATAATTCCATGGGAACCCGGCGCTCATATCGAACTAGCGCTACCTTCTGGTCTTGTACGCCAGTACTCTCTCTGCGGCGACCCTTCCGACGCTTTCTACACGATTGCCGTTCTCAAGGAAGAGATTTCCCGAGGCGGATCAATCGAAATCCACGACGAGATCCACGAGGGCACCGAACTGACAATTCGAGGGCCGAAGAATCATTTCAAGCTCGAGCCAGGTGCACTCACGGTGTTTATGGCTGGCGGCATCGGGATCACCCCACTGCTTCCGATGATGCGCTCGCTTTCGAAGCAGGGCAAGCCCTGGGTGTTGCACTACGGAGGAAAGTCATTGGCAGCACTTGCCTACCTTGACGCGCTTCAGTTGATGGAAGGCAACGAGATCAGCATCTATCTCAAGAATGAGACTCGGAGGATTCCGGTTTCGGAAATCATCTCGACACTGTCGACCGAAGATGCCATTTACGTTTGTGGGCCAGAGTCGATGATCTCCGAGGTCGAGGAGGTTGGCGCCCGTTTTGGCGTCAGGGTCTGCCTCGAGAGATTTGGTCCGGCGCCTGGAGAGAAGCCAGAGATTGGGGGAGACTCCTTCGAGGTCGAGCTGGCTCGGAGTGCCAAAGTTCTGACAGTGCCCGCGGACACCAGACTCATCGACGTCGTTCGTACCGTGGTCCCGAGCGTTCCCTTTTCGTGTGAGGAAGGGTACTGCGGTTCGTGCGAGACCGGCGTTCTGGAGGGCGTTCCCGACCATCGAGACAGCATTCTCTCTCCGGAAGAAAAGTCCAACAATGACTGCATGATGATTTGCGTCGGTAGGTCATTGACGCCGCGACTGGTTTTAGACCTCTAAAAGTTAGGAGAATACATTGTCATCGTCACCTCACGACTTCGGCTTCACGCTTTCCGACCCGGCTTTCTGGGCCAGGACCGATCAGGCCGAGGCATTCAAGCAACTAAGGGACCACGCGCCGGTCTCGTGGCATGAAGAGATTCCATCGGAATGGTTTCCCGAGGGCGGTAGAGGTTTTTGGTCGGTTGTACGTCACGCCGAAGTGACCCAAGTAAGCAAAGACCAGGAGACCTTCACGTCCGGCTTCGGTACCGAGATTGTCGACATGACTCCCGAGGAACAGGCAACCTTCGGCGGCATGCTCAACATGCACGCCCCACAGCACGCCAAGTATCGCGCCATTGTCAACCGAGTACTGACCCCGCGCACAGTTGAGGCAATGAGTGAGGACATCGACCGTCAAGCCGTTGCCGCAATCAACAGGGTCGCGGAAAAAGGAAGTGCAGACTTCGTTCACGATATCGTCGGCGACTATCCGGCGCAGATCATCGGTGATCTTCTCAGCGTTCCAGAAGCGGACCGCGCCAAACTCATTGACCTCACTGTCACGGCGCTCTCCGCCTACGGAACGCAGCACGCGTACACCGCGTATCTGGAAATCATCGACTATGCACTGACGCTGATTGATGATGTTAGACGAACCGGGCACGACGATAACTTTTTGGGCAAGCTTCTGACCGCAGAGGTTGACGGCGAGACGATGTCCGATAAGGACATTGCAATCTTCTTTGCGCTGCTGCTTACTGCGGGAATTGAAACCACTGCGTCGACACTCGCGACTGGTTTCTACGGACTTAGTCTCAATCCAGAGCGAAGGATCGAACTGCAGAACAACTACGACGCGTTGGCACCAGCCGCCGTCGAAGAGTTGATCCGTTGGGTCTCGCCGGTGAAACACTTCAGAAGGACCGCTACCAAGGACGTCGAGCTGGGCGGACAAAAGATCAAAGCGGGTGACAAGGTTGTCATGTGGTACAGCAGCGCCAATCGCGACGAGACTGTCTTCGATAACCCCGACGTTTTGCTGTTCAACCGCGAGCAAAACCCCCATGTTGGATTCGGTGGAGGCGGCCCACATTTCTGCCTCGGAGCGGTGTTGGCCAGAAAAGAAGCGACCGTGTTTTTGAAGCGACTTTTCCAGATTCTGCCTGACATCGAAGTAGCTGGACCAGCGGAATTCGCTCAGTCCAACTTCGTGAACGCGGTGAGCAGGTTGCCGGTCGAATTCTCCGCCACCAAAGGACTTGTGCTCTGATGCAAAACTCCAAGGTAGCGGTCGTTACGGGAGCAGCCTCCGGCATCGGAAGCGCCGTCGCGAAGCGGTTTAGTTCCGAGGGCTTCGAGGTCTGGGCGATGGACCTCAATAAACCGGCCGACTCATCGCTCGGTTTCGTTCAGGCGGATCTGTCCGATGCCGCATCCCTCACCACAGCCGTGTCAAAACTCCCCGAGCACATTGATGTGCTCGTCAACGCCGCGGGCGTCTCGGGGCTACTCCCGATTCCCAAGGTATTGGGTATCAACTTCTATGGTCTGCGCGCACTCACGCGCCTGCTTTCCCCGAGAATTTCATCGGGAGGAGCGGTTGTCAACATCGCGTCCACGTCCGGCTGGTTTTGGCGTGACCACATCGACGAACTTCTCAGCCTCATCGGTGCGGAGTCGGCGTCGGAGATCGACGCCGCGATCCAGGCGCACGTCAACGACGGATACACGGCCTACTCCCGGAGTAAGGAGGCTGTGGTGGTGTGGAGTGCGATGGCAGCGCAGGAATTCCTCGGGCGCTTCCGAGTCAATAGCGTCAGCCCCGGACCGGTTCAGACCCCGCTGCTCGATGATTTCTATGAAGCTATGGGACACGAAGAACTAGATCCCCTTACCGCACGAGCCGGCGGACGAAACGGGCTTCCGGAGGAGATCGCCGACGTCGTGTTCTTCTTGACCAGCGCAGAGTCGCGATGGATTAACGGAACGGACATACCAGTGGACAACAGCGCAGAGGTCTCCGAGTTTCTCGCCGCCAAGGGATTTATCGAAAGGCTGGTCAAACAGTGAAGTTAGGCTCCGTAACCGTCCCGCACCAGCTGCTGATCGACGGTCGCTGGCAAGACTCGAGTGACGGTTCCGTGCTCAAGGTCGAAAACCCGGCCAACAAACAACTCCTTGGTGAGGCGTCGTCAGCGACAGTGCACGACGGACTTCAGGCTGCAAATGCCGCGCACGCCGCCTTCCCAGCGTGGCGAAAGACTAACCCTAGGGACAAGGCAGAGATACTCAGACGCTGCTTTGAGTTGATGGTTGAACGCAAGGGCGAGATTGCCGAGCTTATTGTTTTGGAAAACGGGAAGCCCTACTCCGAGGCCGTCGCTGAAGTTCACTACGCGGCTGAATTCTTTCGTTGGTTTGCGGAAGAGGCGGTGAGGCTTCCCGGTCACATGTCAACTGCTCCGTCCACCGGACGAAAGATTGTAGAAATATCTGAGCCGATCGGCGTCGCGCTCCTGATTGCTCCGTGGAACCTCCCGGCAGCGATGATCACCAGAAAGGTTGCACCTGCTCTTGCCGCCGGTTGCACTGTCGTGATCAAACCCGCCAGTGACACTTCCTTTACAGCGCTGTATCTGGGCCAGCTCATGATCGACGCCGGTGTTCCTGCTGGGGTGGTGAACATCATCCCAACCCGCGACAGCGAGGTGGTTTCAGAGCTTATTCGGGACAGCGCGGTCAGAACAATTTCATTCACCGGATCGACCAGAATTGGCCAACTTCTGATGCGGAAAGCCGTTGACCGAGTGTTGCGCTGTTCGATGGAACTAGGCGGCAACGCGCCGTTCATCGTGTTCGACGATGCCGATATCGATCTTGCTGTGTCGAGCGCGATGGTCGCAAAGATGCGACACAACGCCGAGGCCTGCACCGCGGCCAATCGGTTTATCGTTCAGCGCGGCGTGCACGATGAGTTCGTGGAGAAGTTTGCGAAAAAGATGTCCGAGCTCAGAGTCGGAAGCGGAATGGATCCAACGACGCAGGTTGGGCCGCTCGCCAGCGCGGGAGCACTGCTGGGAATGCAGACAATTCTCGAGCAAGCTGTCGCGACTGGGGCCCGCGTCGTCACTGGCGGCGGGAAGGGACCCGAAGAGGGCCATTATTTCCTACCGACCGTGCTCGCAGGAGTCGAGGCGGATGCGGAGATTCTGAAGACGGAAATCTTTGGACCGATCGCACCGGTCATCGCGTTTGACACTGAGCACGAGGCGATCGAAATGGCTAACTCAGTTGAGGTTGGGCTGGGTTCCTATATCCATACTCGAGACATTGCGAAGGCGATGAGGGTCGCCGAGGAACTCGAAGTGGGAATGGTGGGGGTGAACACCGGTATCTTCTCTGACCCGGCGGCACCTTTCGGCGGCGTCAAGCAAAGCGGCATCGGTCGTGAGGGCGGACGCCACGGCATCTTGGAGTTCATTGAGACCAAATACATCAACGTCTCGTGGGAGTCCTAGATGACCGAACCAAGGTTCGTGATTCCCTCGGACGTAACCAAGTGGCTCGAAAAGGTATCAGCCGGCGACCTCGGATCCGGTAACGTGATCGCCTCTGGTGAGCAGGCTTTTGAGGTGTTCGATCCTGGGACAGCCTCGCGACTTGCCACCCTGCCAGTGAGTTCTCAGAAGTCCGTAGAGTTGGCAGTTTCCACGGCAAGGAAAAGTTTCGAATCCGGCAGTTGGCGCAACGCCAGCCCGGATGATCGAGAAAAGGTACTTCTAGCACTGGCAGCGCTAGTCGAGCGTGACTTCGATTTTCTTTCTCACCTTGAAGCGTTGGACACGGGAAAACCTTTGGCCGAGGCGATGCTCGACATCCACGAGGTTGCCACAGTGATTCGTTACTACGCCGGCTGGGCAAACAAGGTTTCGGGCCAAACCATCGCCTCGCCGAAGAACCTTTTGGCGATGACGATCAGAGGTCCGGTGGGGGTGTGCGCAGCGATCACGCCTTGGAACTATCCGCTCCCGATTCTGATGTACAAGCTCGCCCCCGCACTTGCGTTCGGCAACTCATTTGTTGCCAAACCCTCCGAGCTTGCCCCTCTCTCCGCGATTTACTTTGTCGGACTCTGCGCCGAAGCAGGCGTCCCTGAGGGCGTCGTCAACCTTGTACTCGGTGCTGGACAAACTGGTTCAGACCTGGTCTCGAGCCAGGGTCTAGACAAGATTGCCTTCACGGGCTCGTCACAAACTGGACAAGCTATTATGGCCGCGGCCGCGAAGACCACAACCAAGGTGACACTCGAGCTCGGTGGCAAGAGTCCCCAGCTAGTCTTCGCCTCCTGCGACATCGACAAGGCAGTAGCAGGCGTAGCGATGGGGATTTGGACAAACGCTGGTCAGGTTTGCGTTGCGGGTAGCAGGTTGATTGTTGAGGGCTCGATCAAGGACGAGTTCCTCGATCGGCTGAAGAAAGCTGGTGAAGACTACGTTGTCGGCCACAGCCTCGATCCACTAAGCGCTATGGGACCAATCATCAGCGCTGCTCAGTTGGACAAGATCACTGCATCCCTTGATAGCGCGACGAAAGATGGTGCCGCGGTGCATTCTCTGGGCAAATCTTCCGACCTGCCCGGGCACTTTCTGAATCCGACAATCGTCGAGGGTCTTACGTCGTCACACTCGATGCATCAGGAAGAGATCTTCGGTCCGGTGATAACCGTTAGTTCTTTTGAGACTGAGTCCGAGGCGGTTGGGCTCGCAAATTCCACTCGCTACGGTTTGGCAGCCGGAATCTGGACAGGTAAGGCCGGGCAGGTGCAGAGGGTTGCACGCGAGATAGATGCTGGAACTGTGTGGGCAAACACCTATGGTGCCTTCCATCCAACACTTCCTTTTGGCGGTACAAAGAGTTCGGGCTTTGGTCGCGAACTGGGGGAATCAGCGGTTGATGGCTACACCGAATTGAAGACGATAGTTGAGGACATTTCTGACGAGGAGGGAAACTGATGATAAGCGGATTCAAACGAACCAGCAATGGCGACATACTCGGACAAATCGCCACCACGGAGGTGCCACGATTTGCAGCCCCGGGAACGTTCGGGCTCGTCCCCGACCATCGAGAAGTCACTTCGGCTCAGGTTGGGATACTTGGGGTTCCGTTCGATTCCACCGTCAGCTACCGATCGGGCGCTAGATTCGGGCCCGAACATATCCGAAACGCATCACGGCTTCTTCGCCCATTCAACCCGGAAGCGAACAAATGGCCGTTTTTAGGGCAACAGGTGGCAGACCTGGGCGACGTTGCATTTAATCCGTTCGACATCGTTTCCGCCCTCGGTTCGATCGAGTCCGCGGTTCTTGAGGCACTCGAGTTCGCACCGAAGACATTGATTCTCGGAGGAGATCACTCGATTTCTCTTCCGGTGCTTCGCGCTCTATCACGTCGGCACGGGCAGATCTCGGTGATTCATTTTGATGCTCACCTCGATACCTGGGACACCTACTTTGATCAGCCCTACTTGCACGGTACGCCGTTTCGACGCGCATCAGAAGAAGGGCTACTCGACAAAGAGGGCTGCGTCCACGTCGGAACCCGCGGTGGACTTTACGGCAACACGGACATGCTCGAGGATAAGACCCTCGGGTTCATGACCATACGCTGCCACGAGTTGCACCTTGATGGCGTCGAGGTCGCCATTGAACGAATCAAACAGCGGGTGAAAGATCGTCCCGTGTATGTTTCGGTCGATATCGATGTTTTGGATCCTGCATATGCGCCGGGAACGGGAACGCCAGAGCCGGGAGGCATGGCCAGTTGGCAGCTGCTCCACATGCTTCGCGCGTTCTCAGGTTTGAACATCGTCGGAGCCGACATCATGGAGGTAGCTCCGGCCTACGACCACGCTGAAATCACGGGGTTCGCTGCAGCCCACGTCGGCTACGAGATACTCTCGGCATGGGCTCCGCAGCCCGGTTCCGACGAGATGAAGACGCGCTAGTACACAGGGCGCCACTCGAAAATCAGCGCTGTGCAATGAGAGCGAAAGGCCTCGTGCTGTGTCAATCAGAGTCCATCGTTCAGGCGGGTTTTCGACAGCGTAATCGTCGTTTTGTCATCGGGTTTGAAGAAGTCGTTGCCCTTGTCGTCGACGACCACGAAGGCGGGAAAATCTTTGACCTGAATTCGGTAGACGGCCTCCATGCCGAGGTCCTCGTAGTCAATCAACTCGACTGAGGCAATGTTTTCCTGTGCAATCAATGCGGCCGGTCCGCCGATTGTCCCCAAGTAAAACCCGCCGTTTTCCTCGCATGACTTCGTCACGACGGATGATCGATTTCCTTTGGCGAGCATCACGAGAGAGCCACCGGCCGCTTGCAACGTAGGCACATAGCCGTCCATGCGACCGGCGGTTGTTGGTCCAAATGATCCGGTCACGAGTCCCTCGGGGGTTTTGGAGGGACCGGCGTAATACACAGGGTGATTCTTCAAATAGTCAGGCAGGTCTTCGCCTGCGGCCAACAAGTCACGGAACCTAGCGTGAGCCATGTCGCGGGCCACGATCATCGGACCAGTCAAAAGCACCCGGGTTCCAATTGGGAGAGAACCCAATTGCTTTTGGATGTCACTCATCGGAAGGTTGAGGTCTACCGCCACTGAATCGTCATTTTCCATCGCCGGTAGCACGCTTTCGTCGGGCAGGTGACGTGCCGGATCGTGCTCGAGCATTTCTATGTGGACACCGGTCGAGTCGATGCGCGCAAGCACTTGTCGATCCGCGGAACACGACACGGCAATCGCAATCGGTAGCGAACCATTGTGGCGCGGGAGCCTAACGACCCGAACGTCGTGGCAGAAATACTTCCCGCCGAACTGCGCCCCAAACCCAATCTTTTGGGTGAGCTCGAATACCTTCTTTTCAAAATCGAGGTCGCGGAATCCAGACCCAGCGGTTCCTCCCTCGACGGGCAATTCGTCAAGGTAGTGAGCGGACGCGAGTTTTGCGGTCTTGAGCGCGAACTCGGCGGTCGTTCCTCCAATGACAACGGCGAGATGGTACGGAGGGCAGGCGGCTGTGCCAATACTCTCAATTTTTTCTTTCAAGAAGTCGAGCATCCTCGCTTCGTCCAGGATCGCCTTAGTCTCTTGATACAGAAACGACTTGTTGGCGCTTCCGCCCCCCTTGGCCATGAACAGAAACTCGTAGCTCGACCCCTTGGACATGCGGATGTCGATCTCTGCCGGCATGTTGTTGCGGGTGTTGGTTTCTTCCCACAGCGTTTCCGGCGAAAGTTGCGAGTAGCGAAGGTTGAGGTCCTTGTACGCGCGATAGATACCTTGAGAAATGTGCGCCTCGTCGTCGCCATCCGTCAACACCTGATTACCTCGTTTAGCGAAGACAATCGCAGTCCCGGTGTCTTGGCACATCGGCAAAACCTGGCCCGCCGAGACGTTGGCGTTTTTCAGGAGGTCCAGGGCGACGAATTTGTCGTTGTTCGAGGCCTCGTGGTCGAACAGTATCGAGTTGAGTTGCTGGAGATGGGATTTCCGCAGGTAGAAGTTGACCTCTTTGAAGGCCTCGTAGCTCAGGTCCTCAAGCGTCTTTCCCGGGATTTCGACGAAACTTTGGTCGCCTAACTGTGCGGTGGTGACCCCTCCGTCACCTAACGACCGCGAGTCGAAGGCCTTTTTGCCGAGAGGCAAAATTTCGGAATAGTGATAGTCTTCCACGCCTTCAGTCTGCCAGATACGGAATATGAAAACATGCACCTGGGCTGGAGGTATTCATCCCGGAGGCTTTCTGGCGCGATGTGCTCAGGCGTGAATGACGGGTTCAACCTCGAGAAACCAGTCGATCAGTTCACGGCCGTGACGCTGGGCGGTCTGTCCGCCCTCGTTCCACTGGCGTCGGAACTCATCGGGGTTGAGCTTGCCGACGAGCTCGTCGCCACCGACGCGCAACCATTCCTCCATGAGTTCAGTGGTCACCTCCGGGTGGAACTGGACTCCGAGGGAATTGCCCGACTTGAAAACCTGAGGCGCCATCTCGTTTTCGGCGAGAACCTCGACGTCGGCGGGGAGCTCGACCTTGTCGTTGTGCCACGAAAACCACGGCCCGGTCGCGACGGGGCACGACGCCGTCGTGGTGAAACTGATCATGCCCGCTTCGAGTGCAGGCGCCTTGACCGTTTTGCCTCCGAGCACCTCGGCCAACAGCTGCGCACCGAAACAGATCCCGAGGAAGGGGGTTCCACGGTCCCGGATTTCGCGAATGAAGTCCATTTCCTTTTCGACCCAGGCGCGTGTTCGTTCGTCATAGGCGTGCGTGAAGGATCCGAAAATGATGACCGAATCAATACCGTCGAGGGACGGAAAGTCGACGTTGGCCGGGAGGAACCCGTCGTGTCCGGGAGTTGCGTCCAGCACGGAGTGGTGAACGACCGTGTGCCCCAATTCCTCGAGGTAGCCGGCCATGTAGCCATAATCGGTCGCGACGGTTTCTTCGTGCGTGACGAGGAGGATAGTTTTTGCCATGGTGCTGTGTCCGTTCTGAGTTAGATTACGTCGCGATAACGCTGCGTTTCCCAGTCGGTTACCCAGGACGCGAATGAAGCCATTTCGTTCTGCTGCATGATGGTGAAGTTCTCGACGAAGTCGTCGCCGTACACCTGTCGGCTCCAGTCACTCGACGAGAAGTTCTCGAGCGAGTCCCGCATGGACGCTGCAAATCGGGGCAGGCTTTCGTCCACGTGCGGGTCACCAATTGACTGCGGCTGAAGGGGGTAGTCGTTTCGCAGTCCGTCGAGTCCCGCCTGCAGATAACCCTGCGCAACGAGGTAGGGGTTTGAATCGGCGGCAGCCCATCGGATCTCGAGTCGCGTGCCAGGCCCCTGGTGGGTGATGCATCGAACACCGACCATGCGGTTGTCGAGCCCCCAGCAGACCTGCGTCGGAGAGAACGAATAGTCGACGATTCGCTTGTAGTCGTTGATCGTCGGTTGCGCAATGATCTGGAGTTCGAGGTTGTGCCGAAGGACGCCAGCAAGATACTTGCGCATGACGTCGGAGTGGACGGCGTGGTCACCGTCTACATTGGCGAAGACGTTCTTACCCTTCAGGTCGGTGAGGCTCTGGTGAACGTGCATTCCTGAGCCAGAGCCGCCGTTGAACGGCTTTGCCATGAAGGTCGCGTGCAATCCGTTCTG
>Ga0315905_10005835_pt1 | contig 12517 bp, 22 predicted proteins | sample LakEriMetagenome_5_FD_203522 | JGI IMG/M metagenome (GOLD analysis project Ga0315905, IMG submission 203522) | Freshwater fungal communities from buoy surface, Lake Erie, Ohio, United States - Buoy 4 MA121 | ecosystem: Environmental > Aquatic > Freshwater > Lake | place: USA: Lake Erie, Ohio... | reverse complement strand
ACCTCTTCAATATCTGACCAGAGAGCTGGAAACAAAAACTTAAAAGTTTCTACAGATCCTGTTTTAAATCTTCCAGTGAGCATATTTACTTTCTCAAAAAAATCTTTATAATTATCTGGAGAAGCACCAAAGACAGAACCTAAGGCTAGAAGTGCCTCATAGTTTCTATCCAAGTCTTCTTTATCAAATGGAATCAAGATAACAGAATCGCCAAGATTGCGAATTGACTTATACCATTCTTCTACCTCTGCTTCCTCCTGCTCTTCGATGGGAAGGTTTCTTCTCTGCATTTGCATTTCAAGAGCTTCTCGGCTTCTTTTATCTCTAAGAATTTTTTTGCTTCTTGGAATTTTTTCAGAAGTTGTTTGAACGGGATCTCCCCATTCATCCACTTCGGTATTTACAGGCTCCCACTTATTCATAGGGAATATATCTTCTAATGGTGGTGCCGCTAGCTTTCTAATAATAGAATCTAATAAATCTGCCTCCTTAGTTAGTCCTAGTCCATCTAATCTATTAGCTATTTTAACCAAATTTTTTAACATTTATACTCCTATATTATTCTTCTTGTAATTCTTTAGTCATGCTTTCAAAATCATATCCGGGATCAAAGAAGATGGGTCTGTGACCTCCCTCCTCCATTCTCCATCCTAAGTTTTGAGATTGAAAGTCCAAATATCCATGAGCTACATTTAACATAATCTGCGTTAAGTAAGGCTTTAGAAGATCCTGAATTAAATCAGATTCTAAAACCCATATAGATAAATCTTCAAGGGAGTCTCTATTTCCGCCACTTTCTCTAAAGTCTTCCAAACATTCTGGAGAAAGTTTAAATAGTTTTTTAAAATTTTCAATATCAAAAGGTTGACTTAAAAATCCATAAGATTCTATAGATATAATGGCTTTTGCCTTAAACTTAATCCAGTTTTTTTCTAAATCATTAATTTTTAAATATTCGCCATGCTCTGGTGTTTGGGCTGCAAAGATAGTTTTACTATCAGGCTGAAACCAAAGTGTTGCTAAAATCATCGATAACATATCTAAAAGCATTGACTTCTCTAGCTCTATAAGAGAGTTATCTACAATAAGCTTCTCCATAATAACCCAATAAGAAAAAGGATTTCCATTCCAAAGAAAAGTACCAAGGTCAAAGATATGAGGAGTCTCATGGCTTAAGTCCCCACCCTGGGATCTTCTTTTGGACATAACTTTATATGAATTAAACTCATATGGATCTTGCATAAACTTTAGAATCTTGTCCTCTCCAATATTAAAGGCAGAACCCCTAGTACCATGACCTAAAAAGACAGGAAGGCTTTCGCCACCAATTGATTCAATTCTTTGAAAGGAAGACATATTTTCTTTAACAAAATTCTGATAATCTTCGCCATACTCATCCATCCCAATGGGTAGAAACTTAACACTATAAGGTAGATTACCATTGACCTCTTCTATGAAATTAGACCATTTCAAAATAAAGTTATTATCTTGTGATATTTTAAAAAAGAAAGATAAACTGGATTTGCGATATGAGGATTTAATAAATTTTGCTAAAATATTTGACTTATTCATATTAAGGTATATAAAAATTAGCAGTTTAGACTAATACAATTTAGAGAATTTATTTAATAATTAAAAAATTATTAATTGTTTATTATATTTTGTTTATTTTATATTAATAGTTGGATGTAGATTGTGCATATAGATCCGCAAATGATATGCCTAAGAAAAAAAACAGTTCTTGAAAAGAAAAAAGTAGATCCAAAAAAATCGGCGGATATAATATTGCGTGAGGGGGGGCGGGAAGTTAAGACGGAAGCCCTCCAAACTATGTATCCTTAGCTCAATCGGATAGAGCAGCGGATTTCTACTCCGCAGGTTGTAGGTTCGAGTCCTACAGGATACGCCATATTGACAATACTATATCGGGAAGTATACCCTCCGCCTTATAAGCGGTAGAAAGGTTAAGTGGTTACATGTGGGTTCAAGTCCCACCTTCCCGACCATTATGGGCTGTTAGCTCAATAGGTTAGAGCAACGGATTCTTAATCCGTAGGTTCTGAGTTCAATTCTCAGACAGCCCACCATTTATTCGGGAAGTATACCCTCCGCCTTATAAGCGGTAGAAAGGTTAAGTGGTTACATGTGGGTTCAAGTCCCACCTTCCCGACCATTTAAAGAGGTGAGTATGCCTAATCAGTATAATCCTGACAAATACAAAGATATTGTTATTGGTGTTGGTGAGTATTGTGTTGCAAACAGAGAATTCATCCGATATAAAGTCCTCTCTGTTGACGAAGAAAATAACTCAGTTCTTCTAAGGAAAATTTCTTCTGACGAAAAAGAGTCCTTGGCAATCACAAAAACTCTGCATTGGGCAAGAAAAACACTAAAACCTTTGCAGTAAAAACATATACTTACCTAAAAGATAAGTCTGATGGAAAAATCATCAGACTTATCTTTTAATTTATTTCTAAATAAATTTATTATTATTATTTAGTATAATAAAAGGGAATTTAAAATAATGAACGAAATATTGCTTATCTTAATATTGTGTATATACTTTGTTTGTATAATATTACAAAGCAAGAGTATATACACTAACTTTAGTTATATATATTTGCATGAAAAAGAGCTTTTAAAACAGAAGAAAATAATTTTAGAAATAGAAACAATAGCTAAGAAAAATCAAGTTCAATTGGAAAATCTTTCTAAAAAAATTGATAGATTTTTCACAAATCAAGATAAGTTAGACGATATGTGAAGCATTTAATGCTCGGTTAGTTTAAAGGTAAAACACAATACTTGTAATATTGAGTTGGCAGTTCGATTCTGCCACTGAGCACCATATAATCCAAAAAAAGTTCTTTAATAATTATACATTAAAAAATAAGCTCCCATCGTCTAGCGGTTAGGACTCCAGATTTTCATTCTGGCAATGAGAGTTCGATTCTCTCTGGGAGTACCAATAAATAAGTATATTGGAGTGTCGTTCAATGGCAGGACGCTAGACTTTGGATCTGGCTATGAGGGTTCGACTCCTTCCACTCCAACCATTTTGAATATAGGTATTAAATTTTCATCTTTCCAGGTTAATAAAAAAGTAGATCCAAAAAAATCGGCGGATATAATATTGCGTGAGGGGGCGACGATAGATAAGGTTCGCCAATAAGTTAAATGCAGGAGTAACTCAGTGGTAGAGTCACAGCCTTCCAAGCTGTTGGTCGCGGGTTCAATCCCCGTCTCCTGCTCCATTAAAAGGTTAAGAAAACCGTTTCCATAAAACGGAATCTATGGGACGATAGCTCAGTCGGTAGAGCAGCGGACTTTTAATCCGTAGGTCGTGGGATCATACCCCACTCGTCCCACCACTTAATAATACAAAAATACAAGTTAGATACAAATTATTAATTGTAGAATTAATGTATTTTAAATTCTACACTCTGCCCCGATGGTGGAATGGTATACACAAGAGACTTAAAATCTCTCTCCCTTTAGGGATTGTCGGTTCGAGTCCGACTCGGGGCACCACTTCTCTTTGAAAGACATACTATGTATCCTTAGCTCAATCGGATAGAGCAGCGGATTTCTACTCCGCAGGTTGTAGGTTCGAGTCCTACAGGATACGCCATTTATTGTTTTAAAATTAAAGAGAGAAGTTTAACAGCTTCTCTCTTTTTTTCTTTTGCTTATAGCAAAAGAATTAATAAAATTGAAAGTATCACCTTATTTTAATTGCGATCTTATAGAGATATTATTTATAATGTAATTTTTTTAAACCTCTATTGACCTAGGTTTATCCGCGCTTATAATACCCTGGAGGAAAGCGGTGTTTTCCATAGAGATAGATGATACTCCAAATAAAGTTGCTGCATTAACACATTCATCATATTATAATTTTAAATATGATGATATTCCTAAAATTCATAAAAATTATGAGATATTAGAATATCTTGGCGATTCAGTTATAGAGCTTACGATTAGAACTTGGATAGTTAATAATAATTTCTCATTATCTCTTGGAGATATGAATACAAAAAAAATAGGTCTTGTGAATAATGATCATTTGGCAAAAATGTTTGATTCTATGGGATTAATTAGTCATATTAAATGTGGACCGCAAATTAGAAATTCTATTTCAAATAGAGTCAAGGCAGACATTTTTGAGGCATGGATTGGAGCCATATACCTTGATCATGGAATTGAAACTGCGTCAAATGTAATAATGGAGATTATGAATCCAGATATTCTATCCAAGCCTAAAAAATCTTATAAAGAAATTTTGGCTGTCTTAATTAAAAAAGTTGTAAGAAATGAAGATAAGCCGATATTTATTGTTGAGGATTTTCAACTAGAGACAAAAGAAAGGATTGTTGGTATAAAACTTCACGATTTATTTTTACCCGACAGTCCTATCTTTTATGGTACTGCTACAAAAAAGAAACTTGCTGAGGAGATAGCTTGCAAAAAAGCACTTGATTATATTGGTACAATTAACTATTAATCAAAAATAATCAGTTTATTTGTTTAAAATTAATGGAGTTTTTATGAGAAAAATCGTTAATATTTATTCATCTAATAGTAGCGCATCGAGTTATTACTACTCTGATTCTTCAAGAGTAAATAACTGGTCTAGATATGGAACTAACTCTATAGAAGATGCCATATCATGGTTTAAGAACAGGGCAATGTCAGTAAAATCATTTCCATGTCAGCTTCTTGATACTAATATGAATTTAGTTTATCAGATTAATGATATATCTGATATTTCAAAAGAAATCTAATACTTTTGATAAAAGCACATGTTGGGCAAAGCAACATGTGCTTTTTTATTTTATAATTAGCTATACATCTAGAGGTTCCAAATGAAATGGAGATACGGCATTATAAAGACTGAAAAAGAACACCTTGGAAGGAAATATTATTTTTATGGAATAGGGGAGATTTATTTTGATAAAGATCCAAACAATCCAATTTCTTATTCTGAGCCAAGATCTTTATCTATGGACTTTGATCCAAGCGAATCTAATGAATTTATTTTAAAAGAATTTGAAGAAACACTTAAAAGGATGCAGTCTGACTGCAGAAAATATTCAATATATGATACAACATATATAGTTGATGATGAGTAGCAATCTTTTATCAAGAATATTAAATACTGAGCTATTTCTACCGCTTAACAACATACAAAACGATTATAATCGTTCACAATATTTGATAATTAAAAATACAGAAATTTATGTATTTGTTGATATGTCTGATGAAAAAATATATTTTCTTGATTTTTCTATAGAAAAAAAACCAAGTCTTAGCATTGAAGATGTTATGTTAAAATTAAATGGTGAAAATCTAAGTAAATTTTTATTTAATATAGATTTTTTTATGAAATTTTTAAAATAAACTAATTATATTAAATATATAATAAGAGGTAAAAATGAGTACAGAATTTTGGTCAGATGATCATGAGATAAAAATTGGATTTTCAGGATCAGGAATCGGAAGTTTGCTTATTAAATCAGTATCAAATACGGAAATTCTCTCAGAAGATGGATCTATATCTATTTCTGGTGAGAATACAGATATTGATGTTAATACTTCATTTGTTATTAATTGCGCCAACCTTGAGATGCTAAATGTAACTTCCAGTAGTACGGATATATCAAATAATGTTAATTGTCTTTTAGACGTTAATATATCTGGGAATCTAGATGTAAATGGAGATCTAGATGTAGATGGTACAATTACTACGCAAAATATATCTGGTCAAAATAGCCTATCAATAGCGACGTTACTTGGCGGAGATATAGATATATCTGCCTCTGGCGTTAATCCAATATCTGGTACAAAGGCAAATATAAATATATCCTCTTCCGAGAATATTTCATTTGAAATAGAAAGGTCAATATTTACATGCGATAGCGATTCTCTATCATGTTTTAAGATTGTAAATGAATCAACTAATTCAAATTCAGATGGGCTAGAGATTGAGCTAAACTCATCGTCACTTCCTAACGAAAATAATAACTGGGTTATTTTCTCTTATGCAGGCGCTAGAAAGGGATCTATTAGGGGCTCTAGCTCGTCTACAAGTAATGCAATAGTTTATTATCCACTAACAGGTGATGGAGCGGCAGATACATCTGCATCACTTTTATCTGGATCTAATGGTGATGTTCAATACACCTCTGGCAATTCTGACTTTGCTGAATGGATAAAGGTTGGGGATCCGTATGAATGGTGTAGTGATCCATACAATAAAATTGGCAACTCTGATCAGACACTAAACATAGAAGAGGGAACGATAGTCTATGTAAAAGATGGTCTTGCATGGAGAACATCAGGTGATGATAGCCATTGTCCTATGGTAGTTACTAATAGGGCCTTAATGATAGGTAACTACAAAAATAATTTACTTTATAATCCAAATTATTCTGGAGATAAAGATTTGGGCGTTATAGTTTCATTCTCTGGTCAGGTACCAGTTATTACACATGGCTTTGTTTCTAGCGGTGATTATCTAATTCCAGTAAATGGAGAAAATTATTGTATTGGTGTAAAGCCAAAAGATATTTCTTTTGATTCTTATAGGGCATCAATTGGAAGGGCGTGGTCTGAATCTGCAACAGTTGGCTTTTCAAAGGTTGTATGTGCAGTTGGTGTTAAATAATATAAAAAATACTTTTAAAAAAGTATTTTCAACTTTATAAAAATGGTTAAAATATAAAAATGAATGATAATATAATCTGCCCCAAATGTGAATTTAGGAACTCCCTATTAGAAGGTGTTCCGTTAAATCTATCTAATTTTATAGATTATGAAGATATCTTCTGGACCAAGATTAGATTATCCTATGTAAAAGACGATCATATACAAGATATCCACAGCTGTAAAGGCTGTGGATATACATGGGGAAAGGATATTTCTTTTAAGGCTTCTTATCACGAATCTATTGTTAAAGATGATGTATAAAATACAGAGGGAGAGGGATTCGAACCCTCGATGGTGATTAGCCATACATGATTTCCAATCATGCGCCTTAGTCCACTCGGCCACCCCTCTTCTCAATTTAAGATTTTATATTAGTATAAACGAGGTTTAAAATGATAGAAAAAATATTAAAAAAAGCACTAGAAGATAAAAATATGCCTATAAATCAAGGCACTTCATATGAAGATACGCATGATATAGAAGATTCACCTACCTATGATGACATACTATCTACTACAGCATATCTTATAGATTTAATATCTAAATCCTCTCTTGATAAAAAAGAAAAATTTTTAATATCATTAACAGAAATAATACAAGATCTTGTTGAATAGGACCTTTTCATGTTTTTAAAAGGAGAAAAAGTTAGAGTCTTTTCAATAATAAAAGGTTCTTGGGTTTTGGCTGAAATTTTAAATTCAGGTGAAAATGACTCATTTGTTTTAATAAGAGAGTGGTATTCCCTGCCTAAAAACTCTGTTTACAGGGTCCTCAATAAGGACATAGAGCGGATTTGTGGTTAGTCAAAAAAAAATAGATCCAAAAAAATGCCGCCATATAATATGGCGTGGGTAATGGCATCCCCCACACGGAGTTGATAAATGCGTTCTACTCGTTTTCAGTATGTTCATCTTTCTCGTCGTCGCAATCCAATTACAGTGGCTTATGTTGCAACGGAGTCAGACGGATATATCCATATTAATATGGGTCTTGCATTCTGTCACTCTTACGATAGATTCATTCGGAGTCTTGGGCGAGAGATTGCAGAGGGTCGTCTAAATACAAGCCCCATCTATATCAATACTCCCTTTAATTCTGCAGACACTTCATCTTATGGCGCTGTTATTGCAGATACAATTCAGCAATTTGTTAGCGACAATTATCATACACTCAGCAATTCTATGCGTCGTAATGATTTGGAATAATACAATTAAAAAAACAGAAAATTTATTGTATATAAAGATACTGCCAATTTATAATTGGTAAATTCTTACCTTAAGGTTCCCGCTAAAAATCGGGAGCCTTATTTTGTTTGGGAGTTTAATTGTGGCAAAGCCTAATAATGTAGGTGTTGGTGTTGCGGCAATTATATTTAATTCTGATGGTAAGGTTCTTCTAATAAAAAGAAAGGGCGCTCATGCTTCTGGAGTTTGGGCAGCAATAGGAGGTTGGATAGATTATGATGATTGTTCAATAGAAAATGCGGTTATTAGAGAGATAAAAGAAGAAGTTGGCTTGAAAGTTTGTGATTTAAAAATGTTAACCGTAACCACAGAACTACATAGTGAAATTGAAGTTAGAAGTGTGACATTATATTTCACCTGCACTCATGAGCTTTCAACAAAAATCCATATAATGGAACCTCAGAAGATAGATGCCGCTATGTGGTTTAATCTTAATAGCTTACCAAAAAACCTTTATCCTGGACTAGAAGATGTTCTTATTATGATAAAATAAATATCAAATTCAACGGCCATAAAAAATCTAGTTTAGAATAAATAATTTTAAAAAATGGTTTATTATGAAAAATAATAATTTAAAAAAATCTAATTTAAATAATTTTAGAGAATTTATTGATGATTGTGATGATATTGAATTGCTAGAATCTGCATCTATGGTGCTAAAAGAACAAATAGAAATATATTCTTTGTCACGCAGACTTAAAGAATTACAGGATAATCTTCATAACGGAAAAAAAGCCGCGTTCTTCTTCTTTGTATCTTCATTGTCAGAGGATGAAATAGTTTACGCTGCAGAAAAAACCAATGGAAAATTAAAAAGAATTGAGGAAATGAAGAAAAAGACTACAACACAAGTATAAAATTTATTATTTAAATAATTTAAAACTAAATAGTTTTAAAAGGCTACGATGAAGCTATCATCGTAGCCTATATATTATTCAATTAATTTTTGAAGTTTCACCATATCTTGTAGAAATACATTTTAAATGTAGCATATTTTCTTGGAGGCAAATATGCTGAATGAAAGCTTCTCTGAAGAAGAGATTGCTAGCTATATCGAAAGATCTAGCCACAACTTTCTCTACTACTTTCAAAACAAACCTTGGGCACAGCCTTATATAGATATGGCTGCAAAGATAGCCGCAGAAGGATCTAGTTTTGACTTTCTCCGCTCTTTTCAAGACAGGCCTTGGGCACAGCCTTATATAGATAAAGCAGCAAATATAGCTGCAAAAGAGAATAGCTTTTATTTTCTCCGCTCCTTTCAAGACAAGCATTGGGCACAGCCTTATCTATATAAGGCAGCAAAGTTAGCTGCAGAAAAAAACAGCTATGACTTTCTACATAGCTTTAGATACGAACCTTGGGCACAGCCTTATCTAGATAAAGCAGCAAAGTTAGCTGCAGAAAATAATATATATAGCCTTTCTTTTCTCCGCAACTTTAGCGACAAGCCTTGGGCACAGCCTCATCTAGATAGAGCAGCAAGGTTGGCTGCAGAAAAAAATAGCCGTGGCTTTCTCTACTCCTTTCAAAACAAACCTTGGGCTAAGCGTTATTTAAAAACAGCGGCAGAAAAATTGGCAAAGAGTGAACCAGAATATTATATGGAAAGGCTTGCACAAGATTATCCAGAATATATAGTTGCAGCAGCATATTCTCTTGGAGGTAAAGATGCTGAATGAAAGCTCTTCTGAAGAAGAGATTATTAGCTATATCGAAAAGGATAGCTTTGGATTTCTATGCAGCTTTCATCACAAAACTTGGGCACAGCCTTATTTAGATAAAGCAGTAAAGTTAGCTGCAGAGGTGGATAACTATGATTTTCTCTTCATCTTTCACGACAATCCTTGGGCTCAGCCCCATTTAGATAAAGCGGCAAAGTCAGCTACAGAAGAATTTCCCATAAGCTTTCTTCGCCACTTTCACGATAAACCTTGGGCACAGCCTTATTTAAAAACAGCAGCAGAAAAATTGGCAAAGATCAATCCAGAATATTATATGGAAAGGCTTGCACAAGATTATCCAGAATATTTTGTTGCAGCAGCATATTCTCTTGGAGGTAAAGATGCTGAATAAAAGATCTTCTGAAGAAGAGATTATTAGTTATATCAAAAAGCATAGCTTTAACTTTCTCTATTACTTTCACGACAAACCTTGGGCGGAGCCTTATCTAGATAAAGCCGCAGAGTTAGCTGCAGAGAAGGAGAGCTATAACTTTCTCCTCCTCTTTCAAGATAAACCTTGGGCACAGCCTTACATAGATGAAGCTATAAAGTTGGCTGCAGAAAAAAGTAGCTATTTTTTTCTATATCATTTTGGCCATAAACCTTGGGCGCAACCTTATATAGATATGGCTGCAAAGTTAACTGCAGAAAGATCTAGCCTTGACTTTCTCTACTACTTTCAAGATAAACCTTGGGCACAGCCTCATCTAGATTTAGCAGTAAAGTCAGCTGCAGAAAGATCTAGCCTTGGCTTTCTCCTCAACTTTCAAGACAAACCTTGGGCACAGCCTTATTTAAAAACAGCAGCAGAAAAATTGGCAAAGATCAATCCAGAATATTATATGGAAAGGCTTGCACAAGATTACCCAGAATATTTTGTTGCAGCAGCATATTCTCTTGGTGACAAAAATGCTGAATGAAGGCTCTAGTGAAGAAGAGATTATCAGTTATATCGAAAAGGATAGCTTTGGATTTCTATGCAGCTTTCACGACGAACCTTGGACACAGCCTTATCTAGATAAGGCCGCAGAGTTAGCTATAAAAGAGAATAGCTACAACTTTCTCTTCATCTTTCGCGACAAACATTGGACACAGCCTTATCTAGATAAGGCCGCAGAGCTAGCTGCAGAGGGGGAGAGCTATTCCTTTCTCCACAGCTTTGGAGACAAACCTTGGGCGGAGCCTTATTTAGATAAGGCTGCAAAGTTAACTGCAGAGTGGGAGAGCTACAACTTTCTCTGCCACTTTCAAAACAAACCTTGGGCGGAGCCTTATTTAGATAAGGCTGCAAAGTTAACTGCAGAAAGATCTAGTCTTGACTTTCTCTGCCGCTTTCGCGACAAACCTTGGGCTAAGCCTTATATAGATAAGGCAGCAAAGTCAGCTGCAGAAAGAGATTCCATATTATTCATGCAATATTTTGAAAATAAACCTTGGGCTAAGCCTTATTTAAAAACAGCAGCAGAAGAATTGGCAAAGAGTAATCCAGAATATTATATTGAAAACCTTACACAAGATTATCCAGAATATATAGTTGCAGCAGCATATTCTCTTGGTGACAAAAATGCTGAGTGAAAGCTCTTCTGAAGAAGAAGTTATTAACTATATCAAAAATGCTAGCTTTGACTTTCTCCACTATTTTCAAGACAAACCTTGGGCACAGCATCATCTAGATGAGGCTGCAAAGTTAGCTGTAGAAGAGAATAACTATGGCTTTCTCTACTACTTTCACCATAAACCTTGGGCACAGCCTTATTTAGATAAAGCCGCAGAGTTAGCTGCAGAAAGATCTAGTTTTGCCTTTCTCCAAAGCTTTCAGGACAAACCTTGGGCACAGCCTTATTTAGATAAGACTGCAAAGTTAACTGCAGAAAGATCTGGCCTTGACTTTCTCTGCCGCTTTCGCGACAAACCTTGGGCTAAGACCCATCTAGATAAGGCGGCAAAGTCAGCTGCAGAAAACAATAGCTTATTTTTTCTCATGTATTTTCACGACAAACCTTGGGCACAGCTTTATCTAGATAAGGCCGCAGAGTTAGCTGCAGAAAGATCTAGCCTTGACTTTATTCACAACTTTCTAGACAAACCTTGGGCTAAGCCTTATTTAAAAACAGCAGCAGAAGAATTGGCAAAGAGTAATCCAGAATATTATATTGAAAGGCTTTCACAAGATTATCCAGAATATTTTGTTACAGCAGCATATTCTCTTGGAGATAAAGATGTCAAATAAAAGATATACCCATTCAACTGTTAATAGCCTTACTGCTCACAGAGTTTATTTTTCAAAAAAATTTCAAAACTTTATAGAAGGAGACTATATACAAACAAATAATTTTGATGATATAATAACAAAGACAACTAAGATTGAGTCTAATGGATTAGAAGTAGAGTCAATTTGGGTTGCTAAATATGGATATATACCTATTGAATTTGTATCTAAAATTGTTGAAATAAATGTAATAAAAAAAACAATAATAACCGAAGAAGTAAAAGAATTAAATAATATTTATATTAATAATTAATTAAGCTATTAATATAGTATGTTAAATATGAGGAATTTATGGACAGACTATCAAAAATATTCTTTTATTTTAAAAAATCATCTATATTAAATAAGATTGCAAAAAGATCTTATAACATATCCACATGGGATGACTTAATAAAGAATTTCGGAAATGATGGTTCTATGGTAAAAAATATTTGGGAGAAATATGTTTTAAGCTCAAATAATCATAGAGATTCATCAGTTAGAAGTATGATAGAAGCCTATAGAGGTGAAAATATTCCATCGGAACCTCATGTTCTATCTGAGGAATCTAACGTTGTTAAAAATATAAAAAA
>Ga0315905_10005834_pt1 | contig 12518 bp, 14 predicted proteins | sample LakEriMetagenome_5_FD_203522 | JGI IMG/M metagenome (GOLD analysis project Ga0315905, IMG submission 203522) | Freshwater fungal communities from buoy surface, Lake Erie, Ohio, United States - Buoy 4 MA121 | ecosystem: Environmental > Aquatic > Freshwater > Lake | place: USA: Lake Erie, Ohio... | reverse complement strand
AATTTATGTATATATCGCCAGGATAACAGGTTGTGTAGTTTGTAATTTAGATTGATATATTAAAACATGAATTAATTATCTCTCCCTTTTTGTATCATTTTATTATAGGCTTTCAATATGGTACCAAGACGTTCACCGCTTAAAGCTTCTACCGCAGAGAATGTCGTTTGATTTCCAAATTCATCCACAACATAGGGTGTACCTCCCGATCTATATATTAAGTATTTGGTTGGCGCTAATCCGGTTGAACGATTACTGATACCTAACTCTGTAACTTCGCCATTGCTATCGTACAATGATTTTTTAAGATTATGAAATGTCGCTCTATTTTGATACTCAGTTAGATGCTCATTGGCTGTTAGCTGAATTACTTGTGTTGGTTTTTTGCTTGACATGTTTTAAATTTTAATTATATTGCATTTCTTTAATAAAATAAATTTCATTAATTACACGTAAACCTGTCTACTAATGCTCCATTGGAGTCGATGTTCCAGGATTCCCCGATAGGCATACCTTCTAAATCCGTTACATAAAACCAATAATTGCTTCCATCGAAAAGAGATTGACCTTTAGAATCTGAGAATATATCTGTTTTATAAAGGTATACTTCTATAGGATTAATAGGTTCCCCACCATTACCTTCCGTCCCAAAGACACATGCTTCTTTAGCATCGAAATATTGGTACAGATAATATGTCTCAAAAACAGGTCCAGGATCGGGATCAATTCCACCTCCTCCATCAGCATCTCCGTAGTTTACATTTACCCATCCCGAAATAACACCAGTTGAAATACCGGCAACTGATTCTATATCGGATGATGATGTTTCTGTTGAATTTTTAGCATATTTAACTACTAATGATCCTCCTCTGGAGGGGTCTTTGTATGCGATAGCATCCGTGATTTCTCCGGATATGGGATTTACCGCTTTTATTGATTGTATTGTGCCGTAATTTGCTAAAGCCTGTGCCTTAGCAGAAAATGAGGCTGCAGTATCACTGATTTCCTGATACTTGGATGCTCTAATTCTTCGGAAGGAAAATGCCATAATATGTTACTTTTTATATTCACTCTATATATTTGAATTATAAAAAGTAGTTCCAGAAGGATTTGAACCCTCAACAACCCGTTCGAAGCGGGACATGTTATCCAGTTACACCATGGAACTATAGTAGTCAGAGCCGGACTCGAACCGGATACCGTTCTAGACGGATTAGACAACCTTACGACTCCATAGTATCCCCGAGTGCCGAGAGCTATTGGTCTTGGGGATTCGGTCACCGTACCTCATTACGCCCATCTGACTATATTGACTTTAAGAGCACGTTGTTCTTTGCTTCTCTTTGATATTCTCCGTGGTTAGTCAAACCAGATAGAGCGTTTCCCTATCAGAAGTCCCATGTAAGTAATCACCTTACTTCTCATCGTATTGGGCATACTATTTGGAGATGAAGCCAAATCGTGTAGTCAGGACAGGATTCGAACCTGTTCCGTCTTTGCCATAAAGAGTCAGCCTTACCGTTACTCAACCTTGGGGAGGTGATTCCAACCAATGGACTCCTGACTATTTTTAAAAAACCCGCATCACTCAGATGGGTTTTTGTTACCTTGTCACAATCCGTGCCTGCAGTCCGGTTAGCTATTCCGTCCTTGCCCAACAGCTTTATGTTGGCTTATAATTGGCTATTTCAAAGTAACTCACATCCTTATTTGTGATGCGGGTTTTTGTAGTCAGAACAGGAATCGAACCTGTAACTTTCGTATAAATAACTAGCGTCTACCAATTCCGCCACCTGACTATATTTAGGTTACTGAGATGATAAAGAACATAGACTAAATCTAAATCTAAGTCAATATCAAAGACCCTCTCCTACTGCAAAGGCAAAGTCAAAAACTAAGTCTCATTTTCGTTAGCCAATTTCTTCTCCCTATCGGGGCGATAACCTGTCTAACTGGTGAGTTCTATCTCAGTTTTTGGAATTTGTAGGAAAGGCGGGATTGCTGTAAGGCCCCAAGGGAGCCGATAAATGTAGTTTATATCTATTTTTATATCAAATATAAATCTCTACCATCCCAGATCAAATGAATGCGGAATCATCTTGTGACTATCCGCATCCAACCCTATTATCTTATTCCCCTGCTTCTTTTAAGAACATATCGATTACCGCTTGAAATCTCGGATCGATAGCTATTCTTAAAGCTGCAGTTTTTTCAATTTCTTTCTGACGCTCTTCCTCAAACAAATGTGAAGCTTTACGGCAACTAGCGTTCCACTCCTCTTTTGCTTTGTTGTAAACGGAGATCGTGTTCTGGTTGATCTCGTTAACAGAAGCCTCCTTAACTGCATTCTCCTTAGCAATTCTAGCATTTTCGGATGTTACTAGATTCTTAACTTTCGCTTTGAAGTAGTTGACACGTTGCTCGTGATTTCTATGAGTTGCAGCAAGCTTTTCGTGAAGATCACCAAGCTCTTCTGATGTGTGATGCACACTAACTTTAAGCGGTGTCTTTTTACCACTTTCAACTTCGATCCATTCTAAGGTTTTAATGGTCGGAAGTTCAGATCTTAATTCATCCAATTTACCACCTTTGTGAATGAATTGTCCAACATGAGATGCAAAAGCTTCTGCTTCTAAGTACTCGTTATACTCTGCAGTTGAAAGCTGATTCCATCCCCAGTCCTCTCCAACCGATCTCTCGATGTCAGCGGATTGTAAATCACCGCATTTTGGTAATTCCTCATCGAAATCAAAATCTCTATCTTTGATCTCGTTGAGCAACTCACTTTTGGCCTTAATATTTTCCATAAGGAAAGCCTGAGCTGCATGAAGTCTTGACTTCTCTGCAAGCAAATCAACCACATCCTCTGGCATCTTTCTAGCTGGAGTCTCTATATAAGTCTCCTCACCGATCTTAAGAACCTTTTCAACATTGTTGATGTCTCTTAGTTTAAAAGAGATGTCTCTTGATCTTTGGTTGCAAAGATTTGAGATTGATTGTGCTTGAGACATTGATAGTCCCTTTGAATCTAAAGAATTTTTTCTCATAGGAATATGTATTACGATCTTATTTTTTAATTATACTGCAAATTTAACTAATAGTTACGGGGTAAAAAAATTATTATTGGATTTTTTTAGATAATTTCTTTTTCCGATCCACCGAAGAAATACAGAATGGCTCTAATGTTTCGTTGCTCACTATTCAAAGTCTCCATTTTGATTCTTTCGATAGCCATATAACCTTGTACTGACGCCAATGAATTTTTCTTGTTCATTAAATCGTCATTGGAGGTAGCAGCTTCGATAAAAGCAGCTTCTCTAGATTCTGCATTGGTGTATAACTTTTTACCATTATCATCAACCTGTGCATTAATCTCTGTCTTAATAGCAGATTCAATTTGTGTGATCTCATTAGAGATTGTCTGGACCTGTTCATTGTAATCCAATACCATTCCTTGTTTTTCTGCAATTCTCTCGGGAATTTCCAATAGAGTTTCTGCAAGCTCTGTTAATCTTTCTTTGTTCATGTTTAAAAATTTAGTGGGGCTAGGTGGACTCGAACCACCGGAGACCGAAGTCGGGGGATTTACAGTCCCCTGCAATTGCCGCTATGCGATAACCCCTTAAAGTAGTCCCTGCCGGAATCGAACCGACGACATCTTGCATGTAAAACAAGCGCTCTACCAGCTGAGCTAAAGGACTGTAAAGATAAGAACTAATCTCGAGATAAAAAAATATTTACCTATCTTTTTAGTAGCGAGTGGGAATTCCGAGATCCCGACCTTCCGGATATGAGCCGGGTGCTCTTCCTCTGAGCTAACTCGCTATGGAGCGGATGGCGGGAATCGAACCCGCATCTCCAGCTTGGAAGGCTGGAGTAATAAGCCATTATACGACATCCGCTTATTGCTGTGACGGAGAATTACGATATCTCGACCCCCTGATTAACAGTCAGGTGCTCTACCTCTGAGCTACGTCACAATTTATAGTGATCCCGGATGGACTCGAACCATCGACTCCCTCATTAAAAGTGAGGTGCTCTAAACCAACTGAGCTACGAGATCATTAAGTTGTCGATGCTGGGCTCGAACCAGCGACCTTATCGGTATCAGCGATACGCTCTAACCAACTGAGCTAATCGACAATTTATTTGTTGTCCCTGGAGGATTCGAACCTCCACCGCCTGGATCAAAACCAGGTGTCCTGCCATTAGACCAAAGGACAATTTAATTTGCACGGACGGAGAGATTCGAACTCCCATCAACGGTTTTGGAGACCGGTATGCTACCATTGCACCACGTCCGTGTATTTATTGTGGAGCTACCGGGGGTCGAACCCGGGTCCTCTGAGTGCAAGTCAGAAATTTTAGCCAATTAAACTACGGCCCCATTTTGTCGGGAAAGCAGGATTCGAACCTGCGAGCTCCTGCGTCCAAGGCAGGCGAGGACGACCTGACTCCTCCATTTCCCGTTTTGTGGTGCGGGGCGGGATCGAACCGCCGACACCAGGATTTTCAGTCCTGTGCTCTACCTACTGAGCTACCGCACCCTATGCCAAAAAAAAATCCGATTCTTTTTGAGAATCGGATTTTTATATGTTTAGTTTTTATATTTCTACATTAACCAAGTATTATATCTTCCTGACTCTCGCATTGGCCATTATACCATTTTGCAATTCCCACCTGTACAAACGGGTTATTGCCTTGAGGCATAAAGTTAATGGCGATATTTCCGAAGAATTTTTTCATTTCTTTGTTAATTTGAGTTTTATATATCTCTCTGAGTTATTAATTTTATGCAAAACTAAGTAAAAGTTTCGGGTAAAAAAATAATTTGTGATTTTTTTATTTACATACTGTTTTTAAACCAAAGCTTGTTCCCGCAACCGGAGAGAAAGCAACTAACGTGATCTCGTCTCTTACGATATTCTTTGTCACTTCTATCTTTAAAACACTATTGTCAATTTTAGGTGATTGTTTAAGTTCTCCACTTTTTAATAGATCCCCCGTCCACACTACATTATCACCAGACTTAGTTACTGGAACTTCTGATTTATCTCTAGTCGTATAAACTTCTATCTTTCCACTAGCATCAAAAAACTGAGGACATATATCTTTTATTGGTTTAAGTCCTAGACTTTTAAGTTTTGCCTCTATTGCTTTAACTAAAACACCGCCCTTATTAACAACGTTATTTAAGTGATCTTTATAATCTAAAACAAGATAGCTTTTTCCACCTATAACTTCCTTTTTACCTGGTATGCTAACCCCTCTTGCTGCATCAGCATTCACTTTATCCTCAAGATCTTTCGACCATTGACCTTTTACATATTTACTACCAAAGCCGCCCATGAAAGGGGAAAGCTTTGCTGGTGCACCCGTGTAATGGAATAGTATAGAATCAGGAACTGTGAATGGATCAAATGCCACTTCCATTACCTGTCCTGGCGCTGCCTTAAGAAATAGAGTTTTATCATATCCTGCGAAACCGTTACTAGCATTTGCTATACCACCTTTGTATGATTGGTCCATTTTACATGATATAAATCTCTCGGGCGGTAGCTTCTCACCAGATGCTGTTAGTGTTGCTGAAATATATTGATTGTCCTTATATTTTTGATCATCGGCGTTATCCCCATCTGCTTTTGAATATTCAGGGCCTATATTAGGATTTGGCTGATTAGTGAATATAAGCTTCTTCTCCATTGTTTTGAAAAACTCAGATTCCTTCATATCTCCACCGAATGCTTTATACATCATATCCTTTATCAGCTCAACCACAGTGTTACCTCTAGCTTTACATAAACCCTCATTGTCTGCTTTATATCCGAGAGCTTTAAGTTCTTTTGCAACGGATCCTGATGGATTAATAGGCACTTTACTCGATGCGGATGATATATTAACACTTACCTTTTGCCCGATATAGTTTTGATTATTTAAAACGGGTACTATCCTTTTTTTAAAGTCATCATCCAGCTTTTTAATCTGGTCTGGTGTGACCTCCGACTTTTTGAATTTACCACTATCGAATTTAAAATTCCAGGGTTCTGGTTTAGTATCTGCTTCATTAATATTAAGATCAGCCAGATCTTTAGCAGTTGCTGTTTCCATAAGAAGCTTGTAATTCAAGAAATCTTCGAATGATTCGTAAACAAATTTATTTGACATTGTACGTATTTATGTTTACGTATATATCAATTATTTTTCTATAAAGTATATTGTGGTGTATGCAATCTCCCCTTTGATGATTACACTAATACCAACGCTAACAACAGTATCTGGACTCACTACTGTTAGTAATGATTTGTTGTGCTCTGGTGATTCTGAGAATATGATGATAATATCCTTTCCCAATACTGCATCGCTCTTTTTGGATGCTGTGAAAAAGTTACCGCTAAATGCCTTTACCTGGCTACAAATCTCCTCGTAGCTACTGACGTTTTTAAGCAGTCCGTAGTAGTTACCGCGATCGGTGGGGGATTTAAGTGTTTTGATACCGGGAACATCGGATGTTTCATAGTGTGTACACATATTAGCAGAAACCATCCATTGAGTGTGGTGCTTAGTTGCTTTTGTGATTTCAGATGAGTATACAACTGGTTGAAGCCCTTTAGATTTTCTGTAGATATTAAGCTCCTTTAGAACTGATGCTTCTAAGGTGCTCTGTCCTAATACCTGTGCTGAGATCGATAGCAGTATCGCGATCGCTAATAATATCTTGTTTTTCATATAGTAAATATATGAAATTAGTTCGGGATAAAAAAATTATCTGGAATATTTCCACCTTCTAATTTCGCAATTTTCAGGTCTTCTGCACTTCTTTAAATATAGATTTAGATAACCTAGCATCTTGCCTGATCCGATTGGATTGTGAGAATGTATATAGCATTTAGGTAAATGCTTAGATGTCTCAATTGAATGGCAGATTAACCACTTAGCAACATCTAATCCGGTTTTCTCTTTTATCTGGGAGTAGTCAATTTCATAATGCTCCTTTACATAATTGAAATAGTGTTGGGTTGAGCTTTCATCAAGATCATGATCCAGTGACATGATGTCAATATTTTCAAGACCAACTCGTTCCACTCTTTCAACAAACTCGTCATAATTTCTAACAACCTCCCATACACCGTTATTTGGATGCTCTTCGGGTATTCTAAAATCGTCTAGATATATTGATATCATTTGCTTGTTTTTATGTATATTGTAATATTTGTGGTCCCTACAGGACTTGAACCTGTGACCCCCTGATTATGAGTCAGACGCTCTAACCAACTGAGCTAAGGGACCGATTGGTGGACATAGACTCATCACCTACTCTTGGCTCTCCACCGAAGCCGTTGTACCCACTGAGAGACTCGAACTCTCACCCGAAGACTAGATCCTAAATCTAGCGCGTCTACCAATTCCGCCAAGCGGGCAAATTTGTACAAGAGGAAGGACTCGCACCTTCATGGTTCGGTCGCCCTTTACCAACCTCTGACGAGGTCACGTCTCTCTATCGGCAAGTGTACACTTACACGCTTCCGCCACTCTTGCATTTCAAAGAACTTAAGAGTGACCCCGACAGGATTCGAACCTGTGACCTACTGCTTAGAAGGCAGTTGCTCTATCCATCTGAGCTACGGGGTCATTCGTTTATAACACCTTTGTATTATTTGTATGGTACAAATGTATTAAAATTTCACGATATAAAAAAATAATATTCGATAAAAATTAAAATTATTTACAAATGGAATCAGCTATTGAGATTGACCAAGGGGACAAGCTTTTATATCTAGCCTTTAACCCGATAGATTCTATAAGACCAACTGCAGCTCTAAGAAGTGTATTAGATTGGTATTTTGGATCCGGATTAAGATCTATATCTATATAGTCTGGACTTTGTATTCCTGCTGCCATTATTAACTGAGCAGTCTCGACGCTAAGTTCAACTTCTTTCCAAAGCCTTTCGTACCTTGATTGGATTCTATTAACAACCAATCTTCTATATAATACATGTCCACCTTTATTAGAATGATGCAGCACGATAACGGTGGCAAATGTTGTTTTTCCAGCATTATTGTGTGAATCACATCCTATGTATATGCAGTGATCTGGATTGGCTTCCAGCCACGTATGAAGATAATCAGATAAATCTATATCCTCATGGTTAGTTAAACTTCTCCAGTTCATAATGAAATATTATATCTACTTCAAACTATAGAATATAACAAAAGTTTCTTTAATCAATGCGTAAAAACAAAACAATTTGGACTAATGGATGTTTCGACATAATTCATGCTGGACATATAGAGCTTTTTAGATATGCTAAGTCCCAGGGAGACACACTGTTTGTCGGTATAGATTCCGACGAGAGAGTTAGAAGTTTAAAGGGCGAATCAAGACCGATAAACTCTCAAGCTGACCGGAAATCGGTTCTGGAATCGATAAGATATATTGATAAGGTATTTATATTTGATTCGGTTAGTGAGATGGAAGAAATACTAACCAATAATAATGTGGATCTTATTGTGATCGGAGATGAATACAAAGGAAGAAGTATAACAGGCGAAGCCATCTGCGAGATTGGATTTTTTGAAAAAATACCAGGTAAATCAACAACATCCATAATAGATAATCTGAAAGATATATAGTCTAATAAAATAAACTATAAATACCAATGGATAAAGTATTAAACCTAAGCGCATTCGGCGAAATAATGAAAAAACCCAATAATTCTATTGGTGTACACCAGGGTAATATAAATGTGCAATCCACAACTCAAAATGGTGATAAGTACGGACACATCTTTAAGATGATACTTCAGAATATGTCACAAACAAAATTGCTACATTGGCAATGTGCGTTATATGGACAACATAAAGCACTTGACGGATTATTCGATAATATAATAGAAATAGGTGATACCCTTGCAGAAAGCATAATGGGTAAATATGGAAAGCCAGTTTTAAGCGACGAACATCTTAATTTAAAGCTTATGAATTTTGATAATCCTGCTGAAGGAGATCTTTCAGAATTTATGGATCATCTATATAAATGCTATGCTGTAGATTGCAAAGCATTATTGGACGGTGATAAGGACGTGGAGCTTATAAATATCGTTGATGAAATGATAGCAGCAGTGGATCAAACTAAATACCTCATATCGCTAAGATAATTATCGATAATACAACATACTAAAAATCCCTCCTAATCAGAGGGATTTTTTATTGATGTTAATATGGGTCAGAGAATACAACCAGATTATATAACACAATCTCATAATCCCATTCCTTTCCGATAGTGTCCCATTTTCTCGAGATTATCATTTTGGTGCAAGATCCATATTCACCATCTCCGTAATTTACTATTGCTGAATTATGATCAGAAGATTTCCGATAGTTGATCAGAATATATCTTTTGTCACCAAAACTTCTTCTTATCTTATCGGTAAAAATCTCTATCACTTTATTATCTGTATATTGATATGGCGATGAAGTTCTCCATGCCATATTCTCCATGATCTCTGCATTTATTTTAATGTGTTTCTTTGGTAAGATTCCTAGTGGATCGGTATATCTACATCCGGATGGTTCGATAAAGAACTGTTGATTGCCAAAGTATCTAAGATGCCCTTTTCGTCCTGCCGGTATATTATTACACATATCAACAAGTCCAGACTTATTTCCAGTTGCCTGCATAACGTCGAGAAAATAATTTACTCTTATTTCGGCTACACTATCAAGACTTGCGCTTCGAGTTAATTTATGAGAAGCATTTCTTGCATACTCCTCCAGATCTAATCTAAATTGGCTATCCTCTGCAGATGCGGACACCCTTGTATAGACTATCTTTTGAGCATATAGGTCCACATTGATACCTAGTATAATTGCTGTAAGTATGATTATCCTTGTTTTCATACTTCAAATATATGATATAGTAGCGAGATAAAAAAATTTTACAACATTATTTTTGAATATATAGAATATGGAAAATAATGATGGAATGCAATCATTTAGTGATTTTAGAAAAATGATATCTGAATCGGATGGTCCGAATAGATCATTTATAGAGGCCTTAACCGAATTTCTTGAGAGGGAAGGGATCTATGGTTTCGAGCAGGAGATAACAAGCATACTTATGGGAACACCGTCTAAAGATGCTTTGAATGACATCGAGAAAAGTTTCTTTGATGCTGAAGGTATAGATGTTAGGAAAGCGGATGTGCTAGAAATGAACAGAAAAAACCTGCTTGAAAGATATCTTGAACTAAAGGGGGTTAAAGGATATACCGAAGCTATATTGGATCTATGGGGTCAATATAGAAAAGAGGGCAAGGAAAAAGTAATTAAGGTTAAAGATAAACCTCTATATCACCTAAAGCCAAGCAAAGACACATTAAGAATATGGTGCTGGGATACTCCCGAACTTGAAGGTGTCCCTAAACTTATATCGGTTAGCGATTTATATGACGTTGATAGATTTAATCAAACCAACCCCGCAGCGTACGAATACATTAAAAAATGATATCTGTCACAGATATATAGAATAATTTATAAAAATAAACAAACCAAAATGGAAAACAAATTATTATCATTTTCTGAATTTGAATCTCTATACGAATCTTACGGATTTATAAACGAGGCAGAGACGACAGAAAAACCAGAATTCACACCAACTAAGACTGATGTCTCGGTTGATGATTTATTAGCAATCTTTAATCCTGAGGAGGCTAAGAATGAAGCAGGAAAAGTTCCGACTGCATTCACAGTTATTAAAAAAGGGGAAAAATCGGATAGAGTAAAAGAACTTCAAAAAACTCTTGGACTAAGAGATTTTGGGAAATATAACGGAGTATTTGGCGAGGAAACAGATAAGGCAGTAAAAGAATTTCAAACTAAAAACAAATTAACAGTAGACGGTAAGGTTGGTGTACAGACTTTAACCAAGATGTTAGAGCTTAAAGGTGAAAAAGATCCAGTTACTATAATCAAAACAAAATATATCATAAAAACTTCAGGAGATGCTAAAACCGCTGGAATTAATCCTGAGTTATTAAAGATATACGATATAACAATTGTTAACAATGGGGTTAAGCAATATGTAATCTGTATACCTAAAGCTGATGCAGATAAAAAAATAAAAGCTTTGGGTGGATCATTCGTAGGAGCATTAGCGTGGATGAAATTAGGATTAAATGCAATAGGTAAAGCATTATGTTTAACCGCAGAAGGTGCAGTACTTCTTACACTTGATACTGCTAAGGCAATGATTTCTTCGATAGCTTCAGCAGCTAAATTTATAGCTGGTGGGTCAGCTTATGTATTAGGAGCATCTGTACAAGGTATTGCTCTTATTGCAAAATGGGTAGCTGCTAAAAGTGCTGCTATTTACAATAAGGCAACTAACTTAGCAAACGAGCTATGGAAAGGATTCGCAACAGGATTTGGTAAAGTAGCTAAAGCATCAGTTACTGGACTTACAGCTTTCCTTAAAGGTGCAGAATCAGTTGGTAAAACTGTTGGTTACACGCTAACAGGTATTGCAGTTACTGCATGGAAAGGTATTGCTTCAGTATTTACGCCAGCAATTAAAACTCTAGTTGAAAGCGCAAAGGATGGTGCAGCATTTATAACTGGAGGAATGGCTTGGATCGCAAAGAATGTTAAGGATGGTGCAGTTGCATTTAAAAACACTGTGGTTGAAGGATGGAACGCAACTAAGACCGCATCAGCAAACGCATATAACTCAGCTAAAAAAGCTTTATCTAGTTCAGCTAAAACTGTACAAGATGCTGCTCAATCGGCATATGATGCAACTACAGGTTTCTTCTCATCGATGTATGCTGAAGGTAAAAAAGCTTGGGAATCAGAAATTGCTGAACTTGGTTTACCTATGTTCGAGTCGCAGGAATTGGAATGGGACGTTATAGATTTTTCTGCAGAATAATAAATATTATCTAAACAAAAAACCAGATCATAAAGATCTGGTTTTTTTGTGGTATATTTTTTTATGCAATAACTCTTTTTACTCTATTTGGTAATATCCTATATTTGTCTGGGTTTAATGATATTAAGCCTATCACAGCACCTATTAAATGAACTCCGTGTGCTATCCCATCATTATTAGCAATTGTTGAAATTTCTGCCACTATAAGAATTCCGAAGATTATATAATTGAATGCCTTATATTTTTCCCTTGTGAAAAAGAATCTACTCATAAGAAAGTAACAAGTTCCTGATACACCTATTGCTGGTTCTGTTATATTAAGGAGTGCTATTGGAAGATATGTACATGATAATAAGAATGTAACCCAGAATATTTTGTTGATATCATATGGTCTGTTTATATCAGCCAACAGGAAAAGAAATATTAGCAATAGATTGTATAGAATGTGTTCAAATCCAGAATGCATAAATCCGTTGATTAACGGGTTAAGAAATACTATTCTCTGTGCGTTCTCTCCGAATATTGCTAGAAATATAGCAAATACGAAAAATGCTCCCAGTGATACTAAAAGAACTTGTAAAGTAACCTTG
>Ga0315905_10005833_pt1 | contig 12518 bp, 14 predicted proteins | sample LakEriMetagenome_5_FD_203522 | JGI IMG/M metagenome (GOLD analysis project Ga0315905, IMG submission 203522) | Freshwater fungal communities from buoy surface, Lake Erie, Ohio, United States - Buoy 4 MA121 | ecosystem: Environmental > Aquatic > Freshwater > Lake | place: USA: Lake Erie, Ohio... | reverse complement strand
GCGTTGTTGTTGTGAACGTTCGGGTACCACGCACTTGGATGAACCCAACAAACGAAATGATTTCATCGCTAGTTACCCAGTTTCCAAATGTTCGCTTAGCCGATTGGAACGCAGCATCAAAGGGTAATAAGGGTTATTTTGCACCCGATGGTGTTCACCTAACCAAATCTGGTGCTGAGGTTTTTGCAACCTTAATAAACGACAAGCTTGAAGGTCCTTGACCTACGCGCCTCAAATAGTTTCTGGTTCTTCAATTCTTGGGAACATGGATTCACTCTTCGTAATCTTCACGCCTGGTTTCAATTGTCCCCAATTTGCTACATCAGCAAATAATTGCCCGACACCTGACTCGGCGGCACCGATGTCACTCCATAGCGCGGCCATACTTTTTGGCATGATCGGTGAATACAAAATCGAAATCGCTCGCAACGATTCACAAACTGTATAAAGAATTGTGGCCAGGCGCAGTCGACTTTCGGGATCTTCTTTCTTTGCTAAAGTCCATGGTTCTTGCTCAGTTACATACAGATTTACTGCGTCAATAAACTCTTTGACAGCAACAATTCCAGTCTGGAAATCAAATGCCCGAATCGAAAGATCTGCCTGGGCAGACGTTTTTACCAATAGATCTGTCAACACTTTTTCTGCTGAAGTGAGTTCGCCTGGCGCCGGAAGTAAGCCATCAAAGTTTTTCACAACCATCGCTTGTACCCGACTTGCCAAGTTACCTAGACCGTTCGCCAGTTCGGAGGTATAACGCGCAACTAAATCTTCCCAAGAGAATGATCCATCTTGACCAAAAATAATCGCCCGCATGAAGTAGTACCGAAATGCATCTGAGCCAATTAAGTCAACAATGCTTTGTGGTGAAATTCCAGTGAGCTTGCTCTTACTCATCTTTTCGCCACCAACCAACAACCAGCCATGCGCAAACACGCACTTAGGTAGCGGGAGATCTGCAGCCATCAACATTGCCGGCCAGATCACGGCATGGAATCGCAAGATATCTTTGCCAACTAAGTGCACATCTGCTGGCCAAGTTTGCGCAAACTTCTTGGCTCCTTCGCTGCCGGGTTCATCACCAAGGCCAACTGCGGTTGCGTAGTTAAGCAGCGCATCAAACCAAACGTAAACAACCTGGGCTGAATCCCAAGGCACTTCAATTCCCCAGTCGAATGTGGAACGGGAAATTGATAAATCCTGAAGTCCCGAACGCAAGAACGACATAACTTCGTTGTATGCCGACTCCGGGCGAATTGCTTGGGGATTAGCTTCATAGTGATTGATTAAGGCTTCGGTGTAAGCCGAAAGTTTGAAAAAATAATTAGTTTCACTGACTTGTTCAACTGGCTTGGAATGAATTGGGCAAAGCTTTTCATTCCCAGTGCCATCAGCCCTGGCTTCACCATCAATTAGATCGCCAGGAAGTTTGAATTCTTCACAACCTACACAATATGGGCCTTCGTAAGAACCTTCGTATATGTGACCAGCATCTTTAAGTTGAGATAAAAACCTTTGCACTCGCTTGGTGTGGCGTTCTTGCGTAGTTCGAATGAAATCATCATTGGCTGCATCAATCACATCAAGGACTGGCATCCAAGCATCGGCTACAAGTTTGTCCGCCCATTCTTGGGGTTTTGCGCCATTAGATTCTGCGGTGCGCAAAACTTTCTGCCCATGTTCGTCAGTTCCAGTCAAGAACCAGACATCTTCGCCAGCCATTCGGTGCCAACGAGTCATAACGTCACCAGCAACTGTTGTGTATGCATGTCCAATATGGGGCGCATCATTTACGTAGTAAATGGGTGTAGTTAAGTAGAACGCTTTGGTGCTGGTCATGCATTAAGTCTAGAGCGAAACTGGATTAACTTTTTCGCTCGCGTTGATCGGCAAGCACCGCGTCATAAACATCTCGCTTTGGAACGCCTAGCTCTCGTGCCACCGACGCAATAGCATCACGCTGAGATTCACCGACTTCGACCCGAGTTGCAACTAAGCCAACCCAGTCTTGCGCGGTTGTTATAGGCAATGGCTGAGCTCCTGAAATAACAAGTGTTATTTCACCCAGAATTTCGCGGTTGCTCCAAGTGACGAGTTCAGCCAAAGTACCCCGCACTACTTCTTCATAAGTCTTTGTTAACTCGCGGCAAATCACGCCTTGTCGACCTGATCCAAAGACTGCTTCCAAGTCAACTAGTGAATCAACTAGTCGATGCGGAGCTTCAAAGAAGACCATAGTTCGCTGTTCGTGCAACAACGATTCGCATAAAGTTCGGCGCTCTCCAGATTTTCTTGGCAAGAATCCTTCAAATGAAAAACGATCAACGGGAAGTCCACTGACTGCTAGCGCAGCCAGTACTGCAGATGGACCTGGAATAACTGAGACTTTTACATTCTGTGCGATGGCTTCTTGTACTAACCGATATCCAGGATCACTGACACTCGGCATTCCCGCATCGGAAATCATGACAACAGTTTCGCCAGCTTGTACTCGACTAATAAGTTCTGGACTCTTGGCTTCTTCTACTGCGTCATAAAACGACCAAATTTGAGCCTGCGTAGTGATTCCTAAATCCGATAGCAGTCGATGTGCTCGCCTGGAATCTTCGGCAGCAATCACATTTGCAGATGTCAAAATTTCACGCAGCCTGGCTGAAGCATCACCAATGTTTCCAATTGGAGTTGCCGCAAGAAATAACTGACCTGACATTCCTCTATCATTCCCTAAATCGGAAGAGGCCTGAATCGTTCCCCAAACTAGAACAACTCCTGTACTTTTAAGCAGTGGAGACAACCGAAGGTGACCAGCTTGAATCAAAGCGCACTGCGTTTGACTTGGATCTCAAGACCCCACCTGCCGGTGGTTGGGCTGGCTGGCGCGGACCACTAGCCGCAACTGGTTTAGCTGCCCTCTTGCGATTGCCCTATCTAGGTCAACCCCACGCAATAATTTTTGACGAAACTTATTACGTAAAAGATTCTTTGGCTCTTTTGAGTTTTGGGCATGAACGAAAAGTCATCGAAGGCGCTGACGCTACGTTACTGGCGAGCAATGGTGAAAACTTTCAAAGTATTTTTACGGATGCCGCGTCTTACATAGTTCATCCACCTGTTGGTAAGTGGGTAATTGCTAGTGGTGAAGCGATCTTTGGGGCAACGCCCTTTGGCTGGCGAATCGCAATAGCGATACTGGGTATTTTGAGCGTGCTGTTAACTGCGCGAATTGCCCGCAGACTTACCAACTCAAACTTCATCGGGACTGTCGCAGGGTTGTTGCTTGCACTTGATGGATTACACATAGCAATGAGTCGTACCGCGTTACTAGATACCTCGCTGTCATTCTTTGCATTATGTGCTTTTGGATTTTTAATAATCGATAGAGACTCAGCAAATTCTGGATGTTCTAAAAATTGGCGCTGGGCAATGGTGGTTGCACTTGGCTTAGCGTGTGCCACGAAATGGAGTGGCGTTTACTTTGCGGCGGCTTTTGGAATCTTGATGTTGGTTTGGGATTACGAGCGCCGGAGTAAGCGTCTTGAAGGGTTTAGCGCTTGGTTTGTTAAAGATTTTTTGCCCACTCTTTTGATGCCACTTGTCATCATTGTGATTTACCTTTCCAGCTGGGTTGGTTGGTTTCGAAGCGCAGGTGGTTGGAACCGTAACTGGGCGCAGGAAAATAATGCAACTTCATGGGTGCCAGATTCTTTGATGAGTCTGCTTCACTACCACCAAGACATGTTGAGTTTTCATACGAATTTAGTTACTCCACATAGTTACGCTTCCAATCCATGGTCCTGGCCATTGATGATTAGGCCAACAAGTTTTTACTATGAGACTGATCCAACTTGCGGTGCTGACAAATGTTCGCAAGAAGTTATTCCACTTGGTAATCCTCTAATTTGGTGGGCTGGAGCTATTGCACTGGGAGTCATTGTTTACTTTGCAGTTGTTCGCAGACACAGTGCTGCCCTGCCAATTGCCGTGGCATTTGCAGCCGGATGGATACCTTGGCTGTTTTTCTACGAGCGAACCACTTTCAGTTTCTACTCAGTTGTGTTCATTCCCTACACAGTGATGGCTTTGGCGTTAACGCTTTATTTTGCAAACCAGAGCCTGCAAAGCGATAAGCCGATTGCCTGGCGCTGGCCGACCTTAAGCTTTCTAATTGTTTGCGGAATATTGACAGCGTTCTTTTATCCGATTCTGACTGGACATTCAATCAGTTACGAGCTGTGGCACTTGCGGATGTGGCTGCCTACCTGGGTTTAGTTGCTAATTGATTTAAAAGATCGAAGTCGCAAACTATTAGTCACTACAAAAACACTGGAAAATGCCATCGCTGCTGCTGCGATAACTGGCCCGAGTAACCCGAGCATGGCAAGTGGTATCGCAGCCACGTTGTAGGCAAATGCCCAGAACAGGTTCACTTTTATGGTTCGCATAGTCGCTCTAGATAACTCGATTGCATCCACGGCTGTAGCCATGGTTGAACGCAACAACACTATGTCAGCGGCGCTTGCCGCAACATCTGCGCCAGTTCCCATGGCCAAACTTAGGTGCGCTTTTGCTAAGGCTGCGGCATCGTTTATGCCATCCCCAATCATTGCTACAAAATGGCCTTGGTTTTGAGCCTCTGTTACTAATTCAAGTTTTGCTGCTGGCGAACTGTTTGCAAAATATTTAGCAATTGAAAGTTGGTTGCTTACTTTTTGCACAGCCACTTCATTGTCACCGGAGGCCACAATTGGAGTAATTTTTAATTGGTTCAAATGCGCCAAAGCTTGAATTGCGCTGGGATCAAGCGCATCAGCCAGCGCAATCACTGCAACTGCCTGATCATCTCGATGCACGACTACAACACTGTCTCCACGGGATTGGAATCGAGCTATGGCTTCGGCAAACTCCCCTGCCGGAACATCGAGCCACTTGGAGGATCCCAATGCGCAATCGTGGCCCGCAACTAAACCTTGTACGCCAGATCCACCTAGGGTGTGAACTGCACTTGCCGTCTCGTTTGCAAATTCGAATTTCCGAGCGTGCGTTCGCAGACTGGTCGCAATTGGATGTGTCGAACTTGCCTCTAGTGCATCAACGATTTGCCATAAGGCGGCTGGCTCGATGTTGCTGAAAACTTCAACAACACTCATGCGTCCATCAGTAAGAGTTCCAGTCTTGTCCATGATCATGACATCAATTTTTTGGCTGGACTCAATCGCATGTGGACCGCGTATCAAAATTCCAAGTTGGGCTCCCCGGCCAGTTTCAACTAGGAGTGCAGTTGGTGTAGCAAGCCCGAGGGCACATGGGCAGGCAATAACGAGCACTGCAATGCCAGTTGTGATCGCAAAACCTGAATCGCCAGTCAAAGCAAACCAAGTCACGGCAGTCAGCAACGCAAGTAGGACCACTACGGGTACAAAGATCTCAGAAACTCGATCAACTAAGCGGGTGACTTCGGCTTTTCCAGTTTGCGCTTGATGTACTAGTCGTGAGATACCAGAAAGAACTGTGTCCTTGCCAACTGCTTTTGCTTGTATTGTGATCGCGCTATCGATTAACACCGTGGCACCAATCACATCGTCACCAACATTAACTGCGACTGGAAGTGATTCTCCCGTTACTAACGAATTATCAACATGACCTGAACCTGAAATCACAATTGCGTCAACTGGAATTTGACTTCCCGCTGGAACATATATCGTGTCGCCAACTTCAACATCTTCGATTGCAGTGTTGATTTGCTGGTCATTCTTAATAACTAAGGCAAATTTTGGATTTAAACTTGCCAGATTCTCGATAGCTTTTTGAGACTGTTCCCGAGCCCTGTGCTCTAAGTACTTACCAAGTAGCACCAAGGTCGTGACGCCAGCAGCAACTTCGAAGTAAAGGCTTGGATGCGACAACTGGTTTCGAGTTGGGAAGAACTCGGCTTTCATAGTCATGCCTACATCTCCTGCAGATGTAAACAAGACCGCCCACATCGACCACACGTAGGAAACTAAAACGCCCAGACTGACTAATGAATCCATTGTGACTGCGCGATGTCGCAAATTCAGAAAAGCAGCCCGATGAAACGGCCAAGCACCCCAGGTCGCAACTGGTGTTGCCAGTGCAACACAAACCCATTGCCAATAAGTGAACTGCATAGTTGGCATCATGGAAATAGTCATTAACGGGATAGTAAGTACCGCTGCGAAAATCAACCTGATTCGAAATTCGCGCACGCCATAAAGTTCAACAGCTTTACCAGAAATTGAAGCCGTGTATCCGGTTTTTTCAATTGCTGCAATTAATTCTTCGTTTGAAATATCCAGATCAACATCAGCGAACGCAACCCCAGTTGCGTAGTTAACTGACGCTCTGACGCCATCAATCTTTTCGAGGGATTTTTCAACGCGACGTGAGCAAGACGCGCAGGTCATCCCACCTACGCTGAGCTCAACGCTTCTGGCTGACATTAGTTGGAAACGAGCTCGTATCCGGCTTCATCGATAGCAGTGGCAACTTGAGTTTGATCCATAGCGATATCAGAAGTGATAGTTACTTGGCCAGTTTCTAGATCAACTTCAACTTCAGTAACTGAAGGAAGCAGTGACAACTCCATGGTTACCGCAGAGACACAATGTCCACAAGTCATTCCTGACACATTAATTGTGGTTTGCATTTGCTTCTCCTTTGCTCAAGTAATTCTACCGCGAAGGAGTTATTCGTTGACAGCGCGCTTTTCTGCAATCTCTGGATAAGTCTGGGCTGCTGCAAGTGCTGCTTTGCGCGCCTTTTCCATTGCAATTGCGCGAGCCTCTTCCAGTCGCTTTTGCGATTCCTGAATTCGCTCAGCTCGCTGGGATTTAAGCAACTCAGCCTGTTCCACCATGTCTTGACCCGTCCATGGCTTTTCCGAATCAATCACTCGAGAATACGTGGTCGCCTTGTCTGCTTTTACGTAAGAAGGAAGTGGGATTTCAACTGGCTGCCAAGTTCTTCTGGTTTCAGTTACAGATTCAGTGAGTGCAATAACTTCAGTACGTTTATCCGGAATAGCCGCCTGAGTTCTAGGAACAGTTTCATCTTCGCTCTGTAATTTGCGCGACAAACGTGGCGCATGTTTTGCGTTTCGCGCAGCTACTGCAGCAAATCCAGCAATTAGCAGAGTGGGCGCCGCGATCCAGAAAACTGAAATTCTTCCAGCTGCACTCAACACAATTGTTGCAACTAGGGCGGTGAACAAAATCATTGCAGCTCTGCGTCTACGAACGAATGCAATTTGTCGAGGTGACATAGGTTCACGCTGTTGCCAACGCCATTTGACGGCTAACTCACCTTCTTCGCGAAGGACTTTTTCAACCTGAGCGCGGTCATGACTCTTTAACCAGATCGGAACTAAGACAACGGCCCACATCACAACAACGATGAGATATAACAATCCGGTCATGGATATTTACGGTACGGCGTAATACCCAATATCTTGCGGAACTAAAGGGTTATCGGGTTCTCGTGTCGCGCTGTCTGAAGATGTGATCGATCACTGAGCCCGAGATGGTGTCAGGCATCATGACGTAAATATTGTGATCGCGCCACTGCCGATTGATGTGCAAGAAGGCTGGTCGAATGCCTTCGAAGGTGTAGCCAAGACGTATCGCTAAACGATTACTCGGAATGTTCTCAGGCCGCACTGCGATTTCGATTCGGTGTAGTGCAAGGGTTTGCAACAAGTGATCAGTGACTAGGGCTGCGGCAGTAGTCATCACTCGCTTATCCGAGACAGATTCATCAATCCAATAACCAAAATGGCAACCTCGAAGCGATCCGTACGTTATGTCCGAAACGTTGATTTGACCAACAAAGGTTCCTTGATATTCGACAACGAATGGCATAGTCCGACCATCCCTGGCTTCAGCCAACATCCGCTTTGCACTTTGTCGAAAAGTGGGAGGCGGTTCAATGCTGGGCATAGGCGATGTGGCTTCCCACTCTTGCAGCCACTCGTTGTTAACTTTTCGCAAATGTTGCCATCTTCGGTAATCACGAACCCGCAATGGTCTAACTGTTACGTCACCGTGGCTCAATGCGATCGGCCAAGCTTTTGTCACCTGTTCACCTTAGTTATTCATCACTCAAGTCATCAAGCTGCATAACTTTTACGGTGTCACCAGCATTCAAGCGAACAGTTCCGGCAGGCACAACTATCAGTGCATCTGCCGTTCCCAAACCAGCTAATGGGTGATCGTTGTCGTTCTCTAACGACTTAACGGCTGGAACATTTCCGGAACGAGAAACATGCGCCCGAACATAACGTGCATCATCACCGGCGCCATCCACAGTGGTTTCTAGGCGCGCTTCAATGATCCGGTGGTGCAACTTGCTATGCCCCATAAGCCTTCTGATTAACGGGCGTACGAAAACATCAAAGGAGAGAAGCGCACCGATTGGGTTGCCTGGCAATACAAAAATTGGAGTTAAATCAGGCCCAATCAAACCAAAGCCTTGAGCTCCACCGGGCACCATGTTGACGCGGGAAATTTCAACGCGTCCGAGTTGCCTAAGCACGTTTGTTAACAGGTCGTAGTCTCCAGCATTCATGCCACACGCAGTAATTATGACGTCAGCCCTGACTAACTGGTCTTCGATTGTGGATCTAATCAAGTCTGAATCACTTTGTAATGGGCCAACGCGAAATGTCATCGCACCTGCTGCGGTTGAAGCAGTTGTTAATGCGATGCCATTGATGTCAGGGCGAAGATCTTCCGTAGTTCCTGGATCGGCTAAGTCGCTGCCTACAGTAACGATGACGACTCGCGGTTTAGGGTGCACCCAAATTCGACCTAAGTTTGCTGCAGCCAACAGGGCAACATGTCTTGCGCCAATTGCCGTTCCTTGCGGTAGCAAAACATGTTCATTGCCATCATCATCAGTTGTTACTTGTTCCGCCAGAACGCATCCAACCGAACCTAGTAAGCCAACTTCCAAAGATTCCAAAGGCGAGACATTTGCTAACACTGCTTCTAAGTGTTGCTCGACTGACCTCATTAAATCTTGCCTGCTAAATATGAAGTTAACCAAGCACGAAGATCTGGTCCTAAGTCATCGCGATCAAGTGCAATTGAAACAACACTCTTTAGGTAAGAAAGTTTGTCACCTGTGTCATATCGTTTGCCACGGAACACCACAGCATGAACCCCGCCGCCAGATTCAGCCGGCAAATCAATTAGCGATGCTAAGGCGTCAGTTAATTGAATTTCGCCACCACGGCCGGGTGCAAGATTTTCTAACAAGCCAAAGATCGCTGGATCAATAACGTATCTACCGATTACTGCGAGATTGCTGGGGGCAGTTCCCGCTGCTGGTTTCTCAACTAATTCTGTGACTCTAACAATGTCTGGGTTGTCAGTTAATTCAACTGCAGCACAACCATACAAATGAATTTGATCGTCTGGGACTTCCATCAATGCCAAAATGCTGCCACCATATTTGGCTTGTGCTGCATACATCTCTGGCAAGATCGGAGTTTTGGCATCAACTAAATCGTCACCCAGCAAAACTGCAAAGGCCTGATTACCCACATGCTCTTTTGCCATACTTACCGCGTGGCCTAATCCCATTGGGACTCCTTGACGCACGTAATGCATGGCAGCCAAATTAGCTAAGCCTGAAATTTTACTTTGCATTTCAAATGCCCCGCGATCGGCCAAAGTCTGTTCTAGGCTCGGTGATCGATCAAAGTGATTTTCTAAAGTTTCTTTATTTCGGCCAGTCACAAATAGAACGTCAGTTATTCCGGATGCCACTGCTTCTTCAACTACGTACTGAATTGCTGGCTTATCTACAACTGGAAGCATTTCTTTTGGAGTTGCTTTGGTAGCTGGCAAAAACCGGGTGCCTAATCCCGCTACTGGAATTACGGCTTTATTGATTGCGCCCCTGTTGCTCATACCTAGACTTTACTGGCAATACGGTTAAGGGATGGTAGGTCGTTCCAAAGACACAGTGCGCGAACAAACAATCTCGTCACGATCTTCGCGAAGTAGTGCAGAAATTTTTGCTGCTGGATTGGCAATCGCAAATCACGAATGGGCGAATTTGTGCCACGGTCAACTGATGTCTTGTTTTGTTTCAATGGCAACCGAGCCACCAACAACGCAACTTCGCACAAAGTTGCGCGAACTTGGAAAAGACATCGCACTTCCGATTATGAAACCTGGAAATTCTTTAGCGTGGGGATTTGATGGCGCAGAGTTGGTTGGAAACAGTTACGGCATCCAAGAGCCGGTGCCTGCCGACATCGACATTTCGCAAGCAAGTGCCATCATTATTCCTGCACTTCGAGTCGGGCGTGATGGCTCGCGATTAGGCAGAGGTGCTGGTTATTACGACCGTGCGCTTGCCAATGTTCCAACTCATAACTTAGGTGGGCCAATTCGAATCTGTTTGGCCTTTGATGATGAAGTTGACGATTCCGTTCCGAGTGAATCTCATGATGAATTAATCGATGTCATCGTGACGCCAAGTTACGTACTTCGCATCACCTAAATTCGCGTTAAGTAAAAATGTAACGTCCCAAAATCATTCCAAAACCAGCAGCGATGACACCACTAGTTACCAGAGTGACTGCATAAACCAGTGCTGGTCTAAACGCTTCAGACTTGAGTCTTCGGTGCAACTGCAGGCTGACACCACTAAATGTCGTTAGGGAGCCGCAGAAGCCAATGCCCAAAATAACTTGCCACTCCCCTGGGAGAGCTAAAACCATTCCCAATAAAAATGCACCAATGACATTTACTATCAGAGTCGCACGTGGGAAAGCAGATTTTCCTACTGGAGGCAAGTAGTACTCAAGTGCAAACCTAATAAAGCCACCGAGTGCTGCCGCAAGAATAAACAACATCAGGTTCATCGTCGATCACCCGGCAAACTGCCGATGTGTGTTGCTGCAATACCGACGGCAAATGTCGCTACGACGTAAGTGACTGAAATCAATGGCGTGTTTGCAAGATTCAAAGTTTCTACTGCGATTGCCGAGAAAGTTGTAAAGCCACCGAGTACACCAGTCACAACAAAGTGTCTGCGAGTCTCATGGTTCATAATTTTTGGTGAGCCAGCTACTAAGCCAATCAGTAATGCTCCAGTGACATTGACGATAAATGTCGACCAAGGAAAAGATGTTTCACTTGGAGTTTGAATCCAGTAAGCAATTTGTAGCCGAGCCAGCGAACCAATTGCTGCCCCGAGTGCGGCAACGAGGCCAAACTTAAGCACTTGGGCTTGGGGTACTAGCTGGCGCTGCGGCAGGAGTTGATGCTGGACTCGAGTTGCTCTCCGTTGCCGCCGGGGTTGCCGCCGGGGTTGCCGAAGTTGTGGTGCCACGCGAATCATTACGGTAAAAGCCCGAGCCCTTGAAAACTACGCCAACTGAGCCGTAAACCTTTTTCAACGCATCAGCTTTACATTCTGGGCAAGTGGTTAGCGCATCGTCTGAGAAGGATTGGACTGCCTCAAGTGGCGCATCGCATTGTCCGCAAACGTATTGATAAGTAGGCATGATTTCCTTTCGACTCCCGTAATCGTACCTGTGGACAAATCAACTCACGAAACCTGGATTTGGACTTATCGTTGCTCAGTTATGAAAAACCGTGAATTTCTCTATCGTTACTATCCCTTGATAGTTAGGTATCGGCGTTCCATCGCCGCTTCACTCGCTGGGATAGGCACCTTAGTTGCGCTGACTCTGGTGGTTCCAGGTCCTGGGCCGCAAACCAAAATTTTAGTTGCAGCGCAACCGCTAGCAGCCGGAACAACTTTGACTGCTTCAGATATCGCAGAAAAATTCATTTCTGATAAATCATCTTGGGATACTTTGCAATCGGAACCAATTGAATTAGTTGGACGAGTTTTAGCGCGCTCACTTGCGCCAAATCAACCAATTAGTAGCAATGACTTGGTGGGCTCCGCACTGCTTACCGGACTGCCAAAAAACTACGTTGCGGTTTCACTTCCAGTTAGTGCTAGTACGAGCAGTTCATTACTAAATGTTGGCAATTTTATAGACGTGTACGGCGCTAGTAACGACGGATTAAACTCCGGAGTCTTAATTGCTTCGCGGGCCAGAATCCTCGCAATTCCAAATCAAGCGGGGGGATCGATGTTTTCCAGTGGATCCACTAACAACTCAATAATCGTTGGCGTTAATTCAATTGCTGCAATCAGTATTGCGGGAAATGTTTCGAATCAAGGATTTACGATTGCGTTGCTACCTTAACCATGGTGTGGCGGGACATCCTCGAGTAATTCGCGGTCCCGATTCGAAGCCGGCGCAACATCATCGCTGGTTTGTTCTGGAGTTAACTCAACTTCATCCAGGAGTTCCCGCAACCGGGCAGAACTCTTGGCTTTTGCAGCCAAAGTTTCGTCAGGAACATCATCCAAAGAACTCATACTCCTATGCTGATACCTGAGGTGTAAAAAACCTAATCACCAATCAATTGAGACAGGTAAATCATGGGCATCGTGTGGGACATAAATGT
>Ga0315905_10005832_pt1 | contig 12519 bp, 13 predicted proteins | sample LakEriMetagenome_5_FD_203522 | JGI IMG/M metagenome (GOLD analysis project Ga0315905, IMG submission 203522) | Freshwater fungal communities from buoy surface, Lake Erie, Ohio, United States - Buoy 4 MA121 | ecosystem: Environmental > Aquatic > Freshwater > Lake | place: USA: Lake Erie, Ohio... | reverse complement strand
CGGCCACGATCGCCGGAGAGACCGGCGCCGGGGAGGTCCACATGAAGGTCAGCGAAGCAGTCGAAAACCGGGTCTCGATCCGGGCCTTCCGTCCGGAGCGTCCCTCTGCAGAGATCGTGCGAGGGATCCTGGAGGCTGCGGCCCGGGCGCCCTCGGGCGGCAACCTGCAGCCCTGGAAGGTCTATGCCCTGACTGGCGCGCCCCTGGAGGACCTCAAGGCCCGGGCGGCGGCCAACCCGATGGGCGAGACCCCCGAATACGAGGTCTATCCGCCGAATCTCTGGGACCCCTTCCGTACCCGTCGATTCCAGAATGGCGAGGACCTGTACGCCACCATCGGCATCCCGCGCGAGGACAAGCCGGCCCGCCTGCGCCAGCTCGCGCGCAATACTGAGCTCTTCGGTGCCCCCGTCGGCCTGTTCTTCTGCCTCGACCGCAAGCTCGGACCTCCGCAATGGTCGGACCTGGGCATGTACATGCAGACGGTCATGCTGCTGGCGGTGGAGCAGGGGCTGGACACCTGCGCCCAGGAATACTGGGCCCGCTATCCGAAGACGGTGGCCGAGGTCCTCGGCCTGGCCGATGACCACATGCTGTTCGCCGGCATGGCCCTCGGCTGGCGGGACGAGGCCGCCCCCATCAACACCCTGCGCTCGGCCCGGGATCCCTTCGAGACCTGGGGAGACCTGCGGGGCTTCTGAGGCTAGAGGTCGAAGACCCCCGCGCCACCGGCCTCATCGCCCCAGGCAAGCCGCCTGGCCTTCCGGCTGAAGGCCAGGGCCGAGATGGACTCACCCTTTTCAGCCTTGTGCATGTCGATCCGCTGGCCAGTGAGGTCGCAGGTCCAGACCCGGCCGTCCTCCAGGCCCGCCGCGACGAGACGGGAGTTCGGATCCCCTGCCACCCTGGCGACCAGGGCGCTTTCGTCATAGCCGATCTCGGCGGCTTCCTTGCCAAGGGGGCCGGCCGGACCGGAGAAGGGCCAGACAACCGCCCCGTTGGCGCCGGATGTCACCAGCATCTGGCCCTTGGAGAGGAAGGCGAGGCTCTTCACCTTCGCCGGATATCCGCCCATCTTCAGGTTCTTGTCGTCGGCGACGCGCCAACCGTGAAGGGCGTTCTCCTGCATGGCGCTCATCAGGAACTTGCTGTCCGGGCTCCAGGCCAGGGCGATGTGACTACCGGCCCACTTGAGGATCTCCGGTTTCTGCTCGGCGATGCGGGCATACCAGAGCCAGGCTCCCCCATAGGTGGCTGCCGCCAGCCGCCGGCCGCGCGGATCAAACGCCAGGTCTGTGACGGACCGCTCATGGGGAAAGAGGCGTCGGAAGTCCGGGGCGGCGGCGTCCCGGACCTGGACCTCGCGACCCGAGGCCCAGGCGATCAGCCCCGACTGCTCACTGGCCGCCAGGGCGTCGATCCAGCGCCCCGGGGCCTTCTCCAGCACCTCGCAACCGGAGTCCCGGGTCCACACCAGGGCACCGTCATCGCCCCCCGTCAGCAGTCCATGCCCAGAGGGGTGGACCGCGGCGCAGAGGACGGCACCGCCGTGGGCCGCGTGGACCTGTCCGTCCTCACTGCGCACGGTTCCGTCGCCAAGGGCGAACCAGGCCCTGTCGTCGGCATCGAACAGGGCGGCGGTCACAAAAGCATCAAAGGCATGGGTCATTACGCCTCCATACCCCCGCCGGGCGAGACTGGGGAAGGGGTGCATCCGGTTGGGGCTTTACAATCCCGGTCTGATTGGCGAAGGGTTTTTCAACTTAGGTGGACGCCGGGGGCGTCCTGCAGGGAAGGAATATCTCATGGGTGCGAAGCTTGGCGGCGGCGGCAGCGGGCGCTTCGATCTCGGTCAGAACAGCGAGATCAACGTTACGCCCTTCGTCGATGTGATGCTGGTGCTCCTCATCATCTTCATGGTGTCGATCCCTGCCGCCACGGTGTCCATCAAGCTTGACCTGCCGCCGGCCGTACCGCCGCCGCCGGGGACCAAGACCGAGGAGCCGACGGTCATCAACATCCAGAACGGCGGTATCTTCATCGGCGAATCCGCCACCTCGGTTGATACCCTCCCGGCGGACCTGGCCCGCAAGCTGAACAAGCCGGATCCGACCCAGGAGCGCGTCTACATCCGCGCCAACCGCGACGTTCGCTACGGCGACTTCATGCAGGTCATGAACACCCTTCAGGGCAATGGCTACTTCCAGGTCGCGCTGATCAACGAAGAGCTCTGATCTCACTCCCCAAGTGGAGACAAGAGGCCCGTCCGGGACACCGGGCGGGCCTTTCTGCTTGAGGGGTGGTGCAGGGGGCTAGGCGGCGCAGGCCTCGAAGCCAGCCTTGAGGGCGTCCGGGTCCAGGTTGCGGCCGATGAAGACCAGCCTTGACGTCCGGGTCTCATCTTCGCGCCAGGGGCGCTGCAGGTCGCCTTCGAGGATCATGTGGACCGCCTGGAAGACCAGCCTCCGGTCTTCCCCCGCGACGCTCAAAATGCCCTTGGCCCTGAGGATGTCCGGGCCCTGGGCCTGCAGGACATCATTGATCCAGGCGCTCACCCGGGGCCCATTCATCGGCTTGTCGAAGATCAGGGAGACGCTGGAGATCCCGGCCTCCGCCGCATGATCATGGGCATGGCCGTCAGGGTGATCGTGCCCGTGCCCGTGATGAGGATCATGATCGTGGTCGTGCCCGTGATGGTCGCAGCTCTCATCGTGGACGTGTCCGGGCTCGCCATGGGCGGGGTTCAGGAACTCGGGCTGGAGCTCTGTAATCCGATCCAGGTCGAACCCGCCGCGGCCGAGGATCATATCCAGGGGCACATTCGAGCGCTGCGCGCGGTGGATGGGGGCAAGGGGGTTCAGCCTGCGGATCCGCGCCTCGATGTCCCGCAGCTGGGCCTCGCTCACCAGGTCGGTCTTGTTCAGGATGATCTGGTCGGCAAAGGCGATCTGCTCGACGGCCTCCCGGGAGTCCCCGAGGCGCAGGGGCAGGTGGAGGGCATCCACCACCGTTGTCACGCTGTCCAGTTCGGTACGGGCGCGGACATCGTCGTCAACGAAGAAGGTCTGGGCGACGGGCCCCGGGTCGGCGAGGCCTGTCGTTTCAATGATGATGGCATCGAAGCCGCCCTTGCGCTTCATGAGGCCGGACAGCACCCGGATGAGGTCGCCGCGCACCGTGCAGCAGACGCATCCATTGTTCATCTCGAAGACTTCCTCGTCGGCGCCGACGATGAGGTCATTGTCGATTCCCACTTCGCCGAACTCGTTGACGATGACCGCATAGCGCCGGCCATGGTCCTCCGAGAGTATGCGGTTCAGGAGCGTGGTCTTGCCGGCGCCGAGGTAGCCGGTAAGGACGGTGACGGGAGTCTTCTGGGTCATGGTCCTTCCTCTAATCCCTCGGGCCGTCCGGGGGAACAGGCCGCGCAACTTGGCCAAGCCGCCTATATCATGTTACAAAGTTACATATTGGTCTCCCGGATCCGGGAGCGCGCCTTCCTTGCGAACCTTTTGGCAGAGCCCCGTCATTCCCACCCTTCGGACCGACCCCGCGCGAAATGAACGTCGGACCTGGCTGGCGGCCCTGCTCGTCGCCGGTGCCTCCGGCATCCAGGTGGCCGCGGGCTTCGCCTTTGGATCTGTCGCCCTGATTGCCAATGGGGCGCACTCCGGGGCCCACCTCGCGACCCTCGCCGTAGCCGGTGCTGCCTACCGTGTGACCCGCTGGAACGCAGATAATCCCCGGCTGGCCCACGGGGCGGGGCGGATCGGGGACCTCGCCGCCTTCGCCAATGCGGTGCTCCTGGCCCTGGCGGCCTTTGGCCTGGCCGTTGAGAGCCTCACCCGGCTAATCCGACCGGAGCCGACGGCCTATCCTGCGGCGCTCTATGCAGCAGCGGGCGGGCTGGCGCTAAACCTGCTCTGCATGGCTCTATTGAAGCCGCCTGCCGCAGACCGCAACTCCGACGCGGACTACAATCTGTCGGCAGCGCACCTCCATGTGTCCGCAGATGCGGCGGTATCCGCCCTGACCCTCGCAGGCCTCGCAGCCGCCTGGCGCCTCGGCTGGTCCTGGGCGGATCCCCTGGCGGCCCTCTGCGGCGCGGCCCTGATCGCCCATTTCGCCACCTCTATCCTGAAGCGCGCCGGCGCAGCCCTTCTGGATATTCGCCAGACGCCGGCTCTGGAGGCCGAGATCCTGGGCCGTTTGGAGGCGGCGGGACTCCAGCCACTTGAGGTCCGGGCCTGGCGACTGGGACCGGGCCGGAACGCGGTCTCGGTCAAGCTCGGTGTGCCCGATCCAGGGGCGGCGGACCAAGTCCGTCGCACCTTGGTTGACCTGCCTGGCGTCAGCCGCATCTCCCTCGACCTCTCCTGACCCCGGACAGCTTGACGCTGCGCCCCGGATCAGTCCTCAACACCCTATGCCTACGTCCCGAGCCGCCTTCCCGCTGCCCCCGCCGCCACCTGCGCCCGGTCTGTGGGTCCGCAGCCTCGGGGTGTTCTGGGGCATCGCGGACGGCATTTGGGCAGCACCTGGTTTCGTCGCCCGGACCCTGGCCGACCTTCCGTCAGCCGCACGCCGCGTTCCGGAGGCCCTGCTCGACCTTGGGGTCTCCGCCCTTCTGCTTGGCTTTCGCAAGCCCGCCGCGACCCTTTCCCTCATCCTCCTGGTCACGGGAGGGCCGATTGCCGCCGCGGCCGCCGCGCCCATTTTCCGGGACCTCGAGGGAAGGGCCTCCACCGGCCCCAGGCCGGAATCCTCTCCGAAGCCGGCCCCGACCCGCGACCTCGCCCGGAGATACGCGCCGCCTGCGCCACCAGAGGTCGCCACCCAGCTCGCCGCACTGGATCCCGGCTTTCCCCGGGCCGTGGGGATCGCGGTCATGGATGTCCAGACCGGTTGGATCGCCTCGGTACAGGGAGACCGGCCCTTTCCCCAGCAGAGCGTTTCCAAGCTCTGGGTCGCCCTGACCGTCATGGAGGCGGTCGATGCTGGCAGGCTGTCCCTCGAACAGGCGGTCACCCTGACGGACGCAGACCGCAGCGTCTTCAACCAGCCCATCACCCACCTGATCGAGAACGGCGTCTACCAGACCTCCGTAGGCGATCTGGTCCAACGGGCCCTGGTCCAGTCGGACAACGCGGCCAATGACAAGCTGATGGCCCTCGCCGGAGGTCCCGCTGCTGTACAGGTCTTCCTGGCCTCCCGGGGGATGTCGGGCATCCGTCTGGCCGAGGACGAGCGGCGACTTCAGTCGAAGATCGCGGGTCTGGTCTGGAGCCCTGAGCTCTCCACCTACGGTGCCTTTGAGGCTGCCCGCGCACGCCTCGATCCGGAGGCCCGGGCCGCTTCCCTCCTGGCCTATGTCGAGAATCCCTACGACGGTGCCACGCCTGCTGGGGTGGTGCGGGCCCTGGCTGCGCTCCAGCGGGGCGAACTGCTGTCGGCGCCGTCCACCCGGTTCGTCCTGGACGCCCTTGGCCGCACGACCACCGGCCCCATGCGGCTCCGCGGCGGCCTGGCGCCGGGCTGGCATGCCGCCCACAAGACGGGAACCGGCCAGGACTTCCGGGGCGAGACCTTCGGATTGAACGATGTGGGCCTGGTGACGGCGCCGGACGGGCGGACCTACGCGGTGGCGGTCCTCGCGCCCCAGGTCCCCAAGGGCTCGCCGGACCGCCTCCAGGTCTTCCAGAAGGTATCCTCGGCCATCGTCGATCACTGGCGCGGCGGACAGGCCCCGGCCTTCGACTCCGTACCCGCCTCCGGGGCCGACTGACTGGCCTGCGCGTTGACTCGGCGGAGTGCGTCTGTATAAGAGCCCGCTTCCGTCCGCGGGCTTCCCTGCGGGCGCAGGTTTCATTTCTATTTCTTCGGGACGCCAATCATGTACGCGGTGATCAGGACCGGCGGCAAACAGTACCGGGTCGAACCTGGCGACGTGCTGGTGGTCGAAAAGCTGGGTGGCGAGCCCGGGGCCGATGTGGCCTTCGCTGACGTCCTCATGCTTGGCGACGGTGCAGCTGTCACCATCGGCGCGCCGGTCGTCGAGGGCGCCGCAGTCAACGCCACCCTGATCGAGACCCGCAAGGGCGAGAAGGTCCGGATCTTCAAGAAGACCCGCCGTAAGGGCTATCGCCGGACCCGCGGCCATCGCCAGCCCGAGACGGTCCTGCGCGTGACATCCATCACGGGTGCCGGCAAGACGGCAGCCTGGGATGGCGTCGTCGACCTGACTCCGAAGGCCCTGCTGGACGCCAAGGCTCGCAACCTGAAGGCCGTTGTCGCCTCTCTGGAAGCGGCGGCACCTGCCGCTGCCCTGGCCGAGGCTCCGGTGAAGGCCAAGGCTCCGGCCAAGGCCAAGGCCGCCCCGGTGGAGGCCACCGAAGCGGCACCCGCTGAAAAGCCTGCCGCCAAGAAGGCCGCGCCCAAGAAGGCCGCTGCCAAGAAGACCGACGCCGAATAAGCGTCGGAACCCAAGTTTCAGGAGGCCCCCATGGCTCACAAAAAATCCGGTGGTTCCTCGCGCAACGGGCGCGACTCGGCGGGCCGCCGCCTTGGCGTGAAGAAGTTCGGTGGTGAAGCGGTCCTGGCCGGCAACATCATCATCCGCCAGCGCGGTACCAAGTTCTTCCCGGGCGACAATGTCGGCATGGGCAAGGACCACACCCTCTTCGCGACCGCCCACGGCGCCGTGAAGTTCGTCACCAAGCGTGACGACCGCACCTATGTCTGCGTGGAAAACGTAGTCGGCTGACGCGGACCTTCCCACGGTCCGCCTGCCTGGCGGACCGGAGCACTTCCCGAAGCGGGGAGCCCGGACGCCGGGCTCCCCGTTTTCGTATCAGGCCCCCGGCAGAGGGGCCGGGAGGTTCCCGAAATGCGCCCCGTCCAGTTCGACCCTGTCCAGTTCGATCCCATCCTCGAGACACCCCGCCTGCGCCTGCGCGCACCCCGCCGCTCGGATGCCCCGCGGATCGCCGCCCTGTGCGCCGACTTCGAGGTGGTCCGTAGTACCCGCAGCCTCCCTCACCCTTACGCCCTCGCGGACGCCGAGGCCTTCCTGGCCTCCGGCGATGGTCTCGACCCCGCCCGAGAGGCGAGGTTCGTGCTCGACCATCCCGCCGAGGGCCTCGTCGGCATGCTGTCCTTTTTCGGCGAGCCCGCCCCCGGGGCCGAGATCGGCTACTGGCTGGGGCGTCCCTATTGGGGCGCGGGACTGATGACCGAAGCCGTGAAGGCGGCCCTGGCCTGGGCTGCCCGGGACTGGGGCCGCACCTACGTCCGCGCCTGGCGGCTGGACGAGAACCCGGCCTCGGACGTCGTCCTGGTCAAGGCGGGCTTCCTCTATACCGGCGAGCGCCGGCAGACCCTCGTGACCTCCCGCGGCGAGGCCCTGCCTTCCCGTGGGATGATCTGGTTGGCCTGATTTTGCCAGCGGGACATGTTAGGGCGATACAATGAAGTTCCTCGACCAGTGCAAGATCTACATCCGCTCCGGCAATGGGGGCGGCGGTGCCGTGTCCTTCCGGCGCGAGAAGTACATCGAGTACGGCGGTCCGGACGGCGGTGACGGCGGCCGGGGCGGGGATGTCTGGATCGAGGCAGTGGAGGGGCTGAATACCCTGATCGACTTCCGCTATCACCAGCATTTCAAGGCCGGGACCGGCATCCACGGCATGGGGCGCAACCGCCACGGCGCAGCGGGCGAGGACGTGGTCCTCAGGGTTCCCGTCGGTACGGAAGTGCTGGATGAGGAACGGGAGGCCCTGATTGTCGACCTCGACCACCCCGGCCAGCGCGTCCTCCTGGCCAAGGGCGGCAATGGCGGCTGGGGCAATGACCGCTTCAAGGGCCCGATCAACCAGGCCCCCTACCACGCCAATCCGGGCCAGGATGGGGAAGAGCGTTGGATCTGGCTGAGGCTGAAGCTGATCGCCGATGTCGGCCTCGCCGGCCTGCCCAACGCCGGCAAGTCTACCTTCCTGGCGGCGGCCAGCGCTGCGCGGCCCAAGATTGCCGACTACCCCTTCACCACCCTTGCGCCCAACCTTGGCATTGTCGACCTGTCGCCCGAAGAGCGCTTCGTCATGGCTGACATCCCCGGCCTGATCGAGGGCGCCTCCGAAGGTGCCGGCCTGGGCACGCGTTTTCTGGGTCACGTGGAACGTACTGCGGTTCTCGTCCACCTGGTGGACTGCACCCAGACCGACGTCGCCGAGGCTTGGCGCACGGTCCGTCGAGAGCTGGAGGCCTATGGTGCCGGCCTCGGTGACAAGTCCGAGATCCTCGCCCTGTCCAAGGTCGACGCCCTCGATCCCGATACCCTGCAGATGCAGAAGGAGGCGCTGGAGGCGGCCGCCGGCCGTCCCGTGAGCCTGGTCTCCGGGGTATCCGGTCAGGGTGTCCGGGACCTCCTGCGCGAGGCCTGGCGTCAGGTCCTGGCGCGCCGCACCGAGGCGAAGGTGGCCGGGGAGACTGCGAGAGACTGGCGGCCGTGAGCGGGCTCGCCTCTGCACGCCGGGTGGTCGTGAAGATCGGCTCGGCCCTGGTCGTCGGGTCGGACGGCGCTCCGGACGCCGCCTGGCTCTCCGACTTCGCCGGGGATCTGGCGCGGCTCCGCAGCCGGGGCCAGCAGGTCCTGGTGGTGTCCTCCGGGGCAGTGGCCCTGGGCCGTCGGCGCCTGGGACTCGGGCGCAAGACCCTGACCCTCCCCGAGAAGCAGGCTTCCGCCGCCGCCGGCCAGTCGGCCCTGGTGCGGGCCTGGGAGGCGGCGCTGGAACCCTACGACCTGCCCGTCGCCCAGGTCCTGCTGACCCGCGATGACACCGAGATCCGCCGCCGCTGGCTGAACGCCCGGGCCACCCTGGAGACCCTCCTCGACCTGGGCGTGGTTCCCGTTGTCAACGAGAATGACACCGTGGTCACCGAGGAGATCCGCTACGGCGACAATGACCGCCTCGCCGCCCGCGCCGCCCAGCTGATCGGCGCCGACCTCCTGGTCCTGCTTTCAGATGTCGACGGCCTCTACACGGCGGACCCCCGGCTGGACCCGGCGGCCGCGCACCTTCCCCTGGTCACCGACCTGGATGCCGGGATCGAGGCCATGGCGGGCGGTGCCAATGCCGCGGCGGGAGTCGGCACTGGCGGGATGGCCACCAAGATCATGGCCGCCCGCATCGCCCGGCAGGCGGGCTGCGCCACCCTGATCACCCTCGGCCGAAGGACCTCCCCCCTCGCCGCGGTGGAGGCCGGTGGCCGGGCCACCCTGATCACCGCTGCCCTGACACCCCATGCTGCGCGCAAGTCCTGGATCGGCGGCTCCCTGGCACCCTCGGGGGTGGTCCGGATCGACGCCGGCGCCGCCCGCGCCCTGCGGCGAGGCAAGAGCCTGCTGGCGGCCGGCGTCACCGCCGTCGAGGGCCGCTTTGACAAGGGTGACGCCGTCGTGGTGCGAGACGAGGCCGACCGTGAGGTCGCCCGGGGCCTGAGCCGCTATGACTCCGTGGATGCGGTCCGAATCTGCGGTCTCACCTCTGCAGCCATCGAGGCGGAGCTGGGATACTCCGAGGGCCCCGTGATCCACGCCGATGACCTGGCGGTCTCGGAGTGATCAGGGAAGGGCGGTAATCTTCCGCGCCGCAAGGTCGGCCAGGCGGTCGGCGTCGACGCCCAGGCTCTCCAACACCTCCCGGGTATGGGCGCCCAGGGCCGGGCCTGGCCAGCGCACGCTCCCCGGGGTTTCCGACAGCCTGGGAAAGGCGTTCTGCATCTTCACCTTGCCGAAGACCGGGTGGTCCACCTCGACGATGGACTGGCGGGCGGCAAACTGGGGGTCTTCGAGCATGTCCGGGGCCCGGAAGATCCGCCCGCAGGGCACGCCGTTGGTCTCCAGCAGGGCCAGGAGCTTGGGGAGCGGCCAGTTGTGCGTCCAGGCGGAAACGATGGCGTCCAGCTCAGCCTGGTTCTCGCCCCGGGCGGCGTGGGTGGCATAGCGCGGGTCGGCGGCCAGGTCCTCGCGGCCCATGGTGGCGGCCAGGCGGGCGAAGACGGCGTCGCCGTTTCCGCCGATGAGCAGGCTCTCCCCGTTGGCGCAGGGATAGACATTGGAAGGCGCGATCCCCGGCAGGATGGAACCCGAGCGCTCGCGGACATAGCCGGTCAGGTCGTACTCGGTGACCAGGTTCTCCATGACCGAGAGCACGCTCTCGTAGAGGGCAGCGTCGATCATCTGCCCCCGGCCCGTCCGCTCCCTGTGGTGCAGGGCCATCATGACGCCGATGACGGCGTGCAGGGCGGTCAGGCTGTCGCCAATGGAGATGCCGGCCCGGGCCGGCGGGCGGTCGGGCTCGCCGGTGACATAGCGCAGGCCGCCCATGGCCTCGCCGATGAGTCCGTAGCCGGCCCGCTCCGAGTAAGGGCCGGTCTGGCCGAAGCCCGAGACCCTGGCCATGACCAGGCGGGGATTGCGGGCGGCGAGAGCCTCGTAGCCCATGCCCCACTTTTCCAGGGCGCCCGGCCGGAAGTTCTCGATGAGGACGTCCGCCTGGTCGATGAGGGCCAGGGCCAGCTCCCGGCCTTCGGGCTGGCGCAGGTCGAGGGCCACAGAGCGCTTGTTGCGCCCGATCACAGGCCACCAGGGCGACAGGCCCTTGGGCAGGGACCGGCCCCACTGGCGCATGGGATCGCCTTTGCCCGGGTCCTCGACCTTGACCACGTCTGCCCCGAAGTCGCCCAGCACCTGGCCGCAGAAGGGGCCGGCGATGAGGGTGCCCATCTCCACGACCTTCAAGTCGGACAGGGGTCCCTTCGGGATCTGGTCGGTCATGGCGCGCTCCGGTTCCACTCGAGCGGACCTAGGCCGCAGGCCGGGAAAGGTGTCAATCATGGGCTGCCCCTTTGGCCGCCCCGGGGTTTTCCTTCCGGCCCGACGGGCGTATGCCGCCCTCCATGACCCGTTTCGTCCATGCGCCGCCACCGCCGGTCCTGGTCCCCGTCGAAGGATCGGACGCCCTCTTTCCGGTTCGCCGGGTGCTTTGCGTGGGCCGGAACTACGCCGCCCACCGCCGGGAGATGGGTGGCGACGACCGGGACCCGCCCTTCTTCTTCGCCAAGCCCACGGATGCGATCGTTCCCCCCGGCGGCCCGGTTCCCTTCCCGTCGGCGACCGCCAACCTGCACCACGAGATCGAACTCGTCGTCGCCCTGAAGTCTGGCGGCGAGGACATCCCGGTCGACCGGGCCCTTGAGACGGTCTTCGGTTACGCGGTCGGCGTCGACCTGACCCGCCGGGACCTGCAGGCCCTGGCCAAGGACAAGGGCCAGCCCTGGGAGGCCGCCAAGGGCTTCGACGCTTCGGGGCCGGTCTCCGCCATCCGGCCCTGGGCGGGCGCGCCGCCCCAGGGGGCCATCCGCATCTCGGTCAACGGCGACGTGCGCCAGGACGCCGTCGTGGCGGACATGATCTGGAACGTGGCCGAGATCATTTCCGAAGCCTCCCGACTCTGGGCCCTGAAGGCCGGCGACCTGATTTTCACCGGGACTCCGGAAGGCGTTGGCCCTCTGCAGAAGGGCGACCGGGTCGAGGGCGAGGTCGAGGGTGTCGGGGTCCTGGCCTTCCGGTTGGACTGACCCTCATGCCCCTGACCCTCTACAGCTTCTGGGCGGCGACCGCCCCCTACCGCGTCCGCATCGGCCTTGCCCTCAAGGGGTTGGACTTCGACGTCGTCCCTGTGGACCTGCGCTCTGGCGATCAGCACGGCGAGGCCTTCCGGGGCCGCAATCCTCAGGGCCTGGCGCCCGCCTTCGAGACGGAGGCAGGCGATCTCCTGACCCAGAGCCTGGCCATCCTGGAATGGCTGGAGGAGACCCATCCCGAGCCCGCCCTCCTGCCGGCGGACGCCCTGGGCCGGGCGCGGGTGCGCGCCATGGCCGCCATCGTCGCCTGCGATATCCATCCCCTGAACAATCTTCGCGTCCATAAGGCCCTGCAAGGACTGGGGGTCTCCCACGAGGACGTCACAGCCTGGTCCGCCCGATGGGTGAGTGACGGCTTCGACGCCCTTGAGGCCCTGGTCGGACGGCACGGGGCGGGATTCGCCTATGGAGCGACCCCGACCCTCGCGGACTGTCTCCTGGTCCCGCAGGTCTACGCCGCCGCACGGTACGACCTGGACATGTCCCGCTGGCCCGCCCTTAAGGCGGTCGCCGAGCGCGCCACCCAACACCCGGCCTTTGAGGCCGCCCACCCGCGAAACCAGCCGGGAGCGCCGAGACCCTGAATGCTTCATGACCTCAAGGCCAACAATCGTCGCTGGGCTGCGGCCAAGCTGTCCGTGGACCCCGGCTTCTTCCAGCGTCTCGCCCGCCAGCAAAGCCCGGAGTACCTCTGGATCGGCTGCGCCGACAGCCGGGTGCCGGCCAACGAGATCGTGGGCCTCGATCCCGGTGAGCTCTTCGTGCACCGGAATGTGGCCAACCTCGCGCCGCCCCAGGACGCCAACTACCTTTCGG
>Ga0315905_10005831_pt1 | contig 12521 bp, 9 predicted proteins | sample LakEriMetagenome_5_FD_203522 | JGI IMG/M metagenome (GOLD analysis project Ga0315905, IMG submission 203522) | Freshwater fungal communities from buoy surface, Lake Erie, Ohio, United States - Buoy 4 MA121 | ecosystem: Environmental > Aquatic > Freshwater > Lake | place: USA: Lake Erie, Ohio... | reverse complement strand
GGGGTCGAACGTCTATATGACCTTGGCGGCAGGGTAGCGCTCTTTCCAGAACTTCAGCATCTCCATCTTACGGATGGTGATAGTGGTTCTTTCGTCGAGCTGGACACGGATCAAGGCTGTTTCAGATGGCGCTTTTGTCTTTTTATTGCGGGTTCTGGAAGTTCTCATGAGGAAGAAAATTAGGTATTTAAATGTAAACAATAATTCGATCGGTTTAGTATGGCTCCGGATAAAATAAATCGGATAATGATAGCAACAAATCATCCGAAAAGTCCTGACCTGAGTCATGAAAACCGGAATAAATAACAACCGGTTTTCAATGCCCCAAATTAGGCTATCTACAATGAGTATTCGATGAATAATCGGGTATTTATTACAGAAAAAGCGGGATCAGTTCCTGAAGTTGTCAAATTGTAGCGGCTGGCCTATATCTGCCTGTCTTACAATGGCTATGGCGGCCTGGAGGTCATCAATTTTCTTTCCGGTGACTCGCACCTGTTCGTCCATGATCGAGGCCTGGACTTTGAGTCCGCTGTCTTTTATGACCTTCACGATCTTCTTACCAACCTCTTTATCAATTCCTTGCATCACTTTGACCTCTTTCCGGAGCATGGCGCCGGCCGCCTGATGTTCTTTGCCGAAATCAAAGCTTCCCGGCTCAATCCCCTGCTTGTTGGCCCGTGAAATAATAATGTCGCGGATTGCATCCATGTGCATGTCGTTTTCCGTCAGTATGGTAATCTTCAGCAATTTCTTGTCGAGATCGATTTCAGTTTTGGAACCATGAAAATCATACCGGTTCAGGATTTCTTTGGTAGCCGTATTGATGGCATTATCGAGCTTCTGCACATCCACTTTGCTGACGATATCAAATGAGGGCATAACTTTGTTGAGATTAATCAGTTAAATATCACCTTGAGGGTTGTTTCTTTACCGTTTTCAAACAGTAATGGCTCCGAAAGTTAGTTAAATTTGTATTCATGCAAAGCAAAGCGATTCTCACCCTGGCTGTCATCCTGACGGTATTGGGTACCGGTATGCCTTCATTGGCTCAGTATAAAATTGATACAACCGTCCCCGTAAGGATACAGGGCAACCAGCTTAAAAATCCCTGGGTAGGCGGACTCAACGCGCCGATCTTTTCGGAAGTTGATATGAATGGCGACGGTATTAAAGATCTTTTTGTCTTCGACAGAGAGGGTTTTCGGGTGTCGACTTATATCAACAACGGCACACCCGGTCAGGTGGATTATACTTTTGCTCCGGAGTACGAATACCGTTTTCCAAATGAAAACTACGACTGGATTCTGCTGAAAGATTACGATTGTGACGGTAAGGAAGATATGTTTGCCTATAATGCTTCCAATGCGGGCATGACGATATTCAGAAATGATTACACGACACAGGGCGGACTGAAGTTTACACAGACTTATTCCGTACTCAACAGTAAGTACGGTACAGTAACGGCAAACCTGTATGTGGCAAGAGTAAACTTACCTGCCCTGGTGGATATTGATTACGACGGTGATCTGGATGTACTTACTTTTCCCGTTACCGGAAATTACATCGAGTTTCATAAGAACAGAGCCAAAGAGAATTTTAACAGATGCGATACACTCGTCATGGAAGTCGAGTTTAGTTGCTTCGGAAATTTTGGTCTGAGCGGACTCAGCAATTCAGCCATCCTGAATGCAGGTTGCCGTATTGCGGCAGAGCCTCCGCACGTTTCCGGCGATGAACTGGTGCAGCATTCACTTCACTCCGGTTCCTGCATGATCGCTCTTGATATCGATGGTGATAACGATTATGATATTCTCAACGGAGATATTCTTGGCGACAATATGCTGCTTGTGGTCAATGGCGGCAGCTCTTCGGGAGCAGTGATGTCTTCACAGGATTCGCTTTTCCCTCAGTATGATGTCTCGGTGGATATGTTCACCTTTCCTGCCCCGTATTATTTTGATGCAGATAATGACGGCAATAAGGATTTTATCGTGACACCCTGTATCTCCGGTCCGGCTGAAAATTACAACAACGTCTGGATGTATAAGAACACCACCAACAACACGACTAACGTATTCAACTATACGAAGAATCGTTTCCTTTCGGATGAAATGATCGAGGTGGGAGCAGGTGCCAATACGGTACTGTATGATATCGATACAGACGGAAGAACTGATATGATCATCGGGAATTACGGCTACTACTCCGATATTCTGCCTTTCAAATCTGCCGTCAGTTATTACCGCAACACCGGCACGAATACGGCTCCTGAGTTTGATCTCATATCAGATGACTTCGGAGGATTCATGTCGCTCGGACTGATCGGCCTGAAACCCACCTTTGGTGATATTGATGCCGACGGTGACGCGGATATCATGCTGGGCAACACCGATGGAAATATCATCTATTACACCAACACAGCTGGTGCGGGCAATCAGCCGGCTTATACACTGACTCAGGTTCAGCTGGTCAATCAGTTGGGTGCTGTGATCGATGTGGGTCAGTTCTCTACTCCACAGCTGGTGGATGTAAACCGAGATGGTAAACTGGATCTGCTGATTGGCGAGCGCTCAGGAAATGTGAACTATTACGAAAACACAGGTACTGCGAATGTTCCTCAGTTTACGCTTGTCACTACATCGTTCGGTGGATTGAATGTTACCAACGGATTGAATCTTTACGGATACAGTTATCCGAACATGTACGACAGCGCCGGTGTGTACCAGCTGCTCGTGGGTTCGGTAACCGGATATATTTATCAGTACAATAACATCGACAACAACCTGGGTGGCAATTTTAATCTGGTGGATTCCATGTATTACAGCATACACGAACCGGTGAATATTTCTGTGGCTTCAGCCGATCTCACCGGCGATGGTTATCGTGAGTTGCTCGTGGGTAACAATGCCGGCGGAGTCACGCTCTACAAGTATGATACCACCACCTCTGTGATCGATTTGCCTTCGCAGCCTGCAAATTTTATGTTGTATCCCAACCCTGCCTCCGATCAGTTGGTGGTGAAGTTCGATGTGGTATCGCCTGTTGAAAGAGCAGTGAGTCTTTATGATGTAACCGGACGGTTGATGGCTACACAAAATATCAATTCCGGAATCGCGTTGTTTGATGTGTCGCAATTCGCATCCGGTGTTTATCACTGCCGTGTGGTAGAGGGTAATCAGGTTTCAGATAAAATATTTATAGTGCGATAACCGTATTTTATGACTGTTCGTTCCACCACCATTAAAGCACTTTTTGTTTTACTGTCGTTTGTAGTTGTATCCGTGGCCGGATGCAAGGAAGACAAAGCCGATCCGGAACCTTTCAACGACGGTTGTTATCCTCCTGAGGTCGCTCAGATCATCGTTAAAAAATGCGCGACTGCAGGATGCCATAACACCATCAGCAAAGATGCAGCAGGTGGACTGGATCTCAGTACATGGGAATCGATGTTCCTCGGCACCAGGAACGGCGCGACTACCATTCCGTTCCGTTCCGATCAGAGTACGCTGTTTTACTTTATCAATACCGACACCACTCTTGGAATTGTACAACAGCCAACCATGCCGTTCAATTCAGCGCCACTCACTCCGGCTGAAGTACTGATCATTAGAAACTGGATCGACAACGGTGCCAGGAATTGCAGGGGAGAAGTGAAGTTTGCCGATAACCCTTCGCGTAAGAAATTTTATGTCGCTAACCAGGGTTGTGATCTGGTGAGTGTGCACGATGCTGCGACACGTGTGGCGATGCGTTATGTGGATGTGGGTGCCAATGCCACCATTGAATCGCCGCACATGATCAGGGTATCGCCCGACGGACAATACTGGTATGTGGCATTCATCAACAGCAATGTGTTTCAGAAATACCGCACATCCGATGATACCTTTGTGGCTGAAGTCAACATCACACTGGGATCGTGGAACACATTTGCCATGTCGCCTGACGGTACCAAGGCTTGGGTGGTGGACTTCTCACAGACAGGACGCGTAGCCTATGTTGATCTGGTGAATATGCAGCTGATGAAGATGTACACCGACCCCGGATTTTTTACCAATCCCCACGGCAGCGGGGTAAGTCCCGACGGACTGACGCTCATGGTGACCGGTCAGATCGGAAATAAAATTTACAAGTGGGATGTTACTGATCCCATGCAGCCTGAGTATACCGAAGTGATCATCAACAATTCCGGAGGACCTACTGCTGATCCTCATGAAGTGGCATACAGTCCGGATGGTTCGAAGTATTTTGTGACCTGTCAGGGAAGAAATGAAGTGCGGGTATTCAATTCATCAAACGATGCCCTGCTTGCCGTAATTCCTACGGCCAGTTTCCCCCTGGAGTTGTCGTTTTCAACTTCTACCAATTACCTGTTTGTTACCTGTGAAACCGGCAATTCAGTATCGGTGATCGACTATGTGAATTTGTCGCATGTCAAGGATATTTTTACCGGATATCAGCCCCACGGTATTGCAGTGGATGATGTTAAAAAAGTAGTGTATGTGGCCAACAGGAATACGCCAACTTCCGGTGGTCCTGCACCGCATCACTCTTCTACCTGCGGCGGCAGAAACGGATACCTCACCCTCATCAACCTGAATACACTTCAGTTGGTCAGCGGTTTCAAAATGGAAGTATCTGTTGATCCGTATTCGGTGACAGTGAGAAATTAATCTGTTCAATTACACCACGAGCGTCAGCGTTTTTTTGCCGTAATCGATCACGGCCTTGTGGTGTTTGAGAATGTCGCCGCCGATCACACCGTCGATGGGCTTCATGTTCATCATTTCGTACGACTGATTCACATGTGACAGATCGAGTAAAACAACTTTCTCGTTTTTGATTTCCACAGTTCCGATCCTGAGTCCGTGAATCTTCACCAGATGACTTTCCATGGTGTTGGTGCCGAGTCCTGATGAAAGGGTATCCACTTTCTCAAAATCTTCATGCCCGATATACTGACCGATCCGGTTCTTGTCGAAAACGGTTTGTGATGCACCGGTATCGATGACCAGTCTGATATTTCGCCTGCCGATTTTTCCCTTTGTGATCAGGTGACAACCACGTTTGTCGATGCGGATGAGGGATAGCTTGATGATCTTTTTCACGAGGGATTGATATAATGGTTATGATCTGTGATGATGGATGTGAATGATAAAGAAAAAGGGTATCCGCGGATACCCTTTTTCTTGAATGGCGAATTAAAATGCAAAATTACTTTGCAGCTGCCTGCATGTTATCCAGAACGTCCATCACTTCTTTTACTGCTGAAGCTGATTTGGTGAGCAGATCCATTTCGTCGTTGTTGAGTTTGAGTTCAACGATTTCTTCGATACCGGATTTGCCCAATTTCACCGGAACACCCAGGTAAATGTCTTTCATGCCATACTCGCCCTGCAGCCAGGCGCAGCATGGGAAGATGCGTTTCTGATCGCGAACGATGGCTTCCACCATCTGAGCGGCAGCTGCACCGGGTGCGTACCAGGCCGATGTGCCCATCAGGTTCACAAGTTCACCGCCGCCTTTTTTGGTTCGGTCAACAATGGCTTCAAGTTTATCAGCATCAATCATTTCTGTTACCGGGATACCGGCAACAGTGGTGTAACGGGGCAGTGGAACCATGGTATCGCCATGTCCGCCCATCAGTACTGCCTGAATGTCTTTGGGAGAAGTGTTCAGCGCTTCTGCCAGGAACGCTCTGTAGCGGGCCGTATCCAGGATACCCGCCATTCCGAATACCCGCTTGGAGTCAAATCCGGAGGTCAGGTAAGAACAATAGGTCATCACATCCAATGGATTGGAAACCACTATGATGATGGTGTCGGGGGAGTGCTTAACGATGTTTTCGGTCACCGAACGAACGATACCGGCATTGGTAGCGATTAAGTCATCACGGCTCATACCGGGTTTACGGGGCAAACCGGACGTAATCACCACAACGTCAGACCCTGCCGTAGCAGAATAATCGTTGGTGCAACCTTTTACTCGAGTGTCGTATAAGTTCACCGGTGCGGTCTGCCACATATCGAGTGCCTTGCCTTCTGCAATGCCCTCTTTGATATCAAGCAGAACCACTTCGTTGCATAACTCTTTGTGAGCAATCACGTTGGCGCAGGTAGATCCTACATTTCCGGCGCCTACAACAGTAACTTTCATTGGATAAATGGGGGTTTTTAATTATTAACAGTAAATGAATTAGCCTGATTAAAGCGGTTCAAAATTATAACAATTTCATAAATGTCTCCCTGATGAATGTCGGGTGAAAACAAAAAATTACATGATATGCAACATCGTCTCCTGAGGTTCACTGTCCGGATCCTTATGGTCATGGCTGCAATACCGGCGTACTATACCGGAGCCGTTGCACAGGTGCCAACCTTTCAGGATTGCCTGGGAGCAATTCCGGTTTGTCTTGGTACCTATACCAATGGCAACATTATTACCGGCACCGGAAATTATCCCAATGAGATCAACGCTGCCAATTCATGCCTCCTTACCGGAGAAAGAAATGATGCCTGGTACATCATTACCACCGGAAGTTCGGGTAATCTGGCTTTCTCAATTGTGCCCAACAATCTCGCTCACAATTACGATTGGGCTGTTTACAACCTGACATCGGCTACCTGCGCCGATATATTCACCACTCCGGCTCTGGAAGTGACCTGTAATTACAGCAATACTCCGGGAGCTACCGGTCCGAACGGACAACCAGGAGCACAGAACGGTCCCGTGATTGCAGTATCAGCCGGACAAACCTATCTGATCAATGTCAGCGGATTTTCAAGCATCAATCAAAGTGGATATACCATCGATTTTGGTGCTTCCACCACCAGTGTAACAGACAACACCAATCCTCAGATCGGCAGCGTAACGGCCATGAATTGTGGTGCTACCTCCATGTTGGTGAGTTTTAGCGAGAGGGTTCTGTGCAGCAGTGTGCAGCCTTCCGATTTTACAATTACCGGTCCGGGCGGGCCATATACCATTACCGGTATCACCAACACGGCATGCAGTGCAGGTGCGCCTTATTCCCGGGATTTTAATCTTGCTTTCACACCGGCCATCACAATGTCGGGTATCTACACTGTTACACTGAACGGAGCAGTTACCGATAATTGTTCTAACAGCGCAACTGTGCCGCAAAATTTTCAGGTTCCCATTAATGGTGTGAATATTACCATTCAGAAAACGGATGTCACCTGTTTTGGCGGTAATAACGGATCCGCTACTGCACAGGTCAGCGGTGCTCCCGGTCCTTATTCTTACCAGTGGAGTCCGATGGGTGGAAGCGGTGCAACTGCTCAGTTCCTCACTGCAGGAACGTATACGGTTACCGTTACATCTGCATTGGGGTGCTCTGCAACATCCACTTTCACGATCAATCAGCCTCTGACCGGCATGACTGCCTCCGCTACCGTGACGGGTGCCAACGGATGTGCGGCCAACGGATCCGCAACGGTAACCGTTTCAAACGGACAGCCTCCATACACTTATAGCTGGTGGCCATCGGGCGGAAACGCGGCTACTGTAACCGGACTGACTGCCGGTGGTTATATGGTTACCATCATTGATGCAAACCAGTGTGCATTGAATTATTTTCTGAATATTCCCTCCGCATCCGGACCTTCAATAGCCATTTCCAGCGTGGACCATGTTTCCTGCTTCGGCGGAAACGATGGATCTGCCACGGTGAGTGTTAGCAACGCAACCGGCCCTTTCAGTTATAACTGGCAACCTTCAGGCGGCAACGGTGCTACAGCATCCGGCCTGACCGCGGGAAACTATACTGTTGATGTGATCATTGCACCGGGTTGTACACTTACAGCAGGTGTAACCATCGTTGAACCTCCTACGGCAGTGAATGTAACTTCATCTTTTGTTAATACTTCCTGTGGCAACAACAACGGCAGTATTTCATTGTCTGCATCCGGCGGTACGGGTAATTACGGTTATCAGTGGACGCCAAATGTTTCATCAGGAAGCAGTGCAAGTTCATTGACTGCAGGAAATTATACCGTTACGGTTACTGATGGTAATGGATGTTCGGTGATTCAGAATATCAGCATCACGCCGTCCACACAACCGGTTTTATCTCTTACTAACCATAATGATGTTTCCTGTTTCGGTCTCAGTGACGGATCTACCGGAATCAGCATCAATGGCGGAGCTGCGCCTTACGCGGTCAGCTGGTCGTCGGGACAGTCAACATCATTACTGAATAATATCGTTGCCGGAACCTATACGGTAACCGTTACGGATGCACTTGGATGTGCGGCAACGATCACGGATATCGTCACACAACCACCTTTGCTTACGGCATCGGTGGTGAATATACAGCAGGTAGCCTGTTTCGGTGATCAGACAGGTTCGGCTACGGTTGCTTTCGCAGGAGGTGGCTCCGGCCATAACTGGACCTGGACCGGCACATCCGCAACAGGCGCATCCGCGACCAATCTGGGTGCAGGAAATTATACTGCAACAGTTACTGATAACAACGGGTGTTCCGCATCGGTTCAGCTGGTGATCACAGGACCTTCGGCGCCACTGAGTATCCAGGGAAATATTGTTCCTACCTCTTGCGGTAACAGTGACGGTAGTATTACCACACAAACTTCCGGAGGTACTTTACCCTACACTTATTCCTGGAGTAACGGAGCAACCGGCACAGGGCTGGCACAAATTGGAGCAGGGTTGTATAATGTTACGGTAACCGACAACAACGGGTGTACCGTTTCTGAATCGTACGCAGTTCAGGCATCGAACGCGCCATCGGCAGGCATTTTGAACATTATCAATGTTTCGTGTAACGGTGGCTCGGACGGATCTGCAACTGTCAATGTAAGCGGTGGGGTGTTACCTTACAGCTGGAACTGGCAGGGTGGCGTGGCAACAGGCCCTTCTGCTTCAGGTCTTATGGCAGGAAATTATGCCGTTACCATAACGGATGCTGCAGGATGCGCTGCTGTTTTGCAGTTTGTGGTTACGGAGCCTGATCCGGTACAAGTGAGTGTGCCGTCGCTGCAGCCGCTTTGTATCGGACAAAGTGCCAACGTTTCTGCTGCAGCCTCTGGTGGAACTCCGCCTTACAATTTTGCCTGGAGCAATGGTTCTTCCGGCGCTCAGCAGTCATTCAATCCCCTGGTCACAACAACTTATACTCTCACTGTTACAGATGCTGCGGGTTGTACTTCACAGTCGCAGTCACTGACGGTTGAAGTCCTCGATCCGATAGCAGCAAGCGTGGTGTTTCCCGATACTGTGTGTCGAGGAAGTGAAGCGATGATTACCGTATCAGCATCGGGTGGTGACGGAAATTATCAGTTCGCCTGGAGCAACGGAATGAGCGGACCTTTGAATAACATCATGGTCACCGCTGATATCAGTCTGACTGTTACCGTAACTGACGGATGTGCGACACCTTCCGATCAGGTGGCGGTCAACATTGCAGCGATCAGCGCACCTGCGGTGAGTTTCGATTTGCCTTTGCAAACAGGTTGTGTGCCGCTTGAAGCTGTCTTTGATGTTCCTCCCGGTTTGCCTTCCGGGATGAGTTACCTGTGGGACTTCGGAAACGGATTTTATTCAGCACAACCGTCGACCTCACATATTTACAACGATCCTGGATCTTATACCGTGTCATTGTCGCTGGCATACCAGTCTGCACCCGGTTGCTCTACCACACTTCAGTTCCCGGCTGCAGTAAAAGCACTGGATGTGCCGGTTTCACGTTTTATTTTTGATCCGCCTTCACCAACCAGAAGCAAACCTGAAGTATTTTTTACCGACAGGAGTACGGGAGCATTCAGATGGAACTGGGATTTCGGCGACGGTAATGTTTCCAACCAGCAGAATCCACGCCATTCGTATGCGGATACCGGTAGCTATACCGTGAAGCTTTTGGTCCAGACATTTGAGGGTTGCAGTGATTCCACCCATAATACGATAACGGTTAAAGATGATATTGAAATTTTCATACCTAACGCGTTCACTCCGGACGGCAGTGGAGCCAATGACTACTTCCAGGTGTATGGTGTTGGAATCGTCAGCTATCAGATGGAAATTTTCGACCGTTGGGGAAAACTGGTCCACTCCGCCACTACTCGTGACCGCGGATGGGACGGCACCCATAAATCAACCGGAAGGCCGGTGCCTCAGGGTCTGTATGTTTACAAGGTAACTGTTACCGACAACAAAGGTGCGACACATCAGCGCATCAGTCAGGTGACGGTATTGAGATAAAAAATCCCGGCTGTTCAGGCCGGGATTTTTTTTAAGCGTCGATTTTCGCGTATTTGGAATTTTTCTCGATGAATTCTTTTCTCGGGGGAACATCATCTCCCATGAGCATGGCAAAAATGCGGTCGGCTTCTGCAGCACTTTCAATGGTAACCTGCTTGAGTGTTCTGAAGTCAGGATTCATAGTCGTCTGCCACAACTGCTCGGCGTTCATTTCTCCAAGACCCTTATAGCGTTGAATGGTTACGGATGATTCTTTGCCTTCGCCAGCCAGTTCTTTGGTCAGTTTTTCACGCTCTTCATCGTTCCAGCAATAGCGTTCTTCTTTGCCTTTCTTAACAAGATAGAGGGGAGGAGAGGCGATGTAAATGTATCCCTGCTCAATCAGCTCTTTCATGTGACGGAAGAAGAAGGTAAGGATCAGGGTGGTGATGTGACTGCCGTCGACGTCGGCATCGGTCATGATCACAATCTTGTGATAACGTAGTTTTTCGATGTTCAGTGCTCTTTCATCTTCGGTAGTACCTTTGTAAACACCGAGTGCGGTGAAGATATTTCGGATTTCTTCGTTGTCGAAGATTTTATGTTCCATGGCTTTCTCCACGTTGAGGATCTTACCTCTCAGAGGAAGGATGGCCTGAAAGTTACGGTTACGGCCCTGCTTGGCTGTTCCGCCCGCGGAGTCACCCTCAACTAGGAAGAGTTCACATTTTTCCGGATCGCGTTCAGAGCAGTCGGAAAGTTTTCCGGGCAAACCGCCTCCTGAGAAAGCGCCTTTACGCTGCACCATTTCACGGGCTTTGCGGGCTGCGTGACGTGCGGTGGCGGCCAGAATCACTTTGTTGACGATGGTGCGTGCTTCACGAGGATGCTCTTCCAGATAATTGTTGAGCATTTCTGAAACGGCCGTATCTACAGCACCCATCACTTCGCTGTTGCCGAGCTTGGTTTTGGTTTGTCCCTCGAACTGTGGTTCGGCAACCTTTACCGATATCACGCAAGTAAGTCCTTCACGGAAGTCGTCACCTGAAATGTCGAATTTCAGTTTTGAAAGCAGACCTTCCTTATCAGCATAGTTCTTCAGCGTTCTGGTGAGCGCCCTGCGGAATCCAGCCAGGTGTGTTCCACCTTCGTGTGTGTTGATGTTGTTTACATACGAGTGTATGTTTTCGTTGAAGGAAGTATTGTACTGCATGGCCACTTCAACGGGAATGCCGTTGCGGTCGCTTTCCATGTAAATGGTATCTTCCATCAAACGCTCTCTGGTAGAGTCGAGAAACTCAACGAATTCAACCAGCCCTCTGTCGCTGAAAAAGGTTTCACTGTTGACGGGATCTCCTGCTTCATCCAGTTCGCGAAGGTCTTTCAGGGTAATACTGATCCCTTTGTTCAGGAAAGACAACTCACGCATACGGGCGGCCAGGGTATCGTAGAGATAAATGGTTGTAGTGAAAATTTCGCCGTCGGGATGAAAAGTAACGATAGTTCCGCGGTAGTTGGTGTCTCCCACTTCTTTCACCGGATAAAGAGGTTTTCCTTTGGAATACTCCTGCAGATACTGTTTGCCATTGCGGTGCACTTCTACTTTCAGGTGATCGGAAAGGGCATTTACGCATGAAACACCCACGCCGTGCAAACCGCCGGAAACCTTGTAGGAGTCCTTATCGAACTTACCACCTGCGTGAAGTACGGTCATGACTACTTCAAGGGCGGAGCGCTTCTCTTTCGGGTGCATATCGGTAGGAATTCCCCGACCATCGTCTTTTACACTGACGGAGTTGTCGGGATGGATCATTACTTCAATGTTCCTGCAGTGTCCTGCAAGGGCCTCATCAATGGAGTTATCAACCACTTCATATACCAGGTGGTGGAGTCCTTTGACGCCAATATCTCCGATATACATCGCAGGTCTTTTTCTGACCGCTTCCAGGCCTTCGAGCACCTGAATGCTGTCGGCCGAATATTCATTTTTTTTCAATTCCACATCGATTAGGTTTTCGCTCATTTTCAATTAGTTATACTATATTTATAAAGACAAGCAAAGTTACGGATTTTAACCGCACGGACACCTGTTTTTGCCCTTCGGAATGGGGTTAAAAGACCATTTAGTTTTCAACATTTGTGGATAAGTCAAAAGCGCAGAAAAACGAAAAATATTACGTGAAAAATGTTTCCTGAATAACTGATGTAATATACGGGAAATCAACACCATACTAAAAACAAAAAAAGGAACAAGAATACCTCTTGTTCCTTTTCTCGTTTGATCTGTTTAAATCTTGTTGTGA
>Ga0315905_10005830_pt1 | contig 12521 bp, 7 predicted proteins | sample LakEriMetagenome_5_FD_203522 | JGI IMG/M metagenome (GOLD analysis project Ga0315905, IMG submission 203522) | Freshwater fungal communities from buoy surface, Lake Erie, Ohio, United States - Buoy 4 MA121 | ecosystem: Environmental > Aquatic > Freshwater > Lake | place: USA: Lake Erie, Ohio... | reverse complement strand
TCCTGGAGGAAACCGGTGTCGCCACCGCGCCGGGGATCGATTTCGATCCGGTCGACGGGCACCGCTTCGTGCGCTTCAGCTTTGCGGTGTCCACCCCGCTGGTAGAGGAAGCCATCGCGCGAATGGTTCCCTGGTTCCAGGCGCACAGCGCGCTGGTGCAGGCCTGATCCTGCAACAAAAAGGGGGCGGTCCATAGACCACCCCCACTTGATACTCGCCCGGACGATCAGAGCGCGATGGCAAGCGATGCGCGCGCGGAATAGCCGGTGCCGCCGCCTTCGAGCTTTTCATAGCCCCCGCTGAGCTTCCAGGTGTAGTCGAGCCCGCCCTGCAACAGGCTGATTTCGCCCGTCCAGGCCGACGGCAGCTGCTGCCCGGTGAGCGTGAAGGTATCGCCGCCGCTGGTCGCGCCGCGGTTGAACGTCGCAATGCTATTGCCCACTTCACCCGAGATGCGGCTGCGGCGACCGCCTTCGACCTCGATGGTGAGCGGGCGGTTCTCGTAGTTTCCGGGTGCGGTGCTCCAGCTCGCCACCAGCATGGCCGATCCGTTCACCACCTGGCTCGTACGACCAGCCACCGTCAACGCCAGCGGGGCATTGCCGGTTTCGGTGTAGCCGTTTTCCTTCAGGCGGAAATATTCGATCGTCGCGCGCGGCTTGATCTTGAAGTGATCGCCGATCGGCACGGCATAAGAGACGCCGCCCGCACCGGAGATCAGCGTACCCTTCCAGCGCCCGCTCGCGGCATAGCTGAACGACTGGCTGTCGATCGTGCCGGTGAAGGTGCGGGTCGAGGTGAAGCTCGGCCGACCATAGCCGACGCGCGCGTAAGCATAGAAAGGCCCCGAGGCGAGGCGCCAGAACCCGGCCAGTTCGATGTCGCTGACCTTGACCTTCTGCGTGGCATCGGTGGTCGAACTGCCTGTGAAGTAGGTGAACGAGGCGCCGACGTGGCCGAAGCCCAGCGCCTTCTCGAAGCCGAGCGAAAGACCGCCGCCGCTGTTGCTGTAGCCTTGGGTCGTTCCGGCCTTCTTCTTGCCCCTGAAGTAGATCGGCTCCATCCAGGCGCCGGCACCGCTGATGGTGAACCAGCTCGAATCATCGTCGATCCGGCGCGCGGCAAGGCGCGTACCGCGCGTGAGCAGATCGAGCGAGCCGCCCGCATAATCGGGCAGCATCTGGTTGAACTGCGTCTGCAGCGTCGTGGTGTCCGCGGCTTGCAGCAGGCTCGATTGCAGCAGCGTATCTTTCGCGGCGTTTGCGAGGATCGCGTTGTAGGCCTGGGACTGCGGGACATTGAGCCCGATCTCGCTGGCCGACTTGCGCGCGATCGTCAGCGTCACGTCATTGCCCGCGGCGGCGACCGTGCCCTTGAACAGCACCGGGAGATTGAGCGCCGAGCTGGCAACATTCGCGCCGCCGGTCAGCGCATCGGCGCTAAGCACGGTATAAGTGCCTTCCGCCTTGGCGAGCGAGGTGACCCTGGCCGAGATCTTGGCGCCGCTGGCGAAGCTTGCGGTGCCGACGACCAGCTTGGACGCCGTGCCGGTGGCACCGTCGACATAGACGCCGAGCGTGCCGTTCGCACCCACGTCGAGCGACTTGATCGTGGTCGTGGTGGCCGCATTGGCCGCATATGTGCCGCCGGTGATGCTGATCGCCAGTTGCGAGCCGCCCGTCACCGCGCCGCGATAGATCGCCTTGTCCGCGATGGTGAGTGTGCCGACCTGATCGTTCAGGATCATCGTGCCGGTGAAGCGCGAATTCCCGCTCATCGCGAGCGATCCGGTGCCGGTGCCGAAATCGATGTTGCCGATATACTTCGCATCGTCGGCGAGCTTCACCGTGTCGTTACCCGCGCCAAGGAAGGTGTTGCCGGTGATCTTGCCGGACTGCATGTCGAGGGTGTCGCTCCCGCTGCCGGTGAAGATGTTGCCGTTGATCGAGGTGTAGACCTTGGCCGTGTCCGGATCGTAGCCGGTCGCTTCCTTGTCGGTCTTCTGCGAGGCCGCGTCGGCGGTGTTGAGGTACTGCGTGATCGTCACGCCCGAGGTGTTGGACGACACATCGATCGCGGCAAGCTGGTCCTCGCTCGAACCGGTGACCGAGATGTCGCCATTGTTGTTGATCGTGGCCAGCGTGCCCGAAAGGTCCTTGATCGCCGAGGACGAGCCGATGCCCGGCTGGCTGATCACCGCACTGATGGTGCCGTTGTTGTAGAGCGTGCCGACGGTCGAACCGGCGTTGATCAGGATGCCGACCGCGCCGGCGTCGACCGTGGTCGCCGTCACGCTGCCGTTGACCGCGATGCCTTTGCTCAGCGTGACATTACCGCCTTTGCCGCCGATCACCACGGCCGAAGCATTGGTCGAGCTGAACGTGGTGTTCGCGCTGACACTGCCATCGACGCCGAGCGAATAGGTGCCGTTGGTCGTGGTGCCGCCGCCGATTGTGATATCGCGGGTGCCGCCGATCTGGATCGCCGGACCATTGCCCACGGACTGGACCGAACCGGTGGTTTCCGCAGTAGCGCCGCTACCCGAGGCTGTCGTCACGATCACGCCGCCGGCCACGTTGCCGTTGATTTCGACCGCAGCCTTGCCGGTGGAAAGCGCGCTGCGCGGCAGGTTCTGCGTCGCACCGCTGTCGGCGGTGTAGCTTGCCGACTGCGAGAGCGAACCGTTTATCTTGACGAGGCCGCCGACATCGCCGTTCACGACGAGCGCCTGCGCACCGCTGCCGACCACGCCCACGGTGCCGCCCGCCGAGACGTTGCCCGAAACCGCACCGGTGCGGATGCCGACTGCGTTGTCGCCCTTGACCTTGATGGTGCCGGTGTTGGTGACCGAGCCGGTCAGCGCCGAATCCACCGCGATGCCGGCAGAGTTGATGCCATCGATCGTGATCGTGCCGGTGCTGGAAATCGCGCCGGTGAAAGTGCCGCCCGGCGCGACGCGGATGCCGTAGCGATCTGTCGCCTGCGCGATCGGGCCTTCGGGGATGCCATTGTTGTCGGTATCGGGCGGGGTGAAGCTCTCGATCACCTGGATCGTGCCTGCGTTCGAGATGTTCGAGGTGGTGCCGCTCTGGGCCACGATGCCGGCCGCGCCGTTGCCGGCGCCCATGTCGATCGTGCCGCCGCTCTGCACCGTCACGTCTTTCGATGCATCGACGGTCACGGCTGTGCCGCTGTCGAGCTTGATCGTGCCGTCCTTGGCAACGGTGACCGCGCCGGCGGCCGAAGTCACCAGCGGCGTGGTCGTCGCGGTGCTGACCGTGGTGTCGGCCAGCGCGGGGCTCGCGGCTGCCATCAGAGCGGCCGGCGCGGCTGTGGCAAGAAGGCGGGCCGCAGTCTTCACGGTGCGGGTGATCGGGGCTTTGCTGTTCATCGGTATCTCGTCATCCGGCATGTGGCACAGTTGCCTTCGCGGCAACCTCAGCCCGTGTGGTACTTCGTCCGGCGAGCCGCGTCATCGCCTGCCGGTATTGAGCAGTGCAAAATCGCCCGCATGCTTCCCTCCCGGGGCAGCTTGTCCGGTGCGATTTGCGCGCGTCTTAACGCGATTTTGCGCCATGCCTTAGCGGAAAATTTCAGCAACAATCGGCCGCCGTAAACTTTGGGTTCAGGTCAGTGTGCTCGAAAGGCGCAATGCTCGCTCCGGCTGGTGCGGGAAAACCCCTTGCGAGGCGTCGCGGCCAACCTCACGGTGGGGGCGCAAGGCTTCGTTTTTGTTGCAATATGGACCTGGCCCGGTGGCAGGCGCCCGTCGCGGGTGTGAGCAGAACAATACGCTTTGGCCATTTTGCGAGATGTTCCCATATCCCGGCTTGCCCGCATGACCATCTGGGCCGCGAAGGCAAGCACGGCCAAGGACTTGGCGATGTTTCCCGCCCCCAACCGACGCGCTGCCCTCGATTGCCTGCGCGAGTTCGTGCCGCGCGCCGGGGCGTACTATGCCGCGAACCGCAACACCGATCTTGGCCCGGAGCGACCGGCCGCCGTGTCGCGGCTGTCGCCGGCGGTGCGCTATCGGCTGGTGACCGAACAGGATGTCGTGGCGGAAGTGCTGGGACGGCACAGCTTCGGCGAGGCCGGCAAGTTCATCCAGGAAGTCTGCTGGCGCACCTATTGGAAGGGCTGGCTGGAGCTGCGCCCGGTCGTGTGGCAGCGCTTCCTCGCCGAACGCGATGCGGCGCTCAGCGATGAAACGCACGGCGCCGACGTGTTGGCGGCGCAAGCGGGGCGCACCGGGATCGAATGCTTCGATGCCTGGGCGCGCGAACTTGCCGAGACCGGCTATCTCCACAACCACGCCCGGATGTGGTTCGCCTCGATCTGGATATTCACGCTTCGCCTGCCGTGGACGCTTGGCGCGGATTTCTTCCTGCGCCATCTGATCGACGCCGATGCAGCAAGCAATACGCTGTCGTGGCGTTGGGTCGCGGGGCTGCAGACCCCAGGCAAGACTTACCTCGCCCGCGCCGACAACATCGCGCGCTACACTGAAGGCCGGTTTGTGCCGCAAGGCCTCGCGCAGGAAGCCGTGGCGCTGACGGAAGCGCCGGTTGGCCAGGCGGGCGCACTGGCGTCGCTCGCCGCGCCCGATCCCGTCGCGCCAAGTCTGCTGCTGGTGCACCACGAGGACTTCAATCCCGAATCGCTGCTTGGCGCCGATGCTCCGATTGAGGGCGTGCTGGCAGTCTGTGATCCGACGCTGCTGTGGGGCGATGCGGCGCGGCGCTATGCCGGCGAAGCCACAGCCGATGTCGCGGCGCGCGCGGCAGCGCATTTCAGCTGCGGCGCAACTCTGACCGATGCGCTCGGTGCCGAAGCGCTCCTCACGGCCGCGCGGGCAGCGGGCGCGCGCCAGGTGCTCACGCCTTGTGCCCCGGTCGGTCCCGTCGCCGACAGACTGGCCACGCTGGCTCCTGTGCTCGCGGCTGAAGGCATAGCACTGCATGCCGTGCGGCGACGCTGGGATAGTGGCCTCTGGCCTCATGCACGTCGCGGTTTCTTTGCCTTCAATGCCGAAATCGAAGGGCATCTGCGCGCCGAGGGAATGGTGTGAAGGCGCCGCTGCATGTCGTCTGGTTCAAGCGTGACTTGCGCATCGGCGATCACCTTCCGCTGGCACTTGCGGCGGCGCAGGGGCCGGTTCTTCCGCTCTATATTGCCGAGCCCGAGTTCTGGGCGCAGGAGGATGCGTCCGCGCGGCAATGGGCTTTCGCCGCCGAAAGCCTCGCTGAGCTGCGGGCAGAGCTCGGTGCGCTGGGCCAGCCGCTGAGTGTGGTGCGCGGGAATGCGGTTACGGTCCTCGGCAGGATCCACCAGCGCCACGGCATTGCCGCGCTGTGGAGCCATGAGGAGACCGGCAATGGCTGGACTTACGCTCGCGACAAGGCCGTGGCGGCATGGGCGCGCGAGGCAGGTGTGCCGTGGCAGGAGCTGCCGCAAACAGGCGTGATCCGCCGTCTCAAGACGCGCCGAGGCTGGGCTGGCGCATGGGATCGCCGCATGACCGAGCCGCTGACCGCGCCGCCCACCACGCTGCATCCGCTGGGCAGCGATTGGCCGACGCGCATTCCCAGCGCCGCCGATCTCGGCCTCGCGCCCGATCCCTGCCCGCATCGCCAGACAGGTGGCCGCGCCGCGGGCCTCGCCACGCTTGCCAGTTTCCTTGAACGGCGCGGGCGCGATTATCGCTGGCAGATGTCGAGCCCGGTCACCGCGTTTGGTGCCAGTTCGCGCCTCTCGCCGCATCTCACTTGGGGCACACTCAGCTTGCGCGAGGTGGCGCAGGCCAGCCAGTCCCGGCTCGGTGGCCTGCGCGGTGACGCCAGCGCACCAGCGCGCAGCTGGCGCGCCTCGATGGTCTCGTTCACCGGTCGTCAACACTGGCACTGCCACTTCATGCAGAAGCTGGAGGACGAACCGCGCATCGAGTTCGCCAATCTCCATCCAGCCTATAACGGCCTTCGCCCCGATGTGCCCGATGCCGAGCGGCTCGCAGCCTGGTGTGAGGGGCGCACCGGCTATCCCTTGCTTGATGCCTGCATGCGCGCGCTTGCCGCGCATGGCTGGCTCAATTTCCGCATGCGCGCGATGCTGGTCTCGTTTGCCAGCTACCAGCTCTGGCTACCCTGGCGCGCTACCGGGCTGCACCTTGCGCGCCAGTTTGTCGATTATGAGCCGGGCATCCACTGGAGCCAGGTGCAGATGCAATCGGGCACAACGGGGATCAACACGATGCGCGTCTACAACCCGGTCAAACAGGGTCACGATCACGACCCGGAAGGCGTGTTCGTGCGCCGTTGGGTCCATGAATTGGCGGAAGTTCCCACCCCGCTGATTCACGAACCCTGGAAGTGGGACGGGGCGGCTGGCCTCGCCTATCCGCCGCCCATCGTCGATCACGCCAAGGCGGCGGCGGCCGCACGCGATGCCCTGCACTGTGTGCGCAAGGGCGCCGGGCACCGCACGACAGCAAGCCGGATCGCCGAGAAGCACGGCAGCCGCAAGGCGGGGATGCCGATGACGGGTCAGAAGTCCCGCCGCCGCGCGCCGAACACCCAGCTGGCGCTCGATCTGTGAGCCGGCTCGTCCTCGTGCTGGGCGATCAGCTGAGCCCTTCACTTAGCTCCCTGGTAGCGGCGGACAAGGCGAACGACCGCGTGTTGATGGTCGAAGTCTGCGAGGAGGCGACCTATGTGCGCCACCACAAGAAGAAGATCGCTTTCCTCTTCAGCGCCATGCGCCACTTTGCGGAGGAATTGCGGGCAGAGGGCTGGACGGTCGAGTATGTGACGCTGGATGCGCCCGGCAACTCCGGCAGCTTCACCGGCGAAGTCGCCCGCGCGATTGCCGCCCATAGGCCCGAAGGCATCCTCGTTACCGAAGCGGGCGAATGGCGCGTTGCGCAGATGATCGCGGGCTGGGAAGCCGCGCTGGGCCTTCCTGTCGAAGTCCTCTCCGATACGCGCTTTGTCTGTCCGCTGCCGGTGTTCCGCGCGTGGGCAGAAGGGCGCAAGGCGCTGCGGATGGAGTACTTCTACCGCGAGATGCGCCGCCGCACCGGCCTGTTGATGGAGGGCGACAAGCCTGCCGGCGGGGAATGGAATTACGATGCCGAAAACCGCAAGGCCGCCGCGCCCGATCTCTTCATGCCGCGCCCGCCGGTCTTTGCACCGGATGCCATCACGCAGGAGGTCATGGCGCTCGTCGAGGCGCGTTTCGGCAACCACTTCGGCGATCTCGAACCCTTCCAGTTCGCCGTCACCCGCGCTGATGCCGAAGCCGCCTTTGCCGCCTTCGTGCAGCGCGCGCTGCCCCGTTTTGGCGATTATCAGGACGCGATGCTGGAAGGCGAGCCGTTCCTCTATCACGCCGTCATCGCGCAGTATCTCAACTGCGGCCTGCTCGATCCGCTGGCGGTCTGCCGCGCGGTCGAGGCAAAATGGCGCGCCGGCCGCGTGCCGCTCAATGCAGCAGAAGGCTTCATCCGCCAGATCATCGGCTGGCGCGAATATGTGCGCGGGATCTACTGGCTGACAATGCCGGGCTACGAGCGGCGCAACTTCCTTGAGCACACCCGTCCGCTGCCCGATTTCTACTGGACCGCCGAGACGGACATGGCCTGCCTGCGCGCCGCTGTCACCCAGACGCGCGAACACGCCTATGCGCACCATATCCAGCGCCTGATGGTGACGGGCACTTTCGCGCTGATCGCCGGGATCGACCCCCACGCGCTCCATGAATGGTATCTCAGCGTCTACGTCGATGCCTATGAATGGGTGGAGCTGCCGAACACCGTGGGGATGAGCCAGTTCGCCGATGGTGGGTTGCTCGCTTCAAAGCCCTATGCGGCGAGCGGGGCCTATATCAACCGCATGTCGAACCACTGCGGGGGCTGCCGCCATGATGTGAAGCAGCGTACCGGACCGAACGCCTGCCCGTTCAATCCGCTCTACTGGGATTTCATCGCGCGCCATCGCGAGAAGCTCGCCGGCAATCCGCGCATGGCGCAGATGGTGCGGACCTACGACAAGTTCGCCGAGGCGGAGAAGGCGCGGATCGCCGAGAGCGCGAAGGCGGTGCTGGCGAAGCTCTGACTGTTCGAGCAGATCGAACGTATCCCCGCATATCTTATGCCTGTTGCGAAGGGGCGCGACGCCCTAGATTGGGCGCATGAAACAGCCCGTGTTCTTTCTCTCGCATGGCGGCGGCCCCTGGCCGTGGCTCGATGGTCCGTTCCGCGAAGGCTTTGCCTGGCTCGAAGCCTCGTTGAAGGCGCTGCCCGCGCAGCTGCCCGAAGGCCCGCGCGCGGTGCTCGTCGTGTCAGGCCATTGGGAGGAGCCGGAGTTCACCGTGTCCAGCGCCGCGCAGCCGGGCATGGTCTATGACTATTACGGGTTTCCCGAACACACCTACCATATCCGTTATCCCGCACCGGGCGATCCTGCCCTGGCTGGCCGCGTGCGCGAACTGGCGGCTGCGGCAGGGATCGTGGTTGGCGATGATCGCGCGCGCGGATTCGATCATGGCACCTTCTCGATGATGCAGCCGATTTGCCCCGCGGCGGACCTGCCGGTGGTCAGCCTCTCGATGAAGATCGGCTATGATCCCGCCGCGCATCTGGCCCTCGGCCGCGCGCTTGCCCCGCTGCGCGAGGAGGGCGTGGTGATCATGGGTTCTGGTCTGTCATACCATAACCTGCGCATGTTCGATGCACGCGCGGCCGAACCTTCGCGCCAGTTCGACGGCTGGCTGCGCCATACCCTGCTCGATCTGGAACCCGAGGCCCGTGCTGCCGCGCTGCTGCACTGGGATAAGGCCCCCTTTGCGCGCGTGGCCCACCCGCGCGAGGATCACCTCATTCCCCTGATGGTCGCGGTCGGCGCCGCAGGCGGAGACCCGGGTGTATGCATTTATTCCGAGAACGACCTGCGCGGCGGCATCACCGTATCCGCCTATCGCTTCGGCGCGGATGTGACGTCGACCGGGTTCGACAAGCTCGCCGTCTAGAGTCTGCTCTCAGGGATTGCATTCCTCGCAGTGCATCGGATCAGCGCTGGTGGCCGCTACCGGGCGCTCCTCGCGGTGGCCGCAGCCCTCGCAGGTCCAGATTGCAGCGCGCGCCAGATGCGTTGGCGCGGCGCACCACGTGCAGGGGAGGCCCGAGACCTGGCCCGTCATCGCGAAGCCGGGCCTTGCGCAAGCCGGGCAGCGGCTGCGCGAACGGCGCACCAGATCGATCATCGCCCGCCGGATCGCGCGCATCCGCCGAGGATTGCGGTGCGCGCGCATGTCGGTCTCCACTTGCGCTGCGCCGGTCAGCGCGATGGTCTGCTCGATCACGGCGAGCAGCTCGGTCTCGGTAGCGATCGCCTTGAACAGCGCCAGCTGCGGTGCGGGCTTCCCGTCCATCACCCCCATTACGATCACGCCATGCGCCGGAAAGCCCGCCTTCGTCGCAAACGCAAGACCAGCCTCCGGTGTCGCAACCACAGCATGGGCGAAGTTGGTATCCATCGTGGCATGATGACCGGCCAGCTCAAGCCCGGTTACACGGTCGACCATCAGCACCAGTTCGCGGTCCAGCGCACAGAACGGCACGCTGGGATGCGGGCCGAAGCTGCCTTCGCTGGCGATTCCGATGCGCGCGTCGGGCGCCCGTGCGAACGCCGCGGCGATCTTGGCCCGCGCGGCAGTGTGCGAGCTGCCGGCGCGTTCGATCTCGCGGCTGAAGGTGCCGAAGGCATCGGTATCGATCCCCTCGGCGACTTGCACGTCTAGCCCCAGAAACCGCACGGCAAGGGGCGCAATTGCCCGCTCCTTGCCGTGCATGGTGGCGAGAATGGCCTGCTCGCCTTCCCACAGCGGGGGTGAGCCCGCCATGCCTCAGATCGCCATTTCTGCCGCCGTCGCCGCTGCCGGAACCGCCTCGCCGGAAGCCTCCCAAGCGAGGTCGCCGGCATAACGCCAGGCAAGCTTGCCCTCGTCGTCGATTGCGAAGAGATGCAGCCACTTGTTGTCGAACAGCGCGCGCACCCCGGGGTGCTTTTCGAGCACTGCGGTCATCGCCTCGCAAGGGGCCTCGATGCAGACCGAGAGGCGCAGCGGTTCGTGCATCAACTTGTGCCCGTCGTGGACCGACTGCCACGGCAGCCCGGCGCGCAGCAGACCGCCGTTGCCCTCGATCACGCCGATCCCGCCGACCACGTTGTGCAGCAGCTTGTTGCCGCCGCCGAACAGCTGCGGCGCAACGCTCGAACCGTAGTACTGCAGGCTGATCCAGCTCGCGACGACGACCGGCGCGGTCATGATCAGCTCAAGCACGCCGAACCCCTCGTCGCGCCGCCAGACGTAGTCGTGAAGGAAGGCCCGGCCCTCAAGGCTGCGGCCTGCAGAGCGCATGCGCGGCGCGGCGATGAAGGCCTTGCAGCCCGCCAGCGCCCATTCCGCCCGCGTCTCCGACCAGTCGCGGCTGCGCTTGATCACGCTTTCGTCGCTGTCTGCACGCGGCAGGCGCAGCGCGCGTTCGCTGCGAGTGAGCACAGCTGCGGCGGCGAGCCACTGCTCCGCCTGCGCGATGGCATCGTGGTGGGCGTCGATGGGCTGGTCCTCGGTGTAGAGCGTCACAGCATCGGTCGTCGTGTCGTGCAGAGCGGCGAGGAACAGTGTCCCCTGCGGAATGACAATGCCCCTGTCGATCAAACCGGCGCGCACTTCGCGATCATTGAGCAGCCCGGCGAGCAGCCTTGCGTTCACCTCGCCCGAATAGCCGCCGCAGGCGCCGCAGTGGAGGCCGCTCGCGTGCGGGTTGTTGACGACGTTGGCGCCGTGACCGGCAAGCAGCACCAGCGGCGCGAAGCCCGTGGTGAGCGACATCGCGGCGAGGATCGAGGCGGCCATGCCGACGCGGGTTGCCGCATCGGGCGCCGGATCGGCAAACGGCATGGGATCGCGCGGGGGCTTGTTGGCCTTGAGACCCAGCGCGTCCTTGACCAGCTTGCCGATATAGATCGGACCCGCCGCCTCGACGAAGGCGAAGGATGAAACCGCAGCGAGCTTGAAGCGGCCCCAGGCGCGCGCCGCGCGGGCGGTGTGGCGGGCATCGGTCGCGCCCTCTCCACTGGTGCGGCTGGTGAGCCCGGCATTGAGCAGGACCGGCAAGCGGTGTTCGGCAACGTCCGAGGCATAACGCTGGTGCGAGGCGGTGAGGCCGAAAAAGCCCGCAAAGCCAAGCGTCTGGATCCGCCGGTCGAGCGATTCCAGCGCGCGGCGGAACACTTCCGAGCGCACGTCGATGCAGAAGGCTGCCTGCAGCATCGGCTGCTTGCGCTCATAATCGGAAAGCGGCGCGCTCAGGGTCTCGGCCAGAGCCGCCTGTCCGGCGCGCTCGGCGGCTTCCTGCAGGATCGCGTCGATGATCTGATCCGCATTTGGCGCGACCGGCTCCTCGTGCGCGGCGACGACTTCGGACCAGGCCTGCCTGATCTCGCTGCCATAGCGGGTGAGCAGCGCCTGTTCCCATAGCAGGCGGATGGCCAGGAAGTCGGTGATCGTCTCGTCGCTGCGTTCGGCGAGTTCGGCCTGCCACAGTTCATAGCGCGCGACATGGGCCCAGCCGCCCAGCGTGACGAGCAGGCTGTGGAAGTAGGTCGCGAGCGCGGCGGGCGGCAGCTGCATTTCAGCCACCGCGCTCGCCAGCGCTTCGGCCGCGCGCTCGGGCGCATCGGCAACGAAGTTGCCGAAGCCGGTGAGGCCGGCGATCTCGGGCGTCAGATCGTGCGAGGCGACTGCTTGCCATGCAGCATAGGCGCCCCTGCCGCGCGGCGCTGCCCAGAGCGCCTGGCCCTGATCGAAATAGCCACCCGCCCAGGCCCCGAAACGCTCGGCGATCACGCCGGGCCAGTCGATGCCCGATGCCTTGGCAGCCAGATCGGCCACCGTCGGGACCGCCTTCGCCGGTGCCGCATCATGAGCAATCGCGGCCTGCAGCGCGGCGAGCGAGGCGGGCTTGCCGGCATGGGGCGCCGCGGCGAGCGCAGCGGCAAGGTGGGCTTCGGTCACCGTACCGCTGGCGATGCGGTCGCGGTACCACTGGCGCGGCATGGAGACCGGGGTGCCTGAAACGCGCGCCATGAGCGCGGCGGTCTCGGCAAGGGTCAGGCCGGTCTGGCCGAGGTACGGGTTGACCGCGACGCTGGAAGCCAACGGCCATACCGGCGGGATCGCTCGAGCCGCACCATCGGCGGCAATCTTGAGCTGGGCGAGGGTCTGTCTGTTGTCGGTGGGGATCATGAGCATGGGAGTGATCCTTCGGGAATGAGAGTGCGGAGCCAGGCGGTTCGCTTCAGGCAGGCCGCTTGAGGGCCCAGCCACCGAGGATCCGGTCGAACAGGGCATTGGCGTAGAGGCCGTTGGAGAGGTGGACGCGCAGGCCCGCCGCCGCCGGGTGATAGGCCCAGAGCGGGAACATTGACTGCGCCACCGCGACGAGGCCAAAGCTCAGCACC
>Ga0315905_10005828_pt1 | contig 12530 bp, 5 predicted proteins | sample LakEriMetagenome_5_FD_203522 | JGI IMG/M metagenome (GOLD analysis project Ga0315905, IMG submission 203522) | Freshwater fungal communities from buoy surface, Lake Erie, Ohio, United States - Buoy 4 MA121 | ecosystem: Environmental > Aquatic > Freshwater > Lake | place: USA: Lake Erie, Ohio... | reverse complement strand
CAAACACGCAGCTCATGTTGTGATAGGGAATTTGCGACCCTTGATATTGCATCTGGCTGGCCATCGCGATGATGTTCTCATTTTTCCTGAATCCAGGATTCCAGCTGTTGAGCGCCTCCCGGGCCCAGGACAAATCCTGCTCGGACGCACCCGACGACACCACATGCGTCAACTCCCAAGCGGTGAGTGTGTCGAAGCTCGGCATCAGTTCCTGATTCTTGCGCGCCTTGAGGTAATTGCCGAAGCGGGCCAGCGCCGTGCTTTGCTCTTTGGCCATGCCAACGCCCACATTGCCCGTGCCGGGCGGGCGCAGCGCCGTGGCAATGGCGAGCCGCAGATAAAGACCGCTCCGCGACTCCGGATAGGCCTCCCAGATTTTTCTCCAATCTTCCAGGACGTAGGCGTTGATCGACCAACTGTTGTCATATCGGGCGGCCGATTCGGTGGGCGTGCGGGTCAGCAGCACTCCATCCATGAGCTTGCCGCTGGACATCACCCAGGTCAGGAATGCCTTGTTCTTCGGGCTGGCTTTGGCATAGCCGCCCAAGTCCGGCTGGTCCCACACCTTGCCAATGAACTGCCGCTCGGCCAGGGCACCGACGAATCCCGGATCCTTGAGCAGGGCCATCATGCTTTCCTTCGTAATCCGGGCCGGATCCGCAGGCACCTGCTGATTCAGCCATTCCGCAAGTCGATCGGAATAGGCGTTGAAATTCCCCGCATTCATGGCAGCCGCCCGATCCCTGGCATTGGGCACCCATGCGTGGGCCGTCGTGGAGAGCGCCAGCAGCATCATGCCGCCCACCAACCAATGCAGCGGTTTTCCTGTTTTCACTGGCTTCATCTCTGATTTCATGTTTTTCATGTTTGCAGTTTGTTCGAGCTATTGTAACGCTTATGACCTTCGTTGGAATTAAAAAACCCACTGCTTCCAGCGTCCGGATTGAATGCGCCACTACGGGCCTAAGGGTGTCATTCTCTCAGCTTTCCCGTCTATAAGGAACACAGGCGCCCCGCCTGAGTTGTGACGGCTGGATTGGGGCTTCCCCTGCTCTTTCATTGCTGGCGATCTTCATGTTGATGCGTGTGTGCAAGCTCGGAACCGGTCCGACCTTCCCATTTTAGACAGGCGTTTCGCCCCCACTAGATTCCCGATAGAACCCATCATACCCCGGAAGATGGACACGCATCGATAACACCAAGTCGAAAAGTCGGGATGTTGACGATCATGTTTCCGCCGTCACTGGGCCAAGACCCGAACGAAGAGTGCCGACTCCGGCAACGGCACCGTACCCGGCAGCGTGACTACCACCGTCTGAACGTCGCCGGGTCCAGACGGACTCTGGTCAGCCGCAACGGTCGCCCAGTCGCCGGGTCCAACACCACTCTTCAGTGTCGTCGTGGTCTGGATGAGGTAGGTGAGACCCGTCAACGCCGGATCGCGGCGAGTGTAGGTGAACTTGCCGGTCGTCTTGTTGAGCTGCACGGTGATCGGATTGCACGAGGCACCGTCGTTCGGGTCGAGGCCGAAGGCGTATTCCTGCTGGTTGGTCAGCCCGTCGTGGTCCGGATCGGCATCAGGTCCGACAATCGCCGTGTTCGTTTCACCGGGAAAGTAAGAATCAATCCACGAGCCGAAGTTCGGGGTCACTGTCACGTTCACCTGAGCGCTGGCCGTGTTGTAGTTGCCGATATCTCCCGTGGCCGGTGTGTAGGTCACACTCTGGAGTGCCGTGCCGACGGGAGGTTTCGTCGTGGGCGAGGTGAAGTCGAATTGCCCTCCAGCGGGCGTGACCGAACCGCCGCTCAAATTCGACGACGCCAAGGTCTGGCCCCAGGTGATGGAACTCGCCGTCGGCCAAGTCGTGACGACCGAGTCGGCCTTGCTCACCGTGCTGGAGACAGTCGCAATCGTTGCGGGGCTGGCCACGCCGCCGCCGGAAACCGAGATGTCCCCGGTATAACCTACCCCGCCATTCACGGCGGTGGTGGCCGCCAGGCGCAGATACACCGCTGTGCTGGAAAGCGTGCTGCCGGTGTAAGGCACCGACAAGCTGGTGGCATAACCTGAACCGCTGCTGAGGGAAACCTCATAGCCGGACGGCGGAGTGACGGTGAGATTGTCGGGGGCACCCGTTAGATCGCTGCCGGAAACCGTAAAACTGGTAGGAGTGGCCGAGGCCGTGCCGTAGGTGGTGTTCACCGCGACGATCGGAGCCCCCGTGAGGGTAATGGCCGGCGAGCCGCCGGTGCTTGCGACAGTGAGAATCACATTCCCGCTGCTGACTGAAATCGTGCCTATCTTGCCGGTGACGGCGGTTCCCGTGACGGCCGGATACCCACCGCCATTGATGATGACTCCTGTCGTTCCGTTACCAACCTGAATGATCCTGTAGTCGCCATCGGATAGTGGCGAGCTTGCGTTAACAGTGAACTGATTGCCGCCCAGTGACAGAGTGCCTTGTGAAATGTAGAGCGCGGGATGCGTGGTGTCGCCGGGGCTCATTCCCGGTGCCAGGTTCAGCATGATCGGCCGGGAACCCACGCCGACAATGTCGCCGGATCCGGGGCCACCTATGATTTTGGCGGCAGTTGCGGCTGCCGTTCCAGTACCGCTGCCGCTCAACGAGTTGTTGCTGCTCAATGCATAGATGCTTATGGCTGACACGTCGAAGGTCGCCCCGGCGGAGATGGAAATCAAGGCGGTGTTATGGATCGTGGAGCTTTCGCCGATTTTCAGCGTTCCGGCACTGATGGTCGTGTTGCCGGAGTAGGGATTAAAGCCGTTGAGTGTGACAGTGCCGGTGCCGGCCTTGGTCAAACTTCCTGTCCCGGAGATGATGCTGTTCACGGTCAGTGCATTGGCGGAGTTGTTGGTCCACGTCTGCGCAGCGCCCAGGACGATATCGGCGTTGATCGTGCTGGCTCGCACGGAAGCCGCGATCGTGATTCCAGTGCTGGAACCTGCGGGAGCGATCGTCAGCGCATAGCCATCATGAAGGAGGCCGAAAGCGCTGGTCGTGTTGTTGATCGTCAGGCTACCGACGGTCATATCCGTGCCCAGCGTCATGCCAACCATGGTGCCCGGTGAAGTCGCGGTGGAGAAAACCACATCGGCCGTCGAGCCGGGTGCCAGCGGCTGGTTCACGCCGTCGGTCACCTGCCAGTTGCTCTGGGTGCTGCCATTGGATGCCGCCCATACGCCGGTCGCACCCGTCAACCCGCCTTTCCAATAGACGTTGCCGCTCAGGGCCGTAGCGCTGGCAGTCGTTACCTGCAGATCGGTGGAGGTTCTTGTGAAGGCCGCGGAGCCGGACGCGACCGTGAAATCGGTATTGTTGTACACGAAGCCGAGGGTTGGCGTCCCAAGCAGTGTGCTTCCTCCGGCACCGTGAATGAGCGTAGCGAGGCCTGCATAGTGCGACACGCCGTTGACACCGTAGATGTTCACCGTGCCGATGGTGCCGGACGCATTACCCGCCACGTTGATTTGCGCGCTAGCCGCACCATTGCCGATGGAAGTGCCGATATTGCCGAGGGACAGAGTTCCTCCGATGTTCAGCGCCGTATCCGTTGCCGCGCTATAAATCAGATTACCGTTGGCCGTCACATTGGCCAAACTGCCAGTGCCCAGCGCGCTGGCACTGCGGGCGATGATCTTGCCGCCGCTAATGGTCGTGGCACCGGTGTATGTGTTGTTGCCGGAGAGCACCGTTGTCCCACCGGACTGTGTGATCCCAATGTTGCCTGCATTTCCGGAAATGTTTGCCGAAATGACCATCGTCCCGAGACCGCCCGAAGTGTAAAGGGTCCGGGTCGCGGCTCCGAGGTTCAGGTTCCCTTTGATGAGTTTCGCCTGGGCTGATGCGCTATCATGGCCAATAATTCCGCCGCTTTGTGTGCCGCTGAAGGTCAGTGTCCCACCACCCGTGTCAATCGTGGCGGTTCCTCCAGCACCTCCTGCCATCCAAAAAATGGCGCGGCTGCCATCCCCGACCACCGTGTCGTTGTAGCCGGCGAGGTCCAACAGGACGTTGCTTATGCCACCAATGACTGCGTTCCCGACCAACAACGCCGCGTTATCCGGCAGCACATCGTTGGCACCGCTGCGCAGGATGCCGCCGCCGTTAGACTGCACGCGGTTGCCGAATGAGTTGCCGGTATTGGTCAGAACCATCACGCCATTGCCGTTCTTGATGAATCGGGCATTATTCGCACCTGTGCCGGTGATAGCGCCGTCAAGAGTCAAGGTCCCGCTGTTCACTGTGAACGTACGGTCGGCATTGTTCAAAACCATATCAAAGTTGATTGCTTCGGACACGATGCCTGTTCCGACAGTGACATTGCCAGTCAGGGTGATCCGATTGCCGGCCAATGTGTGAGCACTCGCATTGCTGTTGAAGGTGATGCCTGCGATGCTCAGATCGGCGGCAAGATTGTTGTTGTGCGTGGTGATCGAGGAGGTGCCGAACACGAGCGCGCTGCCACTTACAGGCAAAGTGTCCCAGTTGGCCGAATCATTCCAGTCGGCATTGCTCGGAGTCGCTTTCCATGTCACACCCTGCGCCACTCCGCCTTGAAACAGCACCGCCATTGCCGCCGCGGCCACGGTTGCGCCCCGGAAGCGATTGGCGAAGCGGCGCGGGATTTTCATCACGGCATCGCGGGCAGATGGCTGGAATGCTTGCGGCTGGTCCGCGTGGGCGGGCGGGGCAGTGGTCATGGATGGTTTCATCGGTGGTATTGGTTTTGGTTGGAACTTGTGGGTTTGGACGGCTACAAGGGAAAAACTGAACCGAGCGGATGGAACCGCAGCGGAGATAACCGGGCTGGAATCATAAATGAGTTAGGAGGTAAATACACTGGAGCGAAGCAGCAGCCCCGCAGAGGGACCGCCAGAGGTGAAGAGAATCAATGTTAGATCGCGAGCTGGCAGGTGGACATACCTCTCGGCCAAGGCCATCATGCTTTCCTTCGTGATCCGGGGCGGATCCGCAGACACCTGCTGATTCAACCATTCGGCAAGTCGATCGGAATAGGCGGTGAAATTCCCCGCATTCATGGCGGCCGCCCGATCCCTGGCATTCGGCACCCATGCGTGGGCCGATGTGGAGAGCGCCAACAGCATCACGCCGCCCACCAGCCACTGCAGCGGTTTTCCTGTTTTCCATGGCTTCGAGTCCGGTTTCATATTCGTGATGTGGATTGTTTGTTTGAAATTGATGCGCATCCGTTTTTTCGGAACTTCCGTCATCATTTCACGCTTTGCAGGCGGAAGAAAGTTTGGGGATGTGGCGCTCATGGGTTTTGGTGGTGGAGATTGACAAATTTTTCAGAGGATCCAATGGCTTGAGAACAACATCCGCGCCTAACCCATCAGGCAGGGAGGGGCTGGGTTGTTGATCCGGACGGATTCCGTTTGGTTTTTTGTTTGGTGGGTTTGTCGCTTTTACGGTCGTTCGGACGGCCATTGTGCAAGCGGAGGGGACGAAACTACAGAAACCGTTGCTCCCAGTCTATGGCCAGAATTGGCCATAGACAGGTCACTCATCAGATGAGCACATCCGATGAACCGGGCACCGTCCGACTCGGCTTTTCCTCTGGTAACGGTCGGTGATGCTGCAGAAATGCGAATCCACAAACAACGTTCATCGTTGTCCGCGGGCCTTGGCGACGGCTTGGGCGCGGCTGCGGACGTGGAGTTTTTCGTAAATGTGGCGGATGTGATTGTGCACGGTGTGCCAACTGAGTCCCATTTTTTCGGCGATTTCCTTGTAAAGATACCCCTCCGTCAGCAGGCGCAACACCTCGCGTTCGCGTTCGGTGAGTTCGGGCAGCGACTCGGTCGTGCTGCCGACTGCGGGAGCCGCCTTGAACGATTGCACGACTTGCCGGGCTATGCCTGCGGTCATGGGGGAACCGCCGGCGACGACATCCCGCGCTGCGGCGACGATCGCATCGGCATGCACGGGCTTGTGCAGATAACCACAGGCACCGGCCTGCAGCGATTCGAACACCGCGTTGATGTTGCTCTGAATGGTCAGCATCACCACCAGCGACTGCGGCAGCAGTTCGATCAGCCGGCTCACACATTCCACGCCGTTCATGCCGGGCAGATTGATGTCCATGAAGACCACAGCCGGGTGCAAAGCCGGCAGCACCGAGAGCGCCTCCTCACCCGTCGCGCAGGCCGCGACACAGCGCACGCCCTCCGCGCCGTCGAGAATCTCGCGGATGGAATTTCGCAGGTCTTTGTTGTCCTCGACGACGGCGATGGTGATGGCGGTGGATTCACTTTTGTTCATGAGACTTCGGTGGCGGTGTATGGGTTTCGGTCAGTGGCATGGTGAAGCGCAAAAGCGTGCCGCGTCCGTCCCTGCCGGTCAGGACCTCGCAACGCCCGTGAATGCGGGACATGCGGCGGGTCATGTTCGTCAGGCCATCGGCTCCGGGCGCGGTGGTCCCGGCGGCGGGCAGTCCCATGCCGTCGTCTTCGATTTCGACGATCACGGCCTCCGGCTCCGGGCGGACGCGCACCGAGACCCGCGTGGCCCCCGCATGACGCACCACGTTGTGCAGCGCCTCCTTGGCGGCAAGAAACAGATGATGGCGTGAAACCGAAGAAAGCGTCATGGCCGGCAGATCTTCCGGCACCTCCAAGCGCACGCGGATGTCGGCCAACTCCAGAAAATCCCGGGCGTAGTTGCTCAAGTACTGGACGAAATGTTCGAGCGTGTCGCTGGCCGGATCCACCGCCCAGACAACCGCATCCAACTGCCCTGCCAACGCATGAGTGCTGGCGAGCGCACGGTCCAGGTGGGCCTGCGCATTGGCAGGGTGATCAAACTCATGCCGGGCCCGCTCGCACAGCAATCCGATCTGGGTGAGATTGGCGCCCATCTCATCGTGCAGGTCGGCGGCGATGCGGGCGCGCTCCCGTTCCGTGGCCTGCTGCAACTCAAGGCGCTCGATCTGATGCCGGTGGCGGCGCCTCACGCCCGTCAGGATCCCCCATCCCGTCAACCCGGCGGCGGCCAGCGGACCCAGCACTCTGAACCACAAGGACTCCCACCAATACGGCTCTGCTGTTAGATCGAGCTTGGCACCGCTGGCGCTCCACACACCTTCGATGTTGCAGGCGCTCACCTCGAATTGATAGTGACCGGGAGGGATTTGGGCATAAGTGGCGGTGCGCAGGTTTCCGGCCTCCACCCAGTTCTTGTCAACGGGGTGCAGCCGGTAGCGGAAGCCGATGGTTTCCGGCTTGGTGAACGACAAGGCGGTGAAGGCGAACTCGACGCGCCGCTGCCCCGGAGGGAGGTTCAGGTGCGCCGCAGTCCGCCCCAATTCGAGCGGCACGAAGGCGTTCGAAGGCTCCCGAAATCCGCCTGCCTGATAGGCCGCCATCGTTTGACCATTGGCGGTGACCCGCTCGATCACCACGGGTGGCGGTTCCGGGTTCTCTTCGAAATTGTCCGCGGACACGGCGGCGATGCCGGACTGCATGGCGAACAACAGGCGTCCATCGGTTCCCCGCTGCGCACCCGGCCAGAAGTTGAAGTTCGCCTGCAAGCGCAGCAGCCCGTCATTTCGACCGTAGGTCACCGATCGGACCCGAGCGATCCGCCCTGCGGCTGTGTCCTCGAACTCCTTGACGCGCACGCTGAAAATCCCCCGGTTGCCCGCAAACCACAATCGTCCGCGCCCGTCAGGCAGGATGTTGCAAATGTAGTCGTCGTGCAATCCCTGTTCGGTCCGCCACTGGCTGAAACGCCCGGCTTTGAGCCGGCCCAATCCCTGACCTGCATAACCAATCCACAGGCTGCCGTCAGGCGTGCCTAACAGCCCCCGGATTTCACAAGGCTCCGCCAGGGTGGAGGAAGTTTCGTCGGTCACGACATCACCACGCACTCGCAACAAATGACGGCCATACGTCGCCACCCAGCAATCGCCGTCCGCATCGATGGCCAGAGCCATGGCCGACCCGCTGCCCACAGGCAATGGAAACGTTTGGAACCGTCCCTTCCTGCGGCATTGCACAACCTCCGCCCCCCGGGGGCCGATCCAAAGCTCTCCAGAAGCCGTCGCCAACAACGCGCCCACTTGATTGGTGGTCAGGCCGTTGCCTTGATCGAGCGTTTCGGTCACCGCGCCATGTTTCCAGTGTTTCATTCCCGCATCGCTCATGCCGATCCACACCCCGCCGTTGGGATCAGCGGCCACGCAACTGCTGCGGGAATCGGGCCAACCGTCTTTGGGCGACATCGTGATCCATTCCTGCTTCGGACCACCGCTGCACAAGAGCCGCCCCTCAGGCCAGACGATGGCCCACAACTTTCCTTCCGTGTCCTGACAAAGTGACTGCACGGGTTCAAACTGGCTTGCCGAGCCGGTGTTCAGCAATTCGACAACCCGTCGCTTCACCTGGTTCAAACCGCCGCCGCGCGTCCCGACCCAGACATTTCCCTCCCGATCTTCCTGCAAGGTGAGAATGTTTTGTTGGGACAAAGGCACTGACACACCGCCATCGGGATCGAACCGAAACAGGCCTGTATTCAAGGTGCCCAGCCACAAGCAACCTGTCTGATCTTCACACATGGCCGTGGGAATCACGTCAGGCACCTGCTCGGGCAAAATACCAAATTTCGTCAGCAAACCGCCCTCGGCAAATTTCCAGATCTGCCGGTCCTGGTATCCCCAAATGCCACCGGCACGGGCACCGAAGATGCGTCGGAGCGGCACTTGCACCAGTGGGTGAAACCTGCCCTCGCGAAAAACACCCACCCAGCCTCCCTGGGCAAACCAGATCTGCCCCACTCCGTCCCTGGCCAACTGGCAGCTGCTGCCTCCAGGCAGCCCGTCCGCCAATGCAAACGACCTAACGAGACCGTCCTGTATCCGCAATACCGCCCCATTGCTGTAACTCACCCACAGCGCGTCATCGGAGTCCAACATCATCATTCGCTCTCCGGCATCTCCATCCCTGAAAGTTTCCGGGCCGACCACCATCGTCGTCACCCCACGATCCACACAGAGTACCACGCCAAAGTCTTTCGCCACCCACAGTCGTCCGCGCCGATCGGCCGCCAAGGTCTTGATCCCGCCCGCCGGGGCCCCGGCCACCGTCACCGGAAATGATCGGAACTGCACGCCGTCGAAACGCGTCAACCCCGTCTTGGTCGCCACCCACAGGAAACCATCAGGCGTTTGCTCGATCCCCACCACCGAATTGTCCGGCAAGCCCACATCCGACTGCCAGTTCCGCGTCAACCACTGCTCAGCCGCCCCCACCAACGGCACCCCCGCCAACAACAGCAGCAGGGAGGTTATCCAGCTTCGGTGGAAAGGGATGTTCATAGCCAACCATTCAATGAATCATTCACGTCTGATCCGCAAGCATTCACTTCGCAGGGGGAGGGAGCAGGACGATAAAAATCCGAGTTCCGAAGTGAACACCAGGAGTCCGGGCGATTTTTTGCCCACACATACACTGAATTCCACCGAAAACGCTGAGTGGGAAGGCCTGCAAATCAATCACTGTATTGTGCTTTTGTCTATTTACAGTGAACTCAGTGGTTCTCAGTGTTTCAGTGGTTTATAGGCATCAATCCATACTTCCACTTCGGTTTTCGGGTTTAAGTTCGTGGTTGATGGCTCGCGAAGCGGATCACCCTTCTCAGGTTTCATGTGTGGGCACAATATCTCTCACCAATCATCGGTGCGGAATGGGGAAGCGGGAAGGTTTTCGTTGTTGTAGAGATTGCAGTCGTCGCCGGACATGGTGTAGGCATAGCGCACGGCAACGGGTTTGGGGACTGCGGGGCTGGAGACGACCACGGTTTTGCCATCGATGACGGCATCGGCCCACGCCCATTTTTTGTCCTCACCGGCGATGGCGAAACGTTTCAACCGTCCGGTCGGTTCTTTAACCACCGGAGCAAAACCTTTCTTGGTGGCCACCGTCAGCCCGGAGCCGGTGCTGTCGAAAATGATGCGGATTTTATCTCCTTCGATTTTCATCTCCTTGTAGAGCGGACCGCTGTAAACCAAATCCTTTTTGCCATAATCCTTGGCCAGCGCCCAAAGTGCCAGTCGCTCGCCCACGTCGCGTTTGTTCTTGGGATGAATGTCGCCGGGCTCCCGGACATCGGCGAGATCCATCGCCACAGCCAGTCCGGTATGCGGGATGCCGAGTGCTTTGAACTGGGCCATGCGGATCTTCGCCCAGCCATCGCCACCGGCGGGATCCTGGCCCGCGGGAGCGTCCGAGGCTCGAAATCTGCCGGCCAACTGAACAATGTAGAAAGGAAAGTCGCCCTGCCCCCAAGCCGCGCGCCAGCCACCGATCAGGGCGCGGAGTTTTTGATAATAGGTCTCGCCTTCGTCGCCATTCGATTCGCCCTGATACCAGATCGCGCCTTTGATCCCGTACCGTGTGAGCGGATGGATCTTGCCATTGAAAAGGCAATGCCATGTGGAAGGATAGCCGCCATCCGACTTGTATTCCGTCGGCAGGCCCGTCACGGGAGGCAGTTCGGAAACGCTGGCCAATCCTGCGGGGGAGATCCAGGGTTCGATGCGCGTGCCGTTCCACGCCGTTTTGATCAAGCCAATCGGCACGCCCGTTTCCTGTTGCAGCTTGCGACCGAAATAGAGTCCGACGGCCGTGAAGCGATTGCCGGTGGTCGGCTTGCAGGGAAGCCAGGAGGCGGCTTCTTCCGACGTGCCATTGCCGCGATTGACCACGATGCCGGTTTCCGGACTCATCGATGGTTCATTGACCAGATGAAACTGCCGCAGCAGGGGAAAATCGAAATCCTTCTCGTCGTAGGGCAGCGGATCGAGGGCATTGTGATAGGCACCGGGGGTGAAATCCATGTTCGACTGACCGCTGCAGATCCACACATCGCCGACCACCACGTCGTTGAGGGTCAACTTGTTCTTGCCAGTGACGGTCATCACCGCCGGGAGTGCCGCGGCCTTCATCGCATCCAGTTTGATCATCCATCGGCCGTCCTTGTCAGCCGCGCCCGATTTTTCCTGACCCGCGAAAGCAACGGTCACCTTTTCGTTAGGTTCTGCCGCGCCAAACACCGCGACGGGAAGGTCGCGTTGCAGAACCATGTGGTCCGCGAACAGTTCGTTGAGTTTGACATCCGCCGAGGCGGACAACGCCGCGCTGAGAAACATTGTGGCTGGGAATAGGTTCTTCATGATGGTGTTGGTTGGTATCTTCTTATTTTGCCGCTCTGTTCAGCGCTTGGATGATGGATGAGGGATTGTTTCAAACTTCGAGTCATTTCGTTGCGCGATTGATGCTTAGCCATCATAAACGCATCTGTCTATTTTTTCCCGTTCATGTAAATGACGTCTTTCGCCCGCTCTGGCGGAGTGACCTTGAATTGCTCCAGTTTACCCTGCTTGATCACGCCTTCGACTGTGGTGTTGTAGGGCGCGTGAAGTTTGAACTCGCAGTCCCAGTCCCTGGGCCACGCAGGCAACAGATGGATCTTGCGGCCATCGGCCTGCAGCAACATCGATTGCAAGGCGATCAACAGCACCGAACCATGATCCTGATCGGGCACCCAGTCGAAGTTCGGACCCCAGAATGTCGGGAACCGTGAGGCATCATGCTTGCTCTTAGCGCGCGCCACCACGTTGTCGCGGGCCTGCGCAGCCTCGCCCAGAAAGGCCATGAAGATGTCGTCCTGCCGCCAGCCGGACGCGCCCTTGTCGATTCGATGATTCAGCGCTTCCACTCCCCACTCCAGATTCGGTTTGCCGACGGCGATCTGGCGGAAGGGAAACACCGCGTAAAGTTCGGGAACCTCGCTGTTGCTCTTCCGTTTGTAAACCTGGGCGGGGGCGAGCATGACCTTGCCGTCGGGTGTCTTCGTGGTCGGCAAGGGCGGCAACTTGGCCTGCAACTGCTTCCAGAATCCGCGGTCCTCGACGGTTGTCAGTTCTTCCGGCAGCGCCAGCAGGCGTTCCGTCGTCGCGTGAAGACCGGCGACTTCCGGCATGGGATTGACGCAGTCCATCCATGTCTCAAGCGCCTGCGACGGCTGCATGTCGAGTTTGCCATCGGCCGCGGTCTTGTAGTGCTGGTCAAAGAACCCCAGCAATTCACGCGCGGCGGGCAGCACGGTTTCACGCAGGAATTTCGCGTCCCCGGTGTAGGCGTAGCGGTCTAACAACAATGTGACCAGTTCCGGCCCCGAGACCCATTCATATTTATGCCAGTCGCTGGCCTGAAGCTTGCTGGCACGTGTGGCGAATGGCTCGGGGCCATAATCTTGAGCAAACACATCGCCCCAGAAATAGGTGCATTCCGCAATATAGGCGCCACCATGACCGAGGTACTTTTTCGTGCGGAATTTGAAGAACGGCATGAGATCGCGGACATACATGTTGAACAATGGATCCATCATTTCGAAATCTCCTGCCGCGCACATCGAATGGTAAGGAAGCCGGGTGTTCTGCCACCAGTAACCGGGGCCCCATTGCCGGAAGTCGGCATCCTCGAGTTT
>Ga0315905_10005825_pt1 | contig 12531 bp, 19 predicted proteins | sample LakEriMetagenome_5_FD_203522 | JGI IMG/M metagenome (GOLD analysis project Ga0315905, IMG submission 203522) | Freshwater fungal communities from buoy surface, Lake Erie, Ohio, United States - Buoy 4 MA121 | ecosystem: Environmental > Aquatic > Freshwater > Lake | place: USA: Lake Erie, Ohio... | reverse complement strand
CAACACGCACACCTCCTCCATGTCCCCTCCACTCGCCCTCACGGCGTCGGCAGCCGCCTGCTGCCATGTGTGCCCCCCATCCCCATCTTGCCCGTGACCCTGGAGGGAGATAACTCGAAAGACGGGCGCGAGGCGATACAAAACTGCAGCACACGCTGCCCCATCTTCTGCCACCACCAACCATATGCTACCACCGCCACCGCCACCTCCACCACACCTCTGCCCACTGCCACTTCCGTCATGGCGATGCCGGCGACTGAATCGGCTACTACTGGGACTACCGCGCGCCGCCGTGCCTCTGCAGCTCCCCGTGTCTTTACCCTGGCGGTATCCAGTCTCCTCTCCGCTTTCTCGCTCGCTGACTTGCCCCTTACCCACCCCCTCCCCAAGCCCCGCACCGTCATCCTCTTGCGTCAGACGCTCTTCCAAGAGGGCCCACGTGTCGGCAAATTCTTGTGCCACAACTCCTTGCAATACCTCCTCCGCGCCCGCAGGCACGGCGACAACCCTGGCCACTGGACCAGAGCCGGCTTGGCACGTTCGCCCGCGCTCCCAGGCTCTGGGCTCGTCTGCCTCCTCCTTCTCCTTCTCCTCCTCCTCCTCCTCCTCCTCCTCCTCCTCCTCCTCCTCCGGAGCGTTGCTCTCCCCCAGAAGATTGCCCAACCATGAAGGCGACACGGGATACCAAGTGTCGACGGAGAGCGTCTGGCGAAGTCGAGCATCCTCCACAGCCAGGAGCCTTTCCTCCTTCTCACCATACCCTTCACCATCGCCCCCATCCCCCCCCCCTCCACGCAGCCAGCGGAGGACGCGAGGGCGAGCGGAAGAGTTAGACAGGGCGGCACCTTGTGCAAATTCTCGTTCAAGCCTCGCTGCGGTACTGGCCCCCACGCCTAGAGAGCCGAGCCACCTTGAAAAATCATCCCCTCCCTTGATCGTGTTGCTGATAGGGGTGGCATACGGGTCCGCTAGGCACGTAGAGTGTGAGGGCGGACAGTGTTGAAAGAAGCCACAAAAACAGGAGGATTCGTCCCACGGACCCGTGTACTTGGGTTGCACCCGGAACGATATCTCTGTAATGGGGCCTAGTGATACTTTTAAATTGTCCGGCGAAAACAGCCTCATGGCAAAAGTAAAAGTAGCCTTGGACATGCGGTCTTGCACCAGGTACCCGGGAACGGGTATTTCCAACAAGAAATTGCACGTCCCTCCCACGAAGGTCTGCGGGTGACAAACTTGAGGCAGCGGCCACTCGGCTTCGCGCTGTTGTCCGTTTCCCAAGATAAATAAGGCCAGTTTTACAGTCGCCCCACTCGCTGAGAGGCCGAAGATTGCCCCCCGGACCTTGATAGCGTCAGTCCTATCATCATCAGCAACAAGCTCATGTACAGACCAATGCAGCGGAGCCAGGACACTAAGGCGCAGCCCCGTGTAATCCACCAGGTGCCCCTTGCTGTTGCTGATTTCTCCCACTTGTTTTGGCGGCGGCGGCGGCGGCGGCGGTGCTGGCGGCGGCTCACGCTGCAAACGTTTGAAGGCAGCGATCGCCGCGTTGCGGACACAGCTCTCTGCAGACGTAGCAACAGGTCAGCACGCGCATCACGGACTCGCCGTAAGCCGGCTCGTGGCGCTTACGACTGCCGGCAGGGGGGTGCGGGGGTAAGACGGGGACGGACCTTGGAGGCGGTGCAGGTCGGCGCAGCGGTCCATCGCTTCGCTCGGGTGCACCTGCCCTTGTGCGTGTATTTCGCGCTCCATGCATGCTGCAAAGGCATCTAGCTCGCCTGCGCACAACTCCTCCGCCGCGTCTAGCGCCTGGTCTTGCGCGTCGCCCTCCGCCCCTGCCGCATAATCCTGCGCGCCGGTGCCCAAGAGCACCAGAGCGAGCGCCAGGCCGAGCCCAAGCGAGCCCGCAGGCACCGACAAGGCACCTCGCATACACTCCCAACCTTCAAAACACGGACACGGTCCGGTCATGGCTCATCGAAAAAAAATGATGGAATTCTCTAGAGATTGTCGGGGATTTGTGCTGATTTGATCTGTGAGCTCGTCTGGAGCGCTCGTCTTGCGCGACCCACGCCGCAGAACGCAACTGAATCGCACAGGCCATGTTGCCACGACCCCAACGGAGAGAGGCGGCGCTTGGGATGGTGCTCGGGGTCCTGTCGTGCGCTGCGCCGGCGGCCGCCTTCCTGCCGTCCTTTGGATCACTGCTGGCCGCGACGCGGAACAGCGTCGCGGCGCCGGCAACCGCCGCTACCGGCCAGTTTTGCGCTCACAGCTGGCTATGTCCGTCGCTCCTGCCCACGCGCGCCGTGCTGAACTTTGCGCCGAGGGGGCGCAGTGTCGTGCGGCTGCGCACGCGGCTGCGCATGCAGCAGCCCGACGGCAGCCTCGTCGACGGCGAAAAGTACACCGAGAAGGCCTTGGCCGTAATGCAGAAGCTCGCGGGCATCGCCGAGCGCTTTAACCAACAGTACATTGAAGCGGACATTCTGCTCTACGCGACGCTGCAGGACGAGACTGCGCAGAAGATCTTGTCCAAGGCCGCGGGCAAGGGCGCGTTCTCCTCCATGATGCAGCAGCTCGTTCAGGACGTTGAAAAGTTTGTCAAGCAGCAGCCGCAGGTCTCCGGCGGGCAGGGCCAGAAGCTCATGGGAACCTCGCTGCGCGAGGCGCTGCAAGACGCAATGAGCATGCAGAAGCGCCTCAAGGACGACTTCGTGTCTGTCGAACACCTTCTCGTGGCTGCCCTCAAGTCGCCCCGCATCAAGAAGAGTGGTATCATTGAAAAGTATGGGCTCGCTGAAGCAGCAGTCGAGCAAGCCGTGGAGGCGACGCGAGGAGGACAGCGCGTCACCAGCCGCACGCCAGAAGGTACCTACGACGCGCTCGAAAAGTACGGGCGCGACCTCACGGCGGAGGCCAAGGCGGGCAAGCTCGATCCCGGTATGTGTATGGGTACTGTCGGGACGTGTGTAGACACTGTAGGGCCGTGTGCAGGTGACGTGTGTAGATTTTGTATGTATGTGTGCAGGTACTGCAGTACACACACGCAACATCGCCAACGACATACTTGATGTTCTTTTTATTAACTCTTTCCCCACCTCCATCTCTACCCTGCCCATACTCCATTTGCCGACGCACCGGGCATTCAGTCATCGGCCGCGACGAGGAGATCCGCCGCACCATCCAGATCCTCTCGCGGCGCACCAAGAACAATCCTATCCTCATTGGCGAGCCTGGGGTAGGCAAGACGGCCGTCGCCGAGGGCCTAGCGCTACGCATAGCCGTCGGTGACGTGCCCACGTCGCTCCAGGGCAAGACAGTCTTCTCGCTCGACCTGGGGTCGCTGGTGGCGGGGGCCAAGTACAGGGGCGAGTTCGAGGAGCGGTTGAAAGCCGTGATCAAGGAGGTCACAGAGTCGGACGCGGGTATCATTCTCTTTATTGATGAGGTCCACCAGGTGGTTGGGGCGGGCAAGACCGACGGCGCCATGGACGCCGGCAACCTCCTCAAGCCCATGCTTGCTCGCGGCCAACTGCGCTGCATCGGCGCCACCACTCTCGACGAGTACAAAAAGTATGTCGAAAAGGACCCCGCGCTAGAGCGGCGGTTCCAGAAGGTGCTTGTGGATGCGCCGACGGTGGAGGACACCATCTCCATCCTGCGCGGACTCAAGGAGCGCTACGAGGTTCACCACGGCGTGCGTATCGAGGATGCGGCGCTGGTGGCGGCGGCCGTAATGTCTGATCGCTACATCGCCGACCGCTTCCTGCCCGACAAGGCGATCGACCTGGTAGACGAGAGCGCGGCGCGCCTCAAGATGGAAATGACCTCGAAACCCGCCGCCATCGACCGCATCGACCGCAAGATACTCCAGCTCCAGATGGAGAAATTGTCCCTGACCAACGACGACAACCCTGCTGCGCTCAAGCGCCTGGCCAGTATTGACGAGCAAATGCAACGGCTGCAGGAGCGGCAGCAAGGGATGATGGCTAAGTGGCAGACGGAGCGCGACGCCGTGAACGCCGTGCAAGAGATCAAGAAAAAGGTGGACGCTTGTCGTGTCGAGATCGACAAGGCCGAGGGAGCCTATGATCTCTCCTTGGCCGCCAAACTCAAGTACCAGGAGCTGCCTGCACTGCAGAAGGAGCTGGCCACGGCTGAAGCCCAGGCTGCCGAGCGCAAGGGCTCCTTGATGCGCGACCAGGTCCCGCTCCCCTCGCCCTGCGCCTCCTCATCCTCTCGCCGTGGCTTTCCTAAGGTTTAGGACAGGGTCGAGGAGATGAGGCCTGTGCCGCGCACATACGCTGGCATACCGACCCCACGCAAAGCCCAAAATCAACTCAGCACTAGATCTAGACTCGAAGCAGTACTCCAACCAAACCGCATTCGCCCTTAAACCTAAATTCTCCCATCTGACCTTCGCTCCTGCACATGCGTGGGCGTGCACACGAGGTGAAAGAGGCGGACGTGTGCAACATGGCGTCTAACCTTTGCTCCTGCACATGCCTAAACACTAAACCCTAAACCAGGTGACAGAGGCTGATGTGTGCAACATGGTGAGCGCTGCTACGGGCATCCCCGTGGAAAAATTGGGAAAATCTGACCGGGAAAAATTGCTGGCGCTGGAGGACCGGATGCGGGAGCGCGTCATCGGGCAGCCCGACGCAGTCAAAGCCATCGCCGAGGCTGTACAGGCACAATTTCTGAAAAACTAGTGCGCTAGTACATCTACTCAACAAAGTCACTAGTACTTCTACTTGACAAAGTCACTACATACTGACTTTTGAGAATGTGTTCCTGCAGCGGTCCCGCGCGGGTTTGAGTAATCCGGACCGCCCAACGGCTAGTTTCATGTTCCTTGGGCCTACTGGTGTCGGCAAGACGCAGATGGCGAAAGCGCTGTGTCAGGAGCTCTTCGATGACGAACGCCAGATAGTTCGTATCGACATGTCAGAGTACATGGAGAAGCAGTCGGTTTCGCGGCTGCTCGGCGCGCCCCCTGGTTACGTCGGATATGAGGAGGGAGGGCAGTTGTCCGAGGCTGTCAGGAGGCGGCCGTATTCGGTGGTGCTGTTGGATGAAGTCGAAAAAGCTCACCCTGATGTCTTCAATGTCTTCTTGCAGATATTAGATGACGGGAGGGTGACAGATGGCCAGGGGCGCACAGTGGACTTCAAAAACACCATCATCATCTTCACTTCCAACATAGGCTCGCAGGAAATTCTGGAACTAGGAGGCACTCCTGACAGCGAGACAGAAATGCGCCAGCGAGTCATGGAACAGATGCGGCGAAAGTTCCGGCCGGAGTTCCTGAATAGGCTAGACGAATATATCATTTTCAGCGGGCTGACCAAGCGCGACCTGCGCGGCATCGTGCGGCAACAGGTCTATTTCTTCTATCTTTCGCCTCGTCTCCCCCTCCCCCTCAAAGTCTAAAACACCAGACACTGTCGTGACTGAGCACAGCCGCGCCATCTGACATCACTTCTTCCTCCCTTCACCCTGCCCCCCCCCAACCCCCTTCGTCCTCCATCGCCCCCTCTCGCCTTTAGGTTGATCTACTCAACAAACGAATGACGGATAAACGAATCAAGGTGCGCTGCACTGATGCTGCCCTCGACTACCTGGCTGAGATCGGCTACGATCCGGTAACACTGTAACTGCCACGAGCTCCCTCCCTGCCCGCGTCTTGCGCCCTCCTCATCCACCTGCCATTCTCCTCACAATCTGCCAGCTACCGCATGGCACCGTTTTGTTGTCCTCGCCACACTAGCCACGCTCGCTCTCCTATTCCTGTCATGCGTTTTTGCAGAATTAAGCTCAGGTGCTCCCTCCCTGTTGGCCTCTTCGAGGACGTGATGCCACCGAACGGGTTTAGGATTAAGGTTGTAGCGTGACATGAGATTCTATGACGATATGGGACTCAACCTGCTCCCTGCGCACACGCTCCCCTGCGCCCCTTTGTCGTCTGTGCCTCTGTCAGGTGTACGGTGCACGGCCGCTGCAGCGAGCAGTTCGCAAGGAGCTCGAGACCCCGGTGTGTGTGTGTATGTTTGAGTGTGTGCGCCTGCGCCACGGGAAGGCCAAGGATGCGCCTGCGCCACGGAAAGGCCAAGGATGTGGAACCGTGTGACAAACGAGTATCTGCACCGTCACACACCCACGCGGTCGCAAGCACATCCAAGCGCGAGCCGAGGCAAACGCGAGCTTCGCTCGCCGTGCCCGCTTACATACGCAACTCTTCCGTCCGCCCTTACGCTATCTCCCTTGCACCCTCTCTTTCTTCCCTCTTTCTTCCCTATGCTACTCTTTCATTCCCGGGCCCATTCCTCCCTCCTCTTCTGACTGTCGCTCACTCTCTGACACTCTGCGCCTATGTCCTTCCTCCAGATGGCAAGAGAAATCTTGGCGGGCACCATCCTAGATGGTAGCGACGTTCTTGTGGACGTTGTCAACGATCGTCTGCACTTGGCGATAGACCCTGAGGCCCTCTCGCCTTCCTCCTCATCATCGGCGCCGACCACCTCGTCAATACTCTAGTGATTTGGGCGTGACCAATAAACTGTCTTGTTCCTCATGACATTGGCCTTCCTCCGGGAGTTCGACGGCATCTCTGTTGACCGGGTGCTTTCACTTTCTCGCTCGCGAGCGGAAACGCTTTCTCTTACACAGGTAGACCCTAACTGGCTCCTTGCAGATGCATGCTGGTGTCGTGCTGTGTCGCCGCTTGACACTCGATGAGAGGGGGGGGAGGGGAGAAGGAGGGAGGGAGGGAGGAGGAAGAGGGCCCGACAGGCTGTGAACACGGCCGCGAGGGCTCGAGACATAGCTGTGGAGCGAGGGCTACCGGAAGAGAATATCCCACGCGCGTTACATGAAGCCCCTTGCCAAGGGTTTTTTGTTCTCTCATACCAAAATACAGAATTGCATGTACGTGAGACACACGCAGCCACGAGAGGTTCAACCTGGTTATCAGGGGGCAGCTGCCAGGCGCGTGGGCTATAGACGTATTTGTACATGTATATGCAGGTGTGCACTTAAAGCGAGACTCCTGGCATGTCTAGTGGGCTGCGGCCGCGATACTGTGGGCTGCGGCTGCGTGACTGTGGGCTGCGGCTGCGGTCTCCCACGTGGCGTTGTGAGTCGCTGATGGCATGCAGGGCATCCACGTTCTGCTTCGTCACCTGGTAGGGGAATTGGCGCGTCAAGGTGACCTGAAAGTAGTGGTCGCCTCGCTGGATCTGCAGCGTACAATAGGAGCCCTCCTCGCCTGTTGTGAGCTGTTTCACGGCCTCGAGTTCCATGTCCATGAGCGGAATGTGGTCCACAGACACCACCACGTCGCGTAAGCGGAGTTTCCCGCTCCCATGTGCAGCAAAGCCCGGCACAATCTCCTGGATGTAGACGTCAGGGCTATGTGTGGAACGCTCCAGGCGAAGGCCGAGCCCCACGTGCTCCGTCGGCCCCAGCACCCTCGTCTTTTGCTGGAAAACAAGATGCAGCATGTTAGCTGCACATTGTGGCACCCAATGCGCCCCCTTCATTTCACACCAACCTGAGGCAAGAAAAGTCGCGTGCAAGGGACGTCTTGGGCGGAGTGCACCTGCTCCTGCCGCTTCGTGACGACATACTCGACCTTGGTCCCAAGCACTTCGTTGTCGCCCAGGACAGTTGCGTCACCGGCACTTTCGAGTGGGGGGGGGGGTGCCATCTTCGCATTGATATCTACCGCGTCGCCCTTTGTGGTTCCTGTCAATACATAATGTTCATGAATGGGGTTAATCTCGACCTCCCGAGTGTGCGCGGGGAGGCGCGCACAGTGAGGTAGATGTGATGGGGCAGAAAGAGGCACAGCACAGCAAAGAGAGGATGCCGCCGTCGCACCCACCGACTTCAACGCGACGTTCGGCCTCTAGATGCGTCTCTTTCACAACTGTCTGCGGCGGTGGCGGAGGAGGTGCCGAGCGCTGCACCTTGGGCTTGGGCTTGGGCACTTCTACGACGGGCTCAGGTGGTGGTGGAGGAGGTGCCGAGCGCTGCACCTTGGGCTTGGGCTTGGGCACTTCTACGACGGGCTCAGGTGGTGGTGGAATACGCGGCGCTGTTGCTCATCCTTGCCTCAGTTTCTTGCTGTGACCTACTGCACCTCTTGCACAAACGCAGGCTCGCGCAGGGCCAGGGCGCACGCGTTTACCGAACGCGGACTCGCGCAGCCCTCACGCCTTTGTAGCTTTTGTGAACAAGCACGTGCGGGTGGGACTGGGTTCATAGACAAGACCTGCTGAGCGTTGAGCTCGTTTCTTCTCAAACTGGATCGGTGTGTCGACCTCAGGCTCGACCACTCTCTCGACCTCCTTTATGACCACTCTCTCGACCTCCTTTACTACTTCGTTAACCACCAGCTTGTCGACATAGACGGGGACCTCTGTTGTCACCACCTGCCTCATGCAGCGGTCAAAGCCGCGCAACGTCTTGGGCAGGCACCAGGCTCCATGGTCAACACCGAGGCGGGCACGGGGGGGTGGGGTTCAACACCTTCTGGACCTCGATTGCCTTCTCTTGCGTCACAATCTTTTCGACGGGCACTGCGACGTCCTGCAGAACCACCCTTTGTACCTCCTTGACCGTCTCGTTTTCGACGACACTGTCCGGGGCGGGTGCAGGGGGGCATGCCGTCTTCAGACTCTGGTTCAAACTAAAGCATCGAGCAACTCCTCACAAATCTGCAGCGCGCACTTGTCGCGTCTCGCGGCCTCTTAAACAGCCATCGCACCCTGCACGCCAGAAACTAGGGCGCGGGCGCGCAGCAACGGGGAGCGCCGCAGCGCAGCACAGACCGATCGACGTAGACCGGGACTTCCTTGAGCACAACGCGATCGACAATGACTTCAACAATCTTTTCCACAGCCTGTGCACAGCCCATCGTCAGCGACCTCCCACTTCTAGTGGCGAGCGGTGCTAGCATGCGCGCTTGTGGCGCTGATCGCACTGCCGGTGGATGCCCTCGGGCCTGCCAGCACCCGTGTCATGTTGTCAAGTGAGCATCGAGACCTTTTCCACTACTTGAACAACTTCCACGACTCTTTCGGTGATGTATGGTCTTTCCACTTCGACAATACGCTCCACGATGCGATCCACAGGCACCTGCCAGCCCCCCCCCCCCCTTACGTTATTCTCGACACCACTACAGGCCCAGACCCCGTATTATCATGCGTCCAAGAGAGCGCACCTCAACGATTTTTTCGACGATGACTTCTTTCACCACCTCTACGGGCACCTCTTTGATGACGACGCGCTCCACCGGCACTTCAACTATCTTTTCCACGATGCGCTCGCAGGGGACGTCCACAAACACCTCGACAATTTTGTCGACTGGCACCTGCGTGTGCGACAAGGGCATTTGGACCAAACAATTTTGTTTGCACAGACGTGCAGGTAGGGCTGCGCGAGCGTGCGTTTGACACAGGCGCGCGACCGGGCCCTGCGTTTGGTTCTGAGGCTCTGAGCCGTGACCATTGCTGTCAGGGGTCCCACGGTGGGAAGTTGTCTTGCAACGGTTACACGCCACTGACAAGGGCGCAAGTCCGCAAATCCACGCGGGCGGGTGGTCGCCACTAATCATGACACGGGAGCAACACCTCAACAATCCTCTCCACGATGCGATCGACGGGCACTTCCACAATCTTCTCGACCACCCGGTCAACGTACACCGGCACTTCCTGCGCAAGGCCGCGAACGCAGTCAGGTGCGCATGCCCGCCCTTGAGGCAGCTTTTGGAAGAGAGCAAGCAGCACAGGGTGCGATGCCGGCACGACCTGAATAACAATCCTGTCCACCGGAATCTCCTTGATGACTTCTCGATCGATGTAGCGATCGACGTACTTGATCACCTCCCGATCGATGAAGCGATCTACATACTTTACAACCTCTCTTTCGATCAACTTCTGCACTTCGACCTCGACTACTCTTTCCACGATGCGGTCCACCGGCACGGTCACCTCCTGTGTAACGATCCGATCCACTGCGCATTTTTCCAGCCACGCGTCGCCATGGTGAGAACTCAGGAAGCAAGACAGAGCAAGCAACGATGAGGAGACTGGATGGCCACCGCGCGGAGCGCGCCAAATTGCGCCGTTCCACTCTTACACACGCATGCCTCCACGGCGCAAGGGGAGGGCGTGCGCAGCCAAAGACAGGGTACCGAAGACGGGCTTCTCGTTCTCGACGAATTTTGTGATTTCCCTGATGACCTCCTTCTCCACAAAGCGCTCGACTGGGTACGGCACGTCCCGAACGATTACCTTGTCGACCATGACCGGCACCTCCTGCATCACGACTCTCTCCGTCGGCACTTCCCTGATCTCGACTCGGTCCACGATGTGCTGAACTTCAACTTGCACAGGCACCTCCTTCCATACAATCTGCCCGCCCTCCACCCGGTTACTGCACGCGACATACGCTGCTGCCCGCTGGGCCCCGCGCACAGTGCAACCCAATCCCAAATAGACATGCAGCACGCTGTGCTGGAACCCGCAGACCTCACCTTGTCCACTGGGACGGGGACTTCCTGGTACACAATCTTTTCGACGGGCACCAGCTTTTCAACCTGTATTCATGTGTGTATATGTGTCTATATATATATATATTGTGTGTGTGTGTGTGTGTGTGTATGCACACTGCTCACCGTCTGGGTCACGATGCGCTCTCGAGGCACTTCCACGAGCTTATCTCGGTAAACAATCCTCTCAACCGGTTCTGGCGCTGGCGCTGGCGCTGGTGCTGGTGCTGGTGCTGGTGCTGGTGCTGGTGTTGGCGCGGCGGCCCTTTGCACCTTCTTCTTTTCTCTCTTCAGGCTCTGGCCTTCTTCGGGCTCTGGTGACGACCAACGCTCTGTCAGCCTCCGCACATGTTTCCGCTGAACGACACCACCACAGCGAGGCCCGCGCGACCGGCGGGCTAGGCAATCGGCAAAGGAAGGGGTGGCAAAACCGGGTTCGGGCGAGTCGCGCGGCGGCGGCGGCGGCATTGCAGACCGCTGTGGTGGTGGGGATCTGGGGATCTCGCGGAACTCTGAGTGCAACGTCTGCACTGGCTGCAAAGCCTGCACTGGATGCAACACATGCACGGGCTGCTGCATCACGACCATTGGCATCTGCTCACCCACCGTGCCCCCTTGAGTTGGTGAGTCTCATGCCCGGCTCCAGGCTGCACCATGGTTCTTTCGCGCCGCACAACACACCTGCTGAAGGAATGGGTCCACGGTCACGGCAGGCGCACTTTGGTACACCGCATCCGCACGCATCCCCATAGGGCTGAGGCTCCTGGGGCGGCTCGTTGGTACTGTTGACAGAACGTCTGCCTGCGGCATACTGCTCGGCAACGTGAGCTGGGAGGTCAGCTCCGTGGGAACCTGCGTGCAACCACGTCTCAGCCTGGCTCCATTAGCGCCGCAAACGCTCGCGCGCACTTCGACACAGGCTGCAGCGCACCTACACCGTACCTTCTTGAGCTCCGCGACCATCACCGCCACACACAGACACGGCCAACCCGATGTGCAAAGAGCCCGGAGCTTCAGAAGCTGTAGCTTCGAACGGTGTTTCTATAATTTAGAAACACCTCAAGCCCGAATTTTGAAAGGAAGTCCGTCCTTACCTCAAGCCTCTGCGGACTGGTTGCATTTGCCGGGTTAACGACCCGCGCCAGCGCAACCGGATACGGCGGGGCGGCAAGGCTACCGTCGCCGTCCTGCAGGCTCTCCTCTCGGAGAACCCCACGGCCGCATTCGCCCGCGCTGACATTGATGGCTCCGGTGACCTGACGTTTGACGAGTGGCACCTCGCCTTTGGCGGGGAAGGAGGCGTCGAAGCGGACGTGCTGCGGGCGCTCTTTGACGAATTTGACGCCGACCAGAATGGCTGCGTCTCGCTCGCCGAGTTCCAGGCCGGCCTGAAGACGGTGCGGCCATTGGCGACCGGGCTCGACGAGATGAAGGACCTCGTGCGCGGCATCGGGCTGGAAGACCTTTTTGCTTCGCACCTCGCTTTGATGCTGCAGGAGCGGCGGCCCGCGGGCGAGAAGGAGCTGCCCATCGACCTCGCCGCCATCGCCACGCACTTGAACCCCGGCGACATGGAGGCCGCGTGGCAGGAGGGCCTCTCAGACGAGGTCGCGCACGCGTTCGGGAAGCAACTGCGCCTCCTCCAGCGGGCGGGAGGCACCATGGACGTGGCGCAGATGAATGAAAAGTTTGCAGTCTCAACGTTTGAGGGTGCATACGGGAACTTGGAGGAGTACCTTGCTGGGATCGAAAAGCATATTGGGCTCGCGGCCGTAAACGTGTACGACGGGATGCTGATGCAGTGCTGCAACGCCACAGACTCCAAGGCGCTCTTCAAGGTGCCCAACAACGGGGGCTATGAGACAACGCCCGAGGAGGAATGGAACTTTGTGGTCAACCCCAATCTCGCCAAGACTTACCCTGGCGGGCGCCGCGGCACAAAACTCGACGTCTACAATCTTGCG
>Ga0315905_10005824_pt1 | contig 12532 bp, 14 predicted proteins | sample LakEriMetagenome_5_FD_203522 | JGI IMG/M metagenome (GOLD analysis project Ga0315905, IMG submission 203522) | Freshwater fungal communities from buoy surface, Lake Erie, Ohio, United States - Buoy 4 MA121 | ecosystem: Environmental > Aquatic > Freshwater > Lake | place: USA: Lake Erie, Ohio... | reverse complement strand
GAAAGATACTATAAGTAATGATAGGTTATTTAATAAATTGACGCTTGGAATTGGTGATACTGTCCGGGTGTTAGAGAATAAGAACAAATTTGACAAAGGGAGCATCACTTTATTATAGTCTACTAAATTGATTAAATTAGTAGTCAATCCTTCTGTAGATATTTGGTATTCTGCACCATTATTTAATCCTATGAGTTGTCCTATGTTAATTGGTTTGATATATAGAGAGAATGCAGTTGGTACATTTATACCTAATGGAAGAGCAATTTTCTTCTTGAATGTATATGTATTCTGTGGTTCGTTATATATTATTTGTATAGAAAGAGCATCTGCATAATTTCCGAAGAAGGTATGTAAAGGATGTGAAAAAGGTATTAAGTTATCAGCCAAAAGTCTTTTTAACTCAATCATTAATGATTTTACCGTGTAATTACCTTTAGCTATATACAAATCAGTTGTATGAGTATTGTCTACTTTTATTTGAAAGTGATTGTTGGTATCATTGATATTGTACATTGTATTAGGCATATCAAATGATAATACATTCAGTTCTATATGTTCTTTTTCTTTACAAGACAATACATCATCTTGATAATCAATAGTGAAATTATATACAGTTTCTGTTTCTTGTCTGTTAGCACTTGAAATGAATGATGTTATGCTTCTTGTTTTCATTATAGGTGGTTTGACTCTATAAATAACAAATATATTAATTATTGCGTGATATTTATATTATTAAGAGAACCATATTCAAGCAATGAAGGCTCTTTCTCGGCAATTTTAAGAATGATAACAAACTCATCATCTTTTATAAAACATGTTCTTCGTGTTATATCATAGTCCAATGATAATACAATTCTATTAATAGTCTGGGAGTTTAGTGTCCGCGGATAACCAAGAGAGAGAAAGAGGCGAGAGAGAGAGGAGAGACGCGGCTAACAGAGAGAAAGAGAGATTTTTATTGAAAACGCAGCGATCCCGGCACTCTCATGCTTCATGCGCAGGAAAGAATTTAGACACGCTGACAACTGCAAACGGCAACAACTGCCAACACTCTGCTCACCTCTGTCTCTCTCTCAAGATTGAATTGTTCAGACAGACGATGAGGCCGAAGTCGCGCTCCATTTCCCCAAATAAACAATGGCGTAGGGTTTAGGGCTTAGGTTTCGGTAGCCGCTACCTGTGCTCAATTTCTCCATCACATAAACTATTTAAAGAGAGTTTGGCTGGACATTGACGATGGTGAAGAGGCTGCGCGACGGTGAAGAGGCTCTCTGTAACACTCTTTGAGCTGGGGCCAGGACCTTGAGCGCCAGCTTCCCCTGCTCCGCAAAACGTCCCAACACTCCCCGTTCACCCTCTACATCACCAGCACGCCTGCATGACTGTGCGAGCGTGCGTGCATGTACACTACAAATATACTGCGTACGCACATGGACCCGTGCATGGTGACGGCAGCACGACACATCCACAAGGAGACCTGGACTTGAACTGGCGTGTAAATCTTGTGTGTTTGCAATGCCATCATCACTGTATCGTACGCTCCTGCACGGCGACAGGGCAGCATGGAGTTTAGGTTTTCTCTCTCTCTCTTACCGACCTTCAGTCACTTCTTGATTGTCAATAAAATTCCTCTCCCTCTCTCTCCGCGCGCGCTGTTGCTCGCTCTCTCTGTCGCTCGATCCCTTGCTCTTTCTCGCGCGCGCTCTCGATCTCGCTCGCTCTCCCGCTCTCTGTCTCTCGAGGGAGAAATCAAGGAGGAAGCCAGAGGGAGGGAAGTGGCGAGAGACCCATCTGTACTAAGGGCTGAAGGAAGTTGGGCATGGCACGCGACAGAATGCCGATCAGTCCGCAGCATCCTCCCTGTTGTGTCAGACACGTCACACTCGGTGAAATACACAATACTCCGTGCGAGATATGTGCTATATGATCTACACTCCATCTGGTAGCAGAAAGATCGGGCTAGTAACAGAGGGGCCTGAAAGGTGTGAAGGCGGAAGTAAAAAAGAATGAGGGCAGAAGACGAGAAACCGAACGATGAGGAAGGGGAGTGCACGCACCTGAACACACGCATTTTCAAGATGGAGGCGCATAACGTGAATCAAAATAGCCGGAAACACATTCGTCACTCCTTGCTCCACACTTTCGCGTGGTATCTGCGTTTGTGGGTGCATGTGCATGATTCAATGCATTTGCATTTACACATCGTGCGCGCGTGCGCACGCACACATGAAACCGCATACGCGCATGCATACATATGCACAAACACTATACACACAATAGAAAAGGTACGTCCAGTGAGAGCGGAAGGGAGGAAGGACCGAAGAATGCAAGAGAATGTTAAAGAGGACCCAAACGCAATATTTCACCGTTGCACCTTTGTCCTGAGCAGATATCCATCACAACCCGTTCAGATTGGCGATAACAGGTGGCTGAGGAGCATAGGAGTCGCTAAATTATAAGTCACTGTCCGCAAATGAGCCAACATTAAGTTGTTTGGTTTGCGGAAAGGGACCTATAATGTAGCGGCTCCTGCGCCTCAATGCAATGTTGCAAGTGCCCGAACAAGGAGATGCACACGCTTAGGAGGAAGATTGGTATCTCAATACGCAACGCCAAAAGGGGAGTGAGGAAGGGAGGAAACGGGGAGCATGAGAGAGAGAGGAAGTTGAGGATGGACACCATAGGCAGGTGCAAGGCCAAACAACCACAACACGTAACCAACGCCTGAGGACACACGCTGTACCTGATGATGAAGCAAAGAGGCTGCGACTAGCGCGATGACACCATGCTCCAACATCAGCGTGCTGCACTCAGCCGAGCGAGCCATATTGCATAACAGACCCATGCCTGTATTCACCACCTGAAAAGTGTGAGGTCAAATTGCTCATGCGTCAGTGCGTTCGACTCTCGCTCCTTTGCGCGTGCGGATCGAAGACCTGCGGGTCATCACGAAAGGCGTGCAGCACTTGCACCAGTCGCTGAATCGTCTCAGGCCCCTTCAGATCTTTGCGCACATGCGGGGCCTTGAAGACCAAGACCTGGTTGTGTGTTTGTGTGTGTATGTGTGTGTGTGTGTGTGTGTGTGTGTGTGTGTGCTCGTGTGCGGATGTATGCGTGTGTGCATATACTATTAACATGAGCAAGAATGCACAAACACCCAAAAACAAACTATGGAAGAATAAGACCTTGAGCCCTGAGAGGGAAGCATGTATGACCAATTTGTTTTCAGGATGTACGGCGAGCAAATCGACCAAAAGAAGGTGGTAATGCAGGCGCAAGCAAGCCTCCATGGCTCTCGAATCAGCGCGCACCAAGTCAAGGCAGAGGGTTGAAGCGACCAAGAGCAACTGCACCCGCATCATGTTCGCACGCATCGCAAGTATCAAGAGCGCCAAAACGTCATGCTCAATCATATTCGTCACTACGTCTGCCTCCCCAGCAGCGAGGAGTGTAAGGAGGCGAAAGCCCTCGCCCACGGTGCGGAGTGACATGGTTTTGACCTCTACCTCCGGTTGCACTGCTGACGGTACACGCTTTGACATATCGTCGTGATGAGGCCCTGTGGGCGCCATGCGCATGATTGCTGCGTCCGAGCCATGTTTCTTGTGTTGTCCTTGGACAATGCCAAAGATGCGGATGGCCTGCACTATTATGGGCACTGCTTCTTTGCTCATGTCCTTGTAGTCATCGTCTGCATAGCAGATATCATCGTTCAAGGCAACATCGTGGCAATGCAGGTGGTCCAGGAGGCATGATGGGGCACCTCCCAAGAGTCGCGACCCGTGGACACGCGTCATACCGCACAAGAAAACAATTATTTCTTCGGTAAGGCCCCACGTGATGTTTCTGCGACGCAAGAGCAACAGGGCAACATCCACAAAACCGCAAACGCGCAGACGCGGTGCCTGCGCTGTGTCCTTAATAATGTGGTTCACAATACAGTAAACCCGTATGTACACAATCATGAAATTCGTGATCTGACAATTTGATGGCCGAAGGGCGTGCGCGGAGTTGTCCGCCTTGTCCGCATGCGCTTCGTTTCCCCCCTTCTCGTTTGCCTTGCCCTCGGCCATCACCAGCTGCGTCTCAGCTTGAAGAGTGGACTTGAGCATGCCCTCTAGTGACGCGACCAACGTCCGTATATCCGTTTGCTCCAGATTTTTCTGTTCTCCCAGCACCACAGCCAAGCACCCAAGAGCAGTAAGGGCTTTTTGTGTTACTTGCGCCCACCGCAGATCATGCTGCATTTGTCCTTCCTCCTCCTTTTCCTGAACGTTGAACCGGGCTCTGGAGCTTGATAGTCGCATAGAGCCCCGGGAGGACTGTTGCCATGATTTCTCATCTATTTCTCTATTGATGGAGCAAGCGCTGTTACTACACGTGCCCAAAGATGCGTAACTCGTGGGAAGAACTGATTTGAGCCCTTGTCTGTTCTGATGGTTTGCGCCGACGGGTATACGCTTCTCGTCGTCTAATATCTTCTGATCTACCACATCTCTTTTCCTGGCTGTTTCTTGCCCCTCCCCCTGACCTGATGCGTCATTTGAAACATGCACCAGCTCACGCACACGTGATTCTGTGCTTGCATCCGCGCCAGTTACACCGAGAGAAGAAGATGCAAAGGCAACTGATCCGGCCGCAAGCATCCTCTCTTCATCAGTAATTGACTGAAATGTGCGTCTCCTTCCGGCTGCACATTTTTTAACTGAGACGCTGGAGGGATGGGATGGGATTGTGGAGAAGAGGTAGTCGAGGACACTTTGGTGGAGGCGAAGTGAGTCACGATTTATCGAACGCCGCTTGCTCCACCATGTCATGGTAAAGGTATCCAGAATTCTGTCAAGATAACTCGCCGTGGTTGCGGACGCCTGTGTGTGGAGCGGCTGCACAACAGGTACCCCTTGCCCCTTGGGCCAATGCTTGCTCACAATCTCGTGCTCAATGGTCTTGAGTTGAAGGGCAACCTCCGTTTTGCGAAAAGAATCTACTGCAAAATCTTCGAGCTCCTGCAGCGTTGCTGACTCCCTTGCCAACAGCATGGTTCTACGCTCGAGAGAAGGATGTCTGCTGGGCATGCCGTCAACCTCCGGGATCAGCTGGCAGTCCTCGGCCGATGACTCAGATGCGTTGAGCTCAGTTTGCAACTTCATGCGCGAGCGCAGGGCAGAGAGCCTGCGCAACACAGATAGAGCACGACAACGCAGCACGTCGCTGTAGGTCACCAGCGCCGCAATCAAGGTGTTCTCATTCAGCTCAAACGCATCCTTGTTTAAGCACGTGAGCGGAAGCTCTGGGAAGCGCAGCCGCAGCGATATTTTGGCTTCGCGCATGCGCGTCAGCTCCGTGAATTCCGCTCTCGCCTTTTCGTCCATGACATGCACAACCGACCCTGCTGATGTTTGCGCATTTAAAGGTGGATTCTGCCTAAATGATTGTGTTGCCAGCCCAGTGTCCAGGGCGCTGTTCCTCATAAGCCTGGCGGCCAGCGCGCTGGCAGTGCGAATGGCAAATTCATTAAGCACATGATCGATCTCGTTTGCAATTTTGACGGCTTCGTCCACGTCGGACCGGCAGTGCAAAGCCCTGTGAATCAAATCATTGATAGCATGTGTATCGGGCGCATTATTCCTTCGTAATGGTGACTTTGAATCCGTGCTCCCATTTACCTCTGACTTTGGATCCGAGTCCCTGTCTATCTCTTCTTTGAGAAAGCCACTGTCCTGGGCTTGCTCTATCGTGTCAGAAAAGAGAACAGGTCGCTCTTGTGACGATATGCTTCGCGAATTTTGCGGTGATTTCACGGTGGTGGGTGCTGTAGAATCTCCATCAGGTATGCAGACAGTCGGCGGGGCGCGTCGACTGCGGGTGTCCGCTGTCTGCCTCTCAGGTGAAAAATCCCCCGAGGCAATTTGTTCCTCCAGGGTCTTGCGCCGCAGGAGCTGCTGCAAGCGTTTCTGTTTTTCTTTGTCCGCCACGTACTTTGATGTTTTTTGCGTGACCGCAGGCAGCTTCCACAAAATGTGCTCGTGCAGGACAATAATGACTTCGAGAGCATTTTTGATAGAGAGCTCACGGAGAAGGACCTCCTCTATGTAGTCAGATTCCAGGAAGAGATTCTTTGCTGATGTCTTGCTGACCAAGGGTACAGGCATCACGCGCCGCTGTGCTTGATTCTCCAGGGGTTGTGGCTCGCGGGAAGACAGGTCTGCCAGCGCTGGATCGGTGATGGTATCCTCCAAGACAATGTCTGCACACTGCAACAAGTCCAGTGACTCTTGCAAGGTCAGCTCGTTCCAGTAACTGCTTCTTTCAATCAGGTGGTTTGGTGGTGAGGAGAGAGAGAAATTGCAGCGCTGGCTGCATATTTCCCGTTGATTCCTCGCGACAGCGATTCGCTCCTTGCACAATACATCGATTTTCTCGTACGCCCGCCTCAAATCCTGGTGATCTGCGGTGACGGTTCGCCTCCCGGGCATTTTCACGGGCTGAGGAGTATTTTTTGCCCAGTGAGGCGTGTGGTATTGTTTGCTCGGTCCTTGTTGGGGTGATGCATTTTCCTTTGGCGGCTCGTTAGCTTTTCGAATGATTCTCGTCGATAGTTTGTACCACGATTTCATGGCACAGCACGTCGAGATCCTCAGACTATGGGCTCCGCTGACACTGTGCTCATCCCATGGCACATGCTCATCTTCCATAAATTCTTTGTCTCTCTCGTCTCGCGCACCGCAATCGTTGCCGTCCAGCTTTTCCGCGTTTGAGTCGTCGGAGCCCGCGTCGTCCATGTGCGCTTGAATCATGGCTATTTTCTCGTTTTGCACTCTCTCCTGCATCATCTGCAATCTCGCCTGTACAGCTCTTTCGGCTGTCTCCTGTGCTTTCCTGGCTTTCCAAGCTGCCTTGAAGTCAAAAATATTGTCAAGGCCATCGTGCCACAGTTTTTGGTATATCTGTGATCCTCTCCGAATCTCCAAAACCTGGGCCACCAACCAAACGAAGCACGGCATCAGTGAGATGCCAAAAAATGTGGAAACCCAGCTGGCTTACAATTTTTTTTTAGAAACCCACAGCTGGCTGATGCATTTTTTCAAAAAAAAATTGTAATTTGTTTGATGCAGTTTTTTAAAAAAAATGTAATTTGTTTTAAATTTTTTTTTTAAATGTGAGAGAATAAAAGCGCACAAGTGTATACAGAGAGGATGCATGATTCATCCCGGGGAGCGGGAGGCCTGATGGGTAAAGACACGATCGAGCACGCACGTGCAGACAGACCTGACGATAGCCCAGCTTCGAGGCAAGCCTGTCAATGGCGAGCGCGACGTTAGCCGCGGCCCTCCGCTGCGCGTCGTGCTGCGCCTGTTGTCTTCTCTGCACCGTCCAGTTGCTTTTGGTCTTCTCTGAGGCCTGCACTATCGTCGTGGCAACGTCCTCGCACCATGCACCAGCTCTGCGGCCAGCACTATCATCACCGCCAGGAGCAAAGTCATAAGCGCAGGTACCACCAGCGATCTGCGTATCACGATACTACTCAGCGCCCGTTCATGTGCATATACATGCACATATTTCTTTAGAAATAATGTGCAGTCATGCGTGTGCGTGTATGTGTGCGTGTGTAAGATCTCTGTATATGCGCGTGCTTGTATGTGTGTGTGTGTGATGGCCAGCCATGTACGGGCATCGCGCAGGAGGACAGGCGCCGGTTTAGACCCCGCGGTTCGCGCATGGCGACACGGCGGGGGATTCGGAGGGAGGGCAAGTCTACATGCTTGAGCTGCTTGCGGACGCTCGGCCGCGTGGAAGCCAGCTGGGTTTCGGCATCTTGAGTCGCATGCTCCGTGCTGCGCCCCGGAGCAGCGGTCTCCTCAGCTCCCCGCCGCGGCTGCGACCTGAGCACGCTGAGCATTGGCAGTTGGGGAGGACCGCCGGGCGTGCGACAGTGACAGACGCGTTACAGTCAACAACATTCAGGTTATACTCGTCTGCGGCCGCCCCGGTGACCGGGGCGGGTATCTCGGTGCCAAAAATCGGAGCCTGTTTCCACGAACCTTTTGTTGCACGTGCCAAGTTTTGTAGCATACACTCCTCCTGAAACTTTGCTGTTCCTGATGCGCGAGCTCAAGTTTCACGAGCAGAAGCTTCTAAAGAAGGTCAACTTCTTGCAGTGGAAGAGCGACCAGAATGTGCGCGAGATCCAGGTGCTGCGCCGCTACCACGTGCAGAACCGCGACGACTATGTCAAGTACAGCAAGGTCGCCGGCCAGGTACGCCGTGAGTGCTGCCGGCGGCCCTGCTTTGCCCCTGACGCCGACTTGTGCACGCGGGGGGCAGATCACAAAGCTGGCCGCGAAGCTTAAGCTCCTCAAGCAGAGCGATCCTGTGCGCACTAAGACAACGGATCTGCTCATCGACAAGCTCTTTGGCATGGGGCTGATCCCGACCAAGAAGAGCCTGCTGCAGTGCGAGGCGTTGCCCGTCTCGGCATTTTGCCGCCGCCGCCTTCCCGTCGTGCTCGTGCGCCTCAAGTTTTGTGAGACGCTGAAAGAGGCTGTCACCTTTGTCGAGCAGGGTCATATACGAGTCGGTGCGGCGCCCTTCGCCCGCCTTGCTCCCTCCCCTCTGCTCCCTGCGCCCCCGTCCTCCATCCTTTTCTTTTGCTTCCGCCGCCGGGGTGGGTCCGAGAAGGCAATGATGACCCTTTGTTGTGGCTTGATATCGACATGGAAGACCCAAATTCTAATTGATCCTACTAAGCCTCTCTGAGATTCGACGCCGCCCGTCAAGCTCTCTTGCATTTCTGCTGCGGCTTGGTTCCTTCCTGTTGACTCTGGCGCGTCACACTTCTGCGCGCCCGCCTGCATGCCTGCCTCCATACACATTTGTAGGCCCCGAGGTGGTGACCGACCCAGCATTCCACGTCACGCGCAACATGGAAGACTTCATTACCTGGGTAGACTCGTCGAAGATCAAGCGCAAGGTTATGAAATACAATGACGCGCTCGACGACTTTGACTTGCTTCAGGCATAGGAGTGCCGCGTGCAGGTGGAGGCATGGAGAGGGGAGTATTATTTGTATCATAGAAGGTCTGAGGCTATTTGGGGCGCAGGGCTGCTCGGGGGCGCAGAGAGATTCAACTCTGCAAGCAGATATTCATTTTTGGACCTGGTGAGCTGGGACTAAGAGGGCCGCTCTGTTTATTCTCCTTCTAATTGCATGGAGTCTGAGGCTGTCATTAGTAGTATCTCAGGCGGTCATTTGTAAATAGGCGCCCAGCGACCGAACCAGTGTGTGTTTGTGGCTGCTGCTGCTGCTGCTCCTCCTCTGTCATCTGATGATTTCACACGCTCCCTTGGCCCACATTGAAGCCACTCCACGTCCGGGTGCTGAATTGCAACGCATCTGTGATCTGTAGGTTTAGTTGGGTTTTAGTTAGACTTGGTTTTGAGGCCATTCCACATCCCAGTCTGAGTTGCATCGCATCTGCCATCTGTAGACGCGCTCACACGCACGCACACACACACAAAAACACACACACAAACACACACACAAACACATGCGCGCACAGGAACATACACACGCACACACAACTCACACAACGCACACACAACGCACACATACTCATATCGAATATCAATCTATCAAGACCACTCATGAGCTCTGTTTTAATTTTTTTTTTAAAATTGCTTGCCCCTGATGACCTTTTTTTTTCCCTTGCTTGCCCCTGATGACCATTTGGTAGATTCCAGCAACATGCGCGCGGTCTAGGGTTTAGGGATTAGGCCTGATGTCCCGAAATGCGCTTTCTATGTCTCTCTCTCTCCCCCCCCCATCCCCCCTCTCGCTCTCTCTCCTTCTCCTCCTCCTGGTACGTGCAAGTTTATGCGTGTAGGCAGGCGAGCATATGCACGTGCGTGCGTGCTTGTACGGGTACGTGTATCCCCCCTCTCGAAAACACCCACATATACACATATATTCTTGAATAATACCGACATATGTTCTTGATAGCGGCGTCATCAAGCAAGGTCGCTGGGCAGGTGCGCTTGGGCTGCTGAACCAACTGCAGATGAAATGCCCGCTCTGTACGCCCCCCTTGTCCGCCGACTGCATATCCCCTTTGTGTGTGAGTGTGTGTGTGAGTGAGTGAGTGTGCGTGTGTGTGTGCGTGTGTGTGTGTGTGTGCTTGCGCGCGCGTCTCTCTCTCTCTCTCTCTCTCACTCTCACTCACACACACACTCTCACACACTCTCTCTTATGTTTGTGTATGCGTGATCGCCTACTGAGTTTCCGTTTCCACCCCCACGCGCAAACTAAGCGCAGGCATCACGCGTGAGAGCGCGCACGCGCGAGCACACACACCTCCCAGTGGAGCCATCCGAATGCCACTTGACGTCAACGGTCCAGTTTCCATTGACCATGATGATTTCACCTGTGCCCTCCTCGCCTCCAAAGCTCTTGGTCCGATGCTGCGCGGCCCACTTTTGTGCAGTAGGACCTATGTGTATGTGCGTGTGTGCGTGTGTGCGTGTGTGTGTGTGTGTGTGTGTGTGTGTGAAAGAGAGAGACAGTGTATGCATATTTATTCACCCACAAAGCATGTAGATATATCTATGCACCGTTGGGCACCTTGACGGCGATACGTCGGCGGTTTCGCGCCTGCTCCGTCAACCGGACAATCATGCCGACCTGCGGCTCGAGGTCGCGCCCAACGATGACGAGTCTGTTCATGGCCTCAATGCCCAGGAGGACGCGACGGTACGCCGCGTTGGGGGCATGACCCTCACACAGCTTGACTGTGTCGCGTTCCACGTTGTCGCCCCACCCTGCTCGCATGCATACGCACGTCCGCCCAGAAGGTTTAGGGTTTAGGGTTTAGGGTTTGGGGTTTAGGGTTTAGGGTTCAGGGGTTAGGCCAGGCGCGAATGCGCTCGGAAACGAAGATGCCCTGAGTCTTAATCACGCTCCTCCTGCGCGCACGCGACGTGTGCAAACACAAAACACCCACATATGCACGAGTTCACAACATTGCTGTCGCACCGGACATTTGATCGGGGTTTAAGGGTTCAGCGTTTGAGGTCTAGGGGTTAGGCTTAGATTTGAGCACCTGGCATGTCATCGGGGTTTCCGGGCAGCTGCACTATCTTGAACCGATTAAAGCGCGGTTGATAGTCGTCGCGTTTTCCTTTCCTTCTTTGCTCGCCTGCCGCCACGTAGCGCTTGCAGGCCGTCATCAACAAGCGCATATTGCCGAATCGTTGACAACGAGGACAGGGCTGCAGCATGTGGGGTTCAGATGACGCAGGATGGGGGCGTGGAGCGGACACTTGCAGTGCGTGCGGCGGCAACACACGGTTTCGAGCAAACGAACCAGCGCTCTCCCTTGCGGCCAGACAGTCCACCTGTGACTGCGCGGCGTGCCGCACTGGTTTTCTGCCTTCTGGGGGAAAGGTCCACGGTGCGGGGACAGCAACCGCTCCCGCGAGGTAGGCCTGAACTTGGCTGCCATACGGGTGAGGAGGCATGAGTAGCATGGTTTCCTCTGGTTCCGTTGAAGGGTAAAAAAGTTAAGCCTAAGTTGCGGTTGCAACTTCGATCGAAATCCATGAGGAGAGTGCGCCTGGTGGTGCTGCCAACACGCGCGGGCGCTCAGCGCGGCACCTACCCGTGCGCGTGCGCAAGGCTTCTCGGCGCGCACGCGCCCCGGCGTTCGGGCGCGTCGCTGTTGCGGGTCGAGGTAAGCCCTGCCCATCCTCTCACTTCATGGCTGTTGCCGTCGGTGGGCAACATCGGGATCTTGCAGGGCGACATGGACGACCTTGAGAAATCTGTGACCCGCAGGCACCAAACCTTGCGTCGATACAGCGCTGGCAAGACTGCCGAGCCCTCTCGAGCACCGCATCCGGCGCTTACATCGGCGCGTCGTCATGGATGCGGCGGCTCGAGTTCGCGCTAGACACGGGCGACGTCGTAGGCATCGACCATGAGGGGCTCGTGGCCCTCCGCAGCGGGCTTGAGAAGACCCTGCACGCGCAGGCTGTCCCGGAGGAAGAGCTCTACGATGCTGCGCTCGCTCTGGGTCTGCACCCGACAAAGTGTTTCCCAGCCCCGTGTGCTCTGAACTGCCCTTTTCCGGCACCTTACGCCCAACTGCATTCTGCCCGACAGGGACAATGGCAGCAGCCGGTGTGGGCGGCGACAAAGACGAGCACACGGCAGAACGCTTCCTCCTGATGGCTGCGAACTCAGGCAACACGGCGGCACCGGCCGTCTGGTATCGCCTGGTATATTCCCTCCCTCTGAGTCCCTCTCAGTCCCTGTCAATCCCTCTCAATGCCTCTCAGTCCCTCTCAGTCCCTCTCAGTCCCTCAGCGGATCAAGTATTTGCGAGCATATACGTATTAGAAGTAGATGTAAAGAATGCAGAGGAGAGGGAGGGATTGAGAGGGACTGAGAGGGACTGAGAGGGACTGAGAGGGATTGAGAGGGACTGAGAGGGACTGAGAGGGACTGAGAGGCTGTTTGAATCTCAGCCCCTCT
>Ga0315905_10005821_pt1 | contig 12535 bp, 8 predicted proteins | sample LakEriMetagenome_5_FD_203522 | JGI IMG/M metagenome (GOLD analysis project Ga0315905, IMG submission 203522) | Freshwater fungal communities from buoy surface, Lake Erie, Ohio, United States - Buoy 4 MA121 | ecosystem: Environmental > Aquatic > Freshwater > Lake | place: USA: Lake Erie, Ohio... | reverse complement strand
GTTCAATTTCTGCCAACGCCCAGTCATCACGATTTTTTGCCAGATCCTGATACAGCTGCTCCAGCGCCAACTGCTGCCCTTGTGACTCCACTTGCTTGGCTTCGAGCACTGCGACTTTGCCTTGCATCAGCTTCAACTCATCATCAACACGATTGGCGATAAGTTTCGTTTGGATATTCATGTTGTCGCCCGATTGCAGGCGTTGCGCTAACTCGCGACGCAAATCGCTAATGTCATTGCGCGCACTCCACCACTGCAGGCCCAGTAAAAAAGCCAATAAGCCGACGATCAACTTGAGATTAAATTCTTTACTGTCCAGGCTCTCGCGTAAACGATCTCCCCACGAACGTGAAGCTGGCTCAGCTGGCTTAGGATCTATCGCATCAGGCGCGACTTCGGCGGGCGCAGCAGCAGTCGGCTGGGCAGTTGGGCCTTGCTGAGTTTCAGGGACTGTCTGTTGAGCTAAGGAATCGTGGGCGATCATAGGCTCGGACTCCGAACTCAAAGCCGGTACAGGCGTTGACGCCGGGTTCTCAGCTGCGGATGACGATGGGGGGGATGGTGGCAACTCGCTCATGGCCGCGATTGTATCGCGGTCACCAGTGCTTCGTCGCCTGATGCCGTCAGAATAACGTGCTGAAAACCCATGTTTTTTGCAGTCTCTTCGATTCGAACGTGCGGAACGATCACTGTCGCTCGCTGAATTTGCTCCCAACCGGAGGTACCGGCTACCTGCTCTACATCGTCTTTGAGGTTACGCAAGGCTTCCGAACTGGTGATGACCCAGTCGCAGTCGACCTCCAGCAGCTGGGATAACTCCTCTCGACGCTCCGCATCCAAAGGAGGCGAGCCACGCCTATAGGCCGCCACCTGATCCACCGTAATCCCAGCCTCACGTAAGCGGTCAGCCAGCAATTCACGGCCAGTTTCGGCCCGAATAATCAGCACTTTCTTGCCGGCCAGCGCTGGCAAATCTAGCACCTCGAGCAAGGTTTCGGAATCGGTGCGCTGGGTATCGATAGGGCTAAGTACGGTGGCAGTTTGATCGGTGACTCCATGCCTAGCCAGCGCTTGCCGGCTACCTTCACCCACCACGGCGGCCGACACTCCCCGCGGCCACTTAGGCAAAAAGGCAAACGCTGCATCCACCGCATTCGGGCTGACAAAGGCCACCATGGCGTAGTCAGAAAGGTTATTCAGGCAGACTTTGAGTTGGGAAGGATCGGACAGTGGCTGTATATCCAACAGCGGAAAAACACAAACAGCACGTCCCAGTGCTATCAGTCGCAAGGCGAGGGATTCCGCCTGCGACTGGGGACGGGTGATAACAATCAGGTTCTTACTCAACCTTGCAAGCAGCAAGAATGGCGCTGGCATCCTGCGCCTCAAGGGCGCGCGCAATTTCATGGCCCAAGGCCTCGGGCGATGACGCATCACCGTTAACTTCGGCATGCGCAATGCGCTTGCCATCCGGCGTGGCGACCATAGCGCGCAAGCGCATGGCATTGTCTTCAATGGTTGCGAACGCCGCTAATGGAATCTGGCAGCTTCCGCCAAAGTTTTTCGATAGTGTGCGTTCAGCGCGCACAGCACGCTCAGTATCGGTATGGTTTAGCGGCGCGAGCAATTCCAGCAACTCTTTACGACCCGAAGGTATCTCGATCGCCATAGCACCCTGTCCGGGTGCAGGCAGGCTGTGCTCAGGCTCGATGAAGGAACGGATGCGATCGGCCATACCCAGACGCTTTAGTCCGGCAGCGGCAAGAATGATGGCGGCGTACTCGCCACGATCCAACTTACCCAGACGCGTATCCAGATTGCCGCGCAAGGGCTGTATGTTTAGCAAAGGGAAGCGCGCAGCGATCAGCGCCTGGCGGCGCAAACTACTGGTGCCGACTATGGCACCCGCAGGTAAGTCTTCGAGGCTACTATAGGTGTTCGAGACAAAAGCATCGCGTGGGTCTTCACGCTCCAGAACCGCCGCCAGCTCAAAGCCCTCGGGCAGCTCCATCGGCACATCTTTGAGCGAATGAACGGCCAAGTCGGCTTCGCCATTTTGCATAGCGACTTCGAGTTCTTTGACGAATAAACCTTTGCCGCCTACTTTCGATAAGGTACGGTCAAGAATTTGATCACCGCGCGTTGTCATTCCAAGAATCGTTACCGTACTGTGCGGATATAATTCGAGCAAGCGTGCCTGAACAGTCTCAGCCTGCCACATGGCGAGCCTGCTCTCACGTGAGGCAATCACCAGTTTTCCGGAAAACGATGCGTTCAAAGCGGCCTCTCAGGTTCATGGCCGATACGGATAGTCGTCGACCCAGTTAGCAATTCGTAATGCTGAAAAATTCGGCGGATTTTATCATGCGCCCCTTGTGTCGCCTTGCCAAAAGCCGGAGCGACGATGACTCAAGCTGAAAGCATACCCCTGCCATGGCCACCACTAAAACAACTCCGGCTCGATCGTCCAAGATTCTGGACAAAGATGCGCCCCTTAAAGAAGACATACGATTACTAGGCCGCCTGCTAGGCGATGTGATTCGGCATCAAGAAGGTGATGCGGTGTATCAGATCGTAGAAACGATACGTCAAACCGCCGTTCGCTTTAGGCGCGAATCCGACCCCGAGGCGGGCGCTGACCTCGATCGTTTACTAAAAAAACTAACTCGCGACCAGACCAATTCGGTAGTCCGCGCTTTTTCGTATTTTTCGCACTTGGCTAACATCGCCGAAGACCAGCATCACAATCGTCGTCGTCGCTCCCACCTGCTGGCTGGCTCGGCAGCTCAAGCCGGCAGCATGGCTGCCACACTATCTAAACTCGATGCGTCGGGCGTCTCAGGTAAAGCAGTACAAGGATTTTTTGCCGATGCGCTGATTTCACCCGTGTTGACTGCGCATCCCACCGAAGTGCAGCGCAAGAGTATTTTGGATGCCGGCCGCGAGATCGCGCGTTTATTGGCAGCGCGTGATTTGCCATTGCCACCCGCAGAAAAAAATCGTAATACGCAACTTTTACATGCAGAAATTGCCAAGCTTTGGCAGACCCGCATGCTGCGTTATTCAAAGCTTACGGTCGATGATGAAATTGAAAATGCACTGTCGTTTTACCGCATTACTTTTTTGCGTGAACTTCCCGCATTAATGGAAGACATAGAAACTGAATTCGCCGAACAATATCCCCACACGCGCAGCGTGTCGTTACCACCTTTCGTGCAAATGGGCAGCTGGATCGGCGGCGATCGCGATGGTAATCCGAATGTGAATTCAGACACTATGATTCGCGCCATGTCGCGGCAATCGACCACGATAGTGGATTTTTATTTAGATGAAGTGCACGCCCTGGGTGCGGAGCTATCAATTTCGACTTTGTTGGTATCGGTCAGCCCCGAACTTCAACGGATGGCTGACAACTCGCCCGATCATTCTCCGCATCGTACCGATGAGCCTTATCGACGCGCCCTAATCACCATCTACGCACGACTCGCTGCTACCGCGCGCAAACTTGGTGTAGTCAACATTTTGCGTCAAGAAGTCGGCGCCATGGAGCCTTACCACGACATCAGTGAGTTTGTCGCTGATTTGGAGGTAATTGGTGACTCACTGCGCGCTAATCATGGCTTACCACTCACTCGCCCTCGCTTAAATACGCTACGGCGTGCAGCTACTATTTTTGGCTTCCATCTGGCGACACTCGATATGCGCCAAAGCTCGGATATTCATGAACGCGTGATCAGCGAATTATTTAAAGCATCCGATGTTTGCCACGACTACGCCGCACTCACTGAAGAGCAAAAGCTGGCGCTATTGCAATCCGAGTTGAGTCAGCCACGTCTACTGTACTCACCTTACGTTAACTATTCAGATGAAACAGTGAGTGAATTGGGCGTCGTTTCTATGGCACGTAAAGTTCGCGAACAATTTGGTTCGCGTGCCATTCAAAACTACATCATCTCGCATACCGAAACCGTCTCCGATCTGCTGGAAGTTTTATTACTACAAAAAGAAACAGGTCTGCTGCGAGTCGGCTCAGCAGAAAGAAAAGCTGTATCCGAATTGATGGTGATTCCTCTGTTTGAAACCATTCCTGATCTTCGCAATGCTGCCGACATCATGAATGGATGGCTGTCTATTCCGGCAGTACGCGAACTAGTGCGTCAACAGGGAGAGCTGCAAGAGGTCATGCTCGGCTATTCGGATTCTAATAAAGATGGCGGTTTTCTCACCTCTAACTGGGAGCTGTATAAAGCCGAAGTCGGATTGGTTCACGTCTTCCAAAAGCATGGCGTGAAATTACGCCTATTTCATGGACGCGGTGGGACGGTAGGAAGGGGCGGTGGTCCCAGCCATGAAGCTATCCTCGCGCAGCCAGCAGGTACGGTGAATGGTCAGTTCCGACTCACGGAGCAAGGTGAAATCATTGCCTCCAAATTTTCCAATCCAGAAATTGGCCGCCGAAATCTCGAACTGGTGGTCGCCGCGGTCATGGAAGCCAGCCTCACACCAGTAAAAGCAGAAGGCAAGCACGCAAAACAATTAGCCAGCTTCGAAGATACGATGAAAATTCTGTCCGATAACGCTTATAAGGCGTATCGCAATCTGGTCTACGAAACACCAGGCTTTACTGATTATTTTTTTTCAGCGACCCCGATTGCCGAGATCGCCGAACTTAACATTGGTTCGCGCCCTGCTTCGCGCAAATCAACTCGTCGTATCGAGGATCTGCGCGCTATTCCCTGGGGTTTCTCGTGGGGTCAATGTCGCTTGCTGCTACCCGGTTGGTATGGATTCGGCAGTGCCGTTCATAGCTGGCTCTCAGATGAAAGCACGGGACCGAAAACAAAAAAAATAACGTTACTGCGTGCCATGTTCAAAGAATGGCCGTTTTTTTCCACTTTGCTCTCGAATATGGATATGGTGCTTTCAAAAACTGATCTGGCTGTCGCATCGCGCTACGCCAGCTTGGTAAAAGACAAAAAACTTCGTACTAGTATTTTCAAACGCATCTCTGAAGAGCATGAACTCGCTTGCGAATGTTTGACATTGATTACTGGATCCAAAGAGCGGCTGGCGAATAACCCAACACTAGCGCGCTCGATTAAAAATCGCTTTGCTTATCTGGACCCGCTGAATCACCTGCAAGTGGAATTGATCAAACGCCACCGAAGCTGGAATGAACAAGGTCGCGAATCTGATATTCGCGTGCATCGCGGTATTCATCTCTCAATCAACGGTGTAGCTGCCGGCTTGAGAAATACTGGCTAAGGCCTATTCAGGATAATTCTATTCATGCGATTCCTAATGTGAGAACAGAAGAATCATCGTCATACTTTATAATCGCAGCCATTTAACATTCTTGAGACCCTAATGTCAGATCAATTTTCCAAAAAAGACGAAGCATGGTCGGCACGCTTTTCAGAGCCGGTGTCCGATTTGGTCAAGCGCTATACTGCCTCCGTATTTTTTGACTACAGACTCGCTAAGGTCGACATTCAAGGATCACTCGCCCATGCAGAAATGCTGGCGCATCAAAAAATCATTAGCCAGCAAGATTACGCTGAGATTGTGCGTGGCATGACTCAAATCCAAGCCGATATTTCAGCCGGCAAATTTGAGTGGTTGCTTGACCTCGAAGATGTGCATCTGAATATTGAAAAACGATTAACCGAACTGGTTGGTGATGCCGGCAAGCGCTTGCACACCGGTCGTTCACGCAACGATCAGGTGGCAACTGACATACGGCTCTACCTGCGCTCCGCCATTGATGATATTCACGGCTTACTGAATACTTTACAGATCGCGCTTTTACAGCTCGCTGAGCAGCACGCAAGCACCATCATGCCGGGCTTCACTCATATGCAAGTCGCACAACCAGTGACGTTTGGTCATCACATGTTGGCGTATGTAGAAATGTTTAATCGCGATGCTGAACGTATGGTGGATTGTCGCAAGCGGGTTAATCGACTACCTCTGGGTGCTGCAGCGCTCGCGGGAACCACGTTTCCGATTGATAGACAGCGCGTCGCCAAAACGCTAGGCTTTGAGGACATTTGTCACAACTCGCTGGATGCTGTTTCGGATCGCGATTTCGCGATCGAATTTTGTGCAGCATCTGCACTGGTGATGACGCATATTTCACGGCTATCAGAAGAGTTAGTGATATGGATGAGTCCGCGCGTGGGCTTCATCGATATTGCGGATCGATTCTGTACGGGTTCGTCGATCATGCCGCAGAAAAAAAATCCCGATGTGCCCGAACTCGCTCGCGGCAAAACCGGCCGAGTAAATGGGCACTTAGTCGCCTTACTAACGCTAATGAAAGGCCAGCCACTCGCGTACAACAAAGATAATCAAGAAGATAAAGAACCTTTGTTTGATACGGTCGACACGGTCATCGATACTCTGCGAATTTTTGCCGACATGGCAGCAGGCATTAGCGTCAAACCTGACGCCATGCGTGCAGCGGCTTTACAAGGCTATGCAACCGCCACCGATCTGGCGGATTACTTAGTTAAAAAAGGTTTGCCGTTCAGGGATGCGCATGAAGCTGTCGCCAAGGCCGTCAGAGCCTGCGAGCAACGCTCCTGCGATCTGGTTGATCTGTCTATCGCCGAACTGCGGGAATTTTCCCCACTCATTAACGACGATATTTTTAGCGTGCTGACGCTGGAAGGCTCGGTAGCCGCACGCAATCATCCTGGCGGAACAGCACCGGCTCAGGTGGTTGAGGCCATAAAGCGGGCCCGCAGTCGACTAAAATAATTTCCTTTCGCTATACCGATACAAATAGCGCGGTATTTTATTTTTCAGAACCGCCTCGGGGCAATGTTGTGATAAAACGTCTTAGAGACTAAAAAAAACGAGATCGGTAAAGTTAATTGGCCGCTGTTGCATAGCAGCATTTGTATATCTGCTAAAAAGCGGCTAAATTTTGTTCACGCTTGTTTCAGCCTCGCCTATACGTAGTCATCAGGGCGTGCTTGCAGCGACGAACCCGTCTGAAAAAAAAGAATAAGGGAGACTCTGGTTAATTTTTGGTATGGCTTGCGCCAATTATGGTCATGCCATTCCAGATACGACGATCTCTGATGTGAATCTCCGAACGCGAGATCAATGTCAGCGGTTTTCTTCTATCAGCGCCTTCCTACGCCCCATGAATCTTTCTCGAAAGAAAACCGACTATGTCATCTTTATTGTCCTTCTCCCGATTCATTGACGAAATCAATGAAAAAATCGGACTGGCAATCAGCTGGGCATTGCTGCTTGCCGTGCTGATCTGTAGCGGCAATGCGCTGGTCCGCTACATCTTTAATACCAGTTCGAATTCTTGGCTAGAAATCCAGTGGTACTTATTTGGCGCCATTTTTCTTTTGGCCTCCGCCTACACACTCAAACGTAACGAGCATGTACGCATCGACGTGGTGGTAGGTCGATTCTCGAAACGTACGCAGGTGTGGATCGATGTGTTTGGTTTCATTTTCTTTTTGTTGCCAGCCACACTGCTGATTCTTTATTTTTCTATCCCCTTTGCTTACGAGTCCATACGCAATCAAGAAGTCTCAAGTAACGCCGGCGGCTTAATTATCTGGCCCGCCAAGACGCTTATCCCTGTTGGCTTTTTCTTGCTGACTCTGCAGGGAATATCCGAGCTGATAAAGCGAATTGGGTTTTTGATGGGATTGGTCGACGCTAGCGAATTTGAAAAACAAGTGGCCACTCCCGAAGAAGAGATCGAGGCAATCAAAGCCGCGAATAAACTTAACTGATCAAATCGAGGCCTATCAATGATTGAATTTCTAATTGCGAACATGGCGCCGATCATGTTCGGCTCCCTCATCGTATTCCTGTTATCTGGTTTCCCGGTAGCTTTCTCTTTAGCTGCAAATGGTTTGCTGTTTGGCCTAATAGGTATCGAAGTCGGCCTGCTGAAACCCGAGCTACTGCAGGCGCTACCCAATCGTCTGTTTGGCATCATGGCTAACGACACCTTGTTAGCGATTCCCTTTTTCACCTTCATGGGATTGATTCTTGAGCGCTCAGGCATGGCGGAGGATTTGCTCGACACCATAGGCCAGTTGTTTGGCCCACTACGTGGGGGTATCGCTTACGCAGTGATTTTTGTGGGTGCCTTGCTGGCAGCCACCACAGGTGTTGTAGCGGCGTCTGTCATATCCATGGGTCTGATTTCATTGCCTGTGATGCTGCGCTACGGCTACGATAAGAAAATCGCTTCTGGAGTCATTGCTGCATCCGGAACCTTGGCACAAATCATCCCACCTTCGCTCGTCCTGATCGTTATGGCCGACCAGCTGGGACGTTCGGTCGGTGACATGTATCAAGCCGCGTTTATTCCTGGTGTTACGCTTACTATTTTTTATACCCTGTTTATTCTTGGCGTATCCATCATTAGGCCCAATGCGCTACCAGCACTGCCTCCCGAAGCACGTAACCTGAAAGAAGACGATGGTTCCAGCGGCGTCTCTTCCTTACTGGTGCTGTTGGCTATAGGTATAGCTGCCTCATGGATATTTGCCAAATTTCATCTAGCTGTGAATACCAAACTCGCTGGCGATGAAATCGTTGTTTACAGTGGAACCGTTGGTGTTGTTTTGGTTTACGCCATTGCGCTAGCTAACAAAAAACTTCAGCTTGGTTATTTTTCACGTATGGCCGAAAAAGTTGTTCTCGTTCTGGTTCCACCACTAGCATTGATCTTCCTGGTCTTGGGCACGATCTTCGTTGGTATCGCAACCCCGACAGAGGGCGGCGGTATGGGAGCGCTAGGCGCCATGATTCTGGCATTCATGAATCGTCGACTGTCAGGTGATTTGATGAAACAGGCCATGAATTCAACCTCGCGGCTTGCCTGCTTTGTGATGTTTATTCTGATTGGTTCCAGTGTTTTTTCACTGGTGTTCAGAGGTGTCAACGGTGACCTGTGGGTAGAACATCTGCTGACATCACTGCCCGGTGGTAACGCGGGTTTCCTGATCGTTGTGAATATTCTTTTCTTTTTCTTGGCATTTTTCCTAGATTTCTTTGAGTTGGCCTTCATTCTCGTACCGCTGGTTGCGCCCGTTGCAGACAAACTGGGTATCGACTTGATATGGTTTGGAGTGCTGCTATCAGTGAATATGCAAACGTCGTTTATGCATCCACCGTTTGGTTTCGCATTATTTTTCTTGCGTTCGGTGGCGCCCAAAGAAGTTAAAACGAGTGACATTTACTGGGGCGCTGTTCCCTTCGTTTTGATTCAGTTAGTTATGGTGGCACTCATCATTAGCTTCCCCAATCTGATTTCCATCGACAGTAAAACAGATATGAAGGAACAAATTGAGTTAAATATTGAAATGCCTGGGGCGAATATGGATTCAGAGGCGCCTAAGTTGGAATTCAATCTCGATAGCGAAAAAGAGGGAAGTAACGATCTCAAACTGAATATGGGTGAACCTGATAAGAAGTAAAAGGTTTTTTCCTAGCAAGCCAGATCCCCCAAGGATCTGGCTTTTTTTATGTAAAAAATTAACGCAAAAAAAACCGCTGCACGAGCAGCGGTTAAACACAAGACTGAAGATCATCTATCGACTAAAAAACTCCAGTTCTCAGATATTAGCGATTACGACTGGCCAAGTAGTTCTGAATTGGAAGCTCAGCCACCGAATACCATTGATTTTGTTCGCGCTGAAAACGACGCCATTGCTCAAACACTTTTTTGAACTTTGGATTTTTCTGTGACTCTTCATCGAACACTTCATTGGCAGCCTTAGAGCACGCATCCAGAATCGTTTTTGAAAAACTACGCAGCTTGACACCGTTTTTCATCAATCGAGCCAAGGCTGTAGGATTACGCGCGTCGTACATGGCCTGCATAACCACATGCGCCTCGTAAGTAGCCACTTCTAACGCTGCCTGGTATTCCTTAGGCAATTTATCCCACTCTTTTTGATTCACATAAAACGACAACTGCGCTCCGGCTTCCCACCAACCTGGTGAGTAATAAAACGGGGCTACTTTGTTGAAACCTAGTTTTTCATCATCATAAGGACCAATCCATTCGGCGGCATCGATCGTGCCTTTTTCTAATGCCGGGTAAATATCACCACCGGCAATCTGCTGCGGTACCACACCCAACTTTTGCATCACTCGGCCAGCAAAACCACCGACACGCATCTTTAAACCACTCAGGTCTTGGGGTGTATTCACTTCCCTGCGGAACCAACCACCCATCTGGCAACCTGTATTTCCACCCATAAAATTAATAACGCCAAAATCATGGAAAAATTCACGCATCAACTGACGGCCACCGCCCTGATCCATCCAGGCTGTTTGCTGACGTGATGTAAGACCAAAGGGAATAGCCGTATCAAACGCAAAGGTAGCGTCTTTGCCAAAGTAGTAGTACGACGCAGAATGGCCAATTTCGATTGTGCCAGCCTGAACCGCATCGAATACCTGCAGCGCAGGCACTAGTTCACCACCCGGAAAAGTACGGATCATGAATTTGCCATCAGTCAGCTGGGCGACTCGTTTTGAAAGCATTTCAGCCGCACCAAAGATGGTGTCCAATGACTTCGGAAAACTAGACGCTAAACGCCAACTGACTGCAGGACTGGATTGTGCGATAGCGGGTGTTGCTAATGCGCCAGCCGTTACACCAACTGCCGCCTTTTTAATAAATTCTCTCCGTTGCATGTGTGTCCCCCTTATACCGAGCCTGATACAGGATGCAAATCCGCTGCCCGGGAATTTTGCGAAAATGCATTGTCTTTATTAAAACAATAGCAATTCTAGGTGGGGAGCCAAGAGACCAGCAAGGTGAGAGAGAGTGTTGACAACAATGTGTTGTTTAAGCGCATTGAGACAAACATTTCTGCACGATTAAGCAAACTTTCTCGTCGCTATGAAACCGATTTTTTGTGGAATTATTTGTTGTACATGCACCGCAGTTTTGAGAGAAAGAGCCAGGCGCAATAGAAAACATCCCAGTCGCTGCTTTTCGTTACGGTGTAGCAATATGAATCGATCAATGGGATCTATTGCTAAAAATCAGATTGATGAAAAACAAAACCCGGGCAATCAACGACTGTCCGGGTTGAAAAAGCTCAGAAAGCAGGCCAATCAAGAACCGGCTATGGTCATACTTTCTATCAAAATTGAGCCGGTATTTTTTGTGCCGCGCACTAGTACATCACTACCTATAGCGGCGATATTTTTTAACATGTCGCGCATGTTTCCAGCGATGGTGATTTCCTCAACCGCATATTGAATTTCGCCGTTCTCTACCCAGTAGCCGGAAGCGCCGCGAGAATAGTCACCCGTTACATAATTTAAGCCCTGCCCCATCAACTCCGTGACGAGCAAACCTTTATCCAATTTTTTGAGCATCGCACGAAAATCATCGGAAGGTTTCGTGCGGGTTGATCGTATCTCAAGATTATGCGAGCCACCCGCATTACCTGTCGTCTTCATGCCTAACTTGCGCGCTGAATAGGTCGACAGAAAATAGCCCTGCAACACGCCATTACGCACAACATCACGCCGCTGCGTACGAACACCTTCTTCATCAAACGGAGCCGAGCCCACTCCACCTAACTGATGCGGATCTTCGATAATTTGTATATCGGGACCAAATATCGCTGTGCCTAGAGAGTCCGTCAGAAAAGTTGATTTTCTATAGAGTGCACCACCTGAGACTGCCTGCACAAATGCACCGACCAAACCTACGGCTTGAGGTGCTTCGAACAATACTGGACACTTACGCGTATCCAGCTGGCGCGCATTCAAACGAGACAGTGAACGCTCAGCTGCATAACGACCAATCGCTTCAGGATCGGCTAATTTATTAGGATTGCGATCAGAGGAATACCAGCCATCCCGCTGCATGTTGTTACCCTTACCTGCAATCGGCGACACCGATAGCGAGTGACGCGAGTACGGATAGCCTGCGATAAATCCACGTGAATTAGCCAACACAAAATGCGATTGCTGCGCAAAGGTATTCGCGCCTTCGCTATTCGTAATCCGCTTATCGACGGCAAACGCAGCGGCTTCTGCTCGCATAGCCAAATCTACTGCTTCGCTAGCCGACAACTGCCAGGGATGAAACAATGACAAATCGCGAGGGTCAGTCTCAAGTAATTCAGCCTCTGGCAAACCAGCACAATCATCTTCTGCGGTAAAGCGCGCGATGTTGTAAGCGGCTTCGACGGTATCTTTTAACGCTTTACTGGAAAAATCAGACGTACTCGCATTGCCTCGTCGAATAGCTTTACCTTCGCCGAGAAATACGGTGACACCGATACCTTTGTCTTTGTTCTGTTCTATGGTCTCGACCTTGCCTTTGCGCACAGTCACCGACAGGCCTTGACCTTCGCTAATCTCAACAACGGCATCTGATCCTCCTTTTTCCCGCGCAAAACGAAGCACGTCGCTGGCGATCTCTTTGAGGTGATCTTGGCTATAAGTAAAGGCGGAAGTAGTCATAGGGCATTTTCATAAGAAGGTAGCAAAGCGGGTATCATAGCAGCCGTTGACA
>Ga0315905_10005820_pt1 | contig 12536 bp, 12 predicted proteins | sample LakEriMetagenome_5_FD_203522 | JGI IMG/M metagenome (GOLD analysis project Ga0315905, IMG submission 203522) | Freshwater fungal communities from buoy surface, Lake Erie, Ohio, United States - Buoy 4 MA121 | ecosystem: Environmental > Aquatic > Freshwater > Lake | place: USA: Lake Erie, Ohio... | reverse complement strand
GTGCGCGGGCCTCGGCCGCGGCGGGTGGCTGCGCGTGGCCCAAGCGCCTGTGCGAGACGCTGGAGAGGGTGTAGACACTGACAGCGTCAGTGTTCTGAGCGCAGGTGGACACTCCGCCAGAGGTGCCGGCGGAGCCCGTGGGGCCCTTTAATCTGCCTGTGCTGAAAATCATCATTGAGGCGCAGGGGCTGCACGGCCTGCGTTATGGCGACTACCAGCGATACAGGTCTGTCAGTTCGTGCGTGCGGACTCTGCTGCGCAAAGCGCAGCTCCACCGTGCATCGCCAGCTGCATGCATGAACGTCAACAATACAGAGCTGCATTGCGCATGCGTCCATGTTGCACGAATCTCCGTTCAGAGAAAGAACGGAGCCGCACAACTCCACGCCGCCGCCCCGAGCTCGCGCGCTCTCCCCCGCTCGCCCAATCTGTCTCATCTTCCCGCCACTTGTCCGCACGACAGGCAATACTGCGCGCGGCGCATGCAGCGGCTGCGCAAGGTGCTCAATTTCGTGCACTGGGAGTCTGGTAAGGGGAAGAGCAAATTCATGCAGCGTGAAATCTCCGAGGAGACGGTCGTGGACGAGCGATACCTGGAACTTGTCCTCTTCAAGGCTGAACGCTGCTGGGCGTATGCCATGCAGCTTCGCGACCCGCCTGGAGGCGTTCCGGTGTGTATCAGCTAAAACTGAACGGTTGTGAAGCTCATGAAGTAAAATAAAGGGTGGCGCTCTTAGAGTGCCATTTTACTTCATAAATTTATGGTTGATCATTGACCGCCATCGTATTGTACACATCTATACTTCTCCCCCCTCTCTCTCTCTCTCTCACACACACACACAAACACATGCACGCAGGGGCGCGAGATTCACCACGTGGCGCGGCTGCTGGCGAAGGCTGTCAAGCATTCTGCTCACCTTGAGACCCTCGCCAGGTTTAGGGTTCAGGCTTCAGGGTTCAGGGTTCAGGGTTTAGGCTGCTGGCAAAGGCTATTATTATTTATATCTATCTTAAAGATATATATAAATAATAATAATGGTCTCGTGGAGGGTGATCATATTCACTTTTTGAATGTGTGTGTGTGTGTGTATGTATGTATACGTATGTGTGTGTGTGTGCGTGTGTGTGTGTGTGTGTGTGTGTGTGTGTGTGTATTTAGTAGGTTGAGGAGGTTGAGGAGGTTGATAGCGTGGGTTCATGAGGAGGTTGAGAGCGTTGGTGGTATGGGGTTCGTGAGTAGGCGAAGTAGCGTGAGTAGCCCAAGTAGCTCGCGGATCATCCTTGATAAAGTATAAAAGACGGGAGGCCATTGGAGGCTATGGAAGGCACGTATATATATATATAATATTCAAACCCCGCTGATTCCGGACACCTGCGGCTTCCAGATGCCGAAGTGTGCCCTTTTCAAAAAGCGGAACAGAATTTTGGGGAACAACAAGGGGGCGTAGTCTTCGCAGTACTCCGCTTCCTAGCATTCTCCGCAGATTTTCTTTTCATACTTTATTTTTTGTTTTTTGGGTATATTTATGTGCACATTATCCGCAAATTCTATGCAAATTTTGTTTTTCCGTTCTCCGCAAATTCTAAGCAAATTTTGTTCTTTGTTCTTTGGTGTCAAGCAATCAATCCTTTCCCCCTCACACAATCACTCTCTCACTCACACATGCATGCACACACACACACACACACACACACATACACACACCAGGGAAAAAGAAAACGACTGTTCAAAACTTGAAGTTAAAAGCAGGGGAAAAGCAGACGGCATTTAACTAAGAAAAACAGGGGAAAAGCAGACGGCTATTTGACTAAGGATCCAAAAGCAGTCGACGATTTAATGCTTGAGGCCTTACATATTAATTTAAAAAAAACGTCAAAAAACAAACAGGGCCAAAGCAGTCGACAGTTCAATTCTTGAAGCCGAAGCGTATGCCGCTTGGCTCGCGGGCATCCTGTTGGTTGAACAAGAAAAGTGGGACGCGGCCTTGGGGAAGCTCTCGCGGTGCAACACCGTGTACAGCGAAATGATGCTGCACGCTCCAGCCGGCCCGGAGCGAGAGGTCTACAAGGTCCACACGCACATACACACACACAGACAGAGAGAGAGAGAGAGAAAGAGAGAGAGAGAGACAGAAGCACACTGACCCCCTCCCTTACCCACCCACACACACACACACACAGAAACGGGTGGAGGAGTTAGAACCGCTGGTTCGTTATTGCCGATACAATGTCGGTCGCCAGAGCGGAGGAGGAGACCTTGAAGAGGACAGTCATCTATTGATGGACATTGGTCGGTCAGCGGCTGGGGGAGATATGCTACGAGGAAAGTTGGAGAAATCCCTCGCGGATACTCGCCTGAAGCAGGTGACAGGCTAAAGAGAACACATTCTTCTGTCTAAAGAGAATACATTCTAACGGTCGAACCTGAAGCAGGCCACAGGGCATCAAATACAGTGGCTCGACGCCAAGATAGCGATAGAAAACCCCACGATACACCAGTACAAATTCTGAAACGTGCTCTCTACAGTGGCCTTTACGTAGTAAATATACAATATACTAGGGCTCTCATGTTTGAGAATTTGTTTGCTTTTATGTAGTAAATGTACAACATACTAGGGCTCTCATGTTTGAGAATTCGTTTGCGAATTTCCTTGGTAGGCACATCATAGCATCGGAGGGGCTGCAGTACGAGGTGGAACAGATGCAAACTATTGAGGACAAGATCACGGCATACGACAAGATCTTCATGTCGCTGGAGGACGCCAAGTCGCAGATCCGCGACGACATCACCCACAACCTACAGAAGGGCGACAAGGGCGACGCGGAGTTGACAACAACGCTTCAGAAAGTGCGCAACATGGTGGAAGCCAAGGTGCTGCACCGTAAGCGCGAGCGCGATCTGCTCCTGGTCCAACAGCTCATGGGTAAGCTCCAGGCTGCCGCTGAAAGCAAAGACAAGCAGCAAGCGCGCAAGGCAGCAAAGCCCGAGGACGTTGTCAAGATGTTTGAGACTCTCCTCAACGCCAATGAAGAGCTCATTGCGATTCCCGGGGTCAAGGACAACGAGGCGATGGCAAAGTTGTGTGCTGGGCGGTCGCTCCTCTTCAAGGCGTGGCGTATCCTGTACCTAGCCCATTCCTACTTAATGATGAAACAGTATGCTCAGGCGGCAGCGTTGTTTGTGCGCGCGGAGCAGCTGGAAATCGTTGCCCGGCAGCGCTTGCTTGAAACTCCTGCGCGCGATGCCGTGGATAACACGTGGCTCGACAAACTCCAAACTGCCGCACGTCTGGGCAAGGCGGAGACGCTGGCGGCCAGCGCAACACAAGCGGCCTCGGCGACAAGTAGCTCCCCCGGGTCCTTCCTAGCTGGTTCCATTGCGGATTCTGTCGATCTGAAGAAGCTTTCGCAAACGCCGCTGTCAACGCGGCTCAACAATTATGAAGCAGCTGTGTACGGTGACGGCAAGGCCCCTAAGCTTGTCGACTTCCCTCCACCTATTGAAGCAGTCGCGTGTAAACCGGTACTATTCGATCTAGCGCTCAACAAGGCCAGCTACCCCGATCTGACGAACAGGTGTCAGCAGAAGAAGGCCGGATTCATGTCCAAGCTCTTTGGTCGAAAGTGATGACGCTTCGTCTTTCGAGTGGACTGCTGTGTGTCTCTCTCTCCTCTCTCTCACTCTCTCTCTCTCTCCCCCCCCCCTCTCTCTCTCTCTCGCGCGCGCGCTCTCTTGCTAGTCTCGCTCTCTGTCTCATTCTCTCTCGCTTTCTCTCTCATCCCCCTTTCTCTCGCGTTTTCTCTCCTTCCCTCCCTTCCTCCCTCCCTCCCTCCCGCTCTCTCTCTCTCTCACTTTCACTCTCTGACATGGCTCAGTCACTCTTGCATCACGGTCCGCTGACCTTGGTTTTAGATTGAGTTCAATGGAACAACTTGTTATTTAGTCTAAAAAACTGCCGGTGCGGGGACACGCTCTTTCGCAGAATAAGGGCGAAAAAAAGCAGTATCCCACTTTTTAGAAGGAGGCCATTTTTTTACAGGGGTTGTGCAGTGGAAACTTAATACAAATCCAACCGCCTTCCTGCGACGAGGCGGGGCTACAACATGCGTCTTGAGATCATTAATCATGTCCACACATTATGCGTCACACACAGGACCTGACATGCGACCTAATACGCTTCACCCTCCCCTCGCTCCCTTCCCGGTTGGTTGTGGTTTTGACGCGCTGCGCCCACTGACATATATGATTCTAAGTCTGAAAACACGGTGCCATGTGAATCCCGTCATGTGGTTATCATTCCAAGCTCTTTTTACTCTCTCCAGGTGTTAACCCAGATGTTTCCCGTGGCCTTACCTCTCTCTCGACCGACCCACGGCCGCCGCTCCTGTCCTCCCTCTCTTGGCCCCGCTCAAGCTTGACTTCAAATTCATTACTCACCAGCTATTACACCAGCCAGTCTCCCGCTGTAGCCATTCAGCAGCAAATCCTTTCATCTTTAGTTTATGCATCGTCTACGTAAGCAACATTTCTGTCTACTGGGGTCCGGCTATGCCATCCAGCCGATCTGATCGTGGGGGGGTTCTTTCAGACTGGGGTGCGGGGGAGGAAACACAAACTCGGCTCAACGAAGCAATTTGCACCACGAATTTCTGGTACGAATTGCTTCGTTGAGCCGAGTTTTTGTTTCCTACTCCGCACCCTGCTGCTCTCCTAAACTGCATCTCTGCCTCCTTCCTATTCCCACACCCCCTCTACTCAAAGTCTTCGGCGTAGCTTTCGCTTACTGGCTCGCTGATCACCACCGACTTCTTTTCCTTGCCCGCCCCTCCTTCTGCCTCCACCACTCCGCCGGTGGGCGGGCGGGAGCCTGGGGAGCTCGGTTTTAATGCGCGGACGTTGGCATCCTCTGGTATGGATGGAACATCGTCCATATTTGTCTGCAGAAAGCAGAGATGAAGTGCAAGTCAGGCGCGTACAGAGTTGGGCTTGAAGGACGGACTCGCTTTCACAATCACACATCATTCAGCGAAAGGAACAGGCTACAGGAGCGGGTCAGCGGTGCTGACACACTGGTCTCACGTTGTTTTTCACGTGAGCTCTTTCGCCGAGCACGTGAGTGCCACTTCCACGTGCCCAGAACAGTGCTCAAATGCGTAGCCGCCCCCACACGCAACCGCACAGTAGACAACACGTACCGTCGACACTTTCTTGCGCTTCGGGGGCGCATCAGTGCGTCCAGCTCCTTTTTTCCGTTGCATTTTGGCATCCAGTTCTGCATTCACAGAAAGTAAAGACACGGACCGAGATGTAACCGGCTGGTCAGCAGCTTCTCGAATCTTCCAAAACTATTCCTTTAGCGTGTGCCGCTTCAAAACAGAGTGTGGGCGACGTCTGAGCTTCATTCAAAAAGTAGGGGCCGTTACCAGCACAAAATCGTGTGGGCCGGTTAAACAAAGAAACAGGTGCGGGCTTAAGGACTCTGCAGATGTGAAGGGACTGGACAAAATCACGCAGGAAGCTAAGACTACAACTGCACCTGATAAGTCGGGCGAGTTCGATATTGTTGCCCCGAGGAGGGGTACCGATGCAGATCTCGAGCCGCCTTTTTTGCCTGCACACGTACAGATGGCAACGCAACATGCCATTCAAACGCGGACACGAGAGACAATCTACGACACAGGCATCACTGGTACGCTGTGATGCGCGTCCATTCTCGCGTGTCAGGTGTCCTCTGACGGCCTCTGTCGAGTCTGAGAAGGAAGCCTGCTTATATAGAGTCCCATTCCGTTCTAGCAGAGAGCCAGCAAACCCAATTCTATGGTCTACAGGAAGTCCTAACAGGGAACAGCCTGAGCGGCCGCAACTGGAATCCCACACCGTGCGAGTGCATGCATGCAGAGATTCGCATTTCGAATCGCATGCACGCGCACAGTTACTTGCCTTTTTTGACCACGGGGCCGCGCTCTGAAATGATCGGAAGCGTGCCATCCAAGTTTGCCCTTGCCGCCACTGTGATGAAGAGTTAATGTGAGTAAGAGCGTTTGACAGAATCAAGTTGATTCAGTCTAGCATCACGTTTTGATCGGGCTTGACAATTCGGGCAAGAACTAGTGCGAAGATTTCAATACCAGTGGCTTTGACTTGGGCATTCATTGACTCGTTTATATCGGGTTCCTCTTCGCGCCGTCTTGGCGCGTGCAACGGGAATACTTGATTTTCGTATTTGCATCTATGCACCAGAAAACATGCACGGATGCGCATCAGATGCTCAGCCAATTCGAAGGTGGAAAACAACGCGATGCAGCGCTGCATAATAGCCCGTTAGGTATCGCATTGAAACAATGCATGAATGCGCTCAGATGTTGATTTAGTCTTTATCTATACAAATGAGCAGATGTTCACACTGGAACTGAATTTTTCTCACCAGTTATTGTAGTCTACATATATAAAAATGATCGCGCGGGCGTAGTATTGACAAAGACGGCATGCGCAGGAATCTGAAAGGTGGCCCGTGGTTTCGAGAGAGGGCACAAACGTTGGTGGCAACATGGGTGATTGCAGAGACAGGAAAGGGAGGAGGGGCGATTACTTATGCGAGATGACTCGGTGCACGTTAGCGGCATGTTTCGCGAACTCCTTGTTGCTGTAGTATGGCTGCTGGTTTACTATTCTCTTGAGCAACATCTGCAAGGGCGAGGTTTACCCGTACGCGGGTGGTAGGGAGGGGGCACGCACGTCATCATCAGTATCCAGTGCTGATTCCATATGCACGAGATGCGAGCACTACAGGAATTGGTGGTCATGAGTCCTTGAGATGAAATCCGCACGCACGCATGCGCGCGCCTCACAAAAACACATGCTCTCTCTCTCTTGCGCGCCCTCTCTCTCGCGTGCGCGCGCGCGTTCTCTCTCAGTCTCTCTTCACCACACACGCAAACACACACGTGTGTGTGTCTCTCAGTCTCTCTTCTGGTAGAGACACACACACGCCTGCGATGCGTGCGTGCTCGGTGGTATGCATCACCAACTCACCTTGTTCTCCTCGTGCACTTGAGCATGGCGACGGTCACGTGCTTTTTGAAAGTCGAGCGCAGGACAGTTAGCGTGCTGGTGCACCCCGAAAATAGAGTCGGCAGGCCCACGCACCATGATTTTTGACATTCTATCGAGCAGACGGTAATTCTGCGGCAATGGACCAAATTTGAAGTCAGAATAAGGGGTTGTAGTTCCGCAAACTCTGCGACCATATGCATTCAAAGCTCAAATCGCAGGAAAGCATAGAGCTTAGTTGTCAGGTCGAAATCAATCACGTGGGGAGTTCGGCGTAATTCTCCCCCCCCCGGAGCACACGTGCATCTCACGGGAAGCCAGACCTCGCGTTCTATTTCGCTGAATCGGCGGAATTCGGCTTCCTTTTTGCTGCGGTTCGATCCGAATTTTCCTTGCAGTGCCCGCGGGCATGATGTGTCGATCCCTGGCAGGCGTTGAGAAAGAGAGCGGGAAGAGAAAGAGAGAGAGAGAGAGTGACAAAGCAAAAGACAGAACAGCGCATGCCATTTGGAACGCCGTGCTTGATACCAAGAAAAGGGGTATCCTCCTGCGTGAGCCGGATAGAAAAGGAGGGCTCATCGACGTGCATTTTGATCGCAGCGTGCAAACTCGGAGCAGAGGAAGAGGGACAAGACCTGATTTCATGGTCTTGATTGTCTTCTTGTGGCGTGCTACCTCCTGTGGAGTATGTTGGGTCAAAACGGGGGGGGTATGCGGAGGACAATTGCCAGCGCAGAGCACGGGAGCGGCGCGTTGACTGGGCGTATATATCCGCGCACCCAAGCGCTCTGGAGCAGCACGCAGGAGAGTAAGTAACACTTCGTCCCCCCCCAGGCCTGGTACACAGAACCAGGCCAGGGAGATCCGTCCAGAAGGTGTTCCCCCCGAGACCTCTTCAAAAGAAAGAGGACAGGGAGGAAAAGACCTTGTGAAACATCTGCTGCCGAAACACCTCCATGCCAGAAATATGCTTCTCGCCTCCCGTCATCGGCGCCTGGTAGCTCTGCATTGCTGACTTTGACATGTTGTCCCAGGTAGCTCAGCGAGGTCACAGTTCTGCCCGTACACCCCCCGAGTCCACCCACGTCAGGATTAGCCGTATGCGGACCCTGCAAAAACTGAACAGTAGCCGTGTGCGGACCCTACTTAGAAGGTTACTGTCAACCGTTTTGTGGGCAGTTGAGTGAGTAATAAACGCAAGGAGGTGCGCGCACGCGAGCTATTACACGCGGTGTAGTAACCCTACACCGTATACACTCCGGCCGCGGCCGGGGGTTTGCAGGCGAGAAAGGGCGGGGAAGGATGCCAATGCCGGCGCGCGGGTTGCCTCATGCACACCCGCTGTTAATGCCGCTGGAAGGCAGCCGGACGCTCCGCACTGCTGGCTCGGCTCGAAGGCCCGACGCTCAAGCCCAGATCTTCGCGGACCACGCTGCCGCCGGGTCCATGAAGATGCTTGCCGCCTCCGCGTCGCACCACGAATCGGTCCGCAGGCTGCACTCCGTGCACGGACTGGAGCAGGAGCTAAGGCCTTCGACCTCTGCCCCTCAGCTCCTCCGCGGTACTGGAGGGAGCTTTACGAGCGCTCCGCCCCGCGACCTGCTAGCGTCGCGGGGCGCCCAGTTCCGGATTTCTGCGCTGGACAAGCCCGCCGAGCCAGCTGACAGTGGAGAATGCCAGCAGTGCGTTGCCATGCGGCAGCAGATCAAGGGGCTCAAGCGTCGCCTGAGCTCTGTGCGCTACGCAGACGAGCACCTGACCCGGGATGCAAACGAATTGCGGTCAGAGCGCGACGGCTTGCGTGCAGAGCGCGACGGGCTCCAGGCCATTGTCAATAAACTGCAGCAGCAGCTTGCACAAGAAAGCGGGCAAACATCGGTACGGAGCGAGCTCGAGCGCGTGAAATTGGAAATGCAGGAGACGCAGCAGAAGCACTTGGAAATGTTGGAGGAGAAGGATGCGGGCATCGCCGAGATGCTGCAGATTATCATCAACAGGGACGACTCTATACAGCAACACATGAAAAAACACGACAGCCTTCAGAGCGACTTGCGCAACCTGGAGCAGCGACGGCGTGGCGCCGAAGCTTTGGCTGCAAACGCGCAGCAGGCGCTGCTTAACACGCAGAAGCAGCTACAGATGCTGCAGGCAGGCTTGACAAACGATCGCGAGGTGCTGCTGCAGACCCAAAACCAGCATCTCTCCGCTCGGCTTCTCGAAGCTGAAGATCACGCGAGACAGCGGTGCGATGAATTCCACGCCATGCTATCCGCTCTACAAGAACTTGAAAAGTCAGCGACTGACAGTGAAGAGACCTTGCGAATGGCACTGGAAGCGGCAAACTGCAGAGAAGCGGAAACGCGATGCACGCAAGATGAGAGCCGCGCCATTGTCAGCAGAATCAAGCAGGAGCGCGACGACGCCAGACATCGGCTGGAATGCTCCGATGAAGAACGTCATCGCAATATGCTGCTTCTTGCGCGCGAAAACGGGGACTTATGCGAAAAACAGGCCAGCACGCAAGGGCAGGTGGAGACGCTCAGCCAAAAGATTGCGGTGCTAGAGGAGCGCAATGTTGCTCTCGAGCAGCAGGTGGGACAGGCGCTCGCTGATTGCGATTTGCTGACCAAAAAGTCCGCGGCACTGGAAAAGCGTGTCACCGAGCTCAGATCCGACGCCGCAAAGCGAGTTGTGGTCGTTACCCCGAAAATCTGTGTGTCTGTTTCTGCAAGTCAGCTGGAAGAGGTTGGTAAGCTCGACCTTCCCGTGAGGGTCTTGCAGAAGCTGGTCGCCAAACAGCTGGGTTACGAACCAGACGAACTCTTCAAGGTCGAGGATGAGGCCAGCATCTCCAGTATTGATTTTGACCGACCCCGGCTTCGTCCAGGGATGCGGACAGGGTGAAAGTACTTGGAGGAGGAGGAGGGGAGGGAAGGGGAGAGAGTGAGAGAGAGTGAGAGAGAGAGAGAGAGAGAGAATGCTTCTAGATCTAGATTGCTCGTAAGCAGTCTGACAAGGCTTGGAAAGGAGCAAAAGCAGTTGGAACGCAGCAGAAGCATCACGTTAGCAACACGTTAGCAACACGTTAGCAACACACACCAAGCAGTTGGGACGCAGCAGAAGCAGGTGCGATGCTTCAGCAAGAGGCTGTTGTATAAGGTTCACGAACTTGCGTACGAGGTGAGGAGGAGGAGGAGGAGGAGGAGGAGGAGGAGGAGGAGGAGGAGGAGGAGGAGGAGGAGAAGGAGGAGGACGGTCTCTCTCTCTGTGTTGGGTCGCGTGACCCAGCTGGACGCCGAGCGTCCACCTCATTCATAGTTTTGCTTTGAAAAAAACCTCCTCCTCCCCCAAACCCTCCTCCTCCTCCCCCCACCCTCCAACTCGTCTGCAGCCGCCCAACTGCAAGTACTTAGGACTGCCCTGGCCTTAGGAACACGTTAGGAACAGAGGCCACTGATAGTACTGTGGACTGCGGTTAGGAGGAGGAGGTGGAGGTGGTCGAGAAAACACAAAAAATTTACCATAAAACAATTTGCTCTTTTAAGGGCACAGAGATATCTTTGTACCAAGGTGTTTCTTTGTTTTTATGTAATCGACACTGGTTCAATAAGGCCCCGGGACCGGATCCCAGGGGAACCGAGCTGGGGGTTACCTATCTACCCTCCACCATTAACTCAGACGCTGGCTATGCCGATCTACCCCTACCCTTATTGGGAGCCCCAGTCAGTATCGGGACTCTGGTGAAAGCTACTTGGGTCACGGTCTCTTACGAAGCAAGACCGAGACTGGTCAAGACACCCTCCCAGGACAGGACCACATGTACCCTTTCGGCGTCATCGGGGTAGCGCCGCGATACATCCCAGCCGGCCCCGGGAGCCGTGATTGAATTGGCTGGATTCCGACTAGGTTGCACCTCGACGCCCACAGGTATACTAGTAAGAGAAACACAGGCAGGGGGGAATCATCGGATTCAGGGTCACTCATCCCGTGGTGGTTCTGAATCGCGAGCTGGTCTCAAAAGTAGCTTCAAAGACTTACTGTGTCCCCAATAACTTTTGGCAGTGTCAAACAATTATTCCCGGGGTTAACTGCCACGGGAATTAATTCAGTGAGGGGAGCACTGCCAGTGGAAATAATTGATAGCTTACACTTTAAACTTTAGGTCTTCGCGGGCTCCGGGCGCGCTCTGCGCACCCGGAGAAACATCAGGTCTTCACGGATTCCGGGCGCACTCTCAGGGTTGAGACCGAGAGAAAGAAAGGAGGCAGTGAGTCTGAGGGAGCGAGGAAGGCGGAAGCAAACAGAGAGAGAGAGAGGTATAAGGAACTGGACAGAGAGTGTGTGAAAGAGAGGAGAGAGATAGGAGACAGATAGAGCGCAACACTGCCGCGCACAACGCCCACAGCCCGCGCACAGTCCGCAGGCGCAGGTGCTCAGCCGCACCCCCCCGGCCCAGCGGCCGGTACAGTATGTAGGGAGCGAGGAATACCAAATCTGTATCTTGAGTTCGTGCAATAAGTACACAGTAAAGAGTACCAAACTGAGTGTTGCAAAAACTCCAAAACTTGTACTCGGTCCGCAGTTCTGCCACACGAAATAATTGCGGGAGCCCCGAACTGCCATCCATTTTGTACTGCCAGATTAGAACACACAGTATCCCGTGGTGACTTGAGACAGAGTAAATGTACGAGGACTTGACGTAGTAAATGTACAAGGGCACTGACTTTTGGGAATCTGCGCCAGATGCGCGTAGGTAGTAGGTCTCTTTTGCCTCTATAATAGGTCTCTTTTGCCACAGACTTTTGAGAATCTGCGCGTAAGTAGTAAGTCTCTTTTGCCTCTATAGTAGGTCTCTTTTGCCTGTAAAATAGGACTCTTTTGCCACTGACTTTTGAGAATCTGTGCCAGATGCGGGCAAATCAGAAGCAGTCTTTGGAGCACGCCATCGCGGCCGTGAAATCGGGCATGTCGCTCTTCCAGGTAAAGTAGTTCTCTTTTGCCTCTATAGTAGGTCTCTTTTGCCTCTATAATAGGTCTCTTTTGCCTCTGTAATAGGTCTCTTTTGTCATCTCGGCCGTGAAATCGGGCATGTCGCTCTTCCAGGTAAGTAAACCACTGTTATTCAACTGAACTGAACTAAACTGCTAATATTCAACTAAACTAAACTAAACTACTATTATTCAACTAAACTAAACTACTATTATTCATTGCGGTCATTAGAGCATGCGTTGCCCGCCGTCGGGGGGGAAAAAAATCGGACTCGCTACCCCGCTACTCTCTCTCTCTCTCTCTCTCTCTCTCTCACACACACACACAATACACACAAACACATACCTACACACACAACATAGGTGAAGCACGGGCTGATACTTGCGCAGATGGACGCGCTCGCGAAGACGCATCCCGAGCTCGTCAAAAAACATGTCGATCAAACCAAGTATACTAAGTGTTAGAGAGGGGGGGGCGGAAGGGAGAGAGAGAGAGA
>Ga0315905_10005818_pt1 | contig 12537 bp, 3 predicted proteins | sample LakEriMetagenome_5_FD_203522 | JGI IMG/M metagenome (GOLD analysis project Ga0315905, IMG submission 203522) | Freshwater fungal communities from buoy surface, Lake Erie, Ohio, United States - Buoy 4 MA121 | ecosystem: Environmental > Aquatic > Freshwater > Lake | place: USA: Lake Erie, Ohio... | reverse complement strand
AGGTTTGGAGCCCAAGCCAGTCAGTGTTTGGAATGAAGTTTCGCCGAGGCTGTCGGTTGAGAAACTACGTGAACTGCTGGGCGCACCTGAACCAAAACAAGCGCTAGAGGAAGTGCCGGATTTCATACCGTCTTCCATGAGCCCAATGATGGAAGCATTGCTGGGTAACAAGGTCAAGCGGTTCAAGACCATCATGCTCAAAGGTGAGGATGGCTGTGCACAACTGAATTACGTATTTCAAAATCAAGCCGAGATTGATGAGCCACTGTGGATGTCGGCATTGTCGATTCCTGCTTTCTGCGTAGATGGAGACAAGGCGGCGCACAAGATGTCCGACCAGCATCCTGAATACGACCCAGCCGAGGTAAACAACAAGCTCAGGAATATCCGCAAGCGCGGTGGCCCACACCATTGCACAACATTTGAAGAGCGCAACCCCGGTGGTTGTGATGGCTGTTTGCACAAAGGCAAGATCACTTCACCTATTGTGTTGGGTACAGAAATAGCAGAAGCAACCGAAGCCGACAACGAAGTAGAGGTTGAAACTGAAATCGGTATTGAGAAGCACCAAATACCTGAGTACCCATTCCCGTTCTTCAGAGGTAAAAAGGGTGGCATATATATTCGACCGCCCAAGGATTCCGAAGAAGAGCCAGCAATGGTGTACGAGCACGACTTATACGTACTCAAGCGTATGAGAGACAAAGAGTTGGGTGAAATGGCGTTGTTCAGACTCCACTTACCCCATGACGGGGTGAAAGAGTTTGCAATAACCACTGCGGCTATTTCATCAAAGGACGAGCTACGCAAACAGCTTGCCCAGCAGGGCGTAATGGCACATCACAAGCAATATGAGAGTCTTGCAACGTATGTCGTTACGGCGGTAAAAAATTTGCAATATACAAAGAAAGCAGAGCTTATGAGAACACAATTTGGATGGGTAGAGGGAGACAGCAAATTTATTATGGGCAACAAAGAAATTACCAAAGACGGTACGTTCTACAGCCCATCATCGTCAACAACCGAGTTCTTTGCCGAGAAGGTTCACGAGAAGGGTGACATAGACAAGTGGAAGGAAGTCTTCAACCTGTACGCACTGAAGGGCATGGAGCCCCACGCTTTTGGAGCCTTAACCGCGTTTGGCGCTCCACTAATGAAGTTCACTGGGTTGAAGGGCTCGATCATTAACGTGATCTACGAATATGCCGGATCAGGGAAATCAACGATTCTGCGTATGTGCAACAGCGTGTACGGTATGCCTTACGAACTTATGTCGATCGAGAAGGATACGCTCAACGCCAAGATGACACAGTTAGGGGTAATGAACAATATCCCCAACACGATTGACGAGATCACCAACATGACCCCCAAGGACTTTTCTGACTTGGCATACGGTATTAGTCATGGTCGAGGTAAGAACCGCCAAAAGGGTTCAGAGAACGCACTGCGCACCAACAACGCTTCATGGCAAAACATGACTTTGTGCTCGGCTAACGCCAGCTTTTACGAGAAGTTGACTGCGTTGAAGAACAGCCCAGACGGTGAATCAGTACGGTTACTTGAGTACAAGATTGAGCCGAACGACTTGATCGGCGTAGCCAAGGGCAAGGAGATGTTTGACCACCAACTCAATGAGAACTATGGTCACGCAGGCGAGATATACCTTACATGGTTGGTGAACAACCTAGAGTACACCAAGGACTTGATAAAGAAAGTGCAAGCCCGACTGGATAAGGAAGTTCAGTTCACCTCACGGGAACGCTATTGGTCGGCCACCGCCGCTTGTAATATTGCTGGTGGTTTGATTGCCCGTCACCTTGGCTTGCATGATTTTGATATGACCGCTGTGTACGACTGGCTAAAGGGTATGTTGAGCGAAATGCGCCACGATGTGAAGCCCCCACAGTCAACCCCCGTTGCTACCCTTGGTGAATTCCTCGATAGCCATGCCGTCAATACTTTGGTGGTTAATGAAGAGGTGGATGCCCGAAGTAATATGTCGGCGTTACCTTTACAGGAACCCAAGCTACAGTTGCTGGTACGTTACGAGCCGGATACCAAGCACATCTATGTAGCCGCCAAACAGTTCAAAGAGTTCTGCATAAAACAGCAGGTCAACTACAAAACGCTGCTCAAAGAATTAACCGACTTACAGATTTTTGTTGAAGCAATTAACAAGCGCATGTCTAAAGGTATGAAGATTGCTTCTCCTGCGGTGCGTACGTTGAAGTTTGACGCATCTCATTCTGAGTTTTTGCGCATGGACGAGATGTTGGGTTTAAATGAAAATCGAGACAGTGTCATATCAAATTGATTGGTCAAAGTTTCGAGTCGGCCATTCATTTTTTGTACCCTGCATAGACCACAAAGCGGCACGGGAAACTATAGCCGTTGTTACAAAAAGGTTGAAGATATCGACTGTTACAAAAGTTGTGATTGTGGAGGGTATAAAAGGTTTGCGAGTTTGGCGTGTTTGATGTAGACTATCTCAATGGTAAGCAGTTGCCATGTCTCCGGAAGTTAGCTCCTTCCAACCTCCTCTTTCCCCCGCCTATGTGCGGGGGTTTTTTATGGCTTGTTGTATCCCGACAAAGCTTTCTCAGCTTCGTTGGACAAGGGGCCGAGGAGTTCAACATTCTTTTCATTGATGTCCATACCACCAAAAATTTCTTTGCGTATATTTTTGTTGATGTTTTCAGCATTGGCATCCCCAAGCGTGTCCATGTCAATTTGCTTGGTTGGGTTACGCAGATTGAAGTCAATGATTTTATCGAGCGTTTCTACCCATCTGTCCCCAAAACGTTCTCGCGCTGACGAGGGTATGGTGGGGTCAATTGACTTACGGAAATTGTCTTTGTATTGCTTTTCCAAACTCTTCTTTTCCATAGTAATTTTTTTCTCGATAACCATACCTCGATTTGCCGCATCTTGCGCACGAGCGAGCGCCGCAGGGCGATATCCAATAGCTTGCCCAACAATTTCACTTGTTGGTACTTTGCCGGGGTCAGCAAGTTGTACACCTTGTGGCGTTTGAATACCTTGAGTTGCGTAACGGTAAGCAGTTAGGTAATTGCCTATTGACCCGGGTGTTAACTTTTCTAGACCGCGCATCCACTCACCATTTGCCATGTCTTGTAAACCGTTCATGGCGCTTATTACTAAGTTTGGCGCAGGCCCGCCAAGCGCCAAAGCCCAATTTAGGAATGTATCCTTATTGGTCTCACTAGGCACGTTTGGCTCACGGAACCACATGTTATCAAGCGAGATACGACCAGATATTTCCAACCCAGTAAGTTTATTGAGTACGCCTTTTCTAAGGACTTCAGCCCACTCATCCCCAAACTGTTGCGGCATGAACTCGGTTTTCCACCATGTCAGGTAGTCCAAGTTTTTCATTTCGTCAGGCGCATCTGGGTCACGACCCCACTGATTCCACGCCGCGCCAATTATGCCCATGACGGTGCTAAACAATATCAATGCTTCCAAACCACCTAACAGTAAATGAGTCCCCAAAACCCCAAAGAATTTGATAGCTGCTTTAACTTTGTCTTCCCTGTTAAGCCCAGTCATCATTCTGAAAAAGTTGGCTATTAAATTTTTGTACGTCACCAAGGGAAAGAATTTGTACATGGTAAGTACTTTACCGGCGGGGCCTTGCATTATCAACGGACGGTTGTCTGGAGAGTAGTTACCATAAGATTCGTAAACTTCATCAACTGCGGCCTTGACTGCTTTATCGTAATCCCCCAACTTCTCCATGTTGGCGCGGAATGAGGCTAAACCTAAAAATTCACGGGACAAACGCTCGCCGTGATGCATCAATCCACCAAATACTAAGTTATCGGTAACATCTCTAGCCCTACGTAGTCCAATACTTGTAACGGGTTTTTTGGATTGGCTAAATACTGTGCTGGATAAAGTATCTGTAAATACCCCGTAAGAACCTATATCACGAATGGCTCGGCGTTCTGAAGGTGTAAGACCTTTAGCGTATTCGATACTAGGCATACGCCAGCTAGTAGTTCCATCCGCGTTGTACTCGGTTGTACCGTATTGGTTCCAAAATTTAAACATCTTTGCCATTTCAGCAAGACCTTTTGAACCATGATTTGCGTACATATTTACAGAGCCACGCAGGAAAATATCCATTGGCTGCATAATCGCCGACGACCAACTTGTCATATATCGTAGGAACGCAGCCTTAGTTACAAACCCTGCTGCGGTATCATAGAAGTTATCGAGGTCTGTTTTTTCTTCGGGGCGCAAAGAATTTGCAGCCAACTCAGCGGCACGTTTAACAAATGCTTTGTATGTGGAGTCGTCAGAAACAGCTTTGTACGCGCCATCAACAGCGTTGCGAATATCAGGGCTGTATCGTAAGTTGGGGAACTGCCGAGACATTTTTATCCCGACTGCGTTTACGTTTTTAACTATATCGCTACTGTATCCGGGCGTACCTTTGCGGTGCATAAACATTTTACGCACACTAGCTTCAGGCATAGCCGCCAAATACGCTTGATAGATGTTATCTTTGATTGCTTCTTTTGCGCCGGGTTCGGTTAGCTTAGCAACATCAACAGCCTCGTACGCGGCTTTAAGCAGCTTGCTCGTACCTTCAATGGTGCTGCGCATTCTAGAACTACCAATGTCATCACTGATCTTCACGTACCCGTTATTGCGCAAATACTTTAAAGATATATCTTTGCTCTTGGCATACTCAAGCGCGGCACGGTCGCGTTCTCTTTTTGTTTCAAATCGAACTGAAGTACGCTTGTCACGTTTACCATATTCCAAAACGTAATCGCCATAACGCATTAACGGGAAATAAGGATCAAGAGTTTTATCAGCTTCAAATATTTCTCGTATACCCGCTATGACTTTACCGCGCTCACCTTCGGGTAAATCTAACTTGTCAATCTGGTCGGAAAGAATTTGCCGTTGGAAATCTTTCATGTCCTTGTAGTAGTCACGCAAGTTTTTGTACAACTCTTTACCCCGTTCAGGCAGGGCGTTGTACATTGCGTCTAAGTTTTTATCGCGATACTTGTTGTTTGATTTTGATGGGTCATACTCGGCATTCGTTGAAGCATTTACCAAGTCACTAAATAACTCTTTGGATTTGGGGTATGCGTTAAAGAACCGAATAATTTGTTCTGATTGGTTAGCCGCGCTACGAAGAATAGCTTCGGTCATGCCGTTTTTCTTTTGGATTGCTTCGTACAAATCTTGCAAAGACTTGATTTGCTCGCCGGGGCCTTTGGCAATAGCTTCCATATCGTAGGCATGTGAAATCACCGTACGAGCAGACTCACCAAGACTACTCCAAACTAACTTCACCTCTCTCCAAAGTATCCGTGGGTCACGTAAAGCCGCAGCTACGGATACCGCCTTACCAAGTTCCTCACCCGCTCTAGAAAGGGCAACGCCACGTAATGCTTTATCACTTGCTTGCTTTAACTGATATGCAGTGCGCCCGGATGTGTCTTCAGGTTCTTCAGATTCTGTCGGTTCTTCACTTGCAAAGGTTCGGGCAGACAATTCTCCGGCGGGGGCTTTCTCATCAAGGATTTTGTCAGTAATGTTGATAAGGTCAGACATGGCAGAGAATTCATCTTTACCTCTACCAAAGGCTTTCGCCCATGTGTTGTACAAAGTACGCGCAAAAGAAGTGAAGCCATTCTCGTTTTGTGTGCCTTTTACCCGTCCCAAAAATTCTTGGAATGTTTCATCAGACATACCATAGGCCAAGAACTCTTGTGGTGTTTTGAATATGTCGTAGTAAACAGTGCCGTCGGGGTCAGTAATAACTGTAGCTTCAACACGTTGTCTTAAGTCGTCAGGTATCAACCCTAGTACGTCCATGCGCTCATATTGAGTTTTAACCCGGTCGGCTAAGGCTGTAAGTTCCCCAACAAGTTCGGAGGACTTGCCTGCTTTAGCAAGCGCAATTCTTCTATCGGTGGCTGCGTGCAACAATTCATGCAGCACAGTAATGTTGTTTATGCCGTGGCCGTTGCCCCAGCTTTCGCCTTTGACGTATACAGTTTTTGTGCCTCGGCTATACAAACCGTTTGCAGATTCCATGCTTTTGCGCAAGGCTGCGGGCATTGGGTCATCTTTTTCCAAAACCACAAACGTAACGCCATTGGTGTATGGACGCAGTCGGTTGGCCAAAGACTTTTGAAAATCATTGCCAGTTCTGGCTACTATGGTCAGTGCTTGAGACGCATTGGTAGCTCTGTTAAACGCAGTGTTGGGCTTACCTTTGAAGAGAACTCTGCTTGCAAGTGGGCTCTTACCTTGGAATGACTCGCCAATCTCTCCACGCAAATCTGTCTTTGCACGGATCTCCATTCCCCGTTTAGCCGCATCAATGTCAGCTTGGGATAGTTTGCTGCGATCATTCAGCATAGCCTTAGCACGGTTACCGACAGCAGTCCCCCGCAAGTTGGGGTTTAAAGTTAACTCTAACAACTGCGTTGCTACGTACTTCTTGGCTTTTTCTTTATCTATTTCAGCTTGATCTACTTTGTCGGCTTCAAGTTCTTCATCGACAGGCTTAGCTGCCTCATCCAACATACCCTTCAATTTTTTAAGCTGATAGGTAACGTTGTCAGTAAGTTTCTTTTGTTCTTTCCTGCTTAGAACAATTTGTTTTTGTTGTTCTTCTGGGCGTTCAAGGGGTTTGCGACCGCGTTTTTTTGTTTTGGTTAGAGCTTCTGCAATAGTAAATGATTCTTCGGCTGGCTTTGTTGCTTCAGTTAGAGCTTCTTGCGTTGTAATTTCTTCAGTAGGCTTTACTTCTTCAGCAGGCTTTACTTCTTCAGCAGGCTTTACTTCTTCAGTCTTAACTTCTTCCGCTGCGGGGCGGCGCTCAATCTCATTGATTAAGCCAAACAATTTTTTACCAAAGTCTCCGGCAGAGTCTTCAGCCTTCATCCAATTCTGTACCGCCTCTACATCTTCAGACGTAACTTTGCCTTGATCGTATAAATCTTTAAACTCTTCGATAAGAGTTTTGCCTACTGGAGTGGGTTGCGCTGGCGCTCGTTTAGGAGTTCCTGCAACATCCGGTCTAGTAGAAACCATTCCACTTGGCTCAGCGACTCTAGCTCCTCCGGCGGGGGTATCTGTATCGGGCTGTCCAGCCACTGAAACGCCATCTCCACTTGGCTCGGCAATAGTCTGTCCAACATTTTGTTCTCCTTGATTTTCTCTCGGTGCAGGCGCATTAGTTCCCTCTTCGGCGGCTATACGTTCTTCAGCAATACGAGTTGCATTTTCAATTGGTATGTTTGTACGTTTTTGAATTTCTTCAGCAAGTTGAGTAACCCGTACGTCTTTTGGTACGGCTGGAGTTTGGGTAGGGGCAAGGTCTTCGCCCGGTATAGCTTCGCCGACTGCGCCCAAATCAGGGGGCGCTTCTTGTTCTTGCTCTTGGCGTTGCTGCTGTTGCTGTTGCTGTTGCTCAGGGGTCAAGAACCCTTTGGATTTAGCAATGAGTTCAGCCATACCTTCATAAGACTGGTCGCGTTGATACGCCCCCTCACGAGGGCCGAGCATTTCATTTGCTTTTTGGATACCCTTAGTAGCGCCAATAGTTACGCCAGCAGTCACACCTGACTGAAGAACTGTTTGACGCAGTGTCTCTTCAAGTTGTTTATACAAACCAAGCAAAGACGGGTTTTTGTTTAGGCCAATACTTGGTAACACATCAATACCATATTGCGTAGCAGTAGTAGCCAACTCAGCGGGTAGTTCATATGCAATCGCGGTAGCTACATACTTAGGCACGCTGTCAATACCGTACTTGGCAACATGCTCTCTCAACCCAGCAAGGGCTTTGGTCATACCAAAACGCTCAAAAAACACTTCGGCTGTGGCCATCGGCACTGCTCGTAGAGCCGCTTTATCACTAGACAAACCAGCAGCTTTTCCTTCGCCGTAAGCATCTCCAAGTTGTTGAATTGCCGCTTGCGCAAGGATAGGGCCGCTTGACCCAGTAAGACCACCTATCACTAATAACGGGGCTTGAGTCGCTAAACCTGTCATTGCACTTTGAAAAGACTTATCAAAAATGCTTTCGCCTTGAGGAATAGCGCCTTCTCGGGCTTCCTCTACACGACGTGCGCTATTGAGTTTGTTGCTAAAGTCATCGTCTCCAGTCAAATCCGCGTAGATTTGAAGTAAGCCCATGCCCGACTTAGTAAATTGAGATTGCGCCCCTGCGCCAACACGTTCCATAAACCCAGCATCAGCAAGTTCTTCGGCGCGTTTTTTTGCCTCGGCAGCGGCTTGTTCGCCCACTACATCGGCAGTCATTTGTTGTGGGTCAGGCATTAACTGCCCACTTAACGCTTGTGCTTTAGCGTAACTTTCTGGGTCAAACACCCCTTGTTCTGCAAACCGTTCAGTCTGAGCTTCTAAGCGCGGGTCAAACTTTTTAAGGGTAGGGGCTTGAACTTTGTCCGTTTCCGCATACCGACCAGCAATAGCACGAGCGGCTCGACCATATACATCGGGGCGTTTAACCATTTTGTCCAACGCAGCTTGGCGTTGATTGGCTGGCATTGCATTAAGTTGTGCCTGAACTGCGGCTGTAAACTGAGGGTTTACAACTGCTCGGTCTTCAGTTGGGAGCGGGGGGATTTTTACACCCTCCATTACGCTTTTGCGTTGGGGTTTCATTTGCTCCGCAACAATAGCTGCCGATACATCATCGCCACCCATAACCCCAGACTCAGGGGGTGGGTTGTTACGTTTAACTTTAATCGGTGCCGGTTCTTCTTTTGCAAATAAATCTGAAAGACCAAACTCTTCTTGAGGCAATGGGGTTAATGCCTCTTCCAACGAAAAATCTTTAGACATATCAACCCCTTACGGTACAGGTGTGAATTTTTGCGTTGTTGCATTCCATTTAGCGTTACCCCTTGACGTACTATACACAACTCCGTCTTTTAGGGTGGCGGCTGTAGGGTTGTCGGGTAAAGGTTGTACAGTCGGGGCGGGTTTTGCACTGGGGTTTACTTGTTTACGCGCTTTCTCAAACCCGCTGATTACTCCAGCCCGTGCATCGTCCTCCAATTTTTGCATAGCAGCCGAGTCTTTTGCCTTCATAGCTTGCAAATATGGAATAGATTTTTTAACATTTACTACCGCCGCCTCTTGGTCTTTAGCTAGGGCTGCTGCAACCGTATCAGATTTAGCACCAGCTTCAGCACCCTCGGGAGTAATGTCGCGTTCACTTTTGACATTACTTGTAACTTTAGATGTAATGTCTTTTGTACCTTTAGCGCCATAAATTTCTCGCGCCGCCATAGCTCTCAAGCGTGTACCGTACTGCTCAGGTGTTTCACCTTTCTTCATTGGCATTGTAGCTTTAAGATCCTCCGCAATAGCGTCTCTGTTTTCTATATCAAAGTTAGCTGCTGCCCCTTTAACGGGTTTGTTTATAGCGCCAACGTTACGAAGCAATACTCCTTTGGCTTTAGCTTTCTCCACAGCAAACCTATTAGCGTCCATTTCGCTTCTACGTACAGATTCCATAGCAGCCACGGCATCTTTGGTAAAACCAAGATTTTCTTTGCGTTTGGCATCGGACAAGTCGTAGTTCATTCGCGCCAAAGCAAGTTTTTCTTTGTTGCCAGCGCTAACGTACTGGCCATAAACATTAGCAAACGCAGCGCCAGCGCCACCAAGACCACGAATGGCATTGTTACCTTTAAGCATGGCAGGAATTGCAGCAAGTGCGGCTAGACCTTTACCTTCATCGAGCCTTTTTTCTCCTGATGATTCCATGTCCGCAAGTTGTTTAGCAAATTTTTCGTAGCCAGTATCTACACCAGCTTGGTCACGCATAGATTTATTAATTTTTGCAAGAGAAATTGCATATTGCTCTGGGGTCATAGGTTTACTGCCGACCAGTTTATCCAACGCATCAATTTCTGCCATACCACGTCTGCTTGCTTGAGCGCTGTAATTAGATCCACCTTCGTCTGGATTAAGTTCATCTAAAGATTCTTGCAACTGCTCATCAGTTACAAAACTTTGATTGTCGCCATTAAACGCAACAATACCGCCATTAGCAGCCATCATTGTTTCTTGGCGTCTTTCTGGGATTTGGTTAAACGCACCGCCTAAACCGCCACGGATTGAAGCCCGTTGAGCCATTTCTGTGTCAATCATCTGCGCTTGTTCTATATCTCGCCTAGCTAAAACGGTTTTCCTAGCTTGAGCTAATTGTTGGTCGCTTAGTTTAGGCAAAATACTTTCAACGTTTTGGTCACTAGTTACTCCGCCACCAGCGTACGACTTCATTAAGCCGCCTTCTTTACCAAACAATTTAGATGCGCCATACAGCCCCATACCCGCTGCGCCAATTGATTGAATTGGGCTAGGGCCGGGAGCTTGTGGATACATTGCCTGCGTTGATTGCGAACCCAGTGGTAAACCACGAACCATGTCGGACATAAAGCCCAACTGTTTATACGGATAGTTCTGTGCGTTAAGGTAGTCTTGATACTTGTTGGTCAAGTCTTGCTGCACTTGCGCTTGTTGCTGCAAGCCGTACTGATTTTGCATTTGGTTAATGCCCATGTTTTGCTGGTACTGCAAGCCACCTAAAGTACCTAAGTTTTGCGCAGACTGATTAGCCATCTGCAAACCTTGAAGCCCCAGACCCGCGCCATATTGTTGTTGCTGAGCGTTTTGCTGGTACTGATTGTTGTACTGCTGCATCGCTTGGTTGTAAGCGTTGTTTAAACCCTGCGCTTGAATGTCACCTTTTTGACGAGCCAAGTTACCTGCGGCCTGTCCACGCATAATATAGTCACCACTGCCGCCAAATGCACCTGAACGAGCCGCTTGAGCTTGTTGCGCTTGTCCTGCAATAGCCGCTTGGCGTGTTGCATCTTGTTGCTGCCGAGCCACCACATTGTCCATGTAGGGGTTCATCATGGTGTTGCCGGTCACATTACCTTGCGCGTCCCTAGTATTAGCGGCGCTAAATGCTTTATTAAAGTTTGACGGATCAAACGTGTACTGTGTATTTAATGCGCCCAAACCAGCCATGCCCGCCAAAGCAGTTGCGTCTTGCAACTGAGGCTGAGTCTGCATTAAAGCCATGTTCTCGTACGACTGGTTTTGTAACGGGGAGAATTGAGCAGTACGCTCGCCCTGATACTGCATGTACGGATTCATATCCGTATCGGTCAAAGCCGCAGCCTGACCAAGCAGGGTCTGGGCGTAAGGAGCAATCTCCGGCGCAAAGTTTGGTGTTTGGTATACGTACTGGGTCTGAGTACTCGATCCACCACCGCCACCGCCGCCACCTTCATCATCACCACCAAAGTAATATAGACGGCGTCCGTCGCGGGAATAACCGTCGTATTTATTCGGAATCAACATTTAAATGCTCCTTGCGGTATTCATCAAACCGCTCATAAAAAACTGACTTCCACATATCTGGAATTTGCTTTGCCGCTTCTTCTGGGCCAACACATACATGAATTGCATATGCAATTATGTTCCCCGCAGCGTATCTCAGCCCGTGTGCAATTTCAATCCCATGCGGATCTTTTTCACGTTCAAAATGATTTGCAGCAGCGTATCCAGATACAACAGTCAACCACATTGGAAGAATCTGATCTTGGATATGGCGGTAAAAAGGATTGGCAGGAAGATAAACAAGGCAAGTTAAAAACGCTTCGTTTATTTTGTTTTCAGTAAGCACCTTATCTTTATCAACCATGTCATCCCAAGTGTGTAGTAACGGGCCAAAAGCGCGATACATATTCAGGGCGTCTTGATTTCCCCCAAACCACTCTAGTTTGCCAGTGTCTTTCATGCTGGCAAGTATTTTTCAGAGCGGCTGTTCTTTGCCACTTTACCTTTGCCGACAGTCTTGCCACGAGCTTTCTGAATCCTGTCCATCATTGCGTATAACTTACGTGCGCCAGCTTCGGTTGAGCCATTACCCAATTCAGAAACAATACGTGCGGGCACAACAAATTCACCGTCGGCTAAACGTGCAGGCTGCTTTCTGCCAATCACCGCAGGGATGGAGTCGGATACGCCATCACCGGGGCCACGCAGTAATCTACCGCCGTCTGAGTAGTCGCCAAGGTGAGACATACCGCCGCCTGCGTAAGCATCCATTAAGCCGCCGTTGGCGTTTAGCTTTCGACCATACCTGTCGTAGCTTGTCCACTTCCCTGTTTTGGGATCTACGTCTGAATAAGGTGCGCCTGTGAAATTAAATGGCCGTGCGACCTCTTCGGTTGTCTCGGTTGCTGCGGTTGATGCGGCTAATCCGGGGTAGCGTTTCTTAGCGTCATCAATGCTGATATTTAAAGCTTGGGCAATTTGCTCGTATGTGACGTTGCTGTCTTTTGTAATGTCTTCACCGGCTGCACTGCGTTTTACAATTTCATTGTTAGACAAACCATAAACTTTTTCACCCTTGCTTGTGTACGATATAGGAACGTAGTCAGGGTTAGGTCTGTACTTTTTAGTAGCGGGGTCAAACAAAACTTTTTT
>Ga0315905_10005815_pt1 | contig 12539 bp, 11 predicted proteins | sample LakEriMetagenome_5_FD_203522 | JGI IMG/M metagenome (GOLD analysis project Ga0315905, IMG submission 203522) | Freshwater fungal communities from buoy surface, Lake Erie, Ohio, United States - Buoy 4 MA121 | ecosystem: Environmental > Aquatic > Freshwater > Lake | place: USA: Lake Erie, Ohio... | reverse complement strand
CAGGTCAGTGGGGGGACGATTACTTCTCCGCCTTCGGGATGACGAATCTTGAGAATTGCCATCGAAAGAAGATTTGCAGATGCACCTGAGTTGACGAATACGCTGTATTTGACACCCAGCCATTCAGACCACTCTGCTTCAAACGCACTTACGTTAACGGAGTGCGTTAGGATTGGGTCGTGCTGCTTGAGGTGCTCAATGACTGCATCAAGATCTTCTCGAGAAATGTTGTTGCGCATTAACGGAAATTGCATGGTCTTTCAGTAGTTCGTGTTTACTTCTATTGGGCTACGGCCAGCGCGGCTCGTATTTTCACTAGGCACACCTTTGAGCCAATGCCGGCGAGTTCATGAAGTTCTTCGCGGGTCCCAAGCTCAAAGGAATACCCTCCGGTAACGCCTATGTTCAGCAACTTAGTCGGCAGGTCAGCACCGGAGATTAGGTCGAACAGCATTGAGTCCATTCCACCTCGGGATGAAAATCCTTCTTCCATGGAGACAATGGTAGCGTATTGCCTTATGTGAGCCAGCAAGCCGTCCTGATCGAAGTACGACAAATCAAATAGATCGATCACGCCCACAGACAGCCCGGCGTTCCCAAGGGTTTCTGCAGCTTTTAATGCCGTGTGCACCATGTAGCCCGTGCCAATGATGACGGAGTCGTTCCCGGATCGGAGAATCCTGAAGCCTTTGTCCAGCCCAAGGTCGTGTAGCGGATAGATGACAGGCAAAATCTGAGCATCAAGACGAAGGTATTTGGGGCCATCATGGTTAATGCAACGCTCCAGCAAGCTGGCGGCGGAAACATGATCAGCTGGTGACATCACGTGCATGCTTGGCAACGCACGCATCAGAGTGATATCTTCGTAGCACTGGTGAGTAGGACCAGACATGAAGTAGCTGTAACCCGCACCAACGCCAATCAAATTGACGTTCATGCGTCGCACTTCGGAAAGCAGAACCAGGTTGACACGAATTTGCTCGTAGCAACGCATGGTGATAAAAGGTGCGATTGCGTATGCGAATACCGTGTATCCCTCAAGGGCCAAGCCAGCTGCAACATTGATCAAGTTCTGCTCGGCAATGCCAACATTGATAAAACGGTCCGGGTGGTCAGCGCGAATCTTGTCTAGGACGGGAGAACCGAAGTCGGCGGAGAGAAAGAAAATCTCCTTTCTTTCGTTCATTTCTTGCCAGATGCGTTCTAGGAGCGCATCGCGCATCGCGACTGGTTTCATGGGGGCTGTCACTTCGACTCCTTCAACAGGTCATTAATCACCCCCGGTTTCGGATTGAGGATATGGCACAACGGCACGTTCTCCAGACCGGGAATGCCACGTCCCTTTACGGTGTTGGCAATGAGTGCTTTGGGCTTACCTGAATGGCGATCTTTTAGCGTTAAGAGGGCATTCTGTACTGCCATGACGTCGTGCCCTTCAACCTCCTTGCATTCCCAACCAAAGGACTCCAGTCTGGTTCTGAGCGAGCCATGAGAAATGATGTCGTCGGTGAAGCCCAGCATGCTGATCCGGTTGTTGTCGACAATAAGGTGCAAGTTGTCCAGCTTGTGTTGCTGGGCGAACATGATTGCCTCCCAATTAGCACCCTCATGAAGTTCGCCATCTCCGGAGACAACGAAAACAGAGCTTTCGCTCCCCTTGCGTTTCAGACCCAATGCCATCCCGCCGGCGACGCCGAGTCCATGCCCCAAGGAGCCGTTTATCGTTTCATAGCCCGGAATCACAGGATCGGGAATGCCACCCAAGAAACCGCCCGCTTTGCAAATCCGATCAAGCTCATCTTGCGGAAAAAAGCCAAGATCGGCAAGGATGGGATACATGCAGATGGAGCCATGCCCCTTGCTGATGACGCATCGGTCTCGTGCTTCCAGGAGAGGTTGCTTGGGGTCAAAATTCAGAATGCCACCGTAATACAAGGCAACAAAAATCTCGATCGACGACAGGGAAGATGCTAATCTGGTCTCGGGAGAGTGGAGATTTATGGCCAGTGTTTCCCGCCATACCCAGTGGGCCTTGCTTTCCAAATCCTGTTTTTCGTGTTTCATTGAGGCGTGCTCCTACTAGGACTGGTGCTGCAGATACCAGCGGTATGTCTCTTTTAGCCCGCCCTCAAAGTTGCGGGAGGGCGACCAACCCAAATGACGCATACGTTGGCTATCAAGCAGTTTCCTAGGAGCCCCATCCGGTTTCGAGGTGTCCCATTCAATTCGCCCCTGATAATCGATGACATTGGCTATAATGCCGGCCAAATCCTTGATTGAGATGTCCATTCCGGATCCTATATTAAGGGGAAGTTCTAGTGATACGTCTGTATGTAGCAAAAAGAGGCATGCATCCGCGATATCGTCAGCGTGGATGAATTCACGTCTTGGCGCTCCGCTTCCCCACAAGGCAACGCTTGCCGCCCCAATTACCTTTGCACGATGCAACTTCATGATCAAGGAAGACAGAACGTGCGCCGACCTCGGGTCAAAATCATCGTTGGGGCCATAAATGCTGTTTGGAATGACTGGGATGAAACGCTTGTAAGAATATTGCTGATTATAGGCAAGGCACATTTGCAAGCCTGCCAGCTTGGAAATGGCATATGCCATGCTGGTTGGCTCAGGAAGCCCGGTCAATAACGCACTTTCTTGCATGGGTTGATCACATATGCGCGGATACATGCACGAGGATGCAAAAAAAACCAGCTTCTGAACGTCGAACTTGTGAGCGACTTGAAGAACGTTCAATTCGATAGCAAGGTTTGTGGTGATGAAGTCTGCAGGGAAGGTCTGATTGGCAACAATCCCACCGACTTTGCCTGCAGCCAACACAACATATTCGGGCTTGTGGTCGGAAAAGAAGCGCTCTACGGCAACCCTATCTGTCAGGTCGAGTTGCTCGTGAGAAGGGCACAAGATGTTCTCAAAGCCGTCTTTTTTGAGGCGCCTAAGAAATGCTGACCCGACAAGCCCGGTGTGGCCGGCTACGTAAATGCGCGACAACTTCTTCATCCGTTATAAGCCATTCGGCTGGTAAAGAACAACCCGGCTACCTGAATTTTCGAATTTGAAAGGAACGTGCACAAGTTGATGCAGGCTCTGGCGCACAGCAACTTGTTTTTCTGGTTTTGCGAATACCAAAAGAAAGCCTCCGCCGCCCGCTCCGAGAATCTTGCCCCCAGTCGCTCCAGCCCCTATTGCAACTTCATAAAGTTTATCAATTTCAGGGGTTGAAACCTTATCTGAAAGGCTTCTTTTGTACTGCCAACTGACATGGAGCATCTTTCCAAACTGATCAATCGGCGAGTCAAGGTTTTCCAGTATGGAAATGGCCTCATCCACCATTGCCAGCATATAGTTCAGCTCATCCTGCTTGTTCCGGAAGTTATCGACCTTCGACTTGGCAATGTCTGATGAAAATCGCGAAAAGCCGGTAAAGAAAAGCATCAGGTGGTCATTTAATTCTGATATGCGCTCTTTCTGCACGATGATCGGGTAGACATCGAAAGAATCATTCCGATTGAACACAATCTTGTTAAAACCACCGAATGCAGCGGAAACCTGGTCTTGTGACCCCACGCTTTCCTTGATGATGTTTTGCTCGACATGAATCGCTTCCCGAGCTAGCGCTTCTTTATCCGACAGCTTGCCATCCAAGGCCTTGAGTGCATGAAGAAGGCCGACTGTAAACGAAGAGCTGGATCCAAGTCCTGATCGTGCAGGCAGGTCTCCGTCGTGATGTATCTCTAGGCCAGCCTCTATATCGGCGTAGCCAAGAACGGCGCGTACCGCAGGATGCTGGATTTCCTGAATAGCCTGCACATTTTCAATTTGAGAGTACACAATCCGGTGTTTATGTTCGAAAAAAGGGGGGAGGCGACGGCAACTAATATAGCAATATTTGTCTATGGTGGTCGCCAGAACTGCTCCGCCATTCTCCCTGTACCAAGCTGGGTAGTCTGTACCACCTCCAAAAAAGGAGATTCGGAATGGGGTACGCGTGATTATCATTTTAATTCCTATACGGGAGTATGAGTATCTGCTGGTGAAGGGGTAAAAGCCCCGCCAGCTGAAAGTCTTGGAGAGGCTGTGGGTAACGTTTGTAGTTGTTTTATTCCAGCCTATTTAACAAGAGACTTACTATAACCAGATGCAACGAATTCCAGCCAAGATAGCCGAGGATTACTGCTTTCTGCGAGATTTTCAGAGACCCAGCGCTTGACCGGGATACCAAACCCGGTTTTCTGCCTGCGGATAATGCTGTCAGGCAATTTCTGAGATGGGGCGTGGGCAAGCAACAATTTGTTCTTGAATAAGTGGAAATGCGGCAGATAGGCGCTCAGTTTATCCAACAGGAAGGCGTCGACGAGCGGGGTGCGTAGTTCCACGCCGTGTGCCATACTTGCCCAATCCGAGTCGCGCAAAAGTTGATTGCGCAAGTACATGGAGGACTCAATCTGCGCCAGTTCCAGTTCCGCCTGTCTGGCTTTTCGGGGAATGATTGAGCCAATCCAGGAATCTGGCTTGAAAAGCTTACGTGCTAAGCCACATATTTCCGGAGGCATTACGTTTTCAATATCTTCGATTGTAGCCGTGCCCCTCCGTAACCACCATGCCCCACTCATAGTTTGAAGCAATGATGGCGCGTGCGCCCACCTAGGATTTCGTGAAAACCGTGCTTTCGCGCTGAACGCAAGTTGAGTCAGGGACTGGCCAAACGGGAGCGCTGTAATAAACCGGAACAATTTGACCAGACGCGGTAATGTCTGGAAACTGGTATAACCTAGGAACAATTCATCGCCACCTATCCCAGAAAGCACGACTTTTAGTCCTTGTTCAGACGCAGCCTTTGCTGCATACCAAGTGTTGATACCGTCGATCGAAGGTTGATCCATCGAATCAAATATCTCATCCAAATCGGCGAGGAACTCTTCTTTTGTAACTGTGCGAACGCAGTGCTTGATTCCGTAAAGCTTTGCAATTTCGGCTGCAACTGGGGTTTCATCATTATGTGAGTGCTGAAACTCTTCGTAGGCGATTGTGATACCCAGAAATTGCTGGGCAGTGCATTCCCTAATCATGCCGGCCAGCGCGCCGGAATCTATGCCGCCGGACAAAAAAATTCCAAGGGGAACATCGGACACAAGGTGATACCTAGTAGACTCCAATAGCGCATCTTGAACTTCCCGGAAAATGGCTCTGGGCTTAATCTGATTAGCGCATGCAGCCAGCCATGAGTCGCTAATTTTCCAATAACTGGTCGGAGCCAGGCTTTGGGATGTACAGCCAAGTCTGACCCGCATCCAGGTGCCAGCAGGGAGTGGTTTCACTTCCTTGAACCACGTAAATGGCTCGGCTACGCTGCCAAAGAGCCAGAAGCTCGCCTGTCCCATTGGGTCCACATCTGAGGATATCAAGCCGCTCGACATGAGCGCTTTGACCTGTGAGGCGAAGACAAAGCCGTTTTCGGTGCTGGAGAAATACAGTGGCTTGATACCGTATGGGTCCCTTGCCAAGAAAAGTTCCTTTTCCTCCATGTCCCAGATTCCAAATGCAAACATTCCTCTGAGCTTACGAAGCATGTTGGTTCCCTCGTCTGCATAAAGGGTCAGGATAAGCTCGGTATCGCTATCCGTCCTGAAATATAGACCTCGCTTGATGCATTGCTCTCTAAGCTGACGGAAATTGTAGATCTCGCCATTAAAGACTATGGAGAAGCGGCCACACATCGAGAGAAGAGGCTGGTTTGCGCGTTGATCGAGGTCAAGAATAGCTAATCTGCGATGCCCTAATCCGGCACTCCCAGAGTTGTCGACCCATATGCCTTCAGCATCAGGGCCACGCTTCAGCATTGCCTCACACATCTGGCTTAATGTTGAACGGAGTTGAGGAATATTACCCTCCTTGGACACTAGCCAACCAGCAATCCCGCACATGAGAGCTGCTTAATCTATGCGGGTTGCGACAACATGGCCTGTTTTCATGTGGCGGCTGTCTTCATCCACAAGATAGGGCACATAAACGTCAGTAGGCCCAGTATGAAAATACTCATACCCGCATTGGGTGAGGAATCTTTCGATGCTCTCGTAACCGTAGTGATATTCAATAAGCATATATTTGAATTTACGAATGGTCTCGATGTTTGAGTTGAAAAGGATTTCGTACTCATAGCCTTCAGTATCAAGCTTGAGTAGTGCATTTTCAACATTGTCAAGCTTGACTGCCTCTTCAAGCGTAATGACCGGCACAAGCGCACCGTCAGCGGAGACGCTCACGTTTGTTCCGAACATGTCGGTGGAGTTGGTATCGACCTTAAGTTCCCCAGATTTTCCGCCAACAGCACAAAGCTTGATCTCGCACAAATCGGAAAAGCCATTGTTTCCAATATTGCTCACCGCGCAATCGAAATAGCCAGGAAAAGCTTCATAGCCAATAACTTTGCGTGCACCCTTGAATAGAAAATAAATTGCGGTGTCCCCGAAGGCTGCGCCAATATCGATGACAACCAGATTGTTGATATACAGCTTCTTCATGAAATCACCGTAGGGGTCAAATGCGAAGATTTCATAGATGGTGCTGAAGCCGTAACGTCCAAATTTCATGGAGAGTCGGCGACCCATATAATCGAATGAGAGTGTGTCCTTTTCGAGTTTTGCTGAAGGTAGTCGAGCAAACAAATGAACATGCAAAATGTATTCATTCCAACTTGCGTTGGTGACTGAAATGGAGTTACCGCCGCGAAAGTGAGCGACCGTATCGACCTTCCTTAGCCTACCGGCAACGACTGTTAGCCAGTTGCTTGTCGTTTTGATAATAAAATGCAGGGTTTCTGCTCTGGCGAGCAAATCGTCATAAGCTTTCACGTGGCGGCTCTCTTAAAGGTGGTGAAAATTCGGTAAAGCGAGCCTAGGACGCATCGCGGCAAGGCCAATGGGATAAAGTAAAACCAAAATCTCGGATTGCTCCAGTAGATTTTGACCAGTTTTCGCATTTTTAAGTCTGTATTTGCAAATCCTGTTTTGTAACCCAACGCCCTCTCCACAAGCATGGATTTCAAAACCCTAACCATATTTCGTGTAAGAGCTTTGTTGAGCGCGATTTGCGAAAATGCCCCACCATTGGCTTTACAAATAATATACAAGTTAATACCAAAAACTTCTATTTGATTATACCATCTAATTTCGCCAGATGGTTTCGGCTTACTCCTAAAACAGGATTCTCCGACCATCGCACATGATCCTTCTCCTTTCAAAACTGATAGGATTATATACAGTGAAACGAATGAGGTACCTACATACCGTTCTGCACCTTTGATCGCATCGGCTGCCAAGATTCTCTTGAATATCGTAGCAGTGATAAATCCGAGTAACCCAATATCGTAGTTAAGTAATTCATTCCGCGAACAGAACATACGGGTTTTTTCCATCCCAAATGTTTTGCTTGCAGAATCTGTTTCATCTTCCGAGTTAAGCCAAATAAAAGCAAGCCCTGGAGTGCTCTCGATAAATTGAGTTAAGTGATCAACAGCACCAGGATTAAGGATGTCATCACCGAACCACCATACATATTCCCCTCTGGCGACATCAAGAAGACTAAGTAGCGCTGAGTCAACGCCACGAGATTCAGTTCGCCGCCAGTATTTTATGGGCAGCTTCTCCTTGTATTTCCGAACGACATATGTTGTTGCGTCGCTTTGACTATCATCACAGATCAGTATTTCGAAACGGTCTCTCACCGTTGTAAGAATACTTTCTAGGAATAGTTCAACTCTGTCTGCTTGGTTGTATGTCGGGACACAAATCGACAATAGCGGGGACATTCGTCTTGCCTAAATCAGAGCAGAAATGGTTTTGCATGAGCGCTTATAGCCATATTGCGCTAGTAAATAATAAGAAGGTGGGGCGTAGATTTTGGAGATATCTTGAGGAACGTCTCCAAATTTTGTCATGCAATCATTCCTGATAAAGAATGCATTAGCGCCGGTCATTAGGTTGCAACAAACTAAGGTGTAGCCATGAGTGGAGAACATGTCAAAAAAAGTTTGAAGTGACGCCCCGAAATAGTCATCTCCTTTGTATAAATGCTTAGGGTTATAGGTAACACAGAACTGAATTGGTGGCGGGAAGTGGGCGTTATATTCAACAATAAATACAGATGGTTGAATACCATTCTGCAATAGCTGTTCCACCAGATGCAGATCGTTGCCATCAAAATCTAATGAGACCAAGTCGTATTCAGTAGCCTCTAGTTTTTCTAGATTCGTCTTGGCGATTGAAACTATATTTTCCTTAGTGACCCAAGTCTTTGTGTATTTAAGACGACTCCCATCTGCCTGCTCGTTGAATTTCAATTGATCATTGCCAACCCATGCACCGCGCCACCCAGCGGCTAACAGTATCAGTGTGTTGTTTTCCGTACCATCGCCCACTCCAAACTCACAGAACGTGCCCTTTGAACTCAAACCAAGCCTTAAAGCAATTTCCATCGTAATCCCATCCTCATCCGCTTGGGAGAAGCATTTATAGCCATACTTTGCAAGAGGATTTGTTGAACGCGCCTTTTTCAATTCATACAAGTAAAGGAGAGTTAAATCATGGGACTCGGAAAGAAGTTGTTCAATACGTCCCGGACGTACAAACATATTGCGAACAAATTTGAGAGTTAGGCGTATAAACGGAACTTCAAGTGCCCGTGATGCTATTGACATCTAAGTCCTTTCTGCTAATTTGTTTGTGGAACAGTCGTGCATAACCATCTCAACAATTAGGTTTTCAAAGCTTGTTTCGGGTCGCCATCCAAGTTCGTAGCTAATCTTGGATGTATTGGCAATCAGCGGCACTGAGTTTTCTGGCCGATCCAGATCTACTGTCGTTTTGACATATCTTTCCCAGCGCAAACCCGCAGAACTAAATGCTATCTCTAGCAGTTCTCTCACAGTGCGCGCTTGACCGCTTCCAATTATGTAATCAACTGGTTCTGGGCTCTGGAGCATCATCCACATTGCTTTGACATAATCTCTTGCATGCCCCCAATCCCTGATTGTATTAAGCTGCCCTAATATCAAATCTGTGGCTGATCCGTCGAGGATGCGAGCAATGCCTTTGCTTACTTTTCTTGGTAGGTAATGCTCTTTTCTTCTTGGAGATTCATGATTGTACAGAATTCCCGAACACGCAAAGACTCCATATTTTTGCCTGTAAGCACGAATGAGATTCATTGCTGTAACTTTGGCCGCCCCATAAACTGTCAAGGGAGAAAACGGTGTTAACTCTGACTGTGGACTTTCTTTTGTATCCATAAAAATATTGGAGCTAGAGGCATAAAACAACTTGGCGGCCAAACCTTGCTTGTGTATCTGGTCAAGAAATATTGCCAAAGAGCGAGTATTAATGGAAAATATTTGATCGTAAAAGACGAACTCAAGAGAAGATTCGTGAGAAGTAGCTAGGTAATAAATTTCATTTGGTTGCCAGTTGGCAAGCAGGCTCCCAACTTCTATCTGACTAGACAAATCCACACTCTGAATCTCAATGTTGATATTGATTGGATATGTGCTTAAAACAGAAATATCCCTTACAAGACCAAGTACTGCATAGCCTCTTGAAATAAGAAGATCAGCAAGGTAAGCGCCATCCTGCCCTGCCGCACCCACAATGAGGGCCCGTTTGGCGTTTGCAGTAGCCATAGGGATAAGCATGTTTACGCCGCAGACCGATAACGCAAGGCGTGAAGGCACCCTCTTGCAAAGCATTTGGTCGCACTCAACGGGGCAATAGCCTTTAGTTTGAAGATCAGTAGAAGTTCGGCGTAGGCGTTTCGCCAACTCAAAATAGACAAGAACCAGCCCAACCAGTAGAATCGGACTGAACAAAACTCTTTGAGAAACTGCCTATCGAAAATAGGCATGTTTTGTCCGTAAAGGGTGATTTGATCCAGATGAACAAGCATACGTTGCGCAACGATCTGACTCGTATAGTTTATTGTTGCCCGTCGATGTCCTTGCGCTGCAATTGCCTCCCGCTCGGCATCGTGCAGTAGGTAGTAGCGCACTTTCTCGAGAAGCTCTTCTTTTGTCCTGAAAAAGATGTACTCGGATCCATCGACAAAAAGCGTTTCAAGCCCCGGGGCATACTCACTGAGCATGAATGTACCTAAGAATGGAATCTCTATATTACGTCCCTTGCACTGCTTAATGCGGGCATGAATAGCCTTGTCATCGCTCACCACGCCGGTGAAATTGAGATGAATCTTACTGCGACAAATCAGTTCGTTCATTTCCTGCGGCGTCAGAGACTGGCCTAAATTGCCATAGCCCGCTACTATGATGTTGATCCCATTGCTCTCTAAGTAATTGACATACTCGGCTCGATTCGCTCGATACAACCCACCAACAAACGAAACATCTATATCCTTTGGGAGTTCATGTTTTCTATATAGAGTCGGATCCAGTCCTAACCCGCTGGCACATTCAAATCCGTATAGTTTGAAAGTGCCCAACATACCCGGCATAAGCAACCACGACAGGTCAGCACATTGAGCGTAATATCGATCGTGAGACTCAAAGCAATGCTCGCTATCTGGGAAAATAATAATAACCTTGACTTTCTGCCTTTGTCTTATCGAATTTAGAAACTCCGGATAAATTAACTTTGCTATGCCAAGCAACACTACAACAACGTTGATCTTGTTGACGATAATTGCCTGCCTAATTAGGCTCTCAAGACCGTCAAGCCCATATAACTTATAAGATTCGGTGTAATCAACTTCGCTATAAAAGTCTGAGCACGCGCGTAATCCCATACTGATATTATCGGCATGGGATTTCGGAATGAGGTGCTCGCTGACCAAGAGTGTTCGGTATCCTGAGCCAGTAATGATTGGCTTACCCAGGGGAATTTCTCCCAATAACCCTGAACTCTGGCATTGATACGACAAACCTCCCCCCTCGTTTTAGGAACTCTTGCTCTCGGTAGATGAACTCGGGCATAAAGTGCCATGCCAGCACAAAGTAGTAATCTGGCTTTGCTCCACGTGAGGCCTCCTCGGAGATGATGGGGATCCCAGAAGAAATAGTGTGTTTACCCCACTTGGTCGAATTGCGATCAGCAATTGCTACGACAATATCTGGCGTAATGCCATAGTACTGCAATGTGGTGTTGCCCTTTGTCGAGGCGGCATAGCCGTGAATGATCTTACCTTTGGCTTTTTCTTGCTTGAGAAAGTTTAATAGTTGTTGGCGCGAATCTTGAATGCGCTTACTGAAAGACTGATATGTGGAGAGTCTATCCAGGCCGAGGTCTTTTTCTTCTTGACGCAATTTTTCCAATCGTGCACTCGACTCCGCGGAGTATTGGCGACGAGAGGATGACCTCTTTCCGATATAGAAACGTACACTACCCTCATTGATTTCGGCTCGCATTTTGATATCAAAAATCTCGAGGTCATGGCGTGCCAAGAGGTTCTCCAGCGAAACCATGGTGTAGTACTCCAAATGTTCATGGCAAATACCATCAAAGGCGTTTTTCTCTAAAGCGCATGGCATGTACATCATCTGAACAATAAATACTCCATCATCATCTAGGCATTTACATACATCCGCAACGAACGTATTTGGATCATCAAGGTCGTAAAACATTCCAATTGCTGTTATTACCTTCGCCTTGGCATTTCCAAAAGCCGAGAACCAGGTAGCATGATTGAAAAAATCTATAAAGATCTTTGTGGTGCCTTCTTTGCTATATTCATAAAGGTTTTTTGCAGGTTCAAAGCCGACTGTTTTCAAACTAGGGATTTTGTAACCACGCAAAAGGGTGCCATCGTTGGCGCCTATATCGATAGCGTAGTCATTCTCTTGCAGATTGGCTATTCTAGTTGCATCGCCAGCAATTTCGTTCAACTCATCCGTCATGGTTTGGTTGATCCCGGAGCGATACCAATAGTTGGTGTACATGGTCTCACTGGAAACGGTGTGACGTAATTGCAAGAGTCCGCAACCACCACAACTTACATCACAAAGCACCAGCTCAAGAGGAGCCTTTATGCCTTGCTCGGTTATCGGATCATCTACAAAATCTGATACTGCTAAATCACCAAGAGACATTACATCAGCGAGATTTTTGGAATAGCATACACGACAGCAAGAAATCTGTTTGAACATTTTCTAATCCACATGAAAATTGACTGGTACATTGGAATCGTTTAGAGCTCGAGTTAACATGCTAGCGATTAACCCTTTCATGCCGTATCCGGACCTAATACAACGCAATCGTCCTGACTGACCAATACGCTTGATTTCCTCCGGTTTGCTCAGATAGGCATTTATTTTCTCAAGTAACTCCTGATCGCTAGAGAAGAACTCGGCTTCTATACCTTCCTCGAAAAGCTGCAGGTGCCTTTCAGTCCGCTCAGCTAGCAAGAAACTGCCTGCCCCAGTAATTTCCATGGATCTACTTGTGACTTGGTCGCGATTGATCTTGCGTAAGAAACCAAGATTGATTTTGGTGCGATTTATTGTTTTTATGTATTCCGCGCCATAT
>Ga0315905_10005813_pt1 | contig 12544 bp, 12 predicted proteins | sample LakEriMetagenome_5_FD_203522 | JGI IMG/M metagenome (GOLD analysis project Ga0315905, IMG submission 203522) | Freshwater fungal communities from buoy surface, Lake Erie, Ohio, United States - Buoy 4 MA121 | ecosystem: Environmental > Aquatic > Freshwater > Lake | place: USA: Lake Erie, Ohio... | reverse complement strand
CCGTGCAAGTGAGGCGGAACGCTCAACTTAAGACGGATGTCACGCCCGGCCCAACTTGACCCCGTCGAACGCGCGGTCGTTCTTCTTCTGAAGGAGGAGCGTCTGCGTCAGGGGCTGTCAGCTACCCGGCTGGCAGCACAGATTGGTGTGAGCCGTACTACCGTCACGCATTTGGAAACCGACGATGCCCGGCCTACTCTGTGGGTATTGCTGAAAGTAGCAGCGGGCCTGGGAGTCGAACTGAACGATCTGCTGCGCCGTGCCCGCATGCCGAAAGACCGGGGGCAAAAGTGAGACTGGCATCCTTTCGCTGAGGTCACACTTGTTGCAGGAACTCCTCCGAAGAAAGAGGCTGGAAAAAGCAAAGACTGGAGAAGAGGACGTTGTCTGTCCGGAGAATACGACGTCTATGTTCACTGCACGGCACCGCTCAGTTAGGGCTGCGGTTCCAATTGCGCCGGAGCATTCATGGATTCACGACGTTCACCGGCTGTCCGGCGAGGAAGGCGCGGATGTTTTCCACGACGGTGCCGAGGAGTCGCTCCCGGGACGCGCGGGCGGCCCAGGCGAGGTGGGGCGTGATGAGGCAGTGGGGAGCGGTGAGCAGCGGATTGTCCGCAGCGGGGGGCTCGGTGGAAAGGACGTCGAGACCGGCTCCGGCGAGAACCCCGGTGCGGAGGGCATCGGCGAGGTCCTGCTCCACGATGAGCGGGCCGCGGCCGGTATTGATGAGGAAAGCGGTGGGCTTCATGCCGGCGAGGCGTGCGGTATTCACGAGGCCCTGCGTCTCCGGCGTGAGCGGGCAGTGGAGACTGACGACGTCGGCCTGGCGGAAGACTTCATCCACGGTCGTGAAAGTGACGCCGTGCTCAGCCGGCCGCGGCGTGCGGGTGGCGGCGAGTACGTTCATGCCAAACGCCTGCGCGATGCGGGCCACGGCCTGACCGATGAGTCCATAACCAATGATGCCCATGGTGAGTCCTGACAACTCGACGAGCGGGGTGCGCCAGTAGCACCAGTCCGGCGAGCGCGACCACTCCCCGGCGCGCACGGTGTCGCTGTGGAGGCCGGTGCGCTGGGTGAGTTCCAGCAGCAGGGCGAAGACATGCTGGGCCACGGCAGCGGTGCCGTAGCCGGGGACATTGCACACCGGAATGCCTCGCGCCCTGGCAGCGGCGGTGTCGATCACATTGTAGCCGGTGGCGAGCACGCCGATGCAGCGCATCTGCGGGAGCGCGGCGATGGTGTCGCTGCTGAGCGGCACTTTGTTCGTGAGGAGAATATCGGCCCCGGCGGCGCGCTCGAGGATGTGCCCCGGCGGGGTGCGGTCATACACGGTGAGATCGCCCAGGGCGGCGAGCGGTGCCCAGTCGAGGTCGCCGGGATTGAGCGTGTAGCCGTCGAGAATGACGATGCGGGGCATGGGCGGGGATCAGTCCTGCACTTTGAAGCGCGGGTTCTGGCTGAGGAACTGCAGCGGGTTTTGATAGAGCACCTGATCAATGAAGGCGCTGCCGTAGCCGCGCTTGCGCATTTCGAGTGCGGTCTTCGGCACGGCGAGCGGATCGCTGTGGCCCCAGTCGCAGGCGCTGTTGAGCCAGATGCGCTGGCTGCCGTAGAGTTCCAGCATGTCGATGGCACGGTTGGGCGTGGCTTTGCTTTCCGGATAAAGCGTGATGCCCGCCCAGAAGCCGTGGTCGAGCACCAGCGGGGCCGTGTGTTCCTCGACGTGATCAATGATGACGCGCTCCGGCTTCAGTGCGCTGTGGTTCTTGATGGCGTCGAGAATGAGGCGCGTGCCTTTGAGTTTGTCCTCCAGGTGCGGCGTGTGCACGAGCACGAGCTGATCGTGATCGGCCGCCAGCTGGAGGTGCTTTTCCAGGATGAGGAGTTCGTTGCGGCTGTTCTTGTTGAGGCCGATTTCCCCGATGCCGAGCACACTGGGCTTCGCGAGCAGCTCCGGGATGAGCGCAATGACATCATTGGCGAGGCCCATGTCCTCGGATTCCTTCGGATTGATGCAGAGCCAGCAGTAATGCGGCAGATGATACTTCTTCGCGCGGCGCGGCTCGTATTCCGTGAGCTGGAGGAAGTAGTCGTAAAAGCCGTGCTTGTTCTTGCGGTCGTAGCCGGCCCAGAAAGCGGGTTCGCACACCGCGGCGCATCCGGCGGTGACCATCGCATGATAGTCATCCGTGGTGCGGCTGACCATGTGGCCGTGAGGTTCGATGTAGCGCATGGGGGGAGAAATGTCGGGGGCCGAATGGAGAAATCCGAAGGAGGCGGCGGATCACTCACGCGGGGCGCCAAAGGCCCCCTGGATGGTCGCGGCGGGGATGGGCTCCACGCTGTGGTCGCTGAGGGATTCCAGCACGCGGCGGGCGCGTCCGGTTTCGTCCTTGAGGACTTCGGCGAGGGCGCGCTTCAGGGCCAGCACGCGGTAGTCGTCTGCCTGGCCGTGGCGTTCCATGCGGTCGAGGAAGGCGGCGACATCGATGAGCCGCGAGCGGGCATCAATGAACTGGAGATCAACGAGCGGGGCGCTCACGGCTGGTTAGAAGCTGCCGGGGGTGAAGGTGGGGCCATTGAGCGAAGCCACCGGGGCGGCTCCGGGCGCGCGGCCCTGGGACATGGCGATGAGCTGGCTGACGGTGACGAAGCGGAAGCCCCTGGCGAGCAGGCCGTCGAGCGTGCCGGGCATGGCGTCGATACTGGAGGCGTGGATGTCATGCACGAGGATGATGGAGCCGGGCCGGGTCTCGCTGAGAATGCGGCTGCGGGTCATGCTGGCGCTGCGGGTTTTCCAGTCCTGGGGATCGACGCTCCAGAGAATGGTGGGGTAGCCGAATTCGCTCATGATCCACTGCTTCTGGCGCGCAGTGATGGAACCGTAGGGCGGGCGGTACATCCGTGGAGCGGTGCCGGTGATATTGGTCAGGGCGTCGTGACTGCGCTGGAGTTCGCTGCGCACGGAGGCGTCGCTCATGCTGCTGAGCTTGCCGTGCGTCCAGGTGTGGTTGGCGATTTCATGGCCGTCAGCCACGATGCGGCGCACGATGTTCGGGTTCCGCTGCACATTGTAGCCTACAGTGAAGAAGGTGGCCTTGATGCCGCGGGCGGCGAGCATGTCGAGCAGGCGCGGGGTATTGGGCGTGACCGGGCCGTCGTCAAAGGTCATGGCGATGAACGGACCAGGGGCCACGGCGCTGGTGTAGCTCATCTTCGTGCCGGGCGGCAGACTGCCGGCGGGAAGATTAACCCCCTGATTGCGCAGCGGCCGCGCGATGCCCGCGGAGGCCACGGGAGCGGAGGTCGCGCCGGGCCTGGCGGTCTTTTTGGCGCAGGAGACACCGCCGAGAGCGATGAGGGCGGTGCAGAGGAAGGGGAGCAGCTTCATGGGAAAAGTGTGGCCGCTATAGTGTCCCGGGCAGGACAGGGGTCAACGGCAATGCCAGCCGCGGATATTTACTGCCTGGCCGCATTCTTTTCTCGTCAGCGCAGGGCCGCGGTGATACACGGAACCCATGCGGATTCCCCTGATCGCTGCCTCCTCTTTATTACTCGGTGCTGCCGGGGGTGCCGGACTGCGCTGGGCGCTCGCCCCTTCCGCAGAGCCTGCCTCTGCCCGCAAAGGCCGCGCGGTGGTCCGCCTGGCACCCGGCACTGACCGGATGCGCGGTGGCACAGGCGCCGCAGTCAGCGCCGCCCTGCTGCCCCAGGCGGGCGTGGCAGGCATCGAGCAACTGCTGGCCATGCGCGGGTTCGCCCAACTGGAGAGCATCGGCCTCTGGCTGCAGAGCGCCGGGACGGAGGACCTGAAAGCCTTCGTGCTCGCGCTGAAAGACCAGGAAACCTCCGACACGAGCATCCACGACGCGCTTTTCCTCCGCTGGGCCGAGCTGGATGCCCCGGGGGCGCTCACCTTCAGCCGGTCGCACGGCTACGATAACATCCTGTGGTGGGCCTGGGGCAAGGTGGATCCTGACAAAGCCCTCGCCGCAGCGCTGCTGGAGCGGGAATCCTATCACGGCTGCGCGGTGCTCCGCGGCATTGCGCAGAATGATCCGGAGCGTGCCCGCGAACTCTTTGCCCAGTATCCTCAGTTTGCCGACCGCGTGTCGCTGGAAGGCCTGGTCTCGTCCCTCATGCGCACCGATCCCGCGGCCGCCGCCGAACTGGCCCTCACCGTGGAAAGCACCGACGTGGTGGACAGCATCGAAAGCTGGACGCTGCGCGAACCCGATGCCGCCCTCGCCTGGGCGCTGGGACTGGAATCTCCCGGACAGCGCGAGCGGTTCCTCAAAGCCGTGATCGGTCAGCTGCAGGAAACCAGTCCGGAGAAGGTGGCCAGTGCTCTCGCCGCCCTGCCGCCGGGCATCACACGCAACCGGCTCATTGCCGAGCACGCCGGATATCTTGCGCTCACCAACAGTGCGGCGGCGCTCGCCTTTGCCAAAGAGCAGACGAATCCCGCTGTGCGGCAGGCCTCCATCGCCGCCATCGCCGGAGCCCTCGTTCCGGAGCGGCCGCAGCAGGCGCTGGACATCCTGCGCAGTGGGTCATGGAAGACGGGCGACCCGGCGAACCGCAGCGGCGTGTCTGGTTCCGGTGTCTATGAAGTCGTAAAGGACCTCATGCGGCATCTGCCGGAAGAGACCATGCAGTTCACCCAGGAGCTGGGCACTGACTCCGCCGCGCACGGATTGCGTCACCGTGCGTTCGAGGGATGGCTGGAGGCGGACATCGGCAAGGCCTCGGAATGGCTTGCCGCCCAGCCGGCGGCGCAGCGCGACCGCTCCACGGTCGAGAGTTTGGTGAACCGCCTCATGCACGGAGCCGACCAGGATTTCGAAGCCGCGGTCACCTGGGCCGCCACACTAACTGATCCGAATGGCTACAACAGTCAGCTGCGTTATGCGCTCGAAAGCTGGCGCCGGTCCGACCCGGAGGCCGCCCGGGCCGCCCTCTCGCTGCCGGTCATTCCGGAAAAGCTGCGGGAACAACTCACCCCCACCTTTTCCCAGCCGTGAAAGCCCTGCCCGTCCTCGCACTCAGCACGGCCGCGGGTCTCGCCACAGGCTGGTTTTCCCTGCCGCTCTGGCATCACACCGCAGCATCGCCTAACGCACCCAGCCGCCTGCCCGTGATGCAGGAATCAGGGCGCGCCGGCCTCAAAGGCGACTGGAAGCAACACGTGCAGTCCATCCACAGCGCCGGAGGACCCACGGCCCAGCTGGGGGCAGCACTGGCGCTCGCGGATTCCCTCGCACCGGAGGACTACCGCACCCTGCTGGAAGAATGCCGGGAACTGCCGCCCAATTCCTCCCAGACATTCTTCTTCCGCAGTGTGCTGCGCCGCTGGACGGAAGCGGACCCGGAGGCCGCCGCCGCATGGTGCATCGGCCACGCCTCCAAGCAGCTCGGCGAAGTCGTCCGGCTCTGGGCAGCCACCGATCCGGCCGCCGCGCAGCGCTTCACCGCCGGACTCCCCGCGGATGCCCGCAACAACGCCGTCGCGGGCATCGCCGAAGCGCTGGCAGAGAACGATCCCAAAGCCGCCCTCGAATACATCCGGCGCAGCGCCAACCCCGGTAATTCCTACGGGCTTAAAAAGGCCTTTGAACAGCTCGCCAAAAGCGACCCGCAGTGGCTCCTGGAGCACGGCGATTCCCTGCCCGGGGATCTTCGCGGCCGGGCGCGCGAGAACGCGGCTGAGGAATTTGCCCGCCATGATTTCAATGCCGCACTCGCATGGGCATCCAGTCAGCCTGACAAAAGAGAAATGCTCTTCAAAGTGCTGAACGGGGCCACTGATCCCGCCCCTGCACTCGCCTGGCTCTCGGCACAGGAAAAGCCGCTCCAGGAGGAAATGGCCAGCTCCCTCTCCTACTCGCTGGGAAGAAAGCATCCCTTTGCAGTGCTTCAGGCGACGGCCGATCCCTCGCTGCCTGCGGGCACGCAGAGCAATCTTCTGTCCGGCGGCTTGTATTATGCGGCCCTGAGGGATCCCGCGGCCGCCGCGGCTGCCCTTCAGGGCTTTCCTGCGGCATCCATCAAAAACTTCGCCGCCTCGGTGATTAATCCCTGGCTGACCCGGGACCCGGCTGCAGCCAAAGCCTGGGCAGAATCACTCCCGGACGCCGGGGCACGCGAGTCCGCCCTCGCTGCCATTGCGAAGGCGGAAAGCAAACCGGACGCCTCGCTGCCGATGACGCCCAGGGAGCGCCTGCTGACGAGCCTTAAAGAAAACCGCTATGTAGATAATACCGCTGTGCTCCGCCTTGCCCCCGAGGAGCGGAGGGAAGTCCTGCAGACGCTTGGTGTGGACACTGAACCAAACAGCGCCTCTTCCCACTACGCCTCCCGCGTGATGGATACCATCCGGGCCTACTATCCCGAGGACTATGGCGCCTGGCTGCTCACCCGCCCTGCCGATGAGAAAACCGCCGGCGAAACCGCGCAGTTTGCCTCCGGGTGGGCCGGAGAGAATGCCCCCGCCGCCGCCGCCTGGGCAGCCAAACTGCCTCAAGGTCCCGTCCGCCAGGAAACCATCAGCCGCGTGGCGCAGCAATGGCACGCGCTGGATCCCGCCAGCGCCGGCCAGTGGATCACCACCCTCTCTTCCAGCGAACAATCCCGCGCACGTCAGGCGCTCCAGGAATGATTTCACCGCGCCACAGCGATTGATCAAAAATGGTGCGCGGAGAGGGATTCGAACCCCCGACCATCTGTGTGTAAGACAGACGCTCTACCGCTGAGCTATCCGCGCCTTGTGGAGGACCGCGCATTCACCGGCCTCAGTCTTCCAGCGCGGGGGCTGTGAAAAAGTGGCGGACAGAGAGGGATTCGAACCCTCGGTGCGGTTTTAGCGCACACACGCTTTCCAGGCGTGCGCATTCGACCACTCTGCCATCTGTCCATAGATGAATTCCGGTGTGCTGTGAAGCATGGTCCGGAATGCGGCGCGTTGAGCCATAAGTGCTTTCCCCGGACGCGCAAGGAAGAAAGCGCCAGGCGCTGATTTCTGCATCCAGCGGCGTCATGTGGCTGCATTTCGGGGATGCCGCCGCGCGCGGGCTGTGCTTAGGCAGTGGGGATATGCTGTCTGCGAGTCCCCATTCCGCCTTTGTCAAAATCTGCGGCCTCACCCGGCCGGAGGACGCCGCCGCCTGCGCGGAAGCCGGGGCCGATGCCATCGGGATCAACTTCTTTCCCAAGTCCAAACGCTATCATCCGCTGGAACAGGCACGCGCCTGGCTGGGGGATTTCGCCGGCGGCCCGGCGCGGGTCGCGCTGTTCGTGAATGCGCCGCTCGCGGACATCCAGACGGCCGTGGACAGCTGCCTGTTTGAAGCAATTCAGCTGCATGGCGATGAGTCGCCGGACTTCTGCCTCGCGGTAAAAAACCTCGGCCTTCCCCTCCTCCGCGCCCTCGCCCTGCACACACCGGACGACCTCGCGCTGCTGCGCGATCACCCGGCCGATGCCTTCATCCTCGACGCCTACGCCCCGGGCGTCTTCGGCGGGACCGGCCACCTCTGCGACTGGGCGCTGGCGGCGGAGGCCGTGCGCGCCTTTCCGGACCGGCCCATCCTGCTCAGCGGCGGACTGGAACCGGGGAATGTCGCCCGCGCCATGGCGGAGGTGCGGCCCTTCGGCGTCGATGTCGCCAGCGGCGTGGAATCGGCTCCCGGCGTGAAGGATGCCGGGAAAATCCTCGCCTTCACCCATGCGGCGAAGGGCCTCAAAACTGAATTCCCTACTATTCCTATAGACAATTAGGATTTTCGGTTGCCCCGAGGCAATTCCTTTCTAAAACCACCCCCGTAAATTCCCCACTACTGCCATGTCCAAAGCGAGCGTCGAAGAAATCAAACTGGAGTCCAACGGTCTGCGCGGCCACATTTGCGAGGCGATGACGGACCCCGCGCTGTCGCATGTGGAGGAAGCGGAGAATGTGCTCCTGAAATTCCACGGGACCTATCAGCAGGACGACCGCGACCAGCGCGTGCAGCGGGCGAAGGAGAAACTGGACAAGGCGTGGAGCTTCATGGTGCGGAGCAAGATGCCCGGCGGCCGCATCACAGCGAAGCAGTGGCTCATTCATGACGAACTGTGCCGGCTCTCGGAAGGCTCGCTGCGCCTCACGAACCGCCAGGGCATTCAGCTGCACGGCGTGCTGAAAGGAAATTTGAAGAGCGTCATCTCCGGCATCTGCCACAGCGGCCTCACCACCATGGGGGCCTGCGGCGATGTGGTGCGCAATACCATGGGCCCCGCCGCACCGGTGAAGAGCGCCGTGCACGAAGACAGCCAGCGCCTCGCCGAGGAGATCAGCCAGCGCTTTCTCTGGCGCTCCCAAAGCTATGCCGACATCTGGCTCGACGGCGAGAAGATCGAACTCGACTGGGCGCAGACGGAGGTGAATCCGGCCGTGCGCGAGAAGACCGCGTCACCCGACACCGCCACGACCCACGACCCGATCTACGGCAAGCTCTATCTCCCGCGGAAATTCAAGATGGGCATCGCCATCCAGCCGCACAATGACGTGGACGTCTATTCCCAGGACGTAGGCTTTGTCCCGCACGTGGTGAACGGCACGGTGGAAGGCTACACGATCCTCGTAGGCGGCGGGTTTGGCATGAGCCACGGCCAGCTGAATACCCGGCCGTTCCTCGCCCAGCCGCTCTTCTATGTGCCGCGCGCTCACGTCGTGGATGCCACCGAGGCCATCGTGACCACACAGCGCGACCACGGAAACCGCACCGAGCGCAAGAACGCCCGGATGAAATACACCGTTCAGACCATGGGCATCGACGCCTTCCGCGCCGAAGTCGTCAGCCGCCTCCCTGGCATCCCCGTGGAAGCCGCGAAGCCGGTCCACTTTGACACCGTGGAGGACTCGCTGGGCTGGCACGAGCAGGGCGACGGAAAGCTCTACTGCGCCGTCTATGTCAGCATGGGCCGCATCACCGACCGCCCCGACGGCCCGGCCTACCTCAGCGCCTTCAATGAGATCGCCCGCGAGCTGGACCTGCCCTTCATCGTCACGCCGAATACGAACCTCATCATCGCCAATGTCGCGCCCTCGCAAAAGGACGCCGTCGATGCCATTCTCGCAAAACACCGCGTGCCGCACGCCTCCGGCATGACCGCCACCCGCCGTGTCGCCCACGCCTGCGTCGCCCTGCCCACCTGCGGACTCAGCCTCAGCGAATCCGAACGCGCCCTCCCCGGCGTGCTCGATCACATCGACGCCATCCTGCGCGAACTCGGCCTCGAGAACGACCCGATCCTCATTCGCATGACCGGCTGCCCCAACGGCTGCGGCCGTCCCTACAATGCCGACTTTGGCTTCGTCGGCCGCGCACCGAACAAATACGCCATGTTCGTCGGCGGCAGCATCGCCGGCGACCGCCTGGCCGGCCTGGAGCAAAAGACCATCCCGCTCGCCGACATCCCCGCCGCCGTCCGTCCCTACCTCGAAGCCTTCGCCAAAGAGCGCCAGCCCGGCGAAAACTTCAGCCTGTGGTTCGGCCGCACCCGCAACACCGGCCCGGCCCCCGACCCCGAGCAGTTCCACGTCGAACTCGCCGAGCGCGCCGCACGCCTCGCCGGCCAGAAAGTGGACGCCGCAGGCTGACGGGTTTCACTGCCCAGCCTCCGCGACTCAGGCGCAGACGGTGCCAATCGCCGCCGCGCCCAGGCACCCCCACACCGGCGCGCCCCGTTACGGCGCAGGGCGGTCCGGTGATGGGTCATATCTGCGGCAAAATCCGTTCAACGGCGGCAAAATCCGCCCCATTAGAGCCATTTGACGCCATTTTTGCCGCAAATGCAGGGGCTCCGGGGCAGCATCGCCCTTCTTCTCGTTTTATAGGGGGCCGTCGCGAAAGGAAACAGGGCGCAACTTCCTGGTCCGGCTGCGGTTTGGCCGGAGGTAAGCCCGGAGGCTTTACTGATTGCGGTGCGAACGCTCCCGCGAGGGCATGCGGGACGGCACTGAGGAGGCCCGGCTCACGCCATGACGGCGTTCCATTTCCACGGCTCAGAGAAGTGCGCCGTGCTGCTCAATGAAGGCATCGGGACTGATGGGCTGCGGACGGTAACCTGCGCCGGCGAGCGGGGCAAAATCACGGTCGGCGTGATCAAGTAGTCGGCTCCGACGGTGATGGCGCAGTCCGTGAAGGCGTTGTCGTCGGGGTCGCCCGTGACGATGCCGAACTGGAAATGGGGCGTGACGAGATGCAGTCCACCGCTGGCGGCAATGAGGTCGAGCAATTGAGACATGCGCCCCCACGCTGCGGTGCCGTTCATGAGGGTGATCATCTCCCGGTATTCGGTGAGGATCTGATTCGAGACCGCCCAGGTGAGTTTACCAAAGGCACAGGCGCGGAGAATGGGGTTCCAGAGATGGGAGGCGGCCCGGGCCTGCACGAGGACGCTGGTGTCGATGCAGACGATCATGCGCCGCGGAGTCTGGCGCGCACCTCCTGGAGCAGTTGGGGGAGGTGGGCCCACTTTCCGCTGGCGCGCTCCTGTTCTGCATCGGCGGAGATTTCCTCCAGCAGGCGCAGCTTCTCCGCATGGAGGAGGGCTTCGTGCACGATCAACACGTCCTCATCGGGCGCGGTCTGCAGGCGCTGGAGCATTTGCTCGCGAAGGTCGCGGGGAATGGGAGTGGTGACACTCATGGAGCGAGTGTAGCGGTTTCCGGCGGGAAAATCCAGCCTCGGTTTTCTCAATAAGCCTTGGCGAAGATGACGCGCTGGGTGCTGGGCTGGCCGGTGAGGAAGCAGGTGCCGGGCTCTTTGTATTGGTCGCCCCAGGGAATGCAGCGCATGGTGACGCCGTAGGTTTTCTGGATGCGCTCTTCATCGCCGGCGGTGCCGGCCCAGTGGCAGAGGGCGAAGCCGCCGTGGATTTCGCGCTCGGCTTTGGGGGTGAAGAAGGCTTCGAACTGTTCCTTCGTGTCGATCTTCACCATGTGGGCGTCGCGGAAGACGGTGGCGCGGGCGAGCAGATTTTCCTGGATGCTTTCGAGGAGGTCGGCGGCTCCGGCGGTGAAGTCGGCGATGGCGGGGAATTCCTTTTCTTTGATGCCGCGGTCGCGGCGGGCGAAGGCGAGGCCGGCTTTTTCGAGGTCGCGGGGGCCGATCTCGATGCGGACGGGCACGCCTTTCTTGATCCATTCCCAGCTCTTGGTGCCGCCGGGGAGGTCGCGGGTGTCCACGTGGGCCGTCATATTGTCGCCGCGCCAGTTGAGGGAGCGCAGGGATTTGGCGAGGGCGTGGCAGGCGTCGAGGACGGCCTGACGGGTTTCCTCCTTCGGCGTGACAGGGAGGATGACGAACTGGTAGGGGGCGATGCGCGGAGGGAGGATGAGCCCGTCGTCGTCGCTGTGGGCCATGATGAGGGTGCCGATGAGGCGGGTGCTGACGCCCCAGCTGGTGGTCCAGGCGTATTCCTTCGCGCCGCCGCGGCCGGTGAAGGCGATGTTGGCGGCGTGGGAGAAGTTTTGGCCGAGGAAGTGGCTGGTGCCGGCCTGGATGGCTTTGCGGTCCTGGACCATGGCTTCGATGCAGAGGGTCTGCTCAGCACCGGGGAAGCGTTCGCGTTCGCTCTTCTCGCCTTTGATGACGGGGATGGCGAGGTGGTCGCGCACGAAGGTCTCGTAAACGTCGAGCATTTGCGCGGTCTCGTGCAGGGCCTCGTCCTTCGTCTCGTGGGCGGTGTGGCCTTCCTGCCAGAGGAATTCGGCGGTGCGGAGGAAGATGCGGGGGCGCATTTCCCAGCGCATGACATTGGCCCACTGGTTGATGAGGAGGGGGAGGTCGCGGTAGCTCTGCACCCAGCGGGCGAAGGCGGCGCCGATGATCGTCTCGCTGGTGGGGCGGATGACGTAGGGCTCGGTGAGTTCGCCGGTGGGGACCATCTTCATGGAACCGTCGGGCTGCTTCACGGACTCCAGGCGGTGGTGGGTGACCACGGCGCACTCCTTGGCGAATCCCTCGACGTGCGCGGCTTCCTTTTCCAGATAGCTCAGGGGGATGAGGAGGGGGAAGTAGGCGTTGACGTGGCCGGTGTCCTTGAACATGCGGTCCATCTGGCGCTGGATGTTTTCCCAAATGCCGTAGCCGAAGGGCTTGATGACCATGCAGCCGCGGACTTCGGAGTTTTCCGCGAGGTCGGCGGCTTTGATGACTTCCTGATACCACTCCGGGAAGTTCTCCTCACGTACGGGAGAAATGGCGGACTGGGCTTTGGCGGGCTGTGACATGGCGTGGATAGGGTGAAAAATGGAACGCGCATGATGGAGCCCCGCGCCAGCCCCGCAAGAGGAGGAAATCACCCCGCGCCCCGCCCCTCCGCAAAGCCGGGGCTGGCGGGGCCGCGGGCAGCGTGATATGAAACCCGCCGATGACTTTCCGCCTGCTCTCCCTCACCGCTGCTCTGGCCCTCGCGTGGCCGGCGGCCCCGGTGCAGGCCGGACGGGGCAAAATCAGCGGGGAAGACCGGAAGTGGTGGGCGTGGCAGCCGCTGG
>Ga0315905_10005812_pt1 | contig 12546 bp, 3 predicted proteins | sample LakEriMetagenome_5_FD_203522 | JGI IMG/M metagenome (GOLD analysis project Ga0315905, IMG submission 203522) | Freshwater fungal communities from buoy surface, Lake Erie, Ohio, United States - Buoy 4 MA121 | ecosystem: Environmental > Aquatic > Freshwater > Lake | place: USA: Lake Erie, Ohio... | reverse complement strand
GCCGCGCTCGGCGGCCGCGCCCCGCCGCCCTCGGCCCTCGCCGCGGCGGCCGCCGAGGTCGCCGCCTCGGCCCCGCCGCCCGCGCAGGGCACCGCCGTCGCCCTGCTCGACCAGGGGCCCCCGGGTTACCACCCGGACCCGGACGACGCCGAGCTGCTCGCCTACAGCCCCCCGCCCGGGAGGCTGGCCGAGCTCGAGGCCAACGGCATGCCGCGCGCCGACGCGATCGTCGCGCTGCTCGAGGCCGGCGGGGACGTGGGGGCGGCCCTGGGGGTGCAGGTGGCGGCGCAGTCGGCGTCGCGCGCGCCGGGCGCGGGGGCCTTTGCGGCGCGCAAGCGGCGTCGGCGCCGGGAGATGCGGCGGCGGCTCGAGGCGGTCGGGGGTGCGATGGTGGTGGATGGAGGGGGCGGCGGCGCGGCAGGCAGCGGCGCGGCGGCGGCGGAGGCGGCGGCGGCGGCCAACGCCGCCGCCGACGAGGACGACGCGGCGGTCGCCGAGGCCAAGGCCGCGGCCAAGCGCGTGCTCGAGGAGGCCGAGCACGTCTACAGCCTCTTCGTCGCGACCCTGCTCAGCGGCTCCATGGTCCCCGGCGGCTACCCGGCGGCGGCGTCGGCGCGCGCCGCCCCCTGCGGCCGCCTCTTCGCCCCGCCCCGCAACGCCGCCGCGCCCCCCGTCGCCGGCCCCTTTCCCTCGTTCGCCGTCGCCCCCGCCCCCGGGGCCCAGCAGGCGGCGAGCGCCTCCCCGCCGCCGCTCGCGGCGCCCGGAGGATGGGGCCCGCCCGCGGCGGCGCGCGTGCGGGTGCGCACGATCGAGCGCGTGCAGAACCACCGCCTCTGGACCAAGTACCACCTGTGGTGCGAGGAGGTGCGCGCGCAGACGGCGCACCTGCACCACCACCACCGGGCTGGAGCGGGGGGCGCGGCGGCGGGCGCGGGCGCGGGCGCCGCGGCCCTCTTCGGCTCGGGCCTGTTTGGCGGCGGCGGCGGCGGCGCCGCTGCTGCCGCTGCCGCCGGCGCGGGCGGCGGCGGGATGGGCGCGTTCCTCACCAGCGCCGCGGGCGGCACGATGCTGCACGCCGGCCACCCCTCGGCCCTGGGCGCCAACGCCGGCGGCGCCGCGCCCCACCCCCCCTCGGGCCCGGCCAACGAGTGCGCCCTGTTCCACGGCGCCCCCTCGTTCGAGGTCCTCGACCGCATCTGCCGCACGGGCTTCGACATCCGCGTCTCGTCGCAGGGGGGCGCCCTCGGGCTCGGGTCGTACTTTGCCGCCTCGGCCTCCTACTCGGACGCCTACAGCCGAAACACGAGCGGCAACGCGGCCGCGGGCCTGCTCGCGACGTCTGGGAGCCTGGCGCCGACCCTGGGGCTGCAGGCGCGGCCGGGCTACCAGCGCGCGCAGCCGCGGCCGTCGCTCACGGCCGCGCAGCACGCGTCGCTGGGGCCGCGGCCGACGGGGCGCGGCAAGGCGGCCAAGCCGCTCAAGGCCGCCTGGGACGCGCGCTACCAGGCGCTGCTGGCGCAGAACGCGATGGCGGCGCAGGCGCCGCCGGGCGCGCAGCCGCAGCAGCAGCAGGCGCAGCAGGCGGCCGCCGTCGTCGCCGGCACGCCCGCGCAGCAGCGGGCCCAGGCCGCCGCCGCCGCGCAGGCGCACGCGCGCGGCCTCGCGCCCGCCGGCGCGCCGCTCGGCGGCCGCGACTACGACGCCGCCGGCCGCCGCCGCGGCGCCCACTCGATGCTGCTGTGCCGCGTCGCCCTCGGCAACGTCATGCAGGGCCGGCCGGGCCTGCGCCGCCCGGAGGACGGCTTCCACGCCGCCGCGCACGCGACCGTCGGGTTTGCGCCGCTCGCGGGCGGCGACATCTGCGCCGTCTACGAGAACGCCGCGGCCTACCCTTGCTGGCGCATCACGTACGAGTACCAGTAGTAGTGGGCGGCGGCTGCGAGGGAGAGGAGAGGAGAGGAGAGGAGATGGATAGAGAGAGAGCGAGAGAGAGAGAGAGAGATGAGCGCACGCAGAGATACGGTGCACACACACACACGCGCGCACGGACGGATTTCCGCTCCCCCCCCCCTCCCCCCCCTATTGCCGCCGACCTGCACACTTACACACACTGCAACCCATCGTCGCATGGCGCCCCCAAAAAAAAAGCATCGGAAAGAAGAATGGCGATCGAGCGGCGGCGCCGGCGGCGGCGCAGGATCTCTCACGTCTTCTTGACCGGCGCTGCTGCTTGCTCGGGCGCTCGGGGGGCCGGCGGCGCCTTCTTGGCCGCCGTCTTCTTTGCTTCTTCCGCTGCAGCGGCAGCAGCCGCCGCCTTGGCCGCGGCGTCCTTCTTCTTCTTCTTCTCGGCCTCCTCCGCCGCCCGCGCCTGTTTGAGCGCGGCGGAGACGGCGTCCCGCTCCTTCTTCTTCCTCTCCTGCTCCGCCGCTGCTGCCGCTGCCTTGGCCACCGCCGCGCCCTTGGCCTTCTGCGCCTCGGCCGCCTCGGTCGCCGCCTCTGACGGCACCCGCGCCGCCGAGCCCGCGCCCCCGCCGCCGCCCTCCTCCTCCCGCTGCTGCCGCCGCCCCTCGCGCGCGCGCAGCGCCGCCCACCGCGCCTCGCGCGACGCGCGCATGTGCGCGTGCAGGTCCTCGGGCCACGCGCGCGGGCTCGTGCGCTCGGTCCACCAGCCCATCGCCCCGGGGCCCGCGGGAGGCTCGGACGACGCCGCCGCGCGAAAGCCCACAAAGGTCGCGAGCGGGGCAAACCACCCGGGCGTCGAGCGCCCGCCGACCAGCGGCGGGTAGGCGAACGGCAGCTCGCCCCTCGTGTTCCAGTACGTCGGCCACGCGGCCGAGTGGGGGCCGTTGCGCGCGTCCCCGGACGACTCGAGGGGGCGGTTCCCCCGGCCGTGCGCGAGGTCCGTGTAGAGGTTGCCAAAGGGCGCGGTGCGGTGGTGGTCGATGTTGAGGTCGGCGCCCGACGACGCCGCGACCACGGTGCCCTGCTCGGTCCACGAGACGGTCACGTCGTGCGTGAAGGGGCTCTCGACCCGCAGCCCGCGCACGAGGTTGTCCGCCCCGTGCTCCAGCCACACCCCGCGGTGGCCGTTCTGGTTGCCGATCGTCGGGTCGCTCGCGTTGCCGCGCGGGCGGGTCGTCGCGATCCGCACGTTGTCGACGGCGCACGACTGGGCGCCCCAGAGGTAGACGCCCGCGTCCGAGTTGACGATCGTGACGTCGCGCACCCACCCGTCCGCGACCTGGTTGAAGTGGATCGCGTTGTACCCCGCCTCCTTCAGGTGCCCCGCGTACGGCGCCCACGCAAACTCGACCGTGAGGTCCTCGACGCCCACGCCCGCGGCGGTCGGCTCGTGCGCGTGGAAGCGGGGCCGGAAGGCGAGCGACACGTTGCTCTGCAGCGGGCGCTCGAGCTCGACGTAGGGGCCCAGCTCGGGGTCGCGCCCGACCGCGGCCACGCGCGTCAGCAGGCGCACGACCTTGCCCGCGGCGTTGCTCTTGACCTCGCCCTCGGTCGGCGAGAAGAAGCCGCCCTTGAGGTCGCTCAGGAGCGCGGGGACGTCGCCGTCCATGGCGAACCGCACGGGCGCGCCCGCGCGCAGCGCGCCCTCGAGCGAGAGCGGGGCGCCGGCGCTCGCGGGCTTGCCGCCGCCGGGGGGCGCGGCCGACGTGCTGTCGACGTACAGGCGGGTGTCGCCGCGCTTGGCGGGCAGCGTCACCCGCGCGATCTCGTTCCAGGGGTTGATCGAGTCCCACCCCCAGAAGTTGAGGAAGCCCGTGCCGTGGCTGTAGTCCGAGGCGCAGCAGCCGCCGCCCTCGCGGAAGGTGTTCCCGTACGCCTCGGTGAGCGAGAGCGGGATGAAGATCGTCGTCCTCGCGGCGCCGGCGCCGCGCAGGACGAGGTTGGTGGCGCGGACGTCGATCTTCTTCTTGAGGACGTAGCGGCCGGGGGGCAGGTACAGGACGCGCGCGGCTGCCGATGAGTTGGAGGAGGGGGGGGAGGGGGGGGCCTTGTGGGGAGCGGCGGACGCGGCCGGGGCCTTCTTGGGCGCCGGAGGGGGCGGCGGAGACGGCTTGGACAAAGGCGCGGCGGCGGCGGCGGCGGCGGCGGCGGTGCCGCCGCCGTTGCTCGCGGCGGCGGCCTTTTTGGCGTCGCGCGCCATCGCCTCGGCCGCCTCCTCGACCGCCTGCGCGGCCGACGCGATCAGGGCCGGCAGCAGCGCCGCTGAGTGGCCGTCCTCCTCGCCCAGGGGGGCCCACGCGCCCTGCCGCGCGGCCGCCGCCGCCGCCGCGCCGGGCCAGAAGAAGGCCGACCCGGCAAACGGCGACGCCGACAGCACGGCGACTGCGCCGGCGGGCGTCGTCGGGCCCGGGGCCGACGCCGTGCGCCCGCCGAGCGCCGCCGCGGCGACGCCCGGACCGAACGAGGGCGACGGCTGGAGCTGGAGCAGGGGGTGGACGCCCGTCGCGGCGGCGTCGTCGCCTTCCCCCCCAGACGCCAGCTGCTGCCGCTGCTGCTGCAGCAGCAGCGCGCGCCCGGCCCCGCGCGCGAGACCGCCCGCGCCCGCGCCCTCCTCGGCGACGGCCGCGGAAAACGTGGCGCCGCCCGACGCGGCCGCCGCAAAGTCGTCCTCGCGCGCCCCAGGAGCCCCGAGCTCGCCCGCGAGCGCCAGCTCGGCCAGCGGGCGCGGCTGCTGCGACGACGACGACGACGACGACGACGACGACGACGAGGAGGCGCCGCCGCCCTTGCCGCCGCCGCCGCCGCCGCGGCGCCCGCAGGCCTCGGCGGAGAGGAGCTCGATCGTCCCTCTGAAGAGGACGCCCGAAGGGTCGGGCGCGCCGTCGGTCGTCGGCAGGACGGCGGCGCCCGCGGCCGCGATGCCCTTGGGGTCGTCGCCGCTGCCGCCGGGCGCCGCCGCCGCCGCCGCCGCCGCCTGGGCCTCGGTCGCCTGGCGCCACGCCGAGACGACCGCGGCCGCCGCGTCGCCGTCGCCGTCGAGCAGCAGCGTGAGCGCCGGGTCGACGGCCCACGAGGCGTACGTGACGCGCGCGGCCGCCGCGCCGCCGTCGCGGCCGCCGCCGCGCGTCGTCTCGACGGAAGCGAGCAGGCGGTCGGCCGGGGAGGGGGCGGAGGCGGCGGCGGCGGCGGCCGTCGCTGCTTCTTCTTCTTCTTGTTGTTCTTGCTGCCGCTCCGCCAGCCGCAGCCCCGACTCGCGCGCCACCGCCTGCTTTTTCGCCGGCGCCGCCGCCGCCGGCTTCTTCGCGACCTCCTTGGGCCGGTCCACCGTCTGAAGCGCGCGCAGGAACGCCTCCGTGTCGTCCGTGACGCCGTCGCCCGCGGCGCCGTAGTCCCGCTTCAGGTCCTCCGTGGGCGGCAGCGCGTCGCGTGCGGGCGGGCCGAGGCCCAGGCGCGCCCCCGCCCACGACCAGTCGCCGAGGCGCCCCGCCGGGTCCCAGAGCTCCCCGTCGCAGCCGTACAGGGCCGAGGGCACGGCGTAGTCGCCGCCCCGGCAGGGCGGGCAGTCGGGCTCGGAGACGGGGCGCACGCCGCCGCCGCCCGAGGCGGAGGAAGGGGCGGCGGGGGGCGCGAGGAGGAGGGCGGCCGCGGGCAAGCAGCACTTTTTGCGCCTGCGCCCGGCGCCGGCGCCCGCGCCGCCGCCGCCGCCGCCGTCGCACGCGTACACGCCCTTGTCGAGCTCGTCCGCCACGGCGCGCAGGGCCGCGGGTCCGCCCGGGCCGCGCGTCGACGGCCACGGAGGGGAGGCGGCGGGCGGCTTTGCGGACGCGGCGGCGGCGAGGGCCACGGAGACGGGCAGCAGGGGCTGGATCGGCACGGGCGGCGGCGTCGGGCTGGCCTCGCCCGCGAGCGCGCGGGCGAGCGCGCGCGCCTCGCCCGCGGCGCGGCGCCAGGCGGGCGCCGCGCCCACGACGAGGTCGCGCGCCTCGCGGGCGGCGAGCTCCTGAGGGGTGGGCGGAGGCGGGGGGGGCGGCGGGGGCACCACAGGGCCCCACCCGCCGTCGACGCCGGGCGCCACGAGCGGCGGGAGCCAGGCGTCCGCGGCCGCGGGGCTGCCGGCCCGCCCCGAGGGAGGGGGCGCGGGCACGGCGCTTTTCGCCTCCTCGCGCACCGCCGGCAGCCACGCGAGCGGGTCCCAGCGCCCCGGGCTTTGTTTTTTAGTAGCGCCGCTGCTCGCCGCCGACGCCGCGACCGCCGTCAGCGGCGGCCGCGCCTGCCGCATCGCCCGGGCGAGGTCGGGCGGCCACGCACGCACGCCGAACGGCTCGTCGGCGGACGACACGCGCCACCCCGGGCCCGTCTGCAGCGCCGGGGGCTTTTTGCCGTTTTTGCCCTTGCTCTTGCCCTCGTCGCCGTCGACCGGGCGGCGCAGCCGGGTGGCAAACAGCGCCACGCCCGGGCCGAACGCGTCCGCGGGAGGCGCCGGCACGCTCGTGCCCTTGGCGCCGTCGATCTCCGCCGCCTCGGGCGCGTCCGAGGGCGGGCCCGCCCACGCGTTCCACACCGTCCACCCCGCGGCCGCCGAGGGCCGCTTGCCGGTCCCGGGGAGGTTGCCGCCTCCCCCCCAGGGCCTCGTCGCGTCGCCAAACTCGGTGGCGGTGACGAGGACGGCCAGCGGGCCGGCGCCGGCGGGCCACCCGCTCCCCCCGCTGCCCCCGCTCCCGCCCCCGCCCTCGCCGACGACGCTCAAGTCCTGCCCGCGGCTGTTGGCGACCGCCACGCCCGCCACGCCCGGCCCGAGCGACACGTCCGCGACGGAGCGCAGGCGCACGTCCAGCCCATGCAGCAGCACGTCCGACGAAGCGCCCGAGACCGAGACGCTGCGGCCCGCGCTGAAGCCGAGGGAGGCCGGGGTCGCGTGCCGTCCCGCGCGGCCCGTCGCGAGCGCGAGGTCCAAGACGGAAAACGCCTCGACGTCCCGGAGGTGCAGCGCCGCGTCCGCGTTGGCCACGGACACGTCGCGCACCCACGCGTGCTGCGCGCGGGCGAACGCGATCGCGTTGAGGCCGCGCTCGTTGCCCGGGCCGGGGTAGGGCGTCCAGGGGAACGCGACCGAGAGGTGCTCGATCGCGCGGAGCGCGTGCGGCTGCGCGGCGTCCGCCGCGAGCAGGGCGGCGCCGAACTGCGGGAGGGCTTCGTAGGGGAGGGCGCGGTCGAGCTCGGCGTGCGTGGCGTTGATGAGGCGCGCGATCGAGGCGGACAGGCGGACGGAGGGGGGCGGGGTCGGGGAGGAGGAGGAGGAGGAGGAGGCGGCAGGGCCCGGCGCCAGCAGCGGCGCCTCGCCGCCGCGCAGGAGCACGCGCCGAACAAACTCGGCGGCGTCTCGCCCGCCCGCCCGCTGCTCCAGGATCACGTGGTCGCCCGCTTTCAGCCCGCCCGTCGAGCGCAGCGCCAGCACGCGCGCCCCCCTCGCGGCGGGCGCGGACAGCTCGGCCCCCGCGATCGCCGCCGCCGCCGCAGACGCCGACGCGCTGGCGTTTTTGCTGCCGCCCGCCGGCGCCGCTTCGGGGCCCTCCCCGAACGAGATCCAGGCGGTCGCGCCCGACGCGTAGGGGCTGGCCCCCGGGGCAAAGTCGTACGCGGACGAGGGGACGACGGCGTCCTTCTTGTCCTTTACGCCCTGCTGTTGCGCGTCGGCGGCGGCCGCGTCGGCCAGCGACCGGGGGAAGAGCAGCGTGGTGCGCCCGCGCCCGGCGCCGCGCACGATCAGGCGGGTCGACGAGGGGATCACGAGGCGCCGGGAGAGCTTGTACGTGCCCGCGGGCACGAACAGCACTGCGGGGGTGGTGGTCGTGGTCGTGGTCGTGGTGGCGGGCGGGGAAGTCGCGCCGCCCGCCGCCACCGCCCCCGCCGCCGCGATCGCGCGCAGAAAGGCCTCCGTGTCGTCCGCCTTGCCGTCGCCGACGGCGCCAAAGTCACGCCGCACGTCGGCCGTCGCTTTCGGATAAGGAGGGTGGCGCGCGCGGTCGCCGCCGCCCCCGAAGCCCGCGCGGCCCCAGTCCCAAGCGAGCCCTTGGGCGCCGGGCGCGGCCGGGTCCGGCACGCCGCCGTTGAGCGGCACGACGGGGCCGGCGACGGTGGGGTCGCCCTTGCCCGCGATGGCCGCGGCAAAGGCGGGCGATTGCGCGTCCACGGCCGCGGAGCCGTACCGCCCCTCCCCGCGGCACCCCCACAGCGGGCTCCTGGCGGCGAAGCGCGCGACCGCCGCGGCGCCCGAGCCCGGCGCCGCGAAGCAACGCGGGCAGCCGGGCGGGGCCGCCGGCGGCGCGGGAAGGGCCAGGGGCGGCGCGGCGGGGGCCGCGGGGGAGGCGGCGGCGCGGGGCGGCGGCGCGGGGGCGCGCGCGGGAGGCGGGGCGCCGTCAAAGTAGTCCGCCTCGGCCTCGGGGCCCGTGCGCGCGATGGGCGCGAACGGCGGCGCGGGGCCCCAGGGCGGCAAGGGGGGCGCGGGGGCGGCCGGCTCGGTCGGCCAGCAGCACGCGGTGCGCGTGAGCATGTCGCAGTAGGCGCGCAGCGGCGGCGGCGGTGGCGGCGGCGGCGGCGGCGCTGGTGACGGGAATGCGAGCTTGGCGGCCGGTGCAGGAAGGTGCGCCTTTGCGGCCGCCTTGGTTTTTGTTTCCGCCGGCTTGCGGGGCGCCTTGCTTGGCGGCGGCGGCGGCGGCGGCGGCTTGGTCGGCGCGGGCGGCGGCTTCTGCTGCTCCACGACCGGCTTGGGGGGCGCAGGCGCTGTTTTCGCGGGAGCCGCCTTGCTGCTCGCGGCCGGGGCAGGGCTGCCTGCGGCGGCGATGACGAGCAGCAGCAGCAGCTGCAGCAGCAGGGGCGCCGCGCGCGGGCGGGCAGCGGCCGCGCGCGCGCGCGCCCGGCAGCTGCCGCCTCCGCCGCGTCTGCCGGTCCGACCGGCGCGCCGCGTGCCCGCCGCCGTCATTGCGCGCCGCGTTTGCCCCGATGCGATTCAGGTGTTCGATCGGCTTCGATCGCGCCTATTGGGCCGGGACGCGGTCGCGGGGGCCGGGACGCGGCGCGCGCGCGCGAATGTCTCGGGAGTGGCTGGAGCGCGGTTTGTTGAGTCTCGCCCAAATGAAAGACGCGCGCGCGGATATGGGTGCAGGTGGGAGCCCGTTAGGGTAATCCAATGACAGGAGGGAATGACGATCGTTCCAACACGCGCAAAAAAAAGGCGAGGGCGCGCGCGCGTGTGTTGTCTGCGCCAGGGCGCTTTAGGCAGCGGGCCGCGCTTTTTTTGGGGCGGGGATCGCGTCGCGTCCTGACGACCCGACAGCTCCCAGCTGCCCTCGTGGCGGGCTTCAAAGGAGCGCCAGCGTTGGGCGATCCTGTGCGCCGGTGCTGTTTTTTTTGCAAGGTGTTTTGGGGAGCTTGGTGCGCGTGTTGATGATGCGTGGGGTGCTCTGATGCATCCGATAAATCGTGCGTCTTTCTTTCCCTCGTCGCCGCGCCGCCCGATCGCGCGCGCGCGCGCGCCGGCCGTCCTGCCTCCCTCCCTCCATCTTTGCCCGCCCGCCGCCTCCTCCTCCTCCTCATCATCATCATCGTCCTTCCTCACAGGCACGGCCCCGCGCGCACGCGAAGGTCGGCGTACGCGTCGGCCTGGTCCAGCGCCAGGAACCCCGCCGCGTGCGCCGCGAGCAGCTGCACGAACAGGCGCGCGGCGCCGTTGCGGCTTAGGCCGTGGCCGCCCGCCTCGTCCTCCTCCTCCTCGTCCTCGTCCTCGCCCCGCGCGCGCTTCTTCGTCGCCGTCGTCTTCTTCTTCTTGCCGCCCGCGCGCGCCACGTCGCCCAGCCAGACGGCCGCGGGCGCGCGCCACCCGCGCGCGGCTGCCTCGGCCTGCGCCGCGAGCAGCTTGCCGCGGAACAGCGACACGACGGGCCCACCGCCGGCCGCTGCGCGCTCGGCCGCCGCGCTGCCCGGGCGCGACGCGCGGCGCGAGCCGGCCGCCGACGCGCCGTTGCCGCCGCCGCCGGCGGCTCCCTCGGTCTCCTCGAGCAGCGTCGGGAACGAGCCGCCGCCGCCGCCGCTCTTGCGCAAGCCGCGGCGCTGCTGCGTCCCGCCGGACGGCAGCTCGGGCAGCAGGTCCTCCAGCTCGCCGCCGGCCACCGCCTCCTCCTCCTCCTCGTCGCCGTCGTCGCTGCTGGCGCGGCGGCGGCGGCGGCCACCGCCAAACGCCGCCGCGCCGGACGCCAGCAGCACGCCGTGCGCGGCCAGCAGCGCCTCGAGGCCCATCGAGTCGGGCTGCGAGGGGCGGCCGCGGCCCAGCCCGCCCGCGCGCGTCAGCAGCAGCCCCCCCTCCGCGCCGGCGGCGGCCGCCCCCCCCCCGTCGCTCTCCGAGGTCTCGCCCGCCCCCGCGCGCAGGCGCTGGCGCTCGCGCGCCTGGCGCGCGGCCCAGCCCGCCGCGCCGCTGCCGTCCGAAGTGGTGGCGCCGCCGGCGCGGCCGGCGTCGCGCGCGCGCTCGATCTCCTCGCCCAGCAGCGACGAGTTGGGGCCGCTGGCGGTCGACGCCGCGCGGCGCGCCGGGCCCGCCGCGCCGCCGTTGAGCGCAGCGACGCCGTCCTCGCGCTCCTCGTTCTCTTGTTGGTCGTGCGCCCCCATCATCATCGCCTCCATCTCAATCGCAGCCTGCTGGTCGTCCTCGTCTTGCGCGTGCATCATCATGCCGTCGGCCGTGGGCGGGCGGGGCGGCGCCGACTGCGGCGACGCGGCGGCGGCGGCGGCAGCAGCCGCAGCGGCGGCGCGCGCCGCGCGCCCGGCCGGCGGCGGCGCCGCCTGCGCGGGCCAGCCCATGAACGCAAAGGCATCGAGCAGCTCGGGGCACCACGCCATGGCCGACGACGCGCCCGAGGCCGCGGGAGAGGGGCCGGCGCCGCTAGACGCGCTGGCGTTGTTGCTCTTGTTGGCGGCGCCGGGGGAGGACGAGGCGGCGGCCGTCGGAGGGGCGCCCGGCGGCGGCCGCGAGAGCAGCAGCACGAGCGGGCGCTGGTCGCCCACGCCGCCCGGCACGGCGTTGGCGGCGGCGGCGGCGAGGTTGGCGGCGAGGTTGGCGGTGGAGGGGTCACCCGGGCGGCGCAGGATGGCCGCGGTGTCGCGGATCCAGGTGCCGTAGAGCGAGTTGCTGTGGGGTGGGTTGTGTTGTTTTTGGTGGGGGGGCAAAAAGGGGAACGCGGGGGGGCAGCGGGGTGAGAAAGAAGAGGCGGGCGGCTCCGCTGCCGACGCCGCCGCGAGAGGCAGAGCCGCCCCTGACGACCGATCGATCACTCACGGCATGTTGATGGCCGTGTCGAGGACGGCGCGCTTGAGGGCGGCCGGGCGCGCCGCCGACTTGGCCGCGGCGCCGCCCTGCGGCCCCGCGCCCACGTTGTTGCGCGCGTCGTCGTCGCCGCCGTCTGGGTCGCCCGCCGCCGCCGAGGGCTGCGGGGGGCTCGGGTCGCCGCCGCCGCCGGCCGGGGCAGCGGGCGGCGGCGGCGTCGACGACGGAGCGACGTTCTCATCGTCGCCGTCCGGAAACCCCGCCCCCGCGCCCCCGGCCGCCGGGTCGAGCGCGTCCAGGTCCATGCCCCCGACGCCCGCCCCGCCGTTCCACGCCAGGTCCTCCATGCCCATGCCGAACACAAAGTCCTCCTGCTCGAGCTCCTCGTAGCGCGCGGCCTCGGCGGCCGCCGCCGCGTCGCCGCCGCCGTCGAGCGGGCGCCCTCCCGACGACGACGGCGGCGGGCGGCCCCCCGAGGCCCCCTGGTTCGACAGGCGCGCGCGCTTGCCCGGGTGGCCCGGGTGGTGCGCCTCGTCCCCCTCCTCCTCCTTCTCGTCGTTGGCCCCGAAGACGGTCGACGCGGCCGCGAGCGCCGCGCTCGCCGCCGGCCCGCCCCCGCCCCCGCCGCCGCGCGCGCGGCCGGCGACGCCAAAGAGCGAGGCCGCGATGGCCGCCGCCGCCGCCGCCGCCGCCGCCCCCGCGCCCGAGCACGCGTCACCCGAGGACGTCGCGCCGCCGTGCGTCGCCGTCGTCGTCCCCGCGGCTGTCGTGCCCATGAGCCCCGAGAGCGGCAGGGCGTCGGCGTCCAGGGGGCCGAGCTGGAAGGCGCCCCCCGCCGCCCCCGCGACGCCGCCGCCGCCGCCGTCGCCGGCCAGCAGCGCGTCGAGCGCCTGCGTGTCGGCGGCGAGCGCCGCGGCGGTCGGGGCGGTCGTGAGGATGGTGATGTCCTTGGGGCTGTGTGTGTGTGTGTGTGATGTGTGTGTGTGTGAGGATTGGGGGGGTTGGTTGGGGTTGGGCGCGTGAGAGAAATGGGGGGCGGGGGGAGGAGGAGCGGCGTGAGCGGCGGGCGGCGAGAGACAGCAAAGACAAACGAGCGCTGATGTGTGAAGTCCGGCTTCCTAAACCATCCCCCCAAACCCCCACATCACGATAAACTCACTGCAGCAGGCCGCCGCCCTGCAGCGTGGTCGCGCGCACGCGGCGGCCGACGGCCAGCGCCGCGGCGCCGCCGGGCGCGGCGGCCGCGCCGCCGTCGGGGCCGGCGGCGCCGG
>Ga0315905_10005810_pt1 | contig 12550 bp, 10 predicted proteins | sample LakEriMetagenome_5_FD_203522 | JGI IMG/M metagenome (GOLD analysis project Ga0315905, IMG submission 203522) | Freshwater fungal communities from buoy surface, Lake Erie, Ohio, United States - Buoy 4 MA121 | ecosystem: Environmental > Aquatic > Freshwater > Lake | place: USA: Lake Erie, Ohio... | reverse complement strand
AAAGTTTGCCTGCCAGCTTGACCTTGGCCAACAATTCGGCTGAAGGGATGGACTGAAGCTCTTTTCGGGCAGACTCCATGCGGGCCAAGTCACGCACGATCATGCTTCCAGTGACCTGGCTCACCTCCGCCAAAGGATCACCGGTCACATGGTGGACCAAGGTGGTCTTTTCCAGACTCTTGTAAGGATTTCCCTGTCTCAATGCGGGAATGTGAATCATTGGTGGACACCCTGGGCAAAAAAAAGGACCCGGCCAAAAATCGGCCGGGGTTTAGTTACTTATCCGTTAGTAGACCCCGACGACGGTCGAGGATGCCAATTCGCTGAAGGGTCGGACACCGCTGACCCCGTCCCAAGGGTACTTTTCGAAGGGAGGTTCGCGCTCCCCCTCGTCTCTCTCGGGAAAGCGGGGAACGAAAAATTCGCGTGTGAGGGTGGTGAGCAAAACCCTGCCCGTTTCGCCATAGCCCACTTTCTTGGAGTAATCCTTGGGGTCTACCACCTCGATCACCGCCCGGGGTTGGGGGGCGTAGTAGGAAATCTTGAACCCATCCTCAGGACCAATCGGCTTGGAGCAAGCCAACCCCATGAGAGTGTTTCCATACGTGGGGGTCATGTAGACATCCCCGTTGTCCAACATTTCCTCGTGGGCTTCGCGGGTGAATTGAGGGGTGAACTCGGTCCCACCGGAGAAAATACCGGTGATGCCCGCCGCCTTTATGCTGCGCAAACCGCCGGCGGGCACTTTCTTGCCAAGCGACCTGAATTTCTCCTCCAGTTTGCCGTTACGGAGGGCCTCATCCAATGCTGCCAGCAATTTGGGGGTGGTGAACATGCATTTGATGTCGTGACCACCGGCCAGAACGCTGAGGGTTTGATCGATGCAGTGCTCCTTGTACAGGTTGGCCTGCTCGAAATTCTTCATTTTGATGAGCTTGACCACCCATCGGGGATCCAAATCAACGCAGAAACTGATCCCCCCGCGGTGTTGGGCCAAATGCTCAATCGCCAGACGCAGACGCCTGGGCCCTGACGGCCCCAGCATCAACCAATTGGAACCTTTTGGAAAAAACTTGTCGGGTAGAGTTTCCGACATCATCTCGTAATCGATACGGAAATCATCGATAACCATACGGCTTTTGGGCAGGCCAGTCGTACCGCCCGTCTCAAAAACGTAAGTGGGCTTGCCCTGAAGGCCCTTGGGGATCCAACGGCTAATCGGACCACCACGCAACCAATCATCCTCGAAGGCCCCAAACAGATGGAGGTCCTCAAAACCCTTCACATCCTTGAGGGGATTAAATTGGTAGTTTTTCGCCTTTTCGAGCCAAAAAGGAGTGCCCGTATCGGGGCTAAAGTGCCACTGGACTATGTCCCGCACATGCTGATCCAGTTCAACTTTTGCCTGGGCCACCTTTTTTTCAAGGGAAACGCCGGGATCGAAAAAACGCGCCGGGGAAAAATAATCCACGGGATCATACGCTTTGGAGTGCGACACAGATTCTTCCTCTCTGAACTGATTAGCGGCTGCCGATGGCAAACAAAGTGGTGCCGTTATGCAGGTAAAGCACCCCGCCAGCCACGCAGGGAGGAGCTTTCAATCCCTGCTCCATATCAATTTTAGACGGCTCCTTCTTGTCTTTCCCGTGAGGAAACACAAATAAATCGCCAGAATCGGTTCCCATGAACACCCGCCCATCCGCGACAAACGGGCTGTTCCACGTGCCGTCCTTTAAATCATGTTCCCAATGTTTTTTTCCGGATTTCGCATCCAGGCAGTGCAGATAGCCATCCAACTCGGCCGCATACAGCAAACCGTCGGCTACCGCCACGGTGCTCAAAGAGCGACCAAAAGCCACCTCGCGACCGTCCTCCGGTTTGGGGCTCAAGGCACCACCCAGATGCCAGACCAGCCCCGACGAGGCATTGGCACCTGCGGACTGGAATTTTTGTTCAGGTGGAGTCAGATCCCTGACACCATCGGGCCCGGCCACACCTGGTCTGGAAGGATCAATACACCAGAGGTGCCCCACCCCGGGGCCATCATCCGGGTTGTTCCCAACGCTGACATAAATTAAGCCGTCATGGAAAACGGGGGTCCCCATGATGTAACTTTTGTCGCCGCGGCCACCGGGTTTGAACATGGCAGCCTTTGGATTGCAGTCAAATTTCCACAGCTTTTTCCCAGTCGCAGGGTCAAAACCGTACAGCCAACCATCTCCACCTGGAAACGCAACCTGGGCCTTGAGTCCGACCTCAAAACCAACCGGGTTGGACCATTGGCCTTCCATGATGGCTTCACCAGGACTAGCGTCTTGCCATGCCACTTTTCCCGTGTTTCGGTCAACCGCAAGAAAGCTTGGGGCTGTTGGTTCGGGAACCTTATGGGTTTCAGGGTCCACTCCATGACCGGTCACCACGAACACCTTGTCACCCATGACAAGCGGCGAGCCTATCGCCAAAAAACAGGGAAAAACCTTCAGTTCGGAAACCATGTCCAGCTTCCAAATTTCCTTGGCCTTTCCGGTTTTAGGGTCCCCTGAGACATCAAGGCAGACAAGTTCAGCCCGGTTGGAAACATAGTAAAGCCGATCACCGACCACTGCCGGGGTACTGGCTACCCCCTGTTTGGGCCAATCGTTCTTGTCAGGAACAGGCAACTTCTCATGGAGATTTTGCCAAAGGAAGGCGCCATCGGAGGCGTTCAGGCAATAGAGAGCCCCTTTATCTCCCGTCTTGGAGGGGTCGCGGGGCCGATCATTGTTGGTGCCGATGAATACCTTGCCACCCGAAACCGCAACACCCCCGTAGGTGGTGGAACCCAACTCGGCCCGCCAAAGGATACTTTTGGTAGCGTTCTTTTTGACACTCCAGTCAGCCGGAATACCCTTGGCACCTGGTGCAACCATATTCCGATGGATTGTTCCGCCCAACATCGGCCAACCGTCAACGGCTGCAGGCTGGGCGATCGAGCAGGATGCGACCAGTGACCCCGTAAAAAGGGCCGCAATTGCCCTGGCAAAGGTGCCTCGCAGCGAATTGCTACTCATTACTTGGCTCCGAAGCAGTACAGCCTGCAGGGGTTCTCGGTGATCATGAAAACACGGCCACCACTGGCCACCGGAGTGGCACGAATTTTCGCTTTCAGGTCCATGATTCCCTGCAATTTCTTTTCCTTGCCGTGGGAGAAGACATGGAGTTTGCCGGCCTCGTTGCCAATCAGGATTTTTCCATCGACCCAGTAAGTGCTGGACCAGGTATCAGCACCCATGTCATGGTCCCAATATTTCTTTCCGGTACGGGCATCGATGCAATGCACCCAACCATCGTATTCGGAGGTGTACAGCAGACCGTCATGTACAGCCACGGTGCTCATCGTCCTGCCGAAATAATAATTGCGCTCGTAGTCATCCTCCTTCGCCAAACCGCCGTAGTGCCAAATCAATCCTGACCCCGCGTTTTCAGGGGCTTTCGGGTCGAAGTTGTCATTTTTTGGAGAAAGATCCTTTTCGGGATTCGCGGGAACTTTTGTGATGTCGATACACCATAGATGCCCGACGCCCTTGTCATGCTCGGGGTCCTGGCCAACGCCGATATACAGTTTGTTTTCCCAAACCACGGGGGTGCTCACAAAGTCGTTGCGAGTCCCCTTGCCTCCCAATTTGTACTCGGATTTTTTCGGATTGCAGTCGAACTTCCAAAGAAGTTCCCCTGAATTGGGAGCGAAGGCATAAATCCATCCGTCGCCGCCGGGAAAGATGATCATGGGCTTGCCATTCGGCTCCGCATAAACAGGGTTCGACCATTGGCCGTGCATCAACAGCTTGCCTTCATCGATCAGCTTTTTGATGTCCACATCGTTGCCACCTTTTTTGCGAGCCTCGACAAGGCTCGCGCTGGGAAGGTTGCTCGACCAAAGGACCTTGCCGGTATTTTTGTCCATGGCCAGGAAGCTGGGCGCCCCCGGTTGGGGAATATTGATATGCCCCTCATCCACGCCGTTGCTGGTGATCACAAAAAGGGTGTCGCCAACAATCAGGGGGGAACAGGTTGCCAAATTGTGGGGGAACACATTCAACTGGCCAATCATGTCCACACGCCAAAGGAAATCGGCGTCCTTCGGGCCGGTCAGTTTCTCATCCTTGATGCCATCATTTTTTCCATCGGCCATTCCCGCCACATCCGCGCAAACCACTTCGCAACGGTTTGAGACGTACCAAATCCGGTTGCCTTCCACCACAGGCGAGGAACAAATGCCCTCACGGGGCCAATCATTCACCCGGCCTGCCGGCAATTTGTCATGGACCGCCTGCCAGATCAGCTCGCCACTGGCCTGGTCAAGGCAAAGCAGAATGCCCTTGTCGCCAGAAACCTTGGGATCCCGTGGAAAATCGTTGTTTGTTCCGATGAAAATCCTGCCCCCGGCGACAACCGGCCCGCCATAGGCCTTGCTGCCCAAGGGAACGCTCCAAACCAGGTTTTTCTCCTTACCTTGCTCGACACCCCATGAGGCAGGCAAACCTGTTTCCTGCAGGTTCACCAGGTTTCGCTGGACCGTTCCCCCAAACAGTGGCCAGTCCCGATTCCCCTTGGCGATGGAATCTTCCCGGGCCTTGGAAGTTTGATAAAGGGCCAAAAAAGATCCGCCCAAAATCGCCAGGGTCCCCCCAAATGCAATCAGGCGACGGACGGTGCTCTTGCGTTCAGCCATTTCCAACTCCCTTCATCCAGCTAAGGTCAAGACAAACAAAAATCGGATATTTCAGGCCCTGAAAAATCAGCGGGCCTTCGCCGCCTGAATGCCCAAGTTCTCGAAAAGAACCTCGCAGCCGACCTTGCCATCGAGAATACCCGTGGCATTCGCGTAGATCGCGGCGGATCCCTGGGTGTTGGGAACAGGGTCCTTGAAATCAACGGACCATGCTTCCGGTTCCTTCTCATCCCGCGGCCAAACCTTGCCCCGAACCAAAAGGGAAGTTCCCTCAACCTGTGTGGTCAATTTCATGCGGTACCACACCCCTTCCTTCCATGGGAAAGCGATGCTCTTATCCACCCTCGGAAGCGCGTCCCAACTCACCAACCGGAGCTGCTGGGTATTTCCGGCCAGCATCAAAGTGTACCGGTTGGCAACCAACCCCATGTCGGGCAGGTCGCTCCGAACCCGGGTTCCCAAAACATCCGCCTCGATGGTGTACTCCCTCGCATCTGGAAGCGTGATGTAGGCGTTGGCCCGTGAAACCAGCGGACTCGGGTTCACCGCCAGTTTTTTCAACACCTTTCGACCTTCGTAAGGCACCATGGCAAATTTGCCGGCGCAATTGATCCACCCGCCAGGGGTGCGCCCCTCGGGGATATTGGCAAAATTTGGTTTGTATGGAAGGTTGGGAACCACGCGCACCCGGGTTTCGCAGCTCATTTTCCCAAGCTTCGCAACAACCCGGCCGAATTGCGCGGGAGGGGCTGGGGCCACCTTCAACAGGCGTGCTTCACCACTGCCCTCCAATTCCCCGGCCAATGCCGGGGCCGGAGTGGCACCTGCCATCGGGGCCACACCTTCGGGAGGGCGTTGGCCCGCCAAGGTCCATTCACCTTCCGCGATGTTCCGTACAAAACGGCCGCCCGCATCGTAGCCGCGCAACTCCAATTTCAGGGGTGTGCCAGGTTTGACAGCCACATCAGCAGGAAACAAAGCCAGTTGGGCAACCTCCCCGGCCGCGGGCTCCCGCATGGCGGAAGTTTCAGTGGGCGAGATCGCAGGTTCTTTGGAACCTATGCAAAACAGGTCGGAACCGGTCATGAAATACACGCGACCGTTGGCAACCGCCGGGCTACCGTTGATCTCGATCTCCTCAGCGCCACTTTTGCTTCTGAAGAATTGGGTGTGGAGCTTTTCAATCCCGGTTTCAGTCGGCTTGAGGATATGAAACTTGCTATTCACCTCCGCCAGATAAAGCTTGCCATCTGCAAGAACAGGACTTCCTTTGGTGTTTTTGCCATAGAGGTATTCCCATTTGGTGGCACCAGTTTTGGCATCCAGGCAATAAAGCTGCCCGGTATCGCCACACAGGTACAGGTTGTCTCCGTCCAAAACCGGGCTGGCAAATTTCACCTTGATACCATCCACCTTCCAGACAACGGCCGGCTTTCCATCAGTCACCTTGCCGCCATCCAGGCAAACCACCCTTCCTTGGGTATTTACCCCGTCGTTCTCCTCGCCCTGGCCGATAAAAACCAAGTCCCCCTTCAAGACGGGGGAGCAGTTGATCGAACCCGGCCCGAGGGGATAGCTCCATAACTTGCTGCCGGTACGAACCTGGAACGCGTGAACGCCACCATCGCCCCCACCGGAAACCAATGTCCTTTGCCCATTGATCACACCGACGACAGGAGTTGAATAATAGGTATCTTTGGGCTGAGTCCCGGTGCTCGACCACCAGACGATTTCACCCGTCTTCTTCCTCATGGCTAAAAACCGGTTTCGGCCAATTCCCTGATCACCCCAAGAGGCGTTCAGGAAACCGATAATCACCAAATCCTCGTCGATAATCGGACTGGTGACGCGACCGCCATATCCGCTAACCCGGCCAAATTCCTCGGTTAGACTTTTTTGCCAAACTACCTTGAGATCCTTGTCAAAACAGAACAAAAGTCCTTGGGTACCGTGCGCGTAAACATTTCCAGTTTCAGGGTCACCAACCAGGTTGGTCCACCCCAGACGGACTGAAACGATATCGGTGTGGAAAACATTGAACCGGTGCTCCGCCAACAACTTGCCCGTGTTGGCATCAAAACAAAGGACGCGCTCCTGTTCGGAAACACCCTCCCCATCCCGCCCGATCATGTACAGCCGCCCCTGCTGCACGATGGGGGTGGTACGGCCTCCGTAAGGCGCCCGCCAAACCAAGTTATTGTCTGGCTTGGCAGGGTCAGGAGACCATTTTGAGGGGAGATTTTTTTCAGGGCTTACACCAGTCCCCAAAGGCCCGCGCCAATTTGACCAGTCACCCGCAACCACATGTGGCGAAAAAGGAAGGAGAAGCATTCCAGCCAACAGGCCCTGAATCCCGCGCACGGTTCCCATCCTCCTCGTGAAACTTCAGGCCAGAATCGGCCAACAGTGGGGAAAGGATAATGTACCCCAACCGGCCTACAGGGAACAGACCCCGGCCCCATTTCCAAAGTGAATCGTTCATGAGATGGATCCCCACAAAAATGTTGAAAAAAAAGGTATAAGCCAATGCATCGAGACGAAGACGTTTGATTCGAACCCGGGGATTCTTCTCTGCATTACAATAATCATAATATATATTTGTAATAATTATTATATCATAGCCGGGAACGGATAATCCGCACCCACCGCACAAGAATCCAATTGGGATTTGCCCCTTCCCTCGATTTCCCCAAATTTCATGAAAAAGGCGACATTCCCAACACCTATGGAATTTTCCCCACCCGATTCATCTTTTTTTCCTCAACTTTCACCTGGCCCCCCTTCACCCTTCCCCAAAAACCAGATTGGATAGCCCTGTGACATCGATCGGCTCATCCGGATTAATCTGGGCTGTTTGAACCGGGAAGAAACTCACCGACTGGAGGCAACCATGCGTCAGGTAACTTTGGGCTTGCTGATGACGGGAATCGCGGCCGCCTTGACGGGCTGCCAAAGCACTGGGAGCACAACCGCCAACAACTCATGCGGTAACACCGGCTTTTGCGCCCGTTTGAAAAACATGTTCAATCCCGGACATTCCACGCCGCCCCCGATGGCTGCCGCACCGGTTTACCCTGCTCCAGCCGCTTATACGGCCCCTGTCGCTTCTTACGGGGCACCTGTGTACACCGCGGCACCCGCCCCTGTTTACACAGCGGCACCCACTTACTCCGCCCCGGCTCCAATGGCCATTTCGGGTGGTGCGTGCCCCCCAGGATGCGTGCCAGCTTCGGCTCCGGCCTGCCCCCCCGGTTGCATGCCTGCGCCGCAAGGCTGATCCATCAACCCCCAGTTAACATCCGGTTTTGACATTTGAGCGGGCCGTTCGGGATGGTTACCCCCATCCCGAACGGCCCGCACTAATTTTCAATGATTTTCCTTGATCGTTTTCGGCCATGGTGCAGCTTTTGGATGTTAGTCGAAACCGGAGATTGCACCATGACCATGAAGCGTTTATTCACCGCCTTGGCGGTCTCGGTGTGCCTGTTGGGCTCGATGGGGTGCTGCTGTCACCAAAAGTACTACTGCGGCAGCACCGTAAGCCCGGCTTTCTGCAAACCAAGGCATTTCCATTCCTGCAATTTGAGCGGGGGAAGCATCTGCTCGACCGTGAACTCTTGCGACTGCGGATGCCCCTAAGGCCGTCAAACGGGCAAGGGTTGGCTTCCATTACCCAAAGGCCTGAAGACTTTCACCTGATCCACCAGCCAGTCTGGGCCGATTTTGCGTAAGACCGCCTCAATCTCGACCACTTCCATTTCTCCCCCATCACCTTCCAAGCGCATGGTGAAACGTGCCATTCGCGAGTTATCCGGGGCTGGTGAACCTACGGTGATTTGACGCAAAACAACCCTTTTGAAACCGTAGGCTTTATCCAGGCCCATCAGCCTATCCATAACCGCTTTGCGATCCATCCCTCCATAAGTTCGAAATTCCTTGCTGAACCCGGCCGTGACAAACTGCCAACGGCGCTGATTGGCGGCATGCGCGATCGCATTCAAGCCGGCGCGGATTTTTTCCGGTTCCGTCACCAACCACCAACCACACAGGATCACCGCAAAAAAAGCCAAGACCATGGCACCAAACAAACAAGAACTAAACCGCCCAGGTCTTGTCCTCCAAATCAAACCGGCCAGCACCATCCCAAAAAACAGGGCGGCCAGAAGTTTCCAGGAAGGTTCTCCCAGCCACTCCATGACCGCCCACCCCTTATCTAAAAAGAGGGAACCAGGACTTAGCGAACGCTGCGGTAATCGCCCCATACCTTCCCGGCGTAAACCGCCGCGCCACCCAATTGCTCCTCAATGCGGAGAAGTTGGTTGTATTTGCAGATACGGTCTGTTCGGCTCGCGGACCCAGTTTTAATCTGACCCGCGTTGGTGGCCACCGCGATATCAGCAATGGTAGTGTCTTCCGTTTCACCAGAACGGTGACTGATGATGCTGGTGAAACCGTGCAACCGGGCCAGCTCAATGGCCTCCAGGGTCTCGGTAAGCGTGCCGATCTGGTTGACCTTGATCAGGATACTGTTGCCGGCTTTCTTGGCAAAACCATCCCGCAATCGCCTGGTATTGGTGACGAAGAGGTCATCACCCACCAGTTGAACCTTGCCGCCAAGCGCCTTGGTAAGTTGGGCCCAACCCTCCCAATCATCTTCGGAAAGCCCATCTTCTATGGACAGGATCGGCCACTTGTCACAAAGCCTGGACCACAGTTCGATCATCGCGGAACTGTCGACCACCTTTTCGGGATCGCTTTTGAAGAAGCAGTAACCCTTCTTTCCCTTTTTGTGGGCTTCCTCGTGCAGTTCTGTGGAGGCCGCATCGAGGGCAAAAGCCACATCCTCGCCCAATTTATACCCTGCTTTTTCTATAGCCTTGGCGATGGTTTCAAGAGCGACATCTGCGCTGGGCAGGTTTGGAGCGAATCCCCCCTCGTCACCCACGCTGGTGCTCAGGTGCTTGTCGTGCAACACATTCTTCAGGTGGTGGAAAACCTCGGCACCCATGCGAAGGGCGTCGCGGAAGGAATCGGCCCCCACCGGCATGATCATAAATTCCTGAAAATCGATCGTGTTATCCGCGTGTTTGCCGCCGTTGATGATATTCATCATTGGAACAGGAAGGACCCGCGCGTTAACCCCACCCAAATACCGATAGAGCGGGAGCCCGACACTATCGGCGGCGGCATGCGCCGCCGCAAGGGACACACCCAGGAGGGCATTGGCCCCAAGCTTGGCCTTGTTGTGGGTGCCATCGAGTTCCAGAAGACGCTGGTCCAGAGAGACCTGGTCCAAAGCATCCATCCCTTCAATTTCAGCAGCGATGGTCTCGTTGATATTCTCAACGGCCTTCAGGACGCCTTTACCCAGATAGCGTTTTTTGTCGCCATCACGAAGCTCAATGGCTTCGTGGGCGCCGGTGCTGGCTCCACTGGGAACAGCGGCTTGCCCCAAAGATCCGTCTTCGAGGGTTACCACAACCTCAACCGTTGGGTTTCCCCGGCTATCCAGGATTTCCCGCGCATGGACCACTTCAATCTGGCTCATTTTTGTCTTCAACCTTCCTGAGGGAAAAGTACCGGTAATTCCGGGATACCTACACGATCTGATACCAAAGAACCTTCAAATCAGAGAACCATGAGATCAAATCCTCAAGCTTGCAAGGTTTGATTATGATCCTAACCCCAGTGGTTCAAGGAGTTGGCCCTTCCCGACCCCGTTCTTAAACGGATACACTTTACTTGTCAGAAGCACGGGAGCACCCGATTCATGGGAAAAATGATCCATCACTTGAAACCTGTTGCTTTGATTGTTTGCTTTGGCTTTCTAATTCCCTTTTGCGGCCCGACATTTGGCCAGCAAACTGAAGGTAAAAATCAAACCTCAAAAGAAAAAGAATTGGAAAACAAAGATTCAGCAACCACCAAGGCCAAAGAATCACCCAAAACAGCGGCAAACCACTACATTCGTCAAGCTATATTGACTGGCAAAGTGACCGATGTGAATGACGAAAAACACTGCATTGTTCTGGAGTTTGCCGTAACCCCAAAAAACAAAGCTCAAGCCACGTTCATTGTCACCGAAGATGCCAAAATTCGGACGCGTGTCCTCCCCACCCTGTTTGATGACAAGGGGAACTTAAAAAAGCCTACTCCCAAAGAGCTTTTGGAATTGAAGGGTAAAGATAAAAACCTTCCAGGATATGAGTCCGAATTTGCGAGTCTAAAGCGGGGCCAAGTCCTGCTGGTTCACCAAGTCACCACCAAAGAAAAAATACTGGCTGACAGACAAAAACCTCGGCCCAAACCGGGAGAAAAACCAAAAATGGATGACCTGCTCTCCAGCTATATTGAGATAATTTCAGAAAACTAAATTGATCCACCTATTTATGCCCAAAATTAACCTATGGCTGCATTTTGTTCTCAAACCCAGCAAAATTTACAAATTTCCCAGATAACCCAAAATCCCCAAAAATCTGGACCTTAAGAAGCCTTATCCATTTCAGGCCAAGATTTCCAGTTTTCGTTCATTTCAGCAATTGGCCTTCGTTTTGCGAGGAAGAGTTGACCGGTAAAGGCTTGCCAAGGATGGCGTTGGCCTCAATCGGCCAATTTCCGGAGCTGGGTTCATGCCCTCAACCATCTGGCGTGGAGCATTTTTCTTTTTAGCCTGTTTTTTTTGCACCGGGGCCCAATTCCGTACCACCAATTTTTTGGTGGAATCTCCTGATCCTGCGATTTCTCAACAGATCGGCCAGTACGCTGAATATTGGCGAAAAGTAAAAGCCATGGAATGGCTCGGCCAAGAAATGCCCTCCTGGCCCGAACCCTGCCCCATCCATGTGAAAATTACTTTAGGAGGCTCAGGTGGAGCCACCAGTTTCATCTTTGACCAGGGTCGGGTTCTAGGAATCGACATGCAGATTGAAGGGACATTGGACCGCATCCTGGCTAGCGTCCTTCCCCATGAAATCACCCACACAGTTTTTGCCCATCAATTCAAGAAGCCTTTGCCTCGATGGGCGGATGAAGGCGGTTGTGTCCTCAGCGAGGACGATTTGGAAAGACAACGCCATGACCAAATGGTGAGGGAAATCCTAAACACCCCCAACCGGAAAATGCCCCTCAGGAGGCTATTTGCCCTGACAGAATACCCGGACGATGTCATGGTGCTGTATGCACAGGGATTTTCAGTCAGCGAATTTTTGGTGACCAAATCGAATCGACAGGTTTTTTTGAATTTCCTTGGAACGGCGATGCAAACCGGTTGGGACCAAGCCCTGCGAACTCACTACGGATATCCCTCCATAGAATCCTTGGAGGACGCGTGGCTCCTGTCCTTGCGTCAGACCAAAAAACCCGCAACCGTGCTGGCTGCATCCCCGGGGGTAATTGCCAATCCAATCACCGCAAAATCAACAAACTCACTGGTATCCCAAACAAAATCAAATGTCCCAAGCAGTCCCCTGACCATGAATCCCACGGCCAAAACAACAGCCATTGTTTCACCGGTTGCCCAATCCAAATCATCTCCTGAAATTCCGGAAAATGGTTCAGATTCAAAACAATCAATCCCAGGCATTCGCCTTGGCCCGCCCAGGTTTGCAAATGGTAAACAAGCCAACCCGGTCTTACTGATGAACAATTAAAATCAAAAAGCTCCCTAGGGAATAACAAATCCCTCAAGCCTGAGCTCAGGGTAGCAGGGAATAGGAGTTTGGGGTGTATTAAACAGGACGAGCCCCGCTTCTTTTGGAAGCGGGGCTCGTGAACCCGGCGATAACCTACTCTCGCCCTTGAGGGACTACCATTGGCCCTGAATGCTTGACGGCCGTGTTC
>Ga0315905_10005809_pt1 | contig 12551 bp, 9 predicted proteins | sample LakEriMetagenome_5_FD_203522 | JGI IMG/M metagenome (GOLD analysis project Ga0315905, IMG submission 203522) | Freshwater fungal communities from buoy surface, Lake Erie, Ohio, United States - Buoy 4 MA121 | ecosystem: Environmental > Aquatic > Freshwater > Lake | place: USA: Lake Erie, Ohio... | reverse complement strand
GGGCGGGGGGGGGGGGGGGCGAGAGGTCAGAGAGCGCGCACACACAATGTGTGAGCGCGAGAAAGACAGAACCGCGTAGTTCGTAAGTGTGCGTGTGCGTGTTCTAGTTAGGGTTTCGTTAGGGTTTTGCTAGGGTTTAAGGCACCTAGAAGAAGTTCGTGCGGGGGCCACAGGCGGGGGCAGAGGCCGCATGCCTGGGCGAGGAGCGGGATCTGTGTTGGATTTCGACACACACGTACGCACGCCCGCCCGTACAAAGAGAGGGGGGGGGAGACAGAGCGAGAGAGAGAGAGAGAGAGAGAGAGAGAGAAAGAGAGAGATGTCAATCACGACCAAGTGGCACACATGCACATGGAGGCACACATGCACGTAGAGGCACACACGGGCGCCTGGCTGCTTAGCAGTCGAAAACAAGCAGAGGATAACAGTGGAATGTGACAACAGTAAACAGTAAACCCTAAAGCCCTAAACCCTAAACCCTAAACCCTAAACCAGTAGATAACAGTGGAACCCTAAACCGTTAAACCCGAAACCAGTAGATAACAGGGAATGTGACAAGAGTGAAACGTGAAAATCAGTCCAAAGTTTAGAGTTTAGGGTTTAGGGTCCGGGGGTTGACACCACCATGCACCTGCCTCCTCGAACTCCGCAGGGTCGGGGGGACGTCTGTTTGAGTGCCGCATGCTGTATGTATTTGTGCACGTGTTTGCATGCACGCACACATGCCATGCCCCACACATACAATCACACACACACACACACACACATACAACACACCAGAGACACGTAAGCGTGCCTTAGTGCCGTTGACAGGTATTCTATGTGAGTGTGTGTTAGGGGGGAGCTGGATTGTGTGTTAGGGGAGCTGTTACGGGTGCTTACACGTGCACGCACACAGCAAGTCGTGCAGACACATACATCCAGATATACAAACATGTCGCACTCGCACGCACTCACGCACACACTCACACCATCTCTCTTTCTCTCCCTCTTTCAACGGATGAAGCGAACGACAGAGAGGAAGAAAGAGAGAGCGTGCGCGCGCACACACACGGGCGCAGGAGAGAGACCTGCCAACACACATCAACTGCCAACACACACACACACACACGTGGAGGAGGAAGAGCGAGCGAGCGAGCGAGCGAGTGTGCGAGCGTGCGAGCGAGACAGAGACCTGCCAGCACACACACACACACACACACACACACACACACGTGGTCGCAAGATATCAGATACAGGATATATTTTGAGTTCTATAATAGAGAAACCTGCCAGAGCTTACAACCTCCCTACGGTGCGAGCGGTGAGAGGAAGAGGCTGAGGCGGTAGATGACGAGAGCGAGGACGACGAGAGCGAGGCCTCCCGGCTCTCCCTGCACACGTGCCGGCAGCGCATTAGCGTGCATGTACTCAAGTGTAAAGCTAATTGTGTGCATGCGCGCGCGCGCGCACACACACACACAGACACACACACAGACACACACACAGACACACACACACACACACACGCAACGTGTGCTGGCTTTCGACTCGTGTTATACACGCACGCACGCACGCACGCACGCACGCACACGCAACACACACACACACACACACACACACACGTGCCGAAGACACAAAGAGACCGCATAGCGCGTGCCAGCATGGAATACAATGCGTAAATAAAGACACACAGAGAAGACCGCACAACACACTAGAGACACACAAAGACGACCGCACACACACACAAAGAGACCGCATAGCGCGTGCCAGCATAGCCCGCTCCTCGTCACGGTTTCTTGGTGCTGGGGGGACCTCAGGTTTGGAATGCCTGTGATGGGGCTTGCATGCTTGCTCTGCGCTCTCTATTTACGCATTGTATTCCAGGTGTGTATGTTGTGTACGTGAGAGAGAGAGTTAGAGTGTGAGTTTGCGTATGAGCAGGGGGAAAAAAAGCAAAAAAGCAAATAAAATAAAGAATAGAATTGCTTTGAACGGGAGATGAAGCATCGTGGTGTATGCAAAAAAATATTTTTTGAAAAAAAAAACACCATCGCTTTGCGCGGGAGACATAACTTCGTGATCACTCTCCTCCTCTGCTGCATCCTTGATCACCTGTGCGTGTTGTACGGTATAGGGTGTTGGGTGTAGGGTGTAGGGTGTAGGGTTTATGGTTCCTCCTCAGCAGCATTGTTGATCGCCTGTGTGGTGTATGGTATGCGTATTTTATGGCGTCCGAACTAACATTTATAGAGAGAGAGAGGTGAAGTAGACTAACATTTGTATAGAGAGCTACTTGAAATATACCGAGAGACTTCAATTAAACTTTTGTGTGTGGTATGGTATGCAGAGAGACTTTAATTACAGTAGACCTTGAATTAGAGCATACAGAGAGACTTCAATTAGCCTTTTGTGTGTGGTATGGTAAGCGCGTTTTATGGCGTCCGAACTAACATTTATAGAGAGAGAGACTTGAATTAGAAAAATAGAGAGATATTCCTGTGCACTATTTTGCAAACGAAAAGAATCCGTATCCGCGCCCGTATGGATAACTTATCATGTAGATGCAGACACGTATTTAAGGCATGAAAAGTATTTAAATACGTATTGAAGGTCCAAATACCGTGGGTTTAGCTGGGGTGTCCGTGAGTTGAGTTATCATGTAGATGCAGATAAAAAGTACACTATATACATATAGCCTCTTCCTCTCGTAGATACTGGGAGACCTGCAGGGGGTCCCATTCATCGTCGTCGTCATCCTCGTCATCATTTTGAGCCGAAAACGCGGCCTGCAGGATGCAGCCCACAGCGAGACACACAGAGGGAGGGTGGGACGGCGGGAGAGAGGGATGGCGGGAAAGGACGTAGGAAGGGACGGCGACAGAGAAACTCCGTCAGAAAACGTGTGTAATATTACAACGATGCAGACAGGGGAAAATGGCCGGCTGCCCCGCGCATCGTCCAGGTCTGCTGCCCCCAACGTCGTCCCACCCCCACGCCCACATCCACGCCCACAGAAAAGACGAAGGACATACTTTCATGGCCTTGAGTCGAGAGCTACCCGCAACATCGTCTCCGCCCCCTTTCTGCCTGGCGATAGGCCGCACCTTCTGGCCATTTGCCGTCTGCAGCACAATTTCCACCTGCGCATCCACTGGCTGACAGAGCAAGCGCGCGCACACATGTGCATAGTGAAGGCGAATGCGCAGCATAAATTCGGTCCACCCGCGCACGCGCTCACACAACATCACGCCCGCAAGACGCTCACGGCGGTGGCTGCATGCGCAAGAAACAGAGCCGACGCATCACCCCCCCGCACGCGCGAGGGGCAGGCACACGCACGACGCCGCTCGTCCGGGACCTCAGGTCCGAGCCTCTGAACATAGCCGCCGTCGAGGAGGATGACGCGCTTCAGGTCGTCGAGGAACTGCGCCTCGCGCTCCCGGTTCAACTGCTGCTCTCGCTGGTACGAGCTGTTGGACTCCTGCGCGTGAGCGTGTGTGCGCTCCGTGATGTACCCGCAGGACCCCGAAGGCCGCACTGGGGGCGTGGCGTGCACAAGGAGCGAGAAGTAAGAGTCTTAGTCGGCAATCACCTGTACTGCTCGGTTCACGGCTTCAGACTCCATCACACTCATCAGGCCTTTGAGTATGCACGAACCACAGGAAATTTGGCGGGATTACCGCCTCCTCCCTGTCCGGAATGGTGAACGTCAACGCAGAAAATGAGGGAATGAGCGAACAGAAAATGAGCGGAGGGGAGCAACAGCTGTCAAAACAGACCGCCTCGCCTTGGTACCGGGCGTGACGCCTTAGCCGGGCGCGGTGCGCAGCTTCGGTTCGCATCACGAGGCCTGCGCGCGGCGGGAGTGAGGCGGGCCCCGGGCCTCGCTCTCCATGCGACGCGGGGAGGGGGGGAAGGGAGAGTTCGAGTTCAAGAATGCAGGCAGGCCGCTGCACTAGCTGGTTCTTCGGCAGGGGGCTGGCGACGCATGCCATGGGCGGCAAAAGGCGATCACCTCTGACGTCGCGCACCTTGTCGGGCCCCGCTCTCCCGCGCGCGGGCGGCAGAGGGAGACTGATGGGAGGCAGAGAACAACAGCGTGCGTGCCTCTGTGAGCCGCGCTGTGGCGCGTGCTTACCCTCGCGCACGCGGGCAGCGTTTGTGCTAACGCTCGCGCTGTCGGTGCTGGGGTGCGCTTCCGCGAGCTCTCCGCTGCCAGTTGCACTGCCGAGGAGCAAGGGCACTGCCGACGGTCTTTACCGAGACAATGGCAGACTGCCGCACGTTCTCGGCCTGCGTGGCGGGAGTCGGGATGACCAGCAAGTGCATCAGCGTGGAGCGAATGGGGTGATGCCGGTCGCGCCGGCCGCGCTCTCTCTGCAGAAGGAGCTTGGGCGGGTGACAAAGGAGTATGTGGACGAGCGCAGACGCGGTGGCGCAGAACCTTCGCGCAACTTACAGGAAGACATTGATGCCGTCATTGCGAAGTGGACGCAGACCGCCATCGCTACGCCTCGCACCAGCCTTCAGACTCCTCGCGGCACAGTGCGTGCCGACGCGTCCTCGCCGGGTTCTCTTTGCTGATTTTCATCTCGTCGCGTTGCGTTGCATCGCACCGCAGGCCTCTCCGCCGCATATGTTTCTTTTTTTGTTCGGCCCAGCGCCTCACTAATGGGCCTCTCTTGTTCTCCAGTGAAAGCGTCATCCTTGTCACCGCTGCAAAACATGGTCACGTCGCCGCAGGATAAGACGCAGCGCAGGAGTCAAGAAGCATCGCCGTCAAGGGCCGCGGCAGAAGTGGCCGCACGGACTAGTCTATCTGTTGGGGAATCTTCGTCGCCAACTAGCGACGTGCTTGAGAGTATCCTAGTCTCGAGATCGGAGGGGGATGAGAGTGCAGAGGCCCAAGAAAGCCCGCACTCTCCCACTCGTTCGCCCCGTCGAAAGGATTGGCCTGAAGACGTGTCGATTGACCGAACACAAGGATTCCGCTCGCTGCTGGCCGCCGACACTGATAATGTTCTTTCGGCATCCACCGCCCGTGTTGCTGCCCGCGGCAGCCCTACTGTCGTCTCATCCTCCCCAGCCTTTCCTCGGGACTTGCAGGACGAGAACGAAGGCGAGGGAGAGGGAGAGCAGGATTCAGAGCTGGAGAAGGTGGGGGAGGAGGAAAATGAGGAGGAAGGGGGATACAGGTACATTTCGCCCAGTATTACTGCAGGTGGCGAGGGCAACAGGAAAATGGAGTCAGACCTTCTCAAGAGCGGCACGGCACTTCAAGCACTGAGTGTGGAGCTAGAGAGGCGGAGGCTCAAGGAGCTGTGGGTAGATCCGACGGGAGACTCACTATTTGAGGCGCTGGCGCAGCAGCTCTACTCAATGCCGCGCACACGTGAGAATATGGAGGCACAGGGATTCGAGTTCGTGGAGCCGCCCCTCCCGGTCGATGGGCTGCGCGTGTGGCGCTTCGTCTCAGCTGCGTTGCGCTGCAGGCAGGAAGTGGCCCGCTACATGGCGGATCCTGTGCGATTCTCCGACGAGGACTGGGAGGGTATTTTGCCGGAAGACCGCGCACAGTATCTCGCAGATCTTGCGCAGCCTGGCACCGCGGGAGGCGCACGCGAGCTGATTGCTGCTGCAGGCCTTTTTGGAATGGAGGTCTGCTGCTTCCACGTCTCTCCAAAAGGCCTGTCCCAGTCTGTGATCTCCAGCCCCGGAGCAGAAGAAGGCTTGCGTCTGGCCGGTGTGCTGAACTTGATTGAGTGTAGCGGAGGCTTCTGGTCAGCGGTGCCTGAGGGGTTTGGGTCACCAGCAGCGCCGTCGCCGTCTCCGTGGACGCCATCGGCGCACGAACCTGCTTACAATGCTGACGCTGATAAGCCGTCGACGCCCGTCGCGGCCTCGCCTCGCGCTACCGACAACTCCGAGGCCGCAATAACTGCCAAGGAGCAGGATGTCCTGGTGTCTCCTGCGATGCCGCGCCTTGCGCCAAGTCCGCCAAGCAGTCGAGACGAGCGTCCTCGAGAGCCCCTGGGCTCCGGTTCAGCAGACCCCGATCTGGCTGATACTGCTGCTGCTGCTGCTCGCAGCCAAGATCGCGGAGGTGGAAGAAGAGGCTGGGAGAAAGGGGCCACGGAGAGAAGGCATGAACCGGCACCCGCGACTTACGCTGAAAAGCAATGGCGCAAACTGCAGGCCAAACTGAAGACCGTGCCAAGTGTGGTCAGCCAGCAGGTTGCACATGGCTTCAGCAGGATGGGGCCGGCAGAGCCGTCGTCGAAAGCCACTTGGCGGCGCCCGGAGCAGCTCAAGTACATCGAGGCCATGCAACGCGATGACGATTTCGGGGAGGCCTCCCCTCTCACAGGGGGATGGATGGGGGCAGGCATGGACCGGGGCGGACGCCTCGAACGCAACGCGTTACAGGGCAGCGCCTCTGGCGTGACCGGTAGCCTTGTTGCTGCTGCTCGTTCACCGCTGCAGGTGCTCTTTCGCGTGCCTTGAAGCTTGCAGAGTGCGGAAGAGGCATTGGCGGCAGGGTAGCTGTGGGATTCGCAAAGTCCCCCGCTCTTCATTGCATCACCACAGAGCATCACCACAGAGCATCACCACCAAAGGGATTGCTGGTGATGCTCTGTGTCTTAGCGAGGGTGAGGATGAGCAGTAGTAGCGCGGGTATTTCTTGCATCGATTGTGCACCAAGTTTGCTTTCTTGCCGCTAATTTCCCGTACAACTCTTCCACAAATCTCACCTTTTCCTCTGTCCCTCTCCTATGCTCTCGCTACGTGTCGGCCTTCTTCCTTCGATCACTCGCTCTCAAAGTCGAGTCTCCCCCCGCCTCCACCACCTGAGGGCCCAGCGGCTGAGGAGTCGGAGGGCGACGGGAGTGGTAAGGGGGTGACGTTTCAAGAGGAGTTGCGAGATTCATTTTCAGACGTGGACTCGCAGGAGGAACGTGCATTGGCGGAGAAATTTTTTCAGGTATGTTTGTGTGTTTGTGATGCTGTTGAGTGCACGGTTTGGCAACAGCTCGCTTGGGTGCGTCACTATTCTGAAAAGGCATGCCATATGGCATAACGTTTCAGAATAGTGACGCACCCGAGCGAGCAAACGCTCTTTGACACGTGCACTCTCTCGCTCACGTGTGCGCGCACAGGAGACGATAGCACTTGCGTCCCCCCGCCCGTCCTCCACGGTCAAGTTTGCTGCTTCGCAAAGTCCCCCGCTGTTCAGTGCCGAGGGCGCTCGGGGTGAAAGAGAGGGTGCTACGCGGGATCAAGGGACGAGCGTTGTTGAGGAAGGCAGCCGTGGCAGGGATGGTAGTGGGGGCGGGGCAGTTGTGACTGGGGGCGCATTGGAGTCAGTGTTGCAGGTGACATGTGTGATATATGTCGACGGACAGTTTGATCGTATTTGTGTACGCACTTAGTGTGTGTGGGTGTTTGGGTGCGTAGGTGCACGTTTGTGTGTAATCTCAAACACATGCACACACGCACGTGTGCACAGGTACTTGCGGCTCGAGATGAAAAAATGCTGCAGATGCAAGAGCAGACGGGCACGCTCACTGCAGCTCTCGTCCAGATGCTCCAGGTATGTGTGTATGTCTGCGCGCGCGTAGGATTGGTCTGGCATTTGCGACTGAGTGAAAGTGTGCATCATGTATTTGATGTGTTGCATACGAGAGCAGGTGTCGATCCTGTTTTTTTAATTCAGATTGGTAGTCGCTAGCGATTGGTAGTGGCTAGCGGCAGTAAGCGTGTATGTGTGCGTTTTGCATGCAAGTATACACACATCCGACACATGTTCATCATGTCTGTAAATAAACATGCACAACATGTCTTTAAATACATCACCAGGAACAGCAGGCCAAACGTGAATCAGAAGTGGTGGATAGAATGGCTGCGATGCAGCGTGGTGTCGAGGAGAAACTCGTGCAGATGCAGAAGCAGCAGGTGTGCGCCCATTTATCTGCTTGTGTCAGATATGCAATAATCCCTTGCGTGCGCCAGTATGATGGATACTTCTCGCTTAGGGTTTAGGGTTCAAGTTGCGTGAGTTGTGTATGGAGGAAGGTGAGCTTCTGTTTTGTCCATTGGTGTCGCCGACTTTGTCCTCGGTCGTGCTTGAGCAAGACACATGTGCAAATGCATTTGTGTTTGTGGATTTGCTCAAGCACGCACAGACATGCACGTGTGCACGCGCGCACACATGCACGGACACGCATGCATGCTGGAACAGCAAAATTGAAAGTATTGATGTTTGCATATGGAGACATGCACAAACGCTTGCCTCACTAACCTCACGGGCACGAATTCGTTTTGAAATTGCAGATTTCGAAGGTGGAGGTGGGTGAATGCATGCAAATGCGCACGCAGCATGGTGTGCGTGCTGATGAGCATGCACATCATGCCGTGCGGAGTCTAAGAGTCAGCCCTCAACTTGTTGATTGCAAAACATATCCACGTGTTGAATGCCGAAAATAAGAATCGCTCACGTTTCTGACCCTTACGACACTCCGCACGGCATGGGTTGATGATGCATGATGAGATGTGTGCATGTGTACGTGTGTGTATGGCAGGATGACTTAGTGCGCAGGCAGAAAGAGACGCTGGAGAGGAGCATACAGTCGCGCAAGGAGGAGGAGGAAGCTATGGAGCAAGCGAGACTGGCGGTGCACGCGGAAGAGGAAAGAAAGAAGAAGGAGCAGGCGGAGGAGGACAGAAAGAAGAAGGAGCAGGCGGATCAAGAAAGGAAGAAAGCCGAGCAGGCGGAAGAGGAAAGGAAGGAGGAGGAGGGAAGAAGAGTAGAGGAGCAGAGAGAAGAGGAGCGACGGAAAGCACGGGAGGAGAGACGGAGCAAGGCTGATTTTCGCAGGCGGGAACCCATCGGCAACGAGGGGGGCAAGGGCGACATGAGGACAGACGAGAGGACAAGTAGAAAGCGGAGTGACCAAAGGAGGGCTGTGCAGGATGTGACAGAAGCTGCCAGATCAGATAACGTCCAGTCAAACATGAACCTGGAGGATTCGGAAGATGGGGGGAAGCAAGAAACCGTGAAGATTGGAAGTGACATGAGCATAAAGCGCAAGGAGAGTGCACGTGGTAAGAAGAAGGAGCGGAGACCGGCCAAAAACGGATCGACCGTTAAAAGGAAGGAGAGGGCGGCGAGAGGCGTCGGCATGGGCGATGGCGAGTGGAAGGTAGTGACTGAGGATCGAGAGGAGGACGGTTGGACTGATGGGTTGGAGCTGGCACAGGTAGATCAAGCAGAAGATGACAGGCTCTCAGCTATGTTGCTTTCGGCGATACCTTCCCAGCTGCCTGCCGCACCCTTCGCACACGCATCCAACCCCTATCATCCCGCCCCATTCTCCGCCTACCCGTTGCCGTACTTCTCTGAAGCACCCTCCTTCCCCCCTCACTTTGACTCCGCCACCGGGGTATGGGACCAAAGAAGAGATGCGGGATTTGGTTGGGATATGGGGCGGGGGGCCGCGGGCATGGCGTATGGCGAAGGTGCGAGGGGCGAGTGGGAAAGGTATCGGAATGCTGCTCTTCCACGTCAGCCGCCAGGAGACTACGGCGGGGCAATGGGGCGGCCCAGGAGTGAAGGAGGAGCAGGTGGTGGCGGCGGCCCTTTCGGAGGAGCAGGAGCAGATGCGCCGTGGCAGGATCAGCAACGATTAAACAAGCCTGATTTTGCTGAGTTGGGTGGGTTGGAGGGAGAAAGGGGTGCAGGCGCTAGTGTACAACCGGATTTGAAACAATCTCTGGCTCGAGACTCGGTGGAAAGAGAAGTCAGGGTGGTGGGGCGGGGAAGCGTGACGAAAGGAGAAGATGCTGGAGTCGGCGATCTCAAGAGCCAAGTGGAGAAGGTGCGGGCAGAGACGGAAGCTGCCGTGCGGCAGGTGCAAAGTGCAGAGGCCGCACTGGCTCAAATAAGGCAAGGTGAGACTGTCACCGCAGTTCCATGCTGTCCATCCATTCACTCCCACAATACGAACCATCCACCTCCTCCATGTATCCAATCCTATCGCATTCCCTACATTTCGCTTGCGACCTCTCTTCCTTCTGTCCCAACCCGGCATTCTCTCCTCTCTCACCTTCTCCTCACTCCTCTGTACTCTTCACACTCCACGCGCAGATGCGGCAGCAAAACAACAGCACGTGCAGGCGCTCACAACCTCGCTCGAGAAGGTTGTCCGTCTTCGCGAAAAAATGAGCACCGCCGAGGTCCTTCTGGAAGCCCTGTGTGCACGTGCTTACGTTGCATTCGTGCAAGCTCATGCGTGCTGGTGCGCGCGTGTTTCCTGTATGCAATCTCAAGAGCAGCGCAGTGCGGACAGAAGCCAAATGTTTTCCGTTGTTCTAACCTACACAAATGCGCGCAGACACATCTTGCAGAGCTGCAACGGCAAGAGGCAGAGGCATCAGCGCGCCTCCGTGCGGGCCAACCCCTCGACCCTTCGCCACAGAGCGACCGAGACGAGGGACAGCCCGCAGTGAACCAAGGCGAGAGCAGGAGCAGTGTGCAAGAGGACAAGGACTCCGCGGATAAGAGTGCAATGCAGGATGTGCTCAAGGGGATATTAGAGACCGTACAGGCTACGGAGGAGAGGAGTGCGCTGCTGCACCAACGCCTCTTGGATAAACAGTTGCCCACCGATCAGGGACTTGCCGCAGCACCGCCAACGAACATTGCAGGAGGAGACAGGTGGACTGGTGTTCCTGTTGGGAATAGAGATGCAGTGGGCATTAGTTGGAAAGAAGAACGATATTACGACCAGCGAGGAAGGGAGGACTGGAACTCCGGGAGGGAGGGCTCGTTTGAGGCAGATGAGGCATTGACGTCGCAACTCGACTCAGCCGTGCCACTGTCAGAAAGCAAACGCGCCTATCTTCGCACACGCCCTCGTGAGGAGACCGATTCCGCATACCTTCGCACTCAAGAGGGTGAAAGGAACCAGCACACACTGCGCAGGGAGGAAAAGGATCGGGGTAGGCGGGTCAGGCAGGATGGTAATACGCGGGATGACGAGGCATTCCGCCGGACATCATACTCGCGATATGCACCGTACTCGTCTCCGTCGCCTCCAGGCCGGTACAGATCTTCGCTGCCGTCGCCTGACCCCTTTCCGTCGTATTCCTTTTCAGAGACGCAGCAAGGGGACGTGCCACGGGATGTGCCTCGAGGGAGGAAGGGGAGGAAAGAGAAGCAGACTCGCACAAAAATAGGAGGGAAGAAGACGGTGAGGGACGTGCTGGCGGCAGTAGGGCTCTTAGCTTTTGAAGATATGCTCGTTCGCAATGGGTGGGATTCGGTGCAGCGCATCAAGATGTTGGCTGAGGATGACCTGGTCTGAGCTCGATTTGCTCTGTGCACACACGCGCACACAAATTCGAATGCATGCCTTCGCTCGTAGATAGACACCTCGATATGTTTATGCGTTCTCATGCAAATGCGTGTGCACATTAACCTCGCATGCATCACCTTCGTGCATGCCACATACGCATACGCACACGTACACACATACACAGACGCATGCGCGCAAGCGCATTTGCACATGTGCGTATACACTCACACTGTCTGGGTGTGCGGCGCATAGAACGAACTAACACATGCGCTGTCTCGTGCCAGATGGAACTCGGAATAAAAAAGGGACACGCCCGTACTATGATTCAGGGGCTTGCTTCGCTGGTCTGAAACTTGACCTCGTTTGATAGGTCTGGGGAGATGTGGGGCGGGGCTGGAAAACCTTAGGTGTGCAGGGGATGGAGAGCAGGTGGTGGTGCGGAGTTGCGCATGAAGGGTGTCAAAGAGCAACGTGCGAGGCGCATCCGATGGTAACTCGGGTTTGCTTCCAGATTGGCGAGGGATGCGATATCCCAATGTGGGCAAGGTGTATATAAGTGCGACATGCGCGCGCGCGCGCGAAGAAAGAATGTGATTATAAGGGACACGAATTTGGTATTGGGAAGAGGTGTGTACATCGTAAATGCGTGTAGAAGAAAAGAGCCGCCCCTCTCCGCTTCACGTATGGTGTTGATATGATTGATAAAGTTGTGTAATTCGTTCGAGCCTTCGCCACCCAACAAGAACCATCGGGTGGTCACAGCTTCCGCATCACATGCCCACTAATATTCCGCGGTGACAGCGAGCATCTTGGAAGAAATGAGACACAGAACGATGACACCAATGACGTCGGTGAGAGTTGCTGTTTCATGTTGAGGCGAGCGCGCATGTTGTGGAGTGCGCTTGCGTCAGAAACCAACACGCCACCACATGTTACTCGCACACTTTCTCCACTGCGCACACACTGCTTCACGCGGGCGTGCGAATACAAATCTTGATTGTGCGCGTTTTCTCTTACAAATCGCGAACCGCGCTTCACCGCCGGCTGCATGTCAGGAGCGTACGCCGACTAAACAACTAAAGCACTGTTGGCGCCGCCAGCTACAATAATACAGCTACAATATTTGCATACTACAACCTTCCTTGTGCTACAACTGATTCCTATTACTACGCCTAAATACCAAGGATGGGTGAACTCGTGACAGCCGGGTCGCCT